>Ga0193751_1000703_pt1 | contig 24491 bp, 21 predicted proteins | sample L1c2metaG_FD_143050 | JGI IMG/M metagenome (GOLD analysis project Ga0193751, IMG submission 143050) | Soil microbial communities from a riparian zone of the East river system, Colorado, United States - L1c2 | ecosystem: Environmental > Terrestrial > Soil > Riparian zone | place: USA: East River... | reverse complement strand
TTATCCTAAAAGAAAAGGATATTAAATGGTAGCCCTCTCTTTCTCCCGTTACAAGCGCCTCTCCTCATTATATTGCGCCGTTCGCGCCTCGCTTACAATGAATTCCCGACAGACAAAAATGAAGCGTCTTCCTTATATCATGGCGGTTTCGGCACTCGCGTCGATCCTGCTTTCGGGCCACGCCAGTGCTCAAAAGACCTACGCCCTTGGAATCGGGGGAGGCGCCGCCATACCCGTCGGGAAGCTGAGTAACACTCAGACTACTGGCTACAACGGGATCGTTGCTCTCGCACTCGGTGTTGCCGAACTACCAATCGGGGTCCGACTCGACGGGATCTACAACAGCTTCTCCCGCAAGAACGTTACGTCACCGCCGACCAACACCTACGGTTTTCGAATCGCCGGCATACTTGGCAATCTCATCTACGCGTTCCCTGGAACCACCGCAAAGAGCTACATCGTGGCTGGAGGAGGGCTGTACAACACGAAATTCGACATTGCCGGAACCAAGGCCGAAAACCACTGGGGATTGAATGCGGGAGTCGGGGTAACGTTCGGGGTGGGACCGGTCGCGAGCTTCCTAGAGTCGAGATATCACTTCATATCCCGTGAGCCGACGAAAGGCGGAGTAATACACTTCGTCCCGATCACGCTCGGAGTAATGTTCTAACCCCGCAATAAAAACGGGCGTACAATCGCGCGCCCGTTCTATTGGATCTTTCTCTCCTAGATGGCGCGAAGTACCAGCTCGTTTCCGCGTGCTGCCTCGCCTACCGGCCACAGCGCCTCGCGCGCCGAACGAAGCTGCGCCTTCACCGCGCTCGCCCCCGTACCTCCCGGCACGTCCCGACGTGCAACCGATCGAGAGGGTTCGAGCCAATCAAGCGCGTCGTCGCCGAACAAGGGATGCGCAGCTTTGAACGATGCGAGCGGCAATCCGTCCAGATCAATGCCATCGCGCTCGCTCTCGCGAATCAACGCACCGATAGCGCCGTGGGCCTCGCGGAAAGTAGCTCCCTTCTCTACCAGGTAATCAGCGAGGTCCGTTGCCATCATGCTGCTCGAAAGCGCGGCCCGCATGCGCATGGCATTGAAGCGCGTTTCCTGGAGTGCTCCGGCGACTGCTGGAAGTACGAGGAGGGCAGTGTCGACGGCATCGAACAGCACGCGCTTGTCGTCCTGGAGATCCTTGTTGTACCCGCTAGGCAAACCCTTGAGGGTCGAGAGCAATGTCGAGAGGTCGCCAATCGCGCGCGCACCTGATCCGCGTGCCAGTTCGAGCGCATCGGGGTTGCGCTTCTGCGGCATCATGCTGGAGCCTGTCGTAAAAGCATCGCCAAACTGGACGAATCCAAACTCGCTTGACCCATAAATGATCAAATCCTCGCCGAGGCGTGAGAGGTGCGTCGCCATCATCGCGACGGCGAACAACAGCTCGGCGACGAAATCCCTGTCGCCAACCGCATCAATACTGTTTTGCGACACGGCGCTGAATCCCAGGCTGCCCTGGAGAAGCACGCGCGAAACGGGGAATGCACAACCGGCGATGGCGCCAGATCCCAGAGGGAGAATCCCGGCAGCCCGCGAGGCGGACGCGATTCTGGCCCGATCGCGCTCGAGTGGCCAGAAGTGGGACAACATCCAATGTGCGGCGGAAACCGGTTGCGCGCGTTGAAGGTGCGTGTACGCCGGCATCAGCGTGTCCTGGAGCGTCTCCGCGTGGTCCAGCATCACCTGCTGCAGCATCCGGGCGGCGGAATCCAGTTTGACGCATGCATCCATTGACCATAAACGTGTCGCGGTCGCGACCTGATCGTTTCGGCTTCGACCGGTGTGCAGCTTCGACGCGACCTCTCCCACCTCGTCGTGAAGCATTCTGTCGATCATCGTGTGGACGTCTTCATCGGATGGAACAGGTGTCGCACCCCCCGCGAGCTTTTCGGCGACCGCCGCGAGGCCTTTCTCGATCTTCTTGCTTTCCTCGAGAGTGATGACGCCCGCTCCCCAAAGAGCGACAGACCAGGCACGAGATAGATTGATATCGAACGGCCATAGCCGGTAATCGGTACCAATGGATCGGTTGAGGGCGTCAAGAGCGGCCGCGGTCGGCACCGCGAATCGTCCTCCCCAAAGCTTGTGGGACGTGTGATCGGACACGGGGAAGGGCAGGCTCAAGCTATCGCGAGAGCCTGCGACTCTCGCGATTCGTTCTGGCTCTCTTTTTGAGCCTTCGCGGCGGCCATTTCCTGGTCGCGGATAGCGCGGACACGGGCCGAGAGACCATAGAGCCGGATGAATCCTGCGGCATCGCTCTGCTGATAGACGTCGTCTTCACCAAAAGTGACGAAGCGCTCGTCGTACAGGGCGTACTCGCTCTCACGACCGACCACCGAGGCCGTTCCCTTGAAGAGTCTGAGAGTCACTGCTCCAGTAACGCGCTCCTGAGTGACATTAACGAAGGCGTCGTACCCTTCGCGCTCGGTGGTCCACCAACGTCCCTCGTAAACCAGATCGGCGTAGCGGGGAGCAATGAGATCTTTCGCGGCTAGCGTGCGCCGGTCGAGAACAAGCTGCTCCAGCTCACTGTGGGCGGAGTAAAGGAGAGTACCACCCGGAGTCTCGTAAACTCCGCGAGATTTCATTCCTACGAGGCGATCTTCCACGAGGTCGATGCGTCCAATCCCGTGGCGCCCGCCGATCTTGTTGAGCGCGACGACGAGATCGACGGAGTCGAGCTCAACACCGTTGACCGAGACGGGCGTTCCCGAATGGAATCCAATCGTGACTTCCTCGGCCTGATTGGGCGCATTCTCGGGCGCCGTCGTCAACATGAACAAATCTGCCGGTGGGGCGACAGCGGGCTGCTCGAGCACGCCACCCTCATGGGAGATGTGCCAGACGTTCCGATCGCGCGAGTAGATCTTGTCGCGCGTCGCGGCTACAGGAACATTATGAGCTTCCGCGTAAGCGATCGCGTCCTCGCGGCTCCGGATGTTCCATTCGCGCCATGGTGCTATGACGGGCAGATCGGGAGCGAAAGCAGCGTAAGTGAGCTCGAAGCGGACCTGGTCGTTGCCCTTTCCGGTGCACCCGTGAGCGAGCGCATCTGCCCCAACCTGGCGAGCGATCTCGACCTGTCGGCGCGCAATGAGGGGGCGGCCCATAGAGGTGCCAAGGAGGTACTTTCGACCATAAACCGCTCCGGCCCGGAGGGTAGGCCAGACGAAATCGTCGACAAACTCCTGCCGGAGATCCTCGACGTAGCACTCATCCGCGCCGGAAGCAATTGCTTTGGCCCGCACGCCCTCAAGTTCCTCTCCCTGGCCTATGTCTGCGGCGACGCAGATCACGCGCGCGTTATAGCGTTCCTTGAGCCAGGGGACGATGATCGAAGTATCGAGCCCACCGGAGTAGGCGAGGGCAATTGTGCGAATCACGGGCTCCTCAATAAGTATTCAGAATGTCTGAATATTTAATCGTTTGGAGGGCCTACGTCAACACTCGATCAGGGCTCCCCAGCCATCGCCCGCAGCCGCCGCATCACGCGGTCGCGGGCGGCGACCGAGCGGCAGATTATCAGTATGGTATCGTCGCCCCCGACCGTCCCCAGTATGTCCGACCAGCCCTCGCCGTCGAGTGCGGCAGCGATTGGCTGGGCGCCTCCGGGAACGGTCCGCAGGACAAGCATTTCACTCACACCGTCGAGCCGAAGGAACAATTGGGGCAGGAGGGTGTCGAGCGCGGCGCGGCTCTCCTCTATGCTCCCGTCGGTAACAGCGTATCGGGCGCCTTCGGGCGTCGGGACGCGGGCGAGCCTGAGCTCGCGCAAGTCGCGGGAGAGGGTTGCCTGGGTTACGTCCCACCCGCGCTGAAGAAGAAGCTTCCGGAGATCCTCCTGGCTGCTTACTACCCGCGCCCCGATTATCTCCAGAATCGTGTCGTGCCGTTCGCGCTTGTTGGCCATCGAGGGTGAGTTTAGCACTCCATTGGTCTGCGCGCGAGGCGGACCCACGGATCATTGACTGGGCGGGCGTGTAATGTTATGCATTATTTATGCATAAAGTTCCGGTGGGGGTCCTTGGCGCAAGCGGCTATGCCGGGCGGGAGCTGTGCGGATTGATCGCGCGGCATCCCAAGCTCGAGCTCGCGTTTGCGTCAGCGAACGAACAGCGCGGACAGCACGCGCGCATAGGCCCATTGGAGATAACCTATGTCGCGACTGAGGACGCGCCTTTGGGCAATGCAGAGATCGTGTTCACTGCTTTGCCGCATGGTGCGTCGGCCAAGTGGGTGGGGAACGCGCGCTCAACGGGCGCGCGGGTCGTCGATCTTTCCTCGGACTTTCGTCCGGGAGCCGGGGAAAGCGCGACAAACGCTGAATACGGACTCACGGAATTGATGCGTGAAAACATTCCGGGAGCTGAAATCGTCGCCAATCCCGGCTGCTACCCAACGGCCGTGCTTCTGGCAATCGCACCGTTGCTCAAGGAAGGATGGGTAACGCCGGGCGCGACCATCAATGTATCGGCAGCGAGCGGAGTAACTGGAGCCGGATACGCCGCTCGCCCGGATCTGCTCTACGCGGAGGTCGCTGAAGATTTTCGCGCCTACGCGGTCGGGAACGAACACAGGCACCTCGCTGAGATGCAGGCCGTCACGAACGAGCTGGGTGGCCGAAACAACGATATCCTGTTCACTCCGCACCTACTTCCCGTTGCGCGCGGAATTCTGGCGACGATCACCGTGCCGATCGAGCAGCACACCGACGACCCATCTCTCCTGTGGAAGGATTGTTACAGTGGCGAGCCGTTCATCGAGATTGCGGATGCGCCGCCGTCACTCCGCGACGTCGTCCGGCGGAATGTGGTTCGCCTGAGCGTCACCAAAGCCGCGCATGTGCGGAAGCCTACACTCATCATTATTTCAGCGATCGATAACCTGATGAAAGGAGCGGCGGGACAGGCACTGCAAAACGCGAACATCCTCCTTGGATTGAGCGAGCAGGCAGGGCTGCCCGCGTGATGCGCGTGGTGAAGATAGGAGGGCGTGCCCAGGTGGATCCCCGCCTGTTCAAGCTCCTTGGTAAAGCGTGGAATGACTCGCCAACATCACTGTGCGTAGTGCACGGCGGTGGAGACGAAGTTTCGGCGATGCAGAGAGCGCTTGGCCGAGAACCAGTATTTATCGGCGGTCGTCGGGTTACGTCGAAGGATGATCTCGACCTGCTGCGAATGGTACTGTCGGGCGTCGTGAACAAGAGGTTGGTGAATGGCCTGGTTGCGGCAGGGGTCTCCGCGGTCGGCTTATCCGGGGAGGATGGCGCGCTGATCAGGGCGGAGATTATCGATGCCGAGTCTCTCGGTTTTGCCGGGAGGCCAACGAACGTCAACTCGCAGCTTCTTCACGCTCTCATGGATGCAGGCAACCTTCCGGTCATCTCACCTATTGGCTACAACGGCGACAGTGCACAAGGTGGCGCGCTCAACGTGAACGGCGATGATGCCGCTTCCGCCATCGCCGCGGCCCTTCACGCGGACGAGCTACTCCTGATTGCCGATGTCGAAGGAGTTCGGGACGAGCAGGGTGAAGTGCTTCAAGCAATCAGCCTGGAGTCCGCACGGGATCTGATCGAAAATGGAACAGCCGCAGGAGGAATGGCGGCAAAACTCGAATCGGCCCATGCGGCTCTTCTCGCAGGAGTCGATCGTGTGCGAATCTGTGATCTCGCCGGTCTCGCGGATGACGGGCGGGGCACCTTCATCACTCAATCCCAGAGCGTAGTCATATGACCGCCGTCTCGCTGCCCATCGAAGAAGAAGCTGTCGCAACCGCCACCGCCGCGGAGACGTCGCTTCTCGGTACGTACAAGCGTGCTCCAATGGAGTTCGTGAGGGGAGAAGGCGTGGAGCTCATCGATGCAGATGGCAAACGGTATCTGGATTTCGCCAGTGGAATCGCCGTAAACGCACTCGGTTACAGGGATGCCGGGATCTCTCGAGTAGTGAGCGAGGCCTTGAACAATGGACTTATTCATACCTCGAATCTTTATCGGACGTCTGCCGGGGAGCATCTCGCGGACAAGCTGGTGGAGCGCTCGTTTGCATCGAAGGTCTTTTTCTGCAACTCCGGAGCGGAAGCGAACGAAGGCGCGTTCAAGTTCGCCAGACGGTGGGCACGAAAGATTGGTACGGATGCCAAGGTCGAGATCATCGCGCTGCGCGGGAGCTTTCACGGGAGGCTGTTCGCGTCATTGGCGGCGACAGATCGACCGTCGTATCGCGCGCCGTTCCGTCCTCTCGCGGGAGCCGTGTCAATTTGCGAGCGCGATCTGTCCGACCTCGAGACCGCGCTCGACGAAGAAACGGTTGCGGCGTTGATCGTCGAGCCGGTCCAGGGTGAGGGAGGAGTGCGGGTCCTCGATGACGCTTTTCTCGAGAAGCTGAGGACGCTAACCGCCAAGCGGGAGATCGCGCTCATCTTCGACGAGATCCAGTGTGGACTCGGCAGAACGGGCCATCTGTTCGCGTACGAGAGAAGCGGGGTTGTTCCCGACATGCTTACGCTCGCCAAGCCTTTGGCTGGCGGACTGCCCATGGGTGCCGTTCTCGTATCGGAGGAAATCGCTGCGGCAATCCAGCCGGGGGATCACGGAACCACGTTTGGCGGTGGTCCTCTCGTATCCGCGGTCGCCGCGCACGTACTGGAACGCCTCTCCGATCCGGCGTTGCTCGAGTCTGTTCGCGAGAATGGCGCGTGGCTCGGAGAACAGCTCGATGCGATTGCGCGTCGCTCAGGGAAAGTTCGTGCGATACGCGGAACGGGCTTCATCTGGGGACTCGACGTTCTGGAACCCGCCGGCGACATCGTCAAGAGGGGATGGGACGAGGGTATTCTCACGCTGACCGCCGGCGAGCATACGCTCCGTATTCTTCCTCCGCTGATAATGGAAAGGGACGATCTTGCGCGCGGGCTCTCAATTATCGAGAAGATCATCGCGCAGTAGCGCGGATCGGAGTCGCCAATGCCAGCATCTCCGGTTAACATACCGGAGACTTCTTCGAAGAGACGTTATGTCATTGGCGAGACTCTCATCCGGCCGACTCCCCGCACTTCTCATCGCGGCAGCCGCGTGTAGTCCCATGCCGATGAACACTGGGGCACCGGCTAGAGCGACGACCGGGTCCGATACCGTTGAAGCGCGACAGCTGTTCGAAGAGAATATTGATGCGATACACAAACGTGACCGCGCGCGGTATCTCGCCACTTATCTTCACACCAGATCTCTGGCGCGTAATGGTCCGACCGGACTCGAGCTCGGGTACGAAAACTGGAGCGCTCGACGGGATTCTACCTGGCCGGACACTCTGATCGCCAGGAATCTGCGCGTGACATCAGTTGCGTCTGGTGTCGTCTACGGCACCTACTGCTACACTGTGACCCAAAAGGATACGACCTCGAGCGGGGTATCCGAGCGAGTGTTCGTCAAAACGCCAGAGGGATGGAAGATCGTGGTGACCACGGCATTCGGACTACCCGTCGGTGCGCCCGCGCAGTGTAAATAACCTCAATTTCAACACAGTGATATCGATCCGTCGATTCGCGCTTTCGCTCCCGGCTTTATTGGCGTGGCTTGTTGCATATCCTGCAGCCGGACAGGCGAGCAACAAGCAAACGCCCAAGCTAGTGGTCTTCATCACGGTCGATGCGATGCGCCCGGACTATCTGACGCGCTTTGCGCAGCAGCTCACCGGAGGCCTGGGGAGACTGTACAACGGTGGCGCGGTATTCACGAATGGATTCCAGGATCATGCGATAACCGAGACAGCGCCTGGGCATTCGGTGATAATGTCAGGCCGATATCCGGTACACACCGGTATATCTGCGAACACCGCCGGCGTAAACGACACAACTGTCAGTCTCATAGATGCGTCGGGTCTCGGCGCCTCGCCCTTTCGCTTTCGCGGAACCACGCTGACGGATTGGCTGATAGCAAAGGATCCTCGCACCCGCATTCTTTCCGTTTCCAGAAAGGACCGGGCGGCGATCCTTCCCATCGGCAGATCCAGGCAGCCGGTTTTCTGGTACGCATCAAACGGGCTTTTCACCACGAGTACGTATTATGGCTCTACTCTGCCGGAATGGGTTCGCGCGTTCAACGCGCGAAAGCTGCCGGCGAGCTATGCGGGGAAAGCGTGGAACCTGCTGCTGCCCGACAGCGCTTACAGCGAGCCTGACAGCGTTCCGATAGAAAGCGGAGGCAACGGCTTCACGTTTCCGCACCTCGAGTCGAATTCTCCCGACACAGCGACCCGATTGCTTTCCGAGTTTCCATGGATGGACGAGCTGACGCTCGATTTCGCCATGGCAGGGGTGAACGCGCTGAATCTGGGTGCGGGGCCGCAGACGGACTTGCTGTCCATATCGCTCTCGACAACCGATGCGGTTGGCCACCGATATGGGCCTGACTCGCGCGAAGTTCACGATCAAATCCTTCGACTCGACCGTGCCCTTGGGACTTTTCTGGATTCTTTATACCGAATCCGGAACCCTCGCGACATCGTTGTTGCGCTCACAGCCGATCATGGGCTTACCCCCTATCCCGAAGTCCACGCACACGATCCAAACGCGGGCGCTATTCGCGTCAACCCACGCCCCCTGCTGCAGCATCTCAGCAACTCACTGTCTGCAGCTGGAGTACCGGGATACGGGCTCACCTTCGTCGCAGGGGCGTACACCGGCAACGGATTTTCATTCGATGGTGGAGTGCTCGAGCTCGATCACGCCACGTTGAGCAAGGCCCGCATCAATCGTGACTCACTAGTGCGGGCCGTTCGCGCGGCATTTCTGAAAGTGCCGGGCGTCGCTCGCGCGGACAGGATTTCAGAGCTTGCTGAACGGGATACTGTGAACGACAGAATCGCCCGACGCTGGCTTCACATGTTTTCGGATGAGGATAAAGCTGCGCTGGTAGTTACTCTTTCACCGTATAACTACTGGCTCTCAGGTTACATAGCGCAGCACGGTAGTCCGAACGATATAGATGCTCATGTGCCGATCATTTTCTACGGCACTAGCGTCAAACCGGGACGGTATGACGAGTTCGCGGGGGTGGTGGATATGGCTCCAACGCTCGCGGCGATCGTTCATGTGACCCCGCAGGAAAAACTCGACGGCCACGTTCTCCAGAATGCGATCAGGTAGAATCTCCCGTAGCTCGGTCCTGAGAGCCTTCGACGAAGCAGAGTTCGGGTCGAAGAACACCCTCAATCTCAGGGAATCCCTCCCTTCAGCGGCCGATGCCCGCTTTCGAACCGAAGCATGGCTTCGCGAGCGGCAAATCAGTCGGGCGGCCGAGGTTCTGGTGATAACGGGGCGCGGTAATCAGAGTCCAAACGGAGTCTCCGCGGTCCGGGAAGGGATTCTCTCGCTACTGCCGTCCCTTCGCAGGCGTGGAGTTGTCAGTGAATGGAGAGAACATTCTCCCGGATCGTTTGTCGTCAAGCTGGGATCGATCTCCTCGCTCCTGGAAGCGCCAAGACGTAGGCGCGATCGGCGTGCGATCGCGCCTACCGTAAATCCGGAGTCTCTAAAGAATCTCGAGCGATCAACGCTCGATCTGCTCCGACGACTGGCGATTCGAACTCTCGAATCATTAGGGATACGCGAGCCGGACAAGTTCGTGGAAGCGGAGATGCTCGCGAAGTTTGATTCGCTGGCCGGAGGTATCGCTCCCGGCGAGCAGGGCGAGGCCAGACTACGCGAGGCCATCAAAGCAGCGCTCGATCAACTCGACGAGTGAGCGCGGACACCGGTATCGCTGGAAACACCATCACACACAGGACATCACACGGAATGAGCAAACCAGTTCTGATCGCAATGCTCGCACTGGCCCTGCCGCTGCGGGCGCAGACGACTCCCGGCTATTCTAAACAGGCAGCAGTTGCCGAGCGGGCGACTGAGGCAGACGCAATAGCGCGTCCGTCGCCGTCGAGCGCTTCAGCGCACTCGAGATTTCTTTCGCTGCAGCCACACATGGCTGGTACCCCGGCGCAGGCGCGGACCCGCGACTATGTGATCAACCAGATGAAATCGTGGGGACTCGAGACGGAGGTGCGCTCTTATAGCGTCTGGATGCCGCATCCGGTGAGCACACGGGTCTGGCGGATCGCACCCAATCCGGTCGAGCTCGATCTGAAAGAAGGAGTCATTCCAGAAGACACGACGTCTTCCGCATATCCGCAAGTAGCGGCATTCAATGGCTATGGCGCGGCTGGCGATGTGCGTGGCGATGTCGTCTACGTGAATTATGGGCTGATCGAGGACTATGCTCAGCTCGATTCGATGGGCGTGTCCGTCAAGGGAAAAATCGCGATCGCACGGTACGGGCGATCATACCGCGGCATCAAGGCGAGAGAGGCGGAGAAACACGGAGCACTCGGCCTGATCATCTACAGCGATCCCGCCGATGACGGATACGTGCGCGGCGATGTTTACCCGGCTGGCCCAATGCGTCCATCGCACGGAATTCAGCGTGGGAGCGTCATGAATCCGAATGGCGATCCGAGCACTCCCGGATATCCGAGCACGCCAAACGCGCGGCGAATCCCGGTCGCCGAAATGGACATCCCGCACATCCCGGTATTGCCCGTCTCGTATGGCAATGCAGCCGAGCTGCTTCGCGGATTGGGCGGAAAGTCGATTCCTCAACCGTGGCAGGGGGGTCTTTCCTTCAGGTACCATGTCGGGCCCGGCCCAGTACAGGCTCGAATTGCAGTGACGACTGATGCGACCACAAATCCATACAAACAGATCTGGGACACATTTGGAACGATTCGCGGAGCGGAATTTCCGGACGAGATCGTTCTGGTGGGCGGCCATCGAGACGCGTGGGGACCCGGAGCCGCCGACAACGTCAGCGGCACCGTCAGCGTGCTCGAAGCAGCGCGAACGATTGCTGAGCAGGTCAAGGCGGGGCGGAGACCAAAGCGCACGATCATATTCGCGACGTGGGATGCCGAAGAATGGGGACTAATCGGCTCGACTGAATTCGTCGAAGAAGACTCGCTGCGTCTGAGCAGGAATGCAGTTGCCTATCTCAACCAGGATGATGTTGCCCAAGGGCCGGACTTCAATAGCGGTGGATCTCCATCGTTACGCGCGCTATTGCGCGACGTTGCCAAGGAAGTGCCTGACCCGAGTCATAAGGGCAGCGTGTACGATGTCTGGAGAAAACGGGCGAACCTCGCCGCAGACACGCTCGAGCCAACGATGGGTGACCCTGGTGGCGGCTCCGACTTCGCGGGTTTTTACAATCATCTCGGGATTCCAATCGTGGATTGGGGATTCAGCGGACCGCAGGGTGTCTACCACTCCGCCTACGACTCGTATCATTGGATGTCGAAGTTCGGCGACCCGAATTTCGAGTTCCACGCTACGAACGCGCGCATTGGTGCGGCGGCGCTGCTGCGGCTCGCAAACGCAGAGATTCTCCCGTACGACTACGTCGAGTACGCGCGCACGATGAAGCGGTTCGCTTCGCAGGTCGGTCAGGCAATGTCCGACAAGCATTGGAAATTGTCTGCTGCCGAACTATCCGGAGCAGTTGGAAGAATGGAAAGCGCAGCCGTCACGTTCTCAGCTGCGCGAGACCGAGCGCTGGCGACTCAATTGTCTCCCGTCACCGCGAAGCAGGTCAACTCTACGCTTCTAGGAGTTGAACGAGAGCTTACAAGAGCACGGGGGCTTGTGACCCGCCCTTGGTACAGGAACCTGATCTACGCCTCTGACGAGAACAACGGTTACTCGACGATGGTGCTGCCGTCGGTAAACGAAGCAATTCGACTTGGCGACGAAACTGCAACAACTCGGGAGCTGACAGACATCGCTCAACGCTTTGATGCGGCAACGCGAGCGTTGCAGGTGGCAACAGGATTGCTACAGAAAAACTGAAATGCAGCTCGCATGACGCACGCTGTCTCAGGCCCGGACATTGCGATGATCGTGGTTGATGAAAGCACGACTGGACGAAAGTTGACAAGAACTACGCGAGCTGAAGCGAGACGATCACGTCTCACACCGGAAGAAGTGGTGCCGATTGCAGCGTACGGCGCGAGGGCAACCTGGCCAGCCGGATTCCAGCTCTATCAACGCGGTGCGGCGGCAGACGGCGTCTTCGTCGTTCTCAATGGGCACATCGTTCTGCGCAACAAGATCAAGGTCGGGCGCGGATTCGTTCCCGTGATCGCCACTGCGGGGCAGACATTCGGAAGTGAAGGTCTGTCACCAAACAGCGATTACGTAACTGATGCCGGCGCATCCGAAGAGACGAAGACTCTGTTTCTCAGCGGGGCGCAGTTTCGCGCCTTCGTGAGAGAGCAGCCCGGACAGACGCTACCGCTGCTGTCGCAGATAATGTCCGAGCGCGCGTATCTGCTCGAGAAGCTGCACGAGCTCGCGGCTCTGAACGTCGACCAGCGGCTCATATCAACGCTCTCACACCTCAGCACTGATCGCAGCTTCACGACGGATGATGGGCGATTGAAGCTCGAGAACAACCACCACCGCCTTCTCTGCGAGATGGTCGGCGCGACCCGCGAGTCGATCGCGCTGGCGCTCAGCCGACTCGTGTCAGCTGGAATTGCGGAGAGGAAGGGAATGACGTTCCTGATCGAGCCCAACTCTCTCGCTGCCGGGCTTGGCAACGGGCACGACACTGATTCAGCCCTGTCGATGACGAGAGAGCTATCGCCCCAGTGACACTGAATGGACGGGCAACAGAGCGCTGACGCAGCGCCGGTAATTCGAGGCGCGCAAACGATCGATCTGCAGGAGGAGGGCTCACCCGGAGTCCTCCTCCTGCATGGTTTTGGAGACACTCCCCAGACCCTCGCGTTGCTCGCCCGGAAGCTGCACAAATCCGGCTACAGCCTGTACGCCCCATTGCTGCCGGGGCATGGGCGCAACATGGATGCTTTCGGAAAATCGCGGGCTGCAGACTGGATCTCAGCAGCGAAGAGCGCGCTCGGGGAAATGCGCCGTCGACACAATTCTGTCTCTGTCGTTGGGCTTTCAATGGGTGGCGCGCTGGCAGTACTGCTCGCCGCCGAGCTCGACGATGTCCCCGCATTGGTTTTGATTGCGCCATATCTCGCAATGCCGCGAGCGTTGAGACTGGCGGCGTCGACTCATTGGGCTTGGGAAAGATTTGTGGGAGAGGTGAACTCGAGGGATCCGCGGTCGATCCGCGATCCAATCGAGCGAGAGAAAAATCTTGCCTATGGCGCCATCACGGGGCGCGCGCTATTCGAGTTGTCGAAAGTCGTGAAGCTCGCGAGAAAATCGCTTCCGCGCGTCAAAGCGCCCACTTTGATAATCCAATCCCGCGAAGATCCGCGCTGCCCGCCTGAAGTCGCCGAGTTCGCGTTGAAAGCACTAGGCGCGCAGGAAAAGAAACTAATCTGGACCGAAGGCGCAGGGCACATCATCACGGTCGACTACGGCCGCGAGCGCGTCTTCACTGAGGTCGGGCAGTGGCTGAGAGCGCACACCGACCGTGGCGCGGCAACCGCCGTCGAGGGGAGAGCGGCTGCCGAACGCCCTGAAAGCTAAAAGCGATCCTGGACGAATTCCGTAACTGTATCGACAGCGCGCTCGCCCAACCCCGCGGCCTGCTGGACTACACCCGTTGCAACACGCTTCACGCGAGCCACGGTACGACGAGACCGGCTGCTCTTCTTTCTGGAAGAGGACTTACGTCGCGCGCTTTTGCGACTCGAAGAAGCTTTTCTTCCTCCCTTTCGCCGCGACGACTTTCTCGCGCCTGACGACTTGCGGCCGCTTGACCGCTTCCGACTGGCAGCCTTGCGGCGTCCGCTCTTGCGTCCCGAGGATTTGGACCGCGACCTCTTTCTACCACCAGTTCGACTACTGGACTTCTTGGCTGCAGCCATTGGAAAGCTCCGTGTAGGAGGGTTTGTAGAACCGATAGCAAGATTCGCGCACAACAAAGGTGAGAGCAACCGTAGGGCGATGCAACGATTTGCCGAAGCAAAGCACTCGAATCACGGCATGATGCGCGTCTCGCCGTGTCGCATGATCCACAGGTCTTTGCCGTCGCGTCCGGCCGCTTGCCACCGATCGCGCATTCGTGTCGGCGGTTCATCCATTGGTTCATCAGTAAGCTTGAAAGTTCCCCAATGAGCCGCGGCCATCACGAGCCTGGTTCCATTCTGGCCGGTCTCCAATTGGTCGACGGCGTTGATGCAATCTTCCGGGTTCATGTGCACGGAACCCATGAACCAGCGAGGCTCGTAAGCGCCGATTGGCAGAATTGCGACGTCGAAAGGGCCGCATCTCGTGGCGATAGAGCCAAAATCCGGGTGAAGGGCTGTATCCCCGGCAAAGAAAAGAGAGTGGTTCTCTGTGCGCAGCCCCCAGCCGCACCAGAGGGTGGTGTTTCGCTTGCCGAGGGTTCGTCCCGAGAAGTGTTGAGCGGGAAGGCAAGTCAAATGCAGCTCACCCAACGTGCTCTCGTCCCACCAGTCGCTCTGTATAACGTCACGTGCGCCACGGCGTTGGAGAAACGCTCCCACGCCGAGCGGCGCGTACCACCTTGCCGCGGGATAACGCTCCGTGAGGCGTGATACAGTAGACGAGTCGAGATGGTCGTAGTGGTCGTGCGAGAGAATTACGGCATCGATGGGAGGCAGCGCATCAAAGTCCACCGCGGGTGGCACCCATCGTCTCGGTCCGGCGAACTGTACCGGTGACGCGCGTTCGCTCCAGATCGGGTCTGTCAGCAGGTTGAGTCCGCCTATCTGGATCAGGAAGCTGGTGTGTCCGATCCAGGTAATGGTGGACAAATCGGGAGCTGCCCGCGGAACGACGTACGAGGGGGGCACTCGAGTGAACACGCTGGGGTCGGGATCCGGGCGGCGCGGATTCCGCCGCCGCTCTACTAATGACCACTTCAGAAAATCAAGCAATCCGTGCATCTGCGAGGACGGCCAGGGATTGCGAAAGCCACCTCCTGGCCGATGGTGGGCGGGAAGATGCATTTGTTGTTGAGCCATACGATTATGTCGCGACCAATTTCCGAGTTGCGGATCTCTAGCTGAGCGCGGCGCGCTCCAGATTCTGTTCGAGGTGCGCCACAGATTTCATTCCAACCAGCGCGGCGGTGAGGGGGAGGGACTGTGCGAACGCTATGGCGCGCCGGGCATCGCTGTTGAACCCGGGAAAAGCGGAGCGAAGCTGGTCCGGGAGCGATCGTGTGAGCTGCGATTGCATGAGAGTGGCGCTTCCAACCACTCCAATATCGACACGGTGCGCCGCCTCCAGCAGCGAGACTCGGTCAGTGCCCACACACTGGGTAGGAACACGCACTGCCTCAGTCATGGCGAGGTTGATGGGGAGCTGGATGATCCTGAAGTGGTGGTTGTCGCCTCCAACCTCGCGCGCAACGGTTACGAGCTCTTCGAGGCTCAAATGGTTTCGAGCTTCGGGCGGTACGCGGAACCCATTCCAGGTCGAGCAGCCGTAACAACCAACGATCCCACGCTGGACCTGTTCCTCCAATGTTGAAAACGCCGCACGGATCACGCTAAGGAATTTCGAGCGACTCAACACATCGAGTTGTTGCTCGGGGTTGTGGAGGTAATAGACGTCGATGAATGCGAGCCCGAGGTTGCGCCTGCTTCGCTCGATCTGATCGTTCAAGTATCGCGGGGTAAGACAGTGGCCTCCGGATACCACGTCCTCCGGCTGCATTACGCCGGGCCCGTAATACTCGCTGTCGAGAAAGCCGCGATATCCCTCCTTGGTACCGGGCGGCGTGCGCTCGAGAGGTATGTATCCGCCCTTGGTGCAGATCACTATTTCTTCCCGCTCAACGTCGCCCCGGGAGATCAGGATGCGAACGGCTTCTCCGATTGCGCGTTCCGAGCGCTGACATCTGTAATTGATGGCTGTATCCAGCAGATTCACGCCTTTTCCCAGAGCCGCAATGACGGTTGCCGTGTAACGGCCGTCTTCGGCGTCGTCGCATTCGCCGAGGTAGGTGCCGAGGCCGAGTGAGGAGACTACGAGGCCGTCAGAGAGTGGCCGGTAGAAGTGGTCGATTTGCCCATTCTCGAACCGTTTTCGAAAGCGGCGCGTGCCCTCCGCGGTAGCGCGTCCCTCAACGAGAGGCTGTAGTGCTTTGGACCGACTCATTGGGGAGAGGCTACGGACGTCGGACAACTCGCGCAAGTGGATGTCAGGCGGGCTGGCCCTTACGTTGCCGTCTACCCGTCCGCAACTTACGAATTCCTCAACACAACAGCTCTTGAACGTGAAGAATTACGCCTTTCTGCTTGCCGCACTTGCAGCGTGCGCTCAGCAGACCCCAGTCGTTCTCGCGCCGGTGCGAATGCCAGCCGCCACTGCTACAACATCCGGCTCTGTTTTCGATACCCAACGCGATGATCCTTTTGCCACCACCAACCGAATCGATTGGCCCGGCCCAAATCGCTACCGCTCATCGAGCGGTGTGCCGGGCCCGGACTACTGGCAACAGAGAGCGGACTACACGATAGCTGCATCGCTCGACACTGGCGCGGCGCAGCTCAACGGCTCGGTGCAGATCAGATACACCAATAATTCGCCCGACACCCTTCGATATGTCTGGGTTCAGGTCGACCAGAACCTCTACCGCGCGGGAAGCAAGGGATCCGCGCTGTTTCCCGCGGACTCGCGCTGGGGAGTGAGGGGATTCCAGGGGGGCTACGACTTGACGGATGTGCAGGTGAATGGGACGTCCGTGCGGCCCCGGATCAACGACACCATGATGCGTCTCGATCTTCCGACACCGCTGACGCCCAGCGGGGGGAAAGCGACGATCTCCATCAAGTACTCCTTCAGAGTGCCCGAGCACGGATCGGATCGGATGGGACGAGACAGCGCGCTCTTCGAGATCGCACAGTGGTACCCGCGCATGGCGGTTTACGACGACGTTCGGGGATGGAACACCGATCCATACCTCGGCCAGGGCGAGTTCTACCTCGAGTACGGAGACGTCGACTATTCAGTGACGGTGCCAGCGGGATATACCGTTGCCGGCAGCGGCGTGCTGCAGAATCCTGCAGATGTCCTGACCGCGGAGCAACGCCGCCGTCTCACGACGGCGTCACGGGGCACCGACGTAGTTCAAATCATTACCCAACCGGAAGCGGCCGCGGCAAAGACACGACGCGTTGCTGGAACAAAAACCTGGCATTTCCGCGCGCAACACGTCCACGATGTCGCGTGGGCTGGCGCTCCTGATTTCAGATGGGATGCAACCAGCTGGGACGGCGGACTGGCGCAAGCGTACTACGAATTCCCCAAAGCCGGAAAAGCGTGGGAACACGCGGCCGAACAGACGGCGTGGACCATTCGTCAGTACTCACAGCTCTTCTTTCCCTATCCCTATCCGCAGGCGACGAGCGTCGCGGGCCCGGTTGGCGGAATGGAATACCCGATGTTCGTCATGGTGCACTACGGCAATGATGATCCCTCGTCGATCTTCGGCACGATCAATCACGAGCACGGGCACGAATGGTTTCCGATGATCGTCGGCTCGAATGAGCGTCGCTATGCCTGGATGGACGAAGGCTTCAACACCTACCTCAATGCGTTCGCGAATGAGGCTCGTTATCCGGGACAGAATGCGTACCCCGGCTACCTGAAGAACTGGGGCGATGCGGTAACGGCGGGAACCCAGTCGCCGCTAATGACGGCGCCGGACAACATCGATGGTGCCGCGCTGGGCGCGATCGGCTACCGAAAGCCCGCGGTTGTGCTGCTGACGCTGCGGAACCACGTTGTCGGACCTGATTTATTTGATTCTGCGTTCCGCGAATACACCAGGACTTGGGCGTTCAGGCATCCAACACCCGGAGATTTCTTCCGCAGCATCGAGAATTCAGTCGGCGAAGACCTCTCCTGGTTCTGGCATAGCTTCTTCTACACTACGGACGTTCTCGACATCGGCATCGAAAGCGTTTCCACACGCACATCCGAGGGTCAGACATTCGCCGTGATCGCGCTACGCCGGAATACGTCCATACCGTTTCCGGTCCGGCTACGAGTGGCCTACGCGGATGGTACAAGTCAGGATTTTTCGCTACCCGTCACCATCTGGGCTCGCGGCAATCGATTTGAGGCGGTGCTGCCGGTGCGCGGTCCAGTAACGGGCGTTCGGCTCTGGCCGGATCCTTCGGTACCTGATTGGAATCCCACGAATGACACGTGGGGGAGCCCTCCGCCGGCAAATCCCGCGCGCCCGGTTACGCGAGAGTAGTGTGGTCGTTTGGTTTAAGAGGGGCTCTCCGATAGATTGCGGGTGCACCCGATACAGATCACTGGAGTAAGTAATGCCGGATTTTGGAAGCTGGGCAACGGCTTGGTGGAAGCCGATTTTATTCGTAATTGTCGCCGGACACCTCACCAACGTGTCGGTCACGCTCTTTCTGCATCGAGCTCAAACCCACCGTGGGGTCAAGCTGCACTTCCTCGCAGCCTTGCCAATGCGGCTCTGGTTGTGGCTCTCGACAGCCATCGTTACGAAGGAATGGGTGGCATGTCATCGAAAGCACCACGCATTCGCAGACCGGGAAGGGGATCCGCACAGCCCACTCATGGAAGGATTGCGAAACATCGTGCTGAAAGGTGCCTTCTACTATAGAAAGACGGTTCGTCAGCCTGGAGTCCTCGACAAGTACGGGAAGGGGACCCCGAACGACTGGCTGGAGAGGCATCTCCTCTCCCCACTCAACTGGGTGGGCATCCTGGTAATGCTTGCCGTCGACATCTATCTATTCGGCTTTTTCGTTGGCCCCCTGGTTTGGGGCGTTCAAATGATCTGGATCCCGTTCTGGGCGGCCGGGATCGTAAATGGAGTAGGTCACGCGGTTGGATACCGGAACTTCGACGTCAAGGACGAGAGCCGGAACATCTCCCCGATTGCGATCTGGCTGGGTGGCGAGGAGCTGCACAACAACCATCACGCCGATCCCCACTCCGCGAAATTCAAGGCAAAGTGGTATGAATTCGACATCGGCTGGATGTATCTGCGACTCCTTTCCATTTTTGGCCTCGCTGAAATCTCCTACGCGCGCAGGTAGATCCGCGCGTGCCTGAGACAGTAACCTGCGCGCGGTGTGGTCAGACGCGCGCGGGATTCGTAAAGCCGCCCTTTCCCGGACCAATCGGGGCCCGCGTCGTCGAGGAGATCTGTACCCAGTGCTGGGCAGACTGGCTCAAGCAGCAGACGATGCTGATCAATCATTACGGGCTCAATGTGATGGACCCGCAGGCGCGGTCCTTCCTGACGAAGAACATGAGTGCGTTCTTCTTCAAGACCGGCGCTTCCTCCGACATCGACACCAGCAAGAAAGGAACGATCAGTCATTAATGGCGGACCCGAAGAAAGCTCTCGCCTTATTCCTCTTGCTCGCTGGTTTCGGGTGCAAAACGGCCAGCACCAATCCGGCGGATATGACAGGAGCGGCGGTCTCGTCGCGCTGGACCGATTCCATCCTTGCCTCGCTCAGCCTTCGCGAGAAGGCAGCGCAGATCGTCTGGCCGAGCGTGTACGGCGACTTCGTGTCGGGCGATTCTCCGCAGTGGCGCAGACTAACCGACTACATCCAGAAAGAAAAAGTGGGCGGTTTCACGATATCGGTGGGCTCGCCAACCGAAGTGGCGGCCAAGTTGAACGCACTGCAGTCGATGAGCCAGGTGCCCCTTCTTTTTGGGGCCGATCTCGAGGCAGGGGCGGGATTTCGCGCCAGGGGCGGTTACTTCGTTCCCAATGCCATAGATCTCGGTGGCGCGATCGTATTTCCTCCCGAGATGGCCGTCGGCGCAACTCGTGACACCACGCTCGCTTATGAGCAGGGAAGACTCACCGCGATCGAAGGGCGGGCGCTAGGAATCCATATCGCGTACGCGCCGGTGCTCGACGTCAACAACAATCCCGACAATCCCGTCATCAACACCCGCTCATATGGGGAAGATCCGCAGCTCGATGCGCGTTTGGGCGTCGCGTTCATCCACGGAGTGCAGGATCATGGGATGATTGCGACGGGCAAGCATTTTCCGGGTCATGGCGACACCGGAGTCAATTCGCATCTGGCCTTGCCCGTGGTGACTGTGAGCCGGAGCAGGCTCGATACCGTGGAGCTGGTTCCATTCCGCGCAGCTGTGAATGGCGGGGTTGGAGCGATCATGTCCTTTCACGGTGCGATGCCGGCACTCGATTCGTCGAACGTGCCAGGAACGCTTTCACCGAAGGTACTGACAGGGCTGCTTCGCGGAGAATTGGGCTTCAAGGGGGTAATCATCTCCGACGCGATGGACATGCGGGGAGTTCTTGATCAGTACGGCTCCGACGAAGCCGTGAAACGCGCGATTTCGGCAGGAATCGATGTGCTCATACAACCGCTGGATGTTTCGCAAACCATTGATGCAGTCGTGGCCGGCATCCGGGAAGGCCGCTACACCGAAGCGCGATTGGATTCTTCAGTGCGTAGAGTCGTTGAAATGAAGCGTCGGCTCGGGCTCGCACAGCGGAAGCTCGTCGACCTTAACGCGTTACGATTCCTGGTGGGCGACAGCTCGAACCTTCAGATCGCGCGCAGAGTGGCGGAGAAGTCCATCACTTTAGTGAGAGACTCGGTGAGGCAGGTTCCGATTGCACCGGGAATGGCGAAGGTTCTGTCGATAACGCTCGCACGGCGCGCCGACCTTGGCGCAGGGAACGCGTTCAATGCGGAGCTTCGGGCGGGACTGCCAAATCTGCGCACCGAATTCATGGCAACCGAGGATGCTCCGCTGAATTTTCCGCGTTTGATCGCCGCAGCTGATTCAGCCGATGTCACGATCGTTGGATCCTACGTGGGTCAGAGCTGGGATGCGGTAAGCGCTAGCGCGCCGCAGGCGTTCGCCAACTTCATGCAGACTCTGGTTCAGCGTGGAAGAAAACCAATTGTCATCGCGTTCGGGAATCCGTATCTGCTTCAGCAGCTGCCGTCGATTGGTACTTATCTGGTTGCGTGGGGTGGTTTTCCAGTTTCTCAGACTGCGGCAGCTCGAGCACTGCTGGGCTCGTCCGCGATCTCGGGTCACCTACCGATCAGCATACCGCCATACGCCAGTCGCGGAACGGGAATTGAAAGGGCACCAGTATCGAGGTAGCTGAATGTTGCGTCGTCGTCAGATCAGTTGATGCGATAGTGAAATCGATTCGGATTTTTTTCTGTTGACTGCGCGACAGTCGAATCGTATATCAGACGGGCGCTCCTCCTCACGACGTTTCGCAAACAGCTGAGACGTCATCCGCAAAAAAAACTGAAGCGGTCTTGACTTTAGTCGCAAAAAGTGACTAATTCGCTTCATCATGCGCGAACGCCCCTCCAGGACCAGCCCGTACAGTATCGATGTCGTGCTGGTGACCGCGATGGGAAACGAGCTGGCGATTCTCCTGACCCGCGGCTCGGCTGAGCGCGAACGGTGGGCTCTTCCATGGCGAGCTCCGCAAACGGGTGAGACTCTCGAGGCCGCGGCTGTCAGGGTGGCCGAACATGCGTTGGGTGAGCCGCCGATCTGGACGGAGCAAATCGGCGCATTCGGAGACGCCAAACGACATCCAAGCGACTCCGAGATTTCCGTAGCATTCGTCGGGCTCGTCCCGCACGAAACCGCCTCCCCCAGCGCAGGTTACACGTGGTTTCCGATGCGCGACCTGCCTCCCCTTTCACCCAGGCAGCGCGCCATCGTCGAAGTCGCGACCCGGACGATACAAGGGCGGCTCGATCAGGCCCCAATTGCGTTCAGACTGTTGCCTTTGACATTCACGTTGAGCGAGCTGCAACAGGTGTACGAGCTGCTGCTTGGTAAACGTCTGCACAAAGCCAGTTTTCGACGTGCCCTTCAGGCGGCCTGGCTCGTCGAACCTACAGACGAATGGCGCAGTGAAGGGAGAGGCCGACCCGCCCAACTTTTTCGGTATGCACCGAAGAAAAGGCGCAGACCTCACCGGGGTGTGAGGTTCGATTTTCTCTACCCCTGAGACGAGTTAAGGCCAGTATAAACCCCGCTAACCCCGGGAACCCCTTGCGGTAGCGGTGTATTAGTTGCAATGTGTACCTAAGGCGCGACCCCTTGAAAAAGGAGCCCGGTAGCTATGCTGGCTTATCTGGACAGTTTGTGCGCAGCCCTGCTCGCACGAGACAGCACAGAGATACAGCGACTTTTGGCACTTCCCGCAGCGCGCGATCTACCACGTAGAGTGCGCGAGGAAGCCGTTGCCATTTCCCGCGCGGGCAACCGGAGCTTCATGGCGCCGATCCATTCGCTCCACTTCTATTACAAGCTTACTCACATGGTCGACGAGTCGAGCGATCCGATCTTCGGAGATTCTTCGAAGCAGAGCGAAGCAGAGGGCGGACAGATCGAGCTTCCCCTCCGCAAAGTAGGAAACGGTGGGCGTTAAGTCCCACTAAACGAGCGCCCGAAGCGAATTTTTTTTCCCCATCGCTTCGCCCCAGACATCCCCCATTTTTTCGAAACGCTCGGCGGCATTTCCCAAATGGAATGCGCGCGGATCGAGATCGTCGGTGATCTCATTCCATTTGAGAGGAGTCGAAACCGTAGCTCCGGGCTTTGCGCGCACGCTGTAGGCGGAAGCGACGGTTTTTCCCTGGATGTTCTGGAGGTAATCGACGTAAACCGTTGCAGCGCCGCGCGCTTTGACGGAGCGCTTGATCGTGGCCGCTTTGGGGTGCGCGTCCGCAACTTTTGTGGCGATCATCTGCGCGACGAGCGTCGCCGCCTCGTTCGGCGTCCGTGGGGGGAGAGGTAGATAGATATGTAATCCCGTGGAACCGGAAGTCTTGATCGCGGCGTTGAGCCCGAATCCGTCGATCACGTCCTTGGCCCAGCGGGCGACTTGAATGACTCGGCCAAAGTTGGCGCGCGGCCCCGGATCCAGATCGATGATCGTGTAGTCACCGTACTGCAGCGATTGAACGCGCGAATGCCACGGGTCGACGGAGATGGCCCCAAGCTGGACCGTATATAGGAGGGTGAGAAGATCTCCCCCGATGATCCGGGACTGTTTTTCTCCACTGTCGGTCTCTATCACCTCTACCCGGACCTCAGATGGGGTAGTCTCCGACGCCTTCTGCTGGTAGAAGCTCTCGCCGTTGATCCCATTCGGGAACCGCTTCAAAACCAGCGGACGGTCCTGAGCCACCGGCAGGATAAAGTCCGCGATGCGCGTGTAGTAGCGCATTACGTCGCCCTTGGTGAACTTCTCCTTCGGGAAAAAGATCTTGTCCAGATTGGAGACCTTGAGCCCCTTTCCGCCCCCGAGGTCAAGGGAACCGTCGCCACCCTTCTTCTCGATTGCCGACAGCTGGTCCAGCAGCGAGCCTTTATCGATTCTTCCGGGCGTTCCCCCCTCCGAGGACAAGGTTCGTCGCGCGGTCTTTCGCGGTGGAGGCTTCGCAGCCGTTTTGGCGCGAGCAGCAACGCTGAGATGGGCCTCCCGCTTGGAAATCGTGCCATTGCGCTCTGACTTTCTTTGAACGCTCGTCGCTTCGAGTCCGACTTCCTTCGGATCCTTGTCGTCGCGAACCCCGAGGAAGATCGGCTGGCGGAGGCGGCGGTCCGCCGTCCATTCGCTGAACTTCACTTCGACGACGACTTCTGGCTTTGCCCAATGGGCCTTTTCGTTGGTTTTCGGCATTTCTTCGAAAGGCGAAGTCTTTCTCTCCAACGGCTTGAGACGCCGATACATCTCCTCCAGGCCCTGTCGCGTAAACCCGCCACCTGTATGGCCGACATAGATGAACCGGCTGTGGTCGAAGTAGCCAAGCAGAAGCGCGCCGATGTGCTCACGGCTGTTTCGCGGTTCCGTGTAGCCGCCGACTACGAACTCCTGCCTGAATTCGATCTTGAGCTTGAGCCAGTTGTGTGACCGGTTGCCGGGCTCGTAGCGTGAGTCAATGCGTTTGGCGATGATTCCCTCCCATCCCTGCCGACGTGCCTTCTCCAGCATTTTTTTTCCGTCGTCCTGTACCGACTCCGTAATGCGAAGCTGCGCGGAGACGCGCTTTCCGACCCGCTTGATGAGGCGAGCACGCCGTTCCGACCACGTCTCTTCGATCAGTACCTCGTCTCCGTCCATCAGGATGTCGAAGAGAATGAGCGCAGCGGGCGTGGAAGACGAGAGTCGCTCGATCATGCGCGAATCTTTTACGTGCATGCGGCCTTGCAGCTCCTGGAAGCGTGCAGGCTCGCCATCGATTAGCGCGACGATCTCGCCGTCGAGCACCAGTGATCTCCTGGACTGAGACGTCAGCTTTTTCAGTGCCCCGACAATCTCAGGAAATTGCGGCGCTTTGTCCTTGCCATTGCGGGTAATGAGCTTTACCTCGGTCGGCGTTGCGTAGGCAAGAACCCGAATC
>Ga0193751_1000702_pt1 | contig 24508 bp, 28 predicted proteins | sample L1c2metaG_FD_143050 | JGI IMG/M metagenome (GOLD analysis project Ga0193751, IMG submission 143050) | Soil microbial communities from a riparian zone of the East river system, Colorado, United States - L1c2 | ecosystem: Environmental > Terrestrial > Soil > Riparian zone | place: USA: East River... | reverse complement strand
CTTTCACAAACCACCCCACATGCGGCCGTGGCGGAATTGGTAGACGCACTAGCTTGAGGTGCTAGCGGGGCAACCCGTGGAGGTTCGAGTCCTCTCGGCCGCACCAGCCAAATACATTAAACACAATCAATAACTTAGAAGCCCGTTGGTCCGTCACTTTGTAGCAACGTTGTGGCATTATTTTTGTAGCAGCGAGGCTGTGAATAACTTCGTTTCGAATGAAGCGAATTTGCTTGGTGCAGCGGGTGGAAGTTTCGCCAAAAAATTAGGGTCGAGACTCATTAAATCCACCATACAAGAGCGGCAGCCAAGCAGACAGAGGTCAGTAGTTTCGTGTGAGTCTGTCGTTCAGGGGGAAGGCCATGTCCATTTTCCGATGTGTTGAGGAGCGATGCGCCCGGACGGCACTTGGCGCAGCGGGAGTAGAAGTTTCCGCCAATTTATTATAAGACGCCGGCGGCTGGAATGCGCTGTTTGGCGTCGCGCTAGACCTGTCGACGCCCAAGCTGCGCGCACTCACGAAGTGCGGCGCGGTCGCCAGCGGCGAGGTCGGCGAGCTGACTCCTTCGACGTGTACGCGCCTTTTTCTTGTCGCGATCATCGACAGCTCGATTCACCGCATCTTCAGCATGAGGCTGATCACCGCCGCGTCGCGGTGTCGATCGACGGTCCGCAAGTCGATGTCCCGCACCATGCGGCAGCAAGCGGGCGGGCCACCACCTTGGCGGGCTTGATAGAGAGAACCGAGAGTAAAATTGCGCCGGCAATTAAGCGCGCCCTCTAAAGAATCGTTCTCCAGCGTCAGCTCGCCAATCTTGGCGTGCAGCGACTTCACGTCGACCGCCGGCTGTGCCGCGGCGTGGCCGCTCCCAGGGCCGAACACATCGGCAGCCCCGCTCTCAAGCTGCGCTTTCCAGGCCGTAACCTGATTGGGATGAACGTCGAACTGCTCGGCAAGCTGTGCCAATGTCCGATCGCCCTTGACGGCGGCAAGCGCCACCTTCGCCTTGAAGCCCGGTGTGTGGTTCCGGCGTGCTCGTCTCTGCATGGTCTCTCCTGATTCGCAGGCCACAGCGTGCCTGCCGTCAGGCAGAAACTCCACCTATCGTCCTGTGCAGATTTCCGGAACCGGCCCTTTTCCCGAGACCATCAAGTCGTTGTTCGCCGAGCACTTTGAGTTCCTCGCTCAGGTCGACCGGCTGGAGAAGGCGTACCTGCTGCTGCTCGTTCTCCAGCGGTTTGCCTCGGTCGACCTCACCCCGGCCAAGGTCCCGAACGAGGAGAGGGGGCTTGTCTTTGAGGAGCTGATCCGGCGTTTCGCCGAGCAGTCAATAGCATTGCACGCTGCCGCGATTGGAGAGTAAGCATCATGACACTTCCGAGCTGGACACCTCCGGAAAAGATATTACCGTCGGAAACCTATCTCGGAGAGCGTGATAAAAGCGTTCTGCATGAACGAGTCGGAAGTGCCATCAATGAATGGGAAATATTAGAGTCCATCTTGGCGGAAATCTTTAGGCTTTTGGTTGAATCTAAAAGCATGGCTGCAGCTCGCGCTTACGGTGCGATGGCTCCTAGACATGAAGCGCTGAGGGTCGCGGCCATTGAATTTTTCCGCGACAAACCGAATGATCCCAAGAGGGACGAGTTTTTCAATTTATTTAAGGCGTACAACGCTGCTGCCGAGTATCGCAACAACATAGCGCATGGCATTTGCTACGGTTGGCTATATATCGGCGGCAAGGCTCCGCCTACGACTTGGTTTTTATGTCCGCCGAATTACAACACGAGAAAGCGGAAGAACGATGTTCGAGATGCTGCGTATATTTACAACGCGTCTGACATTTTAAATTGCGAGGAGAGGTTCAAGCAGCTTTCTGCTGTAGCTGTCGAATTAGAGCTATATTTGCGAAATACTTATCCGCTTCAATAGCCGTTACGGTATAAGCCCCGTGGAGAAAGCTGTGCAATTGACAAAAAGCTTTCTGGCTAGACTACTCGATCTCGATGAAGCCGAAATTACGAACATTGACGGCCTCAAATTCGATTTGGCGCGCGGCATGGAGGGCTTGAACCTCAACGATCTATTGTTGGAGCGTCACAAAACGAAGATGCAAGCGCTCGCGATAGCTTTAGAATCTGAGGACGCCTTGGGTAAAGTCGTTAGGGGCCACATTCATATTGAACACGAATTGCACCAAGTCATCTTTTTCGCCGCTCCCAACCCTGATCACTTGAAATCTTTTGACGGTCAGGAGTTTTCGGAGAAAGTTCGGTTAGCCTTGTTGCTTGGCTTAAAAGCTGCTTTGGCCCCGCCTCTCAATGCGGCGGGCAAGCTGCGAAACAAATTCGCGCATCGACTAGATATGAAACTCAATAAGGAAGTGGCAGAAAACCTAGTTGCCACGCTGCCGGAATCTTTGAAAGCACGTTTCGAAATGTCGCTCAGGAATGTGATGTTAGAACTGCCAAAGCACCTGAGCGCTAGGATGCCGCCTGCATTGAAAGCACACTTCGAGGCTCTCTTGGGTCGTTCACTCTCAGAACTGGCGCAACCGTTCGATCTCCTTAAAGGAGAAGCGCGGGCGCACGCTGAAGCACAGATGGACGTACTCGCTTTCTTTCTTTGTCTATTTGAGGAACTAGCAAACGAACGGCACCGGTTTGCCTCTGAAAAGTTGCAGCGCATGGTTGCAGGATAAGCCAAAACGTATCATCACAACGCTGTTGCGGAGGCGATTCGAAAGGAATTCTGGTCTGCATCGATCTGATAAATATCAAATCGGGCAACCGAACTTTGCAAACTGCATTTTCAGGTAATCAGGATGGTGTGTCGCCAACTCACGATCTAAAAGCTCAATTTGAGTAATGACGCCGACCGCTATTACGCCGACAAAAGGCTCAAAGCCAACGTACCCACCAAATCCATTCTTGGCATTTACTTCCCCGCAGACGCCGTATCTGTTTTGTGTTGTTCGCCTAAGATGCCGAATCTGCAAAGACATAGGGTCACGAAACTTTTCGCTTAAGCCGTCAAAAAGCCCCTTCTGCTCGTCAAGGCTGAGGACACCACGAGTATCGTCGATGACGTTCAGTTGAGCGAAAACGGCCTGTGGTTGGACCACAGCCTTCGTCTGCGCTGCTTCTTGTGGCTCCGCCCACCATGATCGAAGCTTCGCTATATTAGACCTTCCTTCTGGGGTCAAAAGCAATACGAACGTTCCACCGATAATTGCTGCCGCCACGACGGCCACTAGAAAAACAACAGCACGCTTCATAACATTCCCCCCTGCGCCTCAGACCACGACAAGGCCGCTTTAGTAGTGGGCTTGATTGAGAAGCAAATCAATCAACACTGACTTGTCGATTATTACAAATACAGAGTCAGTGAACGTTGAGCATTGCTAATTGACCGCATTCACGAATCTATGTTTCCGCGCAATGCCGCGCGGGAGGCTGGAAAGTTATGGCGATCTATTTTGAAAATGTAATTGTTCAATCGTGCCGCTCGCATGATCGCGGCGCTTAAGCCGTGCCCTTTCGCGGGCGTAGTGACGGTGGATCAAGTGAAGCTGGCGCTAGGTGAACGGCTGGACGTTTGGCCGGAGTCGATTGATCCTGAGAAGTGTCGCCAATAAAGGCAACGCCGGAATGACGATTTTGGAAAGCCTGATTGAATTGGGTTTTGAGCCGGTCACCGAATGGGTCATGAAGGGGCCTAAAATTGGGCCTCGCAGCTTCGATTGGAAGGATCATGGCGGATGGCTCTATACGTTCGTTGTCGATGGAAAAGTAAAATATAGTGGCCTGACAGACCGGGTTTTACGCGGCCGGATGAGTGATTATTCGCACATCAAAAACAGGCAATTACCGCCGAATTGTTGGCTGGGCGGGAGGTCCATGTCTATGGATGGAAACACCGCGACAAAGCCACCCTCGAAAAAGAAGAGCTACGACTTAGAGCCGAACACCGGCCACCGTGGAATCGCGTTTAACCACGGTCGAGTTGCCGAGGCGAGCACATTAAATTAGGCGCTCTTGCTCCATCTTTTCTGGTGCGGCTTGCTTGGCTCCACGGCGGATGAGCCGGTGCTCAAGTCAAGCTACGGTAGGGAATCTGCGAAACTGAGACCGTTATAGCTCCCCTGGTCGGAGTCTGTGCAATAAGCTTCCGCATCGCGCGCTCCGTGAGCGGAGCATGAACCGAAGGGCCCACCATGATCTTAGTGATTGGCACGAGAGGGGGCACGTGTACGGCTGGCAAAGGCGATGGCATTGATGCGGCCAACGTGGGATTATTTTGCATGATCGGACTCAGTGTGAACCAGATTTCGTTAAGTGTGACATACGGTGCAAGGAAATCCCGACGGGCATGAAAGCCTAGCCTGGGAACCACTCCTGCAGGTGGCATGAATACCAGGCGCCATTCCTGTTCTTCCACAAATCCTGGCGCTTTCATCAAAGGGGTAGTGTAAACAAGTGCAGCAATTGCTGCTTCATGTGCACTTGGGTCCTGAGCCTGATGAGCGGCAAACGCGCGATCAAGAATTGCATTGACAAATTGAGCTTGTACAGCCCGATCATAAATAACCGGATTAATGCGAAGTCCTGGAGTGTTAGATACCAAGCGCGCCAAGTCCGATGCATTGATGGTCAAACATATACCTCTTCCATTCTGCCCATAGGCTCGCCATTGACTGAGCATGTCCGGTGTAGGCCCCGTTGCGGTTCGGAGACCGGTCGACATGCAAAAAATGTATGCATCCAAATCCGGCGCCAATCTTTGATAGTCGGCAAATACCTGTGCAAAAAACTGGTCTGTCGCGCTGCGAGCACTTAATTGAGTCCGAATTATCTCTTTTGCCTCTCCCATTTCGGTTTGGTCATTCGAATACTCAGCGTGCGAGAGCCAAACATTATCGCCCTCAATTATGTGGCGGGCCGTGTCTAGTGAAGTAAAGTGATGTAACTCAGCAGGTCGAATGGGAAGTTTCTCAGCATCTACAAATTCAGTGACGACCCTTTGCAATATGTCTTGCGTTAACGCGATTGCAGCGGCGGGAAACTGACCAAGTGCGTACTGTCCTAAAGCCCCGATCCCAAGCATTCGATCTACGCCCCTTCGCTGTAACTTAGAATCTACGCCGGAAGTTTGGGAGAAGCATATGATCAGTCGCCCACACTTGGCGCCTGTGCTCCTCGCGCATTTCGTCCGCTATGCTTGTCCGCGATAGTTGCACAAGCTCGGCAAACGGCGCGTTCGGCCGGCACGAGCGGCACGAGAGCGCGGGAATGAGGCCAGTCACGGGCCGTGTCGCGGTGACGGTCGAGACGCCGGACAGCGCACCCACAGGAACCAATAACCGGCCTTGATCGCGGCGCCGATCGTGGGCGAGAACAGCATAGGCATTCGCTTGGCCTGCCACTCGTTCCAGGCGGCGATTAGGGCTCGGCATCCTCAAGCACCTGAGCGTCGGTCGCACGGCGGATGGCCGCTTCCTTCTCGGCAGCCTGCCTGCGCTGGTCCTCCATCTTGCGGCGGTTGAAGCCCATGGCGAGATCGTGGCGAAGGCACACGCCAAGTCAATGTCAGCACCCGTCGAACAAACGGTGTGTTCGATTAGTCGGGCGACGATCAAAAACAATAGCGGTTGCCGATGATGCGCGATCTATGGTCTTAATAATGGAATTCTTTCGCCTAGTTTTTGCGCTTGTTGCATCGCAATATAGACACCAAAATCTTTCCAAAAGAAATTATAATTAACACCGTGAATTTGTTTAACAATATCGTGACGACCAAGTGTCGCTCCCACCCTTGTGCAGCGCGGAAACTTACGTAGGTAAGCGGCGCGGGCGACCCGTAAATGGAGAATGCACGATGAAATCGCTAAACACGAAGCTGGTGCTATCTGCTCTTGGCATTATCGGGATGCTCACGAGCCCTGCACTTGCGAAGAAGCCGCATCGTCAGTCGTTTCAGCAGCAGGATCCCGCTCCTCAGAGCGGCCGAGGAATTTACAATATGGTTCCCATGCCATACGGCCCAGCCGCTCCATACGATCCAGCAGCCACGGGCGGCGGTAGCTTCGGCTATAATCAAAGACTCCATGACAATATTTGGTGAAGCAAACAGGGCGGGCATTAGCTCGCCCTTTTTTTCTTGTTGTCCTGCGTTGCCGACAACCGCCCGCGCCCTCGTGCGGGTTGGAATTCCCTCGGCGACAACGCCGGCTCATCCAGCGCCAGCATGATGATGCGCTCGCGAACATCGTCTGGAATGCGGTTCCAGACGCGATCCGGCTTGGGCTGTCGGTCTTCCAGGGCTTGCGGCCCACCGGTCTGGTACAGATCGTACCAGCGATAAAAGGTGGCGTGCGGAATGCCGATCTTTTCCAGCGTCCGCCGCACCGCCAAGGTGGACTCCGCGACGAGCCGGATGATCTCAAGCTTCTCGGAGGCGGGGTACCTCATGCGGCGTCCTCCCCATCCGCCGTCACGCTTTTTTTAAGCAGACGATTTTCAAGGGTCAGCTCGGCCACGACCTCCTTCAGCGCGCTGGCCTCGCGACGCAGGTCCTTGACCTCGTCCGATGTCGCGGCCCGAGCCGTATCGCCAGCCAGTCGCTTCTTTCCGGCCTCGAGAAAGTCTTTCGACCAGCGGTAATAGAGGTTCTAGACAATCCCCTCGCGACGGCAGAGCTCGGCGATACTGTCCTCGCCGCGAAGCCCTTCCAGTACGATGCGGATCTTGTCTTCCGCCGAGAAGTGTCGCTGCGTCGCGCGACGAATATTCTTCACGACTTGTGTCGCCGGCTCTTTCTCCGGCACGGATTTCTGTCTCATCTTCGCTCCTTGAAAGGCTACGATGAGCCAGAAATCCTTCCTTCCTCAACCCACCCAATCTGTCTCATGAATGCTGACGGCGGACACGCACACGGAGCAGACGCGGCGAGTGCTTGGGCAATAGCTAAACTAGGGTCGTGGGGCCCAATTCAAACAGGCATCCCGCCATCATGGCGTCCATTCCAACCACATCGCGCGAAAATCGGCGTGGCTTCAATGCATTTCTGATCGACGGACACATGGTCCCATTCGAAGACAAGCCTGAAAAAATTGCGAGCGGGCGGCACCCGTTCTCAAGCGGATGATCGAAGACCGAACGCTCGCGGGATTGACGTCGAAGGATCGCGGGTAAGGTCGCGGAATTTATGACAGCCCAAGGCTTTCGAAAAAGGGCGTTTTAGGAAGGCATGTCGCAGGTTTGCTTCGGTTGACAGGTTTTTGGCCGAAGCGCGGTATTAGTCGACTTGTCCAAAGATCGCTTTAATTGCACAGTCTGTGAGGCAAGGCGGTAAGGGGAAGCTTTCGTCGATGGCATTTGCCGACAACCCAATCATTAACTCGCCCTTTGAGAAGCCGCAGTGGCATTTCGAACTGGACGACGAAGGCCAGCCCACCGGAAAGAAGCTGCCCAGGCGCCGCGATAGCGTCCAAGTCGTTCCTGTCCCGGCCGCGAAACGACGCGGACCGCGACAGCGCGAACTTGCCCTTGAGGAAAAAACCACCAGCAACACGCTCGTCAATGCAATCCGCAAAGACGTCGATCAGTGGCGCGAGTTGCCGCCCAGTCAGTGGGGCGTCACGCCGGAGACGCAACGTCTTCTGCTGCACTGGCGCGATCCCCATCGCGAGCGCAAGCAATTCTTCTGCCAGCGTGAAGCCATCGAGACGCTGATCTGGCTTACTGAGGTCGCGCCCAAGAAGTTCAGCGAAGATATCAAGGCGGCCAACGCCGAGGCCAATCCGGGTCTCTATCGCCTCGCCTGCAAAATGGCGACCGGGGCGGGCAAGACCACAGTCATGGCGATGATTATCGCCTGGCAGGCGGTGAACAAGGCGCGGCGGCCAAATGCAAAGAATTTTTCGGATGCGTTTTTGATTGTCACCCCCGGCATCACCATCCGCGACCGTCTGCGCGTGCTGAACCCGAGCGATCCGAGCAACAGCTACGAATTTTTTGACCTAGTGCCTTCCGATTTGATGGATGCGGTGCGAAGAGCACGGATCGTTATCACCAATTACCACGCATTCATGTTGCGCGAGAAAGAACAGGTCTCCAAGCTCAATCGGCAAATCTTGGGTGGACTGGAAGGCGAGAAACGGTTCACCGAAACTGAGGGCGAAATGATTGCGCGGGTTGCCCCCGAACTGATGGGCCGCAAGAACATCATCGTGCTCAACGACGAGGCACACCATTGCTATCGGCGCAAGGTCGGCGACGAAGAGGAAGATGATTTGAAAGGCGAGGATCGCGAGGAGGCCGAAAGGAACGAAAAGGCGGCGCGCGTCTGGGTCAATGGCATCGAGGCGTTCGAACGCAAGCTTGGCGTCGATGCGATTTACGACTTGTCTGCTACGCCATTTTTTCTCCGCGGCTCCGGCTATCCGGAAGGCACGCTATTTCCCTGGGTTGTCTCCGACTTCGGCTTGCTCGATGCGATCGAGAGCGGCATCGTAAAGGTGCCGCGTATTCCAGTGTTGGACGACGCCATCCAGGGCGAACTGCCGAAATTCCGGGACGTGTACAACGCCATACGCAAGGACAATCCGCGCGCCCTACCGGCGAAAGGTCGTGGCAAGCAAGCTAAAGGGGCGATGGACCCGCAAAACCTCCCGCACCTGCTCGGCCAAGCGATTGAAGCGCTCTATAAGGATTACGAGACCGTTTCCAGCTTGTGGGAGAAAGAGCCAAATCTCGGCCGGCCACCGGTATTCATCGTCGTCTGCAACAACACCTCGACATCCAAGCTCGTCTACGACTGGATATCCGGCTACGAGATTAAAGAGGGTGAGGGCAATAGAGCGCCCACGCGCGTGGTGAAGGGCGCGTTACGCCATTTCTCCAATGTTGACGAGAACGGTCGCTGGCTGCCGCGGTTTCGCACTCTGCTGATCGACAGCGAGCAGCTCGAGTCGGGCGAGGCTTTGTCGGCTGATTTCCGCAAGCTCGCCGGACGCGAGATTGAGGAATTCAAACGCGAATTGCGGCTACGCGGCGATCCACGGAATCCCGACGAATTGACCGATGCCGATATCCTTCGCGAGGTGATGAATACCGTCGGCCGTCCTGGGCGGCTTGGCGCCGATATTCGTTGCGTCGTCTCAGTATCGATGCTGACCGAAGGGTGGGACGCCAACACGGTGACACACATCATGGGGGTGCGTGCCTTCGGCACCCAGCTTTTGTGCGAGCAGGTTGTGGGGCGGGGGCTGCGCCGCGTGTCCTACGAGGTCGATCCGGCGACAGGACATTTCCCGGTCGAATATGCCGACGTTCTTGGCGTGCCGTTTTCCTTCGCCCAGCAGGGGTCAGCGACGGCACCGAAACCGCCGCCGCGCGTCACCCACGTACACGCGATGGAAGATCGCGCCGAGCGCGAAATTCGGTTTCCCAATGTCGAAAGCTATCGCGTCGTCTTTCCGCTCAAACCGCTCAAGCCGGCATTCACGGCCGACAGCAAGCTGGTGCTCACGCCGGACGACATCCCGATGGTTACCCAAGTCGAGCCATTGATAGGCGAGGGCATAACCTTTGATCTGCGTCAGGACGCAGACAAGCTTCGCTTGAAATCCGTGATATTCGACGTGGCCGGTCTCCTGCTGCGGGAAAAATTCAAGGACCGGGACGGCAACCTCGAGGTCTGGCGCTATCCTGAACTCGTCAAGGTCACCGAGCGCTGGTTTGCTGAGTGCCTGGACTGCAAAGGCGATTTCCGGCCGCAATTCCTCAAATGGCGCTCGCTGGCAATCGGCGCGGTGGAGAAAATCTGGCGTGCTGTCCTACCCTCAAGAGAAGGTGCAGTGAACGGCAACGACACAATCCTGCTTCCCGTACTGAACGCCTACAATCCCTCGGGATCGACGCAGCACGTTGACTTCACCACATCAAAGATGACGATCCTCGCGACAAGGCCAGACAAATGCCATCTGAACTACGTCGTCTATGATCGCGATTGGGAGGCCGGGTTTGCCGAACGCATAGAAAGCATGAGCGAAGTCATCTCGTATGTGAAGAACCACAGCCTGAACTTCGAAGTGCCCTACGATTACAAAGGCAGCTCGCGGAAATATCGTCCCGACTACATTGTGCGCCTTACGAATGACGGCGCGGAACCGCTTAATCTTGTCGTCGAGATTAAAGGTCAACGCGACGATGCCGATGCGGCGATGGCCGACACCATGCGCAAGGCTTGGATACCCGCCGTCAACGCCTCGGGCCAGTTTGGACGATGGGATTTCATGGAATTCACCGACGCGCCGTATGACGCGGACAAGCGCATCCGCGAGCGCATTAAGACAGCAGTGACGGTCTGAGGTCTCCGATGGTGAAGAAGGTAAAGAAGAAGGTGAAAGTGTCAAAGCCAACCGCCGAGGCCGCCGAAGTTGAGAGCTACAAGCATACGGAAGCTCGGCGTAAGAACATTCCGACCGCCGAATTGCAGAAGCTCGTCTCTGATAACGACAAGGCGAATAAAAAACTACGCTGGCCGCGCAACCCCGACCTCGACCCGCAGCTCGTCTGGCGCGGCAAGGACTTCGAGGCTGATCCACTCGAAGTCGACGCACCGCCAATCTACATCCAGGAGAAAATACAGCCGCGTGCGATCATTGAGGACCTACGCCGGCAGACGAAGGAACGGCGTGCCGACGATGCTTCGCAGTTCGATTTTTTCCACGACTTCAATGGACTTGCTGATCCCGGAGCCAAAACCGAGTTCTATGCCCATGATCAGAATTGGTCGAACCGGATGATCCTCGGCGACTCCCTCCTAGTGATGGCGTCCCTAGCAGAACGCGAGGGGCTGCGCGGCAAAGTGCAGTGCATTTATTTCGATCCCCCATACGGCATTCGTTTCAATTCAAATTGGCAGCCGTCAACAAAAAGCATGGATGTCAGGGAGGGACAAGCCAGCGCCGTATCCAGAGAGCCAGAAGTCATCCGCGCGTTTCGAGACACATGGAAGGACGGTATACAGTCTTACATGAATTATCTACGGGATCGCTTATTTGCGGCTCGCGATCTGTTGGCGGATGCAGGATCAATTTTCGTACAGATTGGAGAGGAAAATGTACACCTAATTCGATCGCTGCTTGATGAGGTATTCGGAGCAACTAATCTTTGCACCTCAATCGTTATTTCCAAGACAGTCGGGCAGACTGCGGACATTCTCCCAAATGTTGCGGATTACGTGCTTTGGTATGCAAGAGACCGTGACCGTTTGAAGTACCGAACCCTGCTTAGGCTGAAGCACTTTGGTGGAGAGGGCGTATCCGGCTACAGGCTCGTTCAGTTGCCGGATGGCTCCGAGCGCCCGATGTCTCCTGAAGAAAGAGCGGGGATCGCATCCCTGCCACACAACACCCGCGCATTTGGCATCGGCGACCTCAGCTCACAACGTCAGGGGCGACCATCCGGCGAAGGTTCAGCGATGGCTTTCCCGATTAAAATCTACGGTCGCGAATTCAGACCCTCAGGTACCCGTGGCTGGTCCACCACTCATCTCGGAGTTGAACGCCTCGAAAAAGCAGCGCGCATATCAACAACGGAAACAGGCGGGATTGGCTACGTCAGATACTTCGATGACTTCCCGGCCTTCCCTTTGACAAACATATGGTCCGATACAATCGGCCAGAGCCAATATGGTGGCAAGAAAATCTATGTGGTGCAAACAGCCGTAGCGGTTGTCGAACGCTGCATTCTTATGACAACTGACCCCGGCGACCTCGTGCTTGATCCGACCTGCGGATCGGGCACTACGGCCTACGTCGCCGAGCAATGGGGCCGACGATGGATTACCATTGATACGAGCCGCGTAGCACTGACGCTGGCGCGCTCTCGACTTATGGGATCCAGATACGACTATTATCTTCTCAAGGACAGCGAGGCGGGCGCTGAAAAAGAGGGTGAATTTACCGGTAAACCGCCAGCGGATGGCCCATTCACCAGCAACATCCGCCAAGGTTTCGTCTACGAGCAAGCGCCGCATGTGACGCTTAAATCCATCGCCAACAATGCCGAAATCGACGTGATCTGGGAGCGATGGCAGAAGACGCTAGAACCGCTGCGCGAGAAGCTTAACAAATTGCTCAAAGAAACTTGGGAGGATTGGCAGGTCCCCCGCGAAGCAGATGAGAAGTGGCTCAATGCCACCAAGCAACTTCACGCGCAATGGTGGGAGGCTCGTCACACGCGGCAGAACGAAATCGACGCCTCTATCGCACGCAACGCTGAGATCGAATATCTCTATGACCGACCTTACAGAGCGCGAGGCGTCGTGCGCGTCAGCGGGCCGTTCACCATGGAAAGCCTTTCCCCGCATCGCGTGCTGCCGATGGGCGATGACCCATATTTGGAAGAGTTGCGGGCAACGAAGGGGCAAGACGTGGATGGCCCAGGCAAGTCAGGTCACGACGGCGGTGGCGTCCAAACTGACTTTGCGCAGGTAGTCTACGAGAACCTCAAGGCTGCCGGCGTGCAGAACACCAAGAAGGGCGAGACGCTCAAGTTCGAATGGCTGAAGCCATTCGCGTCGCGCTCCGGCTTGATCCAGTTTGAGGGCCGTTATCAGGAAAAGGGCGAAAGTAGGCGCGCCGCCGTGTGTATCGGTCCAGAATACGACACAGTCGGTTATGACCTGGTACGCCGCGCCGCGCGTGAGGCGGCCGATCTGTTTGACACTCTCATCATCTGCGGCTTTGCATTCGCTCCGGAAGTCGACGAAACGCGGCTCAATTTCGGCGCGCTCACCGTACTCAAGGCGCGCATGAACCAAGACCTGCGCATGGCCGACAAGCTGAAAGCGACCGGTGCGGGCAATCTCTTCGTCGTGTTCGGTGAGCCAGACATCGTCATTCACAAGCATAAGAGTGACATGCTGCAAGTCGAAATTCGCGGCATGGACATTTTCGACCCGACCACGGGCGAAGTCCGCTCGTCCGGAGGCAAGGACTTGATGAACGACGTTGCTGCCTGGTTCATCGACAACGACTATGACGAAGAGAGCTTCTTCGTGCGACAGGCTTATTTCGTCGGTGATGATCCGTATGATGGCCTTAAGCGCGCGCTCAAAGCGGAAATCGATGATACAGCCTGGGCGGAATTGAACTCGACGATCTCTCGGCCATTCCCGCGCCCCGAACGCGGCCTTATCTGCGTTAAGGTCATCAATCACTTTGGTGACGAGGTGCAAAAGGTATTTCGGGTTTAGACCCCGGGTCTGGCGTTTTCGACCACTAGGATTTGACTTATTCGACAGAAAAATAGTTGGGGATCAAATAACTACAATGGACCTTCGCCCCTCGAGATGACGGGGGCGACGGTCATCAAAGAGCCGATCCTGCTTTACGCTCGTCGAAAAGCTCGTCAAAAATACGATCCGCACCCCAAGCTTGCGCCGAAGTAAATGCCAACCGGCGCTTCGCATCCGTGCTCAGTTCAGAATTTGTCTTGTACCCAAGGTCGTGGTTTGCTTCGGACCAAGCGTGCTGGAATAGCGTCTTAACTTGAAGCTCAAAAAACTGCGGCACATGAGCCTTGTCTTTAAATTGCGCGACAAGGTCCGATGGCACGAGTGCAACAAAATGCTTCCCAAAGTATCCGAACTCCCATTCGGATTCTGGTATGACATCCTTGGTTTCTATTAGTCGAAAATACTTCCTTATGATATCGGCGACCGGTTCTACGTCAGATTGATAGAATATTATAATGCGAGCGCCGACCTGATCTTGGATTTGCTGAAGCGGTTCTGTGTACTTGCGTTTGCCGTTCTCCTCCTTTTCTGCCTTACATACAAATCGGTCGACAGATTTTGCTCGGGCAGTAATGCGATCGATTCGGGGACGTCCGCCGAAATATTCATGCAATTGTTCCTCGATCGCAAGAGCGAGTGGTTTAAGCACTAGATCAAATCGTGTTTGATAAGCCCTTTTGAGTTCGCTCATTGCGCTTTCCTGAGCTTCTCACTTACGACTTTACCCTCCGTTGAAATCCGTACCGAGCGCCCTTCCTTATCAAGGACCTCTTGATGAAAAATGTGATCAAACTCGGCTGATTGAGCCATCATTAGTGCACCATTATCTAACTCAAGAGAACGGTATCCGACTTGCTTGTTGAACTCATCAAAGTCAAATCGAAACCTTTCATCCGCTGACGCCGGTGATCTTAATTCGGTGTTGATGGCATCTTTAGCCGCAACCGAAAGCCCGAATTGGTCTTCGAATTCACGGATACTAGTGTTTTTTCCCTTTAGGCCACCGGCCAGCGTCACGGCGGCGGCAATTTCGCGCTTCACGTTAAGATCATCTGATTTCTTTGCTGCATTTCTAAGGGCGGCGCCCAAGCGGCGAGTCCCTGCCGCCGCTGTTACTCGAAAATTGGAATCCAAAAAATGAAAAATCCAATATTCGGACAGTTCAATAACACGACTCGTTATCTGTCTATCTACCGCCTTACCTGTCCAGAATTCCGCCTGCAGCGACGTATCCTCATAAACAACCGCCTTATAAGAGCTTGCGCTTTTCATAAACACACGCTCAAGGAACTGCACAGTGAGATTTTGCGCGTCTTCGTCCGCAAGAATGGCTGTGTCGGTAGGGAATCGGGAAATTACGATCTTGTGTTTTCGTTGCTCTCTCCCTGTGATCAGAAACAACAATCCAATACCGGAACGATGATCAGTCATCTCCTGTAGTCGCTTTGCGACTCGTCTCCCGCGCGTTAGGGTCGGTTGCCTCAAATAGTCAACCATAATGTCTCGGCACGGATTCTGCTGCTGACCGGCGGCGTTGTGATTGAAGGAGATATCGATGTCACATTCGACATCTGATCTGGAATAAATGTTGTCTAGAAGATTGACGAGCTTGTGCCGTCAAGGCGAACGGTCGTACCGCCAATATTTGGAGGTCGCTGAACTCCTTTGCCGGGATGAACGAGGTAGGTATGAATATGCTCGATTGCCAATTGCCCACCGAGTGCAATGCCGGCAGCAATCTAGCGCTGCATCTGTAGACTCAGCAAGCGGAGCGTGTCTGGGATCAAGTGCCGCAGCCCAGAGAACGGGCAAGGTTGAGGCCGACTACGATGCGGGCTTCTTCCAGCGCCAAGGATAGGAATTTAAGATCATCGCGCGACAATGAGAGCGACGCTCGAATCTCATCGTCCTTTTGCCCCGCAGCCAATTTGTCACCGAACGCCGACAGAGCGGCGACATTTGACCACTCGACCGAGGGCGCCCAGCGGAAAGCAACCACTGAACGGCGAAATCGCAATAGGTCTCGAATTACGGAAATAGCTATCCAGCCTTATGCGACGCGGGTTCGCAGAGACGTAATCGAACGAAATTGCGCGTGCGCGACCACTAAAACGAACTCTATTTCTTGGGCTCAATACAACCGCAAAAGTCCCGAGCGCGGTGATTCCAATTTTTGTTTTGATCTTTTTAGGTGACAAAGGTGGGTACCTTTTCTCTGCCTCCACAGCAATCTCGTTGTTTTGTCCGGATTTTTTAAAAGTTAGCTGGAAGTCCAGGCGTCAAAATCGGTACCTATTTGGTACCTATTTGGAACGTCGTAGAAGTTGAATGAGAACCTGCTCGGAACGTACTAAAGGTTGAATAGGAACGTACTCGAGGTTGAAGTTTCTTCTGTCTGGGTTGTATGCAGCACCAAGGCTTGGAGGAATTTTCCAAGGCGACGCATAACCAATAGGGAAGGTCCGGTTGGAATGCCCGTCGGACTTCTCTCCTCGCAGAGTCTAGCACCGACAGGAGAATGAATCACAGTGACGTTGAGAAGGCCGCCGGTGAGTCCGCTCTGGGCGAGCGCTACCACCCTAGCGGGATTCAGCGGAGACTAGCGGAGGCTCGCTGTAAGCGGTCCTGGCGATGATGCCAGCGAAGACCCGGCCGACACCTGCAATTTGGTGACCGACGAGGCATCTAGGTTCGAGCGGCAGACCTTGGTGTCGTGCTATCGGTGAGGGCGGGCGGAGCCCGCGACGACCGCAGCTATGAATCATATATTTGTTGAGTATGAGTGGGCGCAGCCCCCGAGCCGCAGAATATTGTAGGGATCTGTAACGCCTCCCATAGCCTCTTCTGAATCTCTTTCTTCTACTTACTTTCTATAGAAAGTGGAGAGCGTTACTGGAGAGCGTTACACCGCGGTTCGTCCCGCATGGGCCTCGGCTCAGGTTGTTTTCCCTCCGATGCCGGATTTAGCCTCTGCGGCAAGCTTTGCTTTTCTCCGAGATTTCCGGGTGCGTTCTCGGCCCAGCTTTCTTTGGCGTTCCGCCGTGGGGTCTGCCACTCCGGTGACGGTAGTAACTGATCCGAGCACTGAAGCCTCTGCCCGCGTGCAAAAGGTAGCCACCTTGCAGCTCGAACATTCCGGCGACGATATATCCAGGGCGCCTGGCAGCATCGCGCAGGACGGCAGTAATTGCCGAGGTCCCCAGCTCTCAAGCACCTCCGGAACTTCCCCCGCGGCATGTGCCCGAGCGTTTTCGAGGCGTTCTTCACCGAATTGAAATCTCGCTCTTTCCTCAGGCAGGATTCGCAATTTGAAGCACGCCCGACCGATAGTGCTGTCGGAGCGAGATTTAAGCTGATCCAGTACCCAATCTTGGTGTGCGATTTGCGCGGCTAAACCACGAAATGATTCTTTCCGATAATGGGGCAGAGATGAATACATGAGCCGCGACTGACATTGTTCCTCCCATCGGCTGGTAGCCGCGACCGCAATTTGCACCTGATATTTTCCAGTAAGTTGATTTATATACGGTATTCGCTGAAAGCGGCCCCTCAACAAAAACTCGAATGCCGCCTCAAGGAAAACGTCGTAAGGCATACCGAGTAGATCTGCGGATTGCCGTACTCGCCAGAATGACGTGAATTCGGCTTTGTGCGTTTCAGGGATACCCGCGCGGACGCCATATTTGTTCAACGATTTTTCTGTATCGATATTTGAGGCATATTTGCGCCTGTAGACCTTCTGGTACTCCGCTCGAAAGACGTTGGTCGCTTCTTTTGGCGACATAAATCGGTAATCGAACCATTTGCGGGTGTGTAATTCACGCTCAGGTACCAGGTCTTCTCTTCTGAATAGCGCTGCAGTCTGGCAGTTATCCTGGTGGCGTAGCCGGAAGAGGTCGGATGCCGTCATGTAGGTACGCAAGCGCAAGCCGCTTGGCCTTTCTTCGAATGAAGAGTGCACAGATCATGCGTACTGTCACGAGGAGTTATAGATCGACGACGCCTCTAGCGGCGACTAGGCAACGCTCTGTGGTCGGCTAAATAGGAAAGCGTGCATCGCGGGTCATTTATTGGTGAGGTGATATGTTCGTCATTGGTCGCCTAGCTGGCGACGACACGGCTATAAATAAAACATATTTGGATAAACTGGTGCAAAGGTAGGAAGAGTCGGTGATTAATAACTTGAGATCAAACAATGACCGAGCCGGAGACTTTTGAATCTATTCTAAATCGGGAAATGTGCTGGCCTCGCGAAGAGGATAAGCCGTTTCGGCCATCTGATGATAAATATCAAAACGCTACTATTGACCCACATGGTCATGGCCGTCTCGTGCTGATGATGAATGGCTATAAGCAGGCCGCTGACCTCATAGTGGAAAGGGAGCAACAGGCCGAGTTTAGCTTGCAACAATCGCTTGATTACGATTTATCCGACGCCTTTCAATTTTTGCAATCATCTTCTTGATTTGCATATTGCGATACCGATGATCGATGCGCGCGTCATCTGCAAAGGCTCTGAGAATTGTTAGGGGATCGATGCCGATCTTTATGTCCGCGATCTTCACGTACTCATCATGCCGAAGGTATCGATACAGTTCGCGAAAACAGGTACGCGCATCCCGCCATCCCGTGGGATCATCGAGAGCGTCATTGATAAAACGACGCAATATTATAACTGCGGCCTCAGCTTGAGCCTGCGCAATCCGATCAGTACGGCGAGTTGCCGGGTGGAGCATACTGACTATTCTGCTTTTGAGGCAGAGGAGGGGATGCAGAACTTTGATTAGAACGGTTGTTGGCTTACCTTCGAGGTGTGCGGCGATTTCTAGGACGGAAACGCCGCGTTGAAGTTCTCGATCGTGCACACCCAAGACAGCGCCCAAGAAGTCGATTACTAATTGTTTCCCGTGGATAGTTGTCACAATTTGTGCAGTGCTCGGAGTATGATCGCCGGGCTCGGGAAGCAACAATTTGCCACCAAGTGCCTCCGCCACGTTGCGAGCAACGTCTTGCGTGCCAAAATAATCGATATCTATGCTTGTGAATGGACCCTTGCCCTTTAGCCCCGGTTCTTTCTCTTGATAGAACCACGCCCAAAAGTTCGTGGCTTGACCACCGATGATGAAGGCATCATCGTCGGCTTCAAACTTTGATGTGATTTCGATGACCTCTGCAGCCCCAAAAGTGGGGCGCTCTAGGTCATTCATGCAATGCGGACTTCAGCGCGACGCTGCACAAGTCGAGCTTGTGACGGGTCAAGCGGAGAAAACAGTCCATTGCGCTGAGCGATCTCTTTTGGCTCAGCTTGGCCGCTGACAATAAAGCGCTCATCGCGGTCGCGAGCTTCTTGTTTCTCGCGCCACCGATCCATCACGTTAAAATATCCAACTTCGACCATGGCTAACGATCCTATCTTGGATCGGATAATCGCCTTTCCAAGCTTCCGTCAAGTTAACGGTCGAAAGAGCACCTTTGATCCGTAGAAAATATAGCTACCCGTTTTAACAGCGACAAGGCTGTATTTAAGCAACTAGATGATCATACTATCTCATTGATAGGAAAAGAAAAATGGCGATTTCAGCCTACCCCTACCTGACCGACCAGCTATCCATTACGGCCGTGATTACGTATTTGCCTATCCGTCTTGAGCAAAGTCGTCAGGGCGGACTCTTAGGAAGACCATCGAATTGAAGTTCATCGAGAGCCTTTATTATTGCCTCGACGGAAGACAGAGGTGGTCCCGCTTCCTGAGACAGGCCACTAAGGTGGATTCGCCGATGCAGAGGACGAATCACCATGAGGACGCGGAGACGGTTTTCGGCTGAGTTCAAAGCCAAGGTGGCGCTTGAATGGTACGGGGGTCGCTGGTGCAGGGCAAGATCGGTCGCAATGAGCCCTGTCCTTGCGGCAGCGGCCTGAAGTACAAGAAATGCCATGCCAGCCCCGGCGGCCCGCCAGCCGGAAAGGCGGCTTCCGCCGTGCCGAATCTCCAACATGTTCTTGAACAGATGCGCGCGAGCGAGCGTATCCGCCAAACACAGCAAGGACTTGGCCGGCCGATCATCGCCCTCAAGTCCGGCGACCGCCAGATCGTCGCCGTTGGAAACAAGGTCTATTTCTCCGACAAATGGAAGACGTTTCCCGATTTCCTCGCTGAATATATGAAGCAGAAATTGGGGAGCGACTGGGGCTACGCCGAGATCGCCAAGCCGCTCGCCGAACGGCACCCGCTCATGCAGTGGTACGATGCCTACTGCAAATATCAACAAGCGACGATCAAAACTCCTGGCGAAGTTTGCCATGCCAATGTCACCGGCATCGTCGCCTGTTATCTCGGTTTGGCTTACAGCCTTTATCTGCTCGACCATAACGTCGAAATTCAGGAGCGGCTGCTCGGTCGCCTTAAGGACCACGCAAACTTTCAGGGCGCTTTCTACGAGCTATTTGTCGCAAACGTCCTCATCCGCGCCGGCTTCCAACTTACGTTGGAGGACGAAGGCGATGGCACCTCGAAGCATTGCGAGTTTGCCGCTGTATCGCGCGAAACCGGCAAGAAATACTGGGTCGAAGCGAAAATGGGCTCCGTCGCTGGCGTTCTGGGAAAGACACAGCGGGACGGCGGCGGCGGCCGAAAGACTCTCGGACGGCTGATCCCGCATCTCAATAACGCCCTTGCCAAGCCCGCCGCAGACGAGCGGCTGACCTTCATTGATCTTAACGTCGAGCCGAGGTTCGACCGCGACAACAAGCCGACTTGGGGCGATGCCGCCGTGAAGCGGATCGAGCGTTACGAAGCAAACGAATTACCTGAAGGCGCTTCGGCGTATCTTTTCGTGACCAATATCGGCTTTCATCGAAATCGCCATAGCGCGCCTGCCCCGGCGATGCTGCCATTCGGCCTCGGAATTCCCGACTTCAATCGGCCCGGTTACGTGAGGCTCTCAGAAATCTATCGCCAAAAACGGAAGCACATCGACGCCCATCACATCGGAGAATCTTTCCTCAATTACACCAAGTTCCCGACGACTTTTGACGGAAGCCTGCCGTCCGAAGCGTTTGGCGCGGCTTCGTCGCGCGTAAAGATCGGCGAGTCTTATCTCTTTCAGAACGTTGGCGGCGTGGATATGGTCGGCACCGTGACTTACGCCACGGTTCAGGAGAGCGAAAAGAAGGCCGCCATTGCGGTGACATTCACGGATGGAACGTCTCGCATCCTCATGCAGCCGATGACAGATGCCGAGTTCGGTGACTACAAGGCGTACCCCGATGCCTATTTCGGGAAGATTCTCCCGGTTCCGAAAAAGGCGGAGAATCAATACGATCTTTTCGAGTTTTTCGTGGAAGCGAACAAGGGGTTGTCTCGCGCGACGCTCTTGCAGCGCCTCGGCAGACCGGCGGATTTCGATCCGCACGGCGCGGTAAGCGATGCGGATTTGCTCGCCGAATACTGCGAGGCGCTCGTCGCTGCCGTGCCCGATCCGGCAAAGAAATCAGCCTGACGTTGAACACTGGTCTGCGGCTCGATCTCGCCTCGCGCAGGCTAACTCTTGTTGCAATACATTAGGTCGCGCGATCGCGTCCACCGATGCGAATTCGCCACGCAATGTTAGGGTAGCGCCCCCTTCACTAATCTCCCACCGTGAATATCCAGCGAAGGGGGCGAGGCTTTGTCGGTTCTTCCGATGCTTCCGGTTCTTCACCTTCGATAATGATCGCGTCATCCTCGATTTCGTCGCCTTCCATGACGACATCGTCGGATTCACCGATTTCAGTCACGGCGAGCACTGTTTCAGTGCTGGCCGCTACGATGGGTATACCGAGGTCGCTGTCTTCGTCGGCCACATCGCGCGCTTTAAATGCTTCCAGTTCCTCTTTCGTGAGGTCGCGGAACGTGAGTACTGGCATTTCGTCTGCTAGAGGGCTCTCCTCATCCAAACCAAGAGCGCTCAATTTCGTAGCGTGTAACCGCTCTAAGGCAGACGCTGCGAGTGAGAGCACTTTCATGGCAGGGCCTGCCTTGGACGCCTGAGTTGGATCTTTCTGGGCAAGTGCGAGCTGCGCCATGACCAGACCTTCAACAATTGCAGCATTAGTATAAGCAGCTTCGCGGGTCTCCTTTGCTCGAAGGAAAAGGGTGTCCTGGCGATATTGTGGACGTGTTGGAAGCTTGGGAAATGGCACGATGACGGCGATTCTAGGCAAACGCTTTCGATACATTGAAAAAACGGTGTCAGCTATATGCGTATCGCCCGCGGTTAAAGAATTTACCATCGGCATAACTGCCTCGCCTGCTGTGAGGCGGTTGTCATATCGCGGAGTCCGTATTCCGCATTTTGTCATTCTGACGACTGGATTGACGCAAAAGAAAGCGTTGGAAATTGAAGGGTTGCTTCAAATGCGCATGAATACGCATTTAAAGTATCATCCCGAGAAGAAAAATAAAAAACCTCGCAAGAGTGTGGGCGGCTCAAAGCGCAACAAAATGAGCCGCGCATATTCACTCTATATGGCTTGGTGCTAAATTTGGTCCCACGCCATACTGCTTTATTCAAAAGAGCCCACTACCCAGTCAAACCCAATTGCTTATTTAGAAGCTACACAACAGCCGCAAACGCATGGCAGTGGCAGACGGGTAAGCGCCGATCACTAGTGCAGACCAGACACTAGACGCGGGCACCAACGAGATAACGTGCGCCATCGTCGTTCCGGCCGAAAAAGTATCCGTACGCTTCCGGTGGTAAGACGACGCCATCAAATTGTGCTTTCGCTCGCGCCGCAAAGACACAATGTTTGATCACATCGGGCATGTTCGCCTCAGGTGCCCCACATGCAACAAGCTGAGCGCAACGTCCATCGTTGATCGCTAAGGATGCCAACCGCAAACTCGGGCCGGGCTTTGGTTCCAATGCCGGATCACCGGCAGTAACAAACAAGGTCACTAGCACCATTTGCCCGCGAGGGGCGGGCTCAATGAAAACCATATTGCTCCAGGTTTCGGGCGGCCGTTGCTCAGGACGCACCGCGAGTTCTGAGGTTGGGAAAACGAGATGAAATGCGGTGATGACGCCTGGTAAAGACGCAGGTGGTTTGTCCCACACTTCCCACGCTCGGTTCTGCTCGCCCGCCAGCAGCCTGCTGTTCTTTGCAATTGCTGCGGTGGTGAAGCCCATGCGCCATCGGCCAGAGGTGTGAAGACTTACTTTCGCTTCTTTGAAATTGTCACGGCACGAAATGTAAACGTCACCATGCCTGCCGGTCCAAACCCGCCAGGCATTCGAGGTGAGCCCGGTGGGCGAGCCAACGGCAAAACGTACGGGGCCGCGTCTGATCGGAAATAAAGTGCACGCGCTCACTATTGTCACGCCCTAAATTGCGCTGGAGTGAATTTACACCCTACACTCAGCTCACAGCGATGGGGTCGTGGGGTTATGTCGGGGACATGGCACTACGCCGATGATGAGCGGCCGGTCGTCGCTCGCTCCCGAAAAAGATAAGAATTTTTAGAGCCAACGATCTAACAGAAAGAGCGGGCCGACGCGCTCCCGAACGACCGGAGACTGGGCGGTTTCATTTTGGCGGAGCTTTTTGCGGCGGATCTGCGTACTCCCAAAGTGTCCCAACTATAAATCCGCCGACCAAACCAATTGGATAGAACCAAGCCTCGCGCGTGACTCCGGTATTGTGGTTGAGGTACTGAAGGAAGGCGATGACTCCTGAACCAGCTACGGTGGACACAGACCCGGCAAGCGCCCCTAACTGCCAGGTTTCAGCTTCCTGCACATAAAACCCTAGCAGCGCGCCAATCAGAGCGCCCAACCAAAACGCTCCCAAGAGGACCATCCAGTCAGTTGACGATTGAAATGCCAAAACAACGCATACGATCAGGCTAACTGCATACAGGATGGCGGTACCCGCAAGTATCCGCCTGCCCCACCTTAATGCAAACTGCCTCAGCAGCCACCCTTCAGATCTACATTCATCGGTCATACAATCTCATCCAACGCGATCCAAGCTCGTCGTTAAGTTAGTTATACACGGAAGCCATGATGGCCACCCGATCTGTATGGTTGTTTGCGGGAAGCATAATTGCCCTGGGACTTTTGGCTGCGCCTGGACACGCTGCCGAAGTTCGATGTGCTTCATTCTACGGCGACACACATGTGACGGAAGAGAGTGCTCAGAAATTGTGGCCTTCCGGGGCTAGGCCGACTGCCACCACATGCAGGGTCGGTTCAATCTTGGGGGAGATCGTCAGGGGCGACTACGAAAAATTTCTTACTCTCTACAGACCCAATTACCCTTTTTTAGAACAAATGTCGCTCGATTCGCCGGGGGGAGACGCCGACGAGGCCATGAAGATTGGCAGATTGTTCAGAAAATATCTGCTGACCGCCGTTTCGCCTGGTCGAGTGGACACCGGCAACCTGTCATACACACTAAGCTACAGGACTGGAAGCTATGAGTCCTGCGAAGGTCCAGACTGCATGTGCGCGAGCGCATGTGCACTCATCTGGTTTGGTGCGCCAGACCGGAGCGGAAGAATTGGATTACACCGTCCGCGCACCGATGACCTCGCCTTTAAGACGCTCCCGCCTAGTGAAGCTGCAAATGCGTACAAGCAAATGCTGGACAGGATCGTCACATATCTGGATGAGATGGAGACACCAAGACCTTTGATCGATGCAATGGTATCAACAAGCGCAGCGGATATTCGGTGGTTTGATATGGAGCCAATTGGAGAAGCACCCACCCGTGCCCCGAGTTTTTCAGAATGGGTGGATGCGTCGTGCGGACGATTCAGCACGCAAGAGTATCAGAGAATGATGCGGCTAGACGCGAAACAACTTCAGCAATCGTCGTCGTATCAACGGTACCAAAAGAAAATTGCGTGCGAAAATGAATTGATATCAAGTAATAGAGATCGGCTTCCGCGTCCGTAGGACGATCCATGGCCCGTCGCTTTTCCGCGTTAAATCCATCACTCGCGGAAGCTACGGTCAATAGTCTGGAACATGCGAGCGATGGGGCGCCCTTGCTAATTTACGTGCGAGGAGGCGAGGGGGACACTTTCAATGTCAGCTTCTCTAATCGGCCGTTTGGGGTCAAGCACTTTCAGACTTTCCACCACTACAGTGTCGATGTCACTCACGGGCTCGTGCTTCTCTTCGGAATCGGCACCAGGGCCCTTCCATCATGGGA
>Ga0193751_1000701_pt1 | contig 24574 bp, 20 predicted proteins | sample L1c2metaG_FD_143050 | JGI IMG/M metagenome (GOLD analysis project Ga0193751, IMG submission 143050) | Soil microbial communities from a riparian zone of the East river system, Colorado, United States - L1c2 | ecosystem: Environmental > Terrestrial > Soil > Riparian zone | place: USA: East River... | reverse complement strand
ATTGCGACAGCGAACTTTAACTGACAGCTGATGGCTGAAAGCTGATAGCTGTTCTTGAGGACTTTATGCCGAAATTGAAAACGCACAAGGGCGCTGCCAAGCGCTTCAAGGTAACCGGGACGGGGAAAATAAAGCGGGGGCGGTCGCACCTGCGGCATATTCTGACGTCGAAGAGCAAGAAACGGAAACGGAATCTGGGATCGCCGGCGCTGGTGAGCGACGGGGATAAGCGCAAGGTTAGGCGCATGATTCCGTATCAGTAGAGGCATTGTTGATTTTTGATTGCTGATTGTTGATTAAGACCATCGCTTCCATCAGTGGGGTTTTAATCAACAATCAAAAATCATCAATCAACAATTGCTTCAGGTGTGTGAAGAGGCCAGAGATTGCCGCCATGGCGAATCGTCCTTGCCTCCAGCCGCCAGTACTTGAAATAAAAAAGGAGATTACCAATGCCTCGTGTAAAACGCGGGACCAAACGCCGCGCGAAACGCAAGAAGATACTTGACCGCGCAAGCGGGTACTTCCTCACTAAATCGAAACTTTACCGTTCGGCAAAAGAAGCCGTCGAGCGCGGGCTGAAGTTTGCCTACTCCGGACGCAAGCAACGCAAGCGGCAGTTCCGCTCGCTGTGGATCGTGCGCATCGGCGCGGCCGCCAAGCTGAATGGGATGAGCTACAACCAGTTCATTCACGGGCTGAAGGTTGCGGGGATTGAACTGGACCGCAAGATTCTGGCGGATCTGGCAGTGAAGGATCCGGCGGGGTTTTCGAGTCTGGCGACGCAGGCTAAGGGCGCGATTGAAGGGGCGGCGTAGGGACGGCTTCCGGCTCTGGGCCTGGAGGCTCTCGGCTTCCGGCTTGCGCACACGTTCTGATTTCGTTTACTTGAGAATCAAAGTCCCCGCCCCTTTGACTTCGCTCAGGGCAGGCTCTGTCTCTCCAAAGAACGGAGAGACAAGGACGGGGCACCCGGCTTTCTTTAATTAGTCATCATTCGTACTGTTCTGAGCGAAGCGAAGAACCTCTGCAGTCCGCCGGGAGTTGCATAGGTCCTTCGCGCGAAAGACGCGCTCAGGATGACAACGCGTGTTGCTAGTCATCGTCATCGTGGCATATACCGTTCCCAAACTTACGGATTATTCGGCGGCGGCGGTCCAGAAGGCTGCCGGTGAGGTGCTATCTGCACTCGGTGACGAAGCAGCAGAAATCGAAAGCGAATCTGAGTGGAAAGCATTCCGCGATCGCTGGATGGCGCGAAAGAATGGGATTCTTACGCAGATCAATGATGTGTGGCTGAAGGCTGCTCCTAAAGAAGCGAAGCGTGAGGTTGGCCAGCAGACTAATCTACTCAAGACGCAGGTGGAACAAAAAGTCGAAGGCGCTAAGGCATGGCTTCGCGCCCCGGTTTTTGAGGTAGAACACTCCGGCATCGAGGTCCTGGCCGCCGACTTGGAGCACTACAGGCTTGAAAAACTCCAAGGCGTCGACATCACTCTGCCCGGGGTGCGACGCCCGATCGGGGCGGAGCATCCGGTGATGCGGACTTGGCGGGAGATTGTTTCGGTGTTTCAGAAGCTCGGGTACTCCGTGGCTGAGGGGCCTGTGGTCGAGACGGATTATTACAACTTTGAGGCGCTGAATTTTCCGCCGAACCATCCGGCGCGGGACACGCAGGATACTTTGTTTATTGCGGGGCAGCAGTCGAAGCCGCAGCGGGAGCGGCTGCTGCTGCGCACGCATACTTCTCCCGTGCAGATTCGGACCATGGAGAAGATGCGGCCGCCGCTTCGCATTGTGATTCCGGGGACGGTGCATCGCAACGATCCTCCGGATGCGAGCCATTCGCCGATGTTTCATCAGATCGAAGGGCTGGCGGTCGACACCAACATTACTTTTGGCGATTTGAAAGGGACGCTCGATCACGCCATGAAGGCGCTGTTTGGGTCGTCGGTGAAGACGCACTTCCGGCCGTCTTTCTTTCCGTTTACCGAACCCAGCGCGGAACTTTACGTCACTTGTTTTATTTGCGGGGGGAGCGGGAGGCGTGGAGCGGAGCCTTGCCGTCCTTGCAAGCAGACGGGGTGGATTGAAGTGCTGGGGTGCGGGATGGTGGATCCGAATGTGTTTGAGTTTGTGAAGGACAATGGGTATGACCCACGGAAAGTTTCTGGATTTGCGTTCGGGATGGGCGTGGATCGATTGGCGCTGCTGAAGTATGGGGTGGATGATATTCAGCTGTTTTTTCAGGGGGATGTTAGGTTTTTGCAGCAGTTTGGGTAGAAAGAAGCTCTTAGCTGTTAGCTCTTGGCTTTTAGCTCGAACCCAATGGACGAATGACTTTAGAAGAATTGGAAAATACGCTACCGAACGGACTGCATGATGCCGAAGTGCAGGCCATAACAATCGATTATAAACAGCGGACGGTAACGGTAGACCTTGCAGTTTGGGTCGGCAACATGGACGACCCACCGGAACGGCGAGAGGCTTACAAGAAGGGGCGAATTGAGATCTCGGGACTCCTGTTTCTGGTAATGGAGCCCCCTGACTCACGATATCCGTTCAAGACCTCCGACTTGAGAATCGACGGATGCGATATGAGCAAGAACCTTGATCCTGAATTGCTGAAGTCGCTTCCCGGCGACGCGTTCTTTCGCAGCCTCTGGGTAAACGAGTGGAATGCGTTCATTCACATTGCAGCACGTGATGCGGGGATTGCGTGGATAGACGACGACGCGGTCACGTACCGCTGAGTCGAACTGGCGAGGGCATCGCGAGAACTCCTGGATGTGCCATTTTCGGTGCCGAGTTGCAGGGGTCCTTCGGCGCAAAGAACGCGCCTCAGGATGACAGAGCTTTTTTGAGCACAGGCCAGCGGGACGCTGGCGCCACGAAATGAAACTCTCTGCAAATTGGATTCGCGACTTTGCTGACTTGACCGTCGATGACCGTCGGCTGGCTGAGGATTTGACTAATGTGGGGATTTCGGTTGAGGGGATCAGCGGGAGCGGGGCCGATACGGTGTTTGAGATGGAGATTGGGACGAATCGGCCGGATGCGATGAATCATTACGGGGTGGCGCGGGAGGCGGCGGCGATTTATGAGGCCCCGTTGAAGGTGCTTTCAGATGTCAGCGCTAAATCCCCACTTCTCGCAAAGGAGGCGAGAAATGGGGCACCCAAGGCGAGAAGTGGGGCACCTCCTGGGACGGGACACGATGCTGCGTTTCCGATTACGGTTGAGGAGCCGGGGCTTTGTCCTCGGTTCTCAGCGCGGGTGATTCGGGGGACTCGGATAACAGCTTCTCCTGAGGAGGTTGCGCATCGCTTGGCGCTCCTCGATCAGCGGGCGATTTCGAATGCGGTTGACGCTACAAATTATGTGCTTTGGGAGATGGGGAAGCCTACGCATGTGTTCGATATGGACCTGCTTGAAGGCGGGCGGATTGTAGTGCGGAAGGCGCGGGACGGGGAGACGCTTCGGACTCTGGACGGCGTCGAGCGCAAGTTGAGTTCTGAGGATCTGGTCGTTTGTGACGCGCGAAAGCCTGTGGGGCTGGCTGGGGTGATGGGCGGGTATGACACGATGATTACCGAGAAGACGCGGGACATTGTGATTGAGTCGGCGTGGTGGGATCCGGGGATGGTGCGGAAGATGTCGCGGCGGCATGGGCTGCATACGGATGCTTCGCATCGGTTCGAGCGGGGGGCGGATTTTGAGTCGACGGTGGTGTCGTGCGATCTGGTGGCGCGAATGATTCTGGACTCGGGTGGCGGAGAACTGGTCGGCGATGTGGTGGATGTGGTGTCGCGGCCAATGGATCAGGCGCCGGTGGTGCTGCGGATTTCCGAAGTGCGGCGGATTCTGGGAGGGAAGCTCGACTCGGGAGAGATCTTTCGGTTGCTGAAGCGGCTGGGATTTACTTTGATTCCCGAGGGGCAGGGAAATATTCAGGAAGAGGCGCAGTTTCGCGTGCATATTCCAAGCTGGCGGCTGGATGTGGAGCGTGAGATCGACGTGATTGAGGAGATCGCGCGGCTGCACGGGTATGACAAGTTTGAGAACACGCTACCGGCTTATAGCGGCGCGGTGGTGGAGTTGCCGCATGCGGCTATGGACGCGGCTTTTCGCGAACGGGCGTTGGCGTTGGGTTATCACGAGGCTCTCTCGTTGACATTTATTTCGCATGCGGATGCAGAGAGGTTTGAATCGGGCTTTCCCTCAGCGGCTAAAGCCGCGAGTCCCCTTCGTGCCGGTTCGGCGCGGCTGGAAGCCGCGCCCCTTCAAAGCGTCAGAGTGCTGGAGTTGGAGAATCCGTTGAGTGAGGAGGCGTCGGTGATGCGGACATCGCTGGCTCCAGGGATGCTCGATATGTTGGCGTGGAATTTGAATCGCGATGTGGCCGAGGCGCGGCTGTTTGAGATGGGGAGCGTTTACGGGTTGTCGAGCGAGCGCCGGGTGGAACCGCGGCGGGCTTGTTTGGGAGCGACAGCGGCGGCAGTGCGGGCTGCGTTGCCTGTGGGTGGCGCGCTCGACGTTAGCAAGGACGAGCATGCGGCGGCTGCGGAAACGTTTCGGGGATTCAAGGGAGACGTGGAGAATATTCTAGCGGCATTTGCTGCCGAGGTGAGTTACGACCGGGAGACGGCGGAGTATTTTCATCCGGGGCGGTCGGCGCGTGCGCGGGTGAATGGCGCGGTGGTGGCACAGTTTGGGCAGATTCATCCGGAGGTGGCGGCGGCGCGCAAGCTGCGGCAGGATGTGTTCCTGGCGGAATTTGATTTGGAGCAGCTGTACGGGATCGGCCTGCGGACGGTGAAGTTTGCGCCGCTGGGGAAATATCCGGCGGTGGAGCGGGATTTTTCGTTTGTGTTTGACGATGACGTTTCGTTTGAGGAGATGCGGAAGGCCGTGGTGGCTTTGAACATCGCGGAATTAAGGGAGTTTCGTCCGGTGGAGATTTTTCGCGGCGGGTCGATTGAGCCCGGAAAATATTCGGTGTTGTTACGGGTGCGGTTTCAGTCGGCGGAGAGGACGTTGCGCGAGGATGAGGTGGCGCAGTGGTCGCGGAAGATTGTGGGGGCGCTCACCAATCTCGGTGGGTCGCAGAGAGTATAAGTCAAAATCCTAAGGTCAAAATCCCCACCCTAGCCGCAAAAGACGCGGCTAGGATGAGGCACCCGGCGGGGTAAAGAGGGTGTAGGAAATCCCCACTTCTCGCAAAAGAGGCGAGAAGTGGGGCACCCCGGCATGAGTCAAAGTCCTAAGGTCAAAATCCCCACCCCTTCGACTTCGCTCAGGGCAGGCTCTCTCGCGAAAAGCGCGAGCAGGGTGGGCACCCAGGGCTAAGAATTGCATGGTCCGGTGCCGACGGGAATCGGCGAGTCATGTCCTCTTGTGCACTAAGTGGACGATTATGGGCCTTGCGCGGTGGGGCTAGGACGAGTACGATAAAGATGTTCTCATTTAGGCCGCGTTCCCGCGTAGGCCTTCCGCGCCAGCCAGTCCGAGGCGGCGCCTTACGGATCCGATAAACGTAAAATCGATACCGAGTTTAGGGGCAGCAAGGTTTCATTTCGCGAATAGCAGCTTGTTTTCAAAAGTTGGGGTTCGTTCCATCGTGTGTCCAGTCGCAACCCGCAACTGCGTAGAACGGATTCGGTGTGCGGGGCGGAGCTTTGTCTTGTTGAAAAGGCGGGAATCGCGCGACTGGCGGGGACTTTAGGATTCTGTAAATTCTGTTACACATTACATAACAGCTTGAGAGGACTATGAACGCAGGACCAGGAAGACCTTCCGGTGGTGGAGGAGGGGGAAGACGTAGGCGGCGCGGACGCCGTCCACATAATCAGCGCGGGCAACGGCCCGGTCCGGGCTTGAGCCGGGAAAACAAAGACGGCATCTACACCGCGCCGATGGACCATAGCTACCGGGCGGCGCTGGCCGGCGGCAACAACAATGGGCACAAGGGCGGGGGACGGCAGAGGCCCGGTTTTGCGGCGCAATATCCGCAGCCGGAGCCGGAACCGCTGCCAGCGAATGGCGATGCGAATTCACGCATCTTTGCTTTTATTGAAGATCTCTTCTTCATGGCGAAGATTCAGGAGACGGCGCGCAAGCTCAATGTGAAAGTCGAGTTCGTGAAAACGGACAAAGATCTCATGGAGCGCATGGAACAAAACGGCGACGAGAAGCCGTCACTGATTATTTTCGACTTGAATCTGGCGAGCGTGAAGCCGCTGACCCTGATTCCGAAGCTGAAGACCAAGCTGAAGAAGGGGACTTCGATCATTGGATTCCTGTCGCACGTGCAGGGAGACTTGAAACAAAAAGCCCACGAGGTGGGCTGCGACATGGTGCTGCCACGGTCGGCATTTTCGCAGAATCTGCCCCAGTTGTTGCGCAGGCACGGAGCGCCGGAGGATGTAGAGCCCACGGTACAGTAGGGTTTCCCGCTGTCGCAAAATTTCCACGTCTTCGACTTCGCTTCATCAGTTCTATCCGCAAAGGCTTCGCGCCAAGCTATTCACGCTCGATGACCGGGTCGGAGATCCGTTCCCACCACAATAGATTTCTTCATTACGATGACCGGTTTCGGAGAATTCTTCCACAGCCGCTGATGTGTGCCCCTTCAGGTTCGTGGTGGTCCCGTTATGAAGTCAAACGCGGCGGACAGAGCCTGCCCTGAGCGAAGTCGAGGGGAGTGTCCGCCCCACACAACCTTATCCCGGGGGCCAGCCTAGCGGGCGGCCGCCGAGGAGGTGGACGTGGACGTGGAAGACGGATTGTCCGGCACCGGGGCCGACGTTGAGGACGGTGCGGTATCCCTGCTCGATGTTGCGCTGGCGGGCGATTTGAGCGGCGGCGAGGTGGCAGCGGCCGATGATTTCGGCGTCGGAGGCCTGGGCTTCTTTGAGTCCGGCAAAATGTCTTTTGGGGATGATTAGGACATGAGTGGGAGCTTGCGGGTTGATGTCTTCGAAGGCGAAGACGTGGTCGTCTTCGTAAATTTTCTTGGCGGGGATTTCGCCGGCGATGATGCGGCAGAAGAGACAGTTGGGATCGGTCATTTTGGGTTCACGCGAGTTCATTTGGGAAACGATAGCATTGCGGCGACGGGATTGTCAGGGGGCCTCGGCGGCTGAAGGCGCGAATCTCGTGCGGTCTTTGTGGCGCGACTGAAGCCGTGCCCTTCCCGGTCATGTTCTTCCGGTCTCGTAATCGTCTAATCAAAGTCAAAGGCGGCGGACAGGAGTGTCCGCCCCACATTATCGGGGGCTGAAGCACGTTCTTGACTCGATATGCCTTACGCGGCTGAAGGGCCGCTCTTCCACTCCCCGCCCTTCCACATTTCCAGAATTTATTTAGTCGAGGCGCACGAGGAAGACGGAGCCTTCGGGGCTTTGGGTTTCGGCGGCTAGTTCTTGGGCGCGGGCGTGGTCGTCGTCGAGGACGCGGATGCGGATCCACCAATCGCCGGCGGGGCTGTGGAAGCAGAGGACTTGGGCGGTGCGATAGCGGCGCTTCAGGTGATCGGCAAGTTTGGTAGCGGCGGGTTCGTGGGGGAATCCGCCGATTTGAACGGCCCATTTTCCTGCGGAGTCGGGAGACGCCGCAGACTGCATCAATTCTACTTTCACTTGGGCAACGCCGGGCTTCCAGACGTCAAGCTTCCTGGCGGCGGCGAGGGAGAGATCGACGACGCGTCCGGGAATGAAGGGGCCGCGGTCGGTAATGCGGACGAGCGCGGTGGCGCCGGTCTTTACATTAGTGACCCGCACGATGGAACCCAAAGGATAAGTGCGGTGGGCGGCGGTCATGGCGTGCATGTTGTAGATTTCGCCATTCGATCCGCGACGGTTATGGTAGGGAGGGCCGTACCAACTGGCGAGTCCGGTTTCAGTGGCGACGGGGCGGGCGTTGGCGGGGAGGGTGGGCTCGGCGAGGTCGGCTTCGGCGCTTGCTTCTTCGCTGGGCTTGAGTTCGCTGGGCTTGGGTTCACGGGGCTTGGGGGCTGTATTGGAGGGTGGGACGCTTGCGGCCGGACGGGATTCCGTCGGCTCGGTCGATTCCGCGGACGGCGGAGGGGCGGGGACTTTCACAGTCACCGGTTTGGGGTGGGCGCAGGCGCTTAGAAAAAGGATTGCGATCAGAACAAAAAATCGCACGATGACGTCGATGGATGGAGCGCGGCGCGGGGTGCGTGCGATTCTTGACGCCATCACTTGGGCGGGTGCTGGTGCTGCTCCATGTAGTCGGCGAATTCGGTGAGCTTTTTCGAGGCCACGCGCAGTGCTTTGGTGGAATGAGTGCGGACCGCGGGGACGACTTCGTCGTTGAGATACTTGATGAATTCGGGAATCTCTTTTTCCAGGCGCTCGGCGGCGTCGCCGATGGTTTGGCTGACGCGGGCCGAGGCGTCTTCGACTTTGCGGTTGAAGTCCTTCATGGTGCTCCTTGCGACTCGGCGTGAATGGGTCCACGCTGAGTTGCGGAATGCCAGGCTCGACTATTATTTCGTGAGCCGAGGGTTGGGTCAATGGAGAGAGGGCGAATTTTGGTGGTTCATGCTACCAGGGTCGCGGCTCAGCTTACGATTACTCCTGTTGCCGATCTGCGCCAGATCCTTCGCTCCGCCTGAAAAGCGGCTGCGCTCAGGATGACGCCCCGACTATATTCTCTGTGTTTAAACGCGGGCTTCGACGGTGAATTGCAGGGAAGCTATGTCCAATAGCGATTTGCGAGAGCAAAGGTTCCGCATGCAGTTGTTGGCATGGTATGACGCGCATGCGCGCGATTTGCCGTGGCGGGAAAGTTCTGATCCGTATCGAGTCTGGGTCTCGGAAATCATGCTGCAGCAGACGCGGGTGGCGGCAGTGATTGCGCATTATCACGAATTTTTGCGGCGGTTTCCGACGGTGGAGAAGCTGGCGCGGGCGCGGGAAGCGTCGGTGCTGGCGGCGTGGAGCGGCCTCGGATATTACCGGCGGGCGCGAATGCTGCATGCGGCGGCGAAAGTCGTGGCGCGGCTCGGGACCTTTCCGGCGACGGCGGAGGAGTTGCGGTTATTGCCTGGAATCGGCCGGTATACGGCGGCGGCGATTGCCAGCATTGCGTTTGGGAAGTGCGTGGCAGTGGTGGATGGAAACGTGGAACGGGTGTTGCAGCGGGTTTTTGGACGGCGGATGAGCGGCGGGGAACTCTGGATTGCGGCGGAGGAACTGCTGGACTGCGAGCGCCCAGGAGATTTTAATCAGGCGATGATGGAGTTGGGGGCGACGGTGTGCACGCCGCGGGCGCCGGCGTGTTTGACTTGTCCGGTCGTCGAGTTGTGCGCAACGCGCGGGGAGATTGCGGGATCAGAGAAGACTGTGCGGCAGAGGAAGAGGGAGATTCATTATGCGTTGGACTATCGCGATAATGGCGGGCGCGATGATGCGGTCTTCCTGGTGCAGAGAGCGCGAGATGCGCGATTAATGGCGAGGATGTGGGAACTGCCGGAGGTGAAGGGGTCCGTGATGGGCGCACGCCAACAGCAGATTCTTCGCTTCGCGAGGAATAGAAAACTAGAGAACAAACAGCAGGTTCCTCCGGCTCGCTTTGCGAGCCGTCGGAATGACAAGGCTAATGGAAATGGAGACGGCGCCGCCGTGCCCCCAGAGCCTTACCTCACCCTGAGGCATTCGATTACGGTGACGGATTATAAGGTGCGGGTGTGGCGAATGCCTGCGCCTTTGGAGCATCGGGGTGAGTGGATTGCAGTCGGACGGTTGAGACGGATCGCGCTTACGGGACTGGCGCGGAAGATTTTGCGGGAGGCGGGAATCGTTGCCGTTCCTGGCCCGGGCGGTCAGTAGATCGTCTTTCGCCCCGCTGGGGCTGTTGTCGCTTGGTCTATTTCCCACGGCTTGCGCCGTGGGCTGTATTCTTTCGCCGCTTCGCGGCTTTCGGCGATCGCGGATCGTAACGGCACTCTCTCCATCCGAAAGATGCGTACGGTCATCTAAAGTGAGCGTCAGCAGGGTGCGAGGGTTTGTGCGCTCATGGAGACTTCTTTGTGAAGGATGATTGAGGAGGAACGATGGCGGCATTGGGAACGGGGGCGAAGGCCCCTGATTTTGAGTTGAAGACTTTGGATGGGAAACGGGGTTCGTTGGGCGAGGAACTTTCGCGCGGGCCGGTGGTGCTGGCGTTTTTTAAAGCGTCGTGTCCGACTTGTCAGTATGCGTTTCCGTTTCTGGAGCGGCTGCATAGGGCCTATGCTGGCCCGACGCGGGAAGGCCAGCCTCAGGGGCTAAAGCCCGCATCGAGCAGGGACGGTGACGCGGCCCTGAAGGGCCGCTCTTCCACGGGCCGCTCTTTCACCGGCCGCTCTTTCACCAACCGCTCTTCTCTAGGCTCCGACCCGGCCGTGAAGGGCGTCTCTTCCACGCGCGGAGAACTGCCACACAGCGTTCGCTTGATCGGCATTTCGCAGAACGATGCTAAGGAGACGGCGGCGTTTATCAGGGAGTTTGGAGTGACGTTTCCGGTGCTGCTGGATGATGCGCGGTCTTATGTTGTGTCGAATGCTTATGGGTTGACCAATGTTCCCTCTATTTTTTATGTCGCGCAGGATGGGAATATTGAGGTTTCCAGCGTGGGATGGATGAAGGCCGATTTCGAGGATGTTAGTCGGCGGATGGCGGAGGCGGGGAGGATGGCGCCGGCGGTGATGTTCAGGCCGGGCGAGGATGTGCGGGATTTCCAGGCAGGTTGAGGGTCGAAGAATTAGCCGCCGGTCGGCGGAGATCAAAAGCGCCGAGCTTGCGCTCGGCGGACGGGCGAAGGCGCCCGTCCCCACACGAGCCTCCCACACGAGTCCGGGCCTCCTTTACTCCATTGGTAGGTGCACTCTCGTGCATCAAGGGGCGTTACTTCTTATACAACCTCGGCTCCGCCGTCCTTTACAATTCGCTTAGACCTATACCAATTTAGAGCGATACACAAGAAATCTTCCCAGCTGGCGCGCCGCTTTGTTGGGGGAGATCCTATTTTATGCAACGAATGCTGAAAGCCATTTCGGCTTTTTTAGTAGTGTGCGCGAGCCTGCTTATGTGGGCCGAGGGTGCTGCCGGCGGAGCCAAGGGGGCTAAAAGTGCGCCTTCGGTAAGGCTGCCGGGGCCGGCGTTTGTGGCGCTGGAGACGATTACGCCGGAGCACATTCGCTGGCACGTGCGGTATTTGTCGCACGATCTGCTGGAGGGGCGCGGAACGGGGCAGCGCGGGGGCGACATCGCGGCGGAATATATCGCGACGCAGTTTGCCGAGTATGGGTTGAAGCCGGCGGGTGACCACGGGACGTTTATGCAGAAGGTACCGCTGGTCGGGATTACTACGGTCGGGGAAACTCAGTTTGCTCTCGTCCCGAAGCAGGGCGAGGCGATGAATCTGAAGCCGCTAGACGAATATGTCGCTTACGACCAGACGCAACAGGCGCAATCTGACGTAGATGCAGAGATTGTTTTTGTGGGGTATGGGATTGAGGCTCCCGAGTACAACTGGGACGACTATAAGGGACTCGATGTGCATGGGAAAGTCTTGCTGATGCTAGTGAACGAGCCGCCATCGGACGATCCCAAATTTTTCAAGGGCAAGGCGCTGACCTATTACGGGCGCTGGACTTACAAGTATGAAGAGGCGGCGCGCAAGGGCGCGGTGGGAGTGATTCTGGTTCACCAGACGCAGATGGCGAGCTATCCGTGGGAAGTGGTGAGGAATTCGAATTCGGGAGAGAAGTCGTTTCTAAAGCTCGAAGGGCCGGCGTTGAAGGTGGCGTCGTGGGTGCAGTTAGACGTTGCGAAGCGGCTGGCGTCGGCGGCGGGGATGGATCTGGACAAGATGATGCAGGATGCGCAATCGCGGGATTTTCATCCGGTGAATATGCGGGCGAAGCTGCGGGCCCATATGGTGAGCAAGGTTCGACACTTCGAATCGAATAATGTGGTGGCGATGCTGCCGGGGGCGGATCGCAAGATGGGCGCGGAGGCGGTTTTGTATACGGCGCATTACGATCATTTCGGCATTCGTCCGGACATGCCAGGGGACAATATTTTTAATGGCGCGGACGACAACGCCACGGGATGCGGCATTCTGATCGAGTTGGCTCGGGCGTTTGGGACGGCCGCGCAGAAGCCGCGGCGGTCGATTTTGTTTGCGGCGGTCACGGCGGAGGAGCAGGGGCTGCTGGGGTCGGAGTATCTGGGAAAGCATCCGCCGATTGCGGCGGGGAAGATCGCCCTGGATTTGAATTATGACGATGTGAAGCCGCTGGGAGCGCCGGAAGAAGTGGAAGTCTCCGGCGCGGAACGCACGACATTTTATCCATCGGTGGAGGCGACCGCAAAGGAGTTCCGGCTGGCGATCCGTCCGGATGCGCGGCCGGAGGCGGGACATTTCTATCGCTCGGATCACTTCAGCCTGGCGCGGGTGGGGATTCCGGCGTTTTCGATTAATGAAGGGATGAAATATAAGGGGCACCCTGAGGCTTGGGGACTGGAGCAGGAACGCGATTACGTGGAAAAGCATTATCACCAGCCGAGTGATGAGTACCATCCAGAGATGGATTTCGTGGGGGACTCAGCGATGGCGCGATTTGGATTTGCATTGGGTTGGGAGGCCGCTAGTCTGCCCAAGTTGATTGGGTGGCAGAAGGGCGATGAGTTCGAGGCTGCGCGCGAAAAAAGCCAGTAGCGGTGCAAGGAATGCGCGAGCGAGAATTTGAGACTGTGGGATTTGTTTATGCGAATGGCGCGCTTTTCTCTGAGCCATACAAATCCAACATCTTTTTCATGACTCTGCGGCGGACCTGGCAGAATCTTCCTGCTGTTGCCTAGAGGGGCTTAAAACCCAAGCTCGCCTCCTACGCGGGGCTTAATACCCAATCGGCTATTTGGCTTTTCCGTTAAATTTCTTCCTGTCTTTCGTTGCAACCCTGGTTTCTTGAATGGACATCTAAGCTTGAAATTCCTCCGGGTCCTCCCGCTTCGAGTCCGGCTTCCTAGTTCGCACCCACCTGGCCCGGTGTGCAGAACTCCTTTGTAACGTACGACCTAACTCAAAATCATAATTAGGAGAGGTCCAATGAATCAGATCAGTACAAAATTCCGGATGACCGCATTGGCAGTTCTTTTCACTTTTTGCACGATGACGATGGCGAGCACGGGCGCCATGGCCGCGGCGAAAACAGCGTCGGGGCAGAACAGCGCGCTGCTGCAGAGCAGTGTTGCCGGCGGGGTATTGAGCGGCGTGGTCACGATTACTAACTTCGTTGTGCAGAACGGTCAAGCGGTAGCGCAGGGCGTTTTTAACGGAACATTTACCAACGCGGCGGGAGTAGTGACGACGCTGACGAATCAAGCCATCACAGCGGCGCTGGCGAGCGCATCGGCGAGTTGTCCTATTCTGAGTCTGACGCTAGGTCCAATCAATTTGGACATCTTGGGGTTAGTGGTTACGGTTCCCAATCCCATCGTGTTGAACATCACAGCGGTTCCGGGCGCGGGCAATCTGTTGGGCAATCTGCTGTGCGCCGTCTCGAACCTGCTGAATGGCGGCAGTCTGACTGGGATATTGGATACGTTGGTTGCCGACCTGAACTCAATTCTCGCGGCACTCTAAGAACCGATCCGCATGGGGAGAGCGTTCGATACGCTCTCCCTGTGAGGTTCCTCAGCGGCCAAGCCAACATCATTTGCGACGCCGAGCGGCGCGGTCGAACCCCTGCCTTTCCAGAAACAGTCTTCGCAAAACATTATTTCCAAAAACATTTATGAGAGTGCTTCTAGATGGTGGTCACGCCTGTCAACGTGCCTTCCACCAGATCTTCCATTTGGGCGCGCAGCCAGCGGTTTGGGGCGTGGCGGCCGCGCAGGCGGAGTTTCAGGTAGTTGTCGGTTAGGGCTTCGGTGAATGTGGAGGCTTTCTCGGCCTGACTTGCTGCGTCTGTGGCGCTGGCTTCGCGGGCGGGGGCGCCCGCGCCACATGGGCTCGTGCTGCACGAGTTTAGCGTGATGGCTTCGAGTTTCTTGCCAATGAAGGTGCGCATGAATGCGTGCTTTTTCTCGCCTCCTAACTCGCGAAGGATGCGGTTGCGGTCGCGGGCTACGTGTACGGGAACTTGTTTCGGCATCGATGCGGCGGGAGTGCCAGGTCGAGGCGAGTAGGTGAAGACGTGGAGGTAGGTAAACGGCAGGTCTTCGATCAGGCGGCGGGTGGCTTCGAATTCGGCATCGGTCTCGCCGGGGAATCCGACCATGACGTCAGCGCCAATGGCGGCGGTGGGTATGGCGGCGCGAATCTTTTCGATTTTCTCGCGATAGTGCCAAGGGCGATATTTGCGATGCATGCCGCGCAGAACGGCGTCGCTGCCGGATTGCAGGGGGACGTGGGCGTGCTTGGCGATGCGCGGGGAGGATGCGACCAGGGAAATTAATTCGTCGGTCCAGTCCATGGGCTCGACGGAGGAGATGCGGAGTTTTTCGAGGGTGGTTTCGGAGAGGATGGCACGGATGAGGGACGGCAGTCGTTGGTCGTTGGTCTTTGGTCGATGGCCAGACATGCCGAGAACTGATCGCTGAGAGCTGACAGCAAGATCGCGTCCCCAGCGGCCGAGATTGATTCCACTGATTACGACTTCGCGGTAGCCGGAATTCACCAGGCCGTTCACCTCGTCCAGAATTCGATCGATCGGAAGCGAGCGGCTTTGCCCGCGGACGAAGGGGATGACACAGAAGGAGCAGCGGTTGTCGCAGCCGTCCTGCACTTTGAGATTGGGGCGGGTGCGGGCATTTTCATTACCGTCGGTAGCATCGAAGACGGGCGCCGCCTGCAGTTCGGTATGGGCGAAGATGTCGGAGACGTAGATCGGTCGTTGGTCGTTGGTCGTTGGTCGAGCAAGCGGCAGTGGAAGGCGGACATCGGGCTTCGGAGTCCAGCGTGAGTCAGTCTCGGATTGCACGCCTGAGCTGGCAATCCCGCGCAACATCGCGAGAGGAATGAATGCAGGGTCTGACGTCTGAGGTCTGAAGTCCGGAGTCCGCATGTCGGTGCTGACGATTTCTGCGAGTTGATGTTTGTGGGAGTTGCCGACGACCAAATTTACACCCGGGAGTGCGGCGATTTCCTGGGGGGCGCGCTGGGCGTAGCAGCCTGTTACTACGATTTGGGCTTCGGGATTTTGGCGGCGGACGCGGCGGATGGCGGCCCGGGCGTCTTGATCGGCGGCGGCAGTTACGGTGCAGGTATTCATCACTACGACCGAGGCTTCGGCGGGAGTGGTGGCGCGGGAAAGGCCGTGCTGTTCGAACTGGCGTTCCAGGGCGGCGCCGTCGGCTTGTGTGGCGCGGCAGCCGAAGTTTTCTACGTAGTAGGTGGACACTTAGTTATGTTAGCGCAATGGAGCGCGGTTGGTGACGAAGGGGACAGGGGAATCCCACTTCTCGCAAAGGAGGCGAGAAGTGGGGCACACAGCAGTCTCTCCGAGTCAACGCAAAAGCAAAGTCAAAAGCTGCGGGCGAGGCGCCCGCGCCACATGAGCCGCTACACACTTTATGCTGTGGCGGCGGTTCTGCGGGACTGAAAACATTCTCGGCAGAAGACGGGGCGGCCTTGCGTGGGGCGGAAAGGGACGGTGGTTTGTTTTCCGCAGCCCGAGCAGGTGGCCTGAGTTTCGACCTTGGTGTAGCGGTAGGTTTGTCCGGGAGCGGGGGACGCGCCGAGGACAGAGACCCGCTTGGTCTTGCAGGCTTTGCAGCGCTTGGGTTCGTTCTTGAATTGTTTGTCATGAAAGAACAGTTGTTCCCCGGCAGTGAAAATGAAATCACTTCCACAGTCGATACATTTCAGCACCTTGTCCTGAAATTCCATTGAGGATGGCTCCCTTCAGCCTTTTCCGTGTCCACCCGCGGGGAAAGAACTGCGGTGGTACAGCGAGAAAACAGGTCGTGAAACAACTCCCCCTGTAAAGCCCTTGGACTCGGCCCGCCACGCGCCAGGAAGGGCGTGGGTACAAACTATCGTGCTTCTACGCCGGAAGAGTAATGAGTATGTAATCCCTGTTGCAGCTCGAGAAGGTGGGGGCCAGATCGAGCAGAGCCGCCCCGGGAAGGAGCGGCCCTTGATTGCTGCGTTAGTCCTGTTCTTTGCGCGTTTTTTTGCGAGCTCGCTTGCGAGCTAGAGCGGCTTTGACACGCTTTTTCTCGCCGGGCTTCAGGTAAAAGGAGTGGCGCTTGACCTCCTTGATAATGTCTTCCTGTTGCACCTTGCGCTTGAAGCGGCGCAAAGCGTTCTCGAGGGATTCCCCCTCTTGAAGTCGTACTTCTGCCAAACTAATACACCCCCAAACCCGTCCGGTTGGACCGAATAGTTATTACAAGGAATTGGGTGCAAGTCAAGAGGAAGTGCTTGAAATTTGCTTGATACTGGGGCTGGAGTGGGAATGGATCATTTTGAGACGTTTCGTCGGCGCGGTTTAAGAGCGGAGAAACAGCAGGTCTCCCCACTGCTTTTACCCTTCAGTTGCAGAAGAGCAAGGGGCCAGGTAGACAATCACGTGCATGAGCGGTACATCTGAGACATGGTGGAGAAAGGAAGGCATGACTAAATACGAAATTCAGAGCAAGCGTGGGGCGCCGCCGAGGGGCGCTTATTCGCAGGGGTGGCGGGCGGGGGATTTTATTTTTGTGACCGGCACCGGTCCGAGCGATGCGGTGAGTGGGGAGCTCGTCGGCGACACGATTGAGCGGCAGACGGAACAGACGATCGACAACATGTTGGCCATTCTCGAGGCGGATGGGGCGTCGCTGAGCGATGTGCTGAAAGTTACGGTGCATCTCAGCGACACCGGGCTTTTCGCACGCTACAACGCGGTGTATGCGCGGCGGTTCGCGAAGCCCTATCCCGTGCGGACCACGGTGGGAAGCGATTTGGGGCATTCGCCTGGGATGCTGATTGAGATGGATTGCATTGCGTATGTGGAAAGGAAGAAGGGTGCAAAGAAAAAGCGTTCGTGATTCATGAGGGGCAGCGATTCGCGCGAGATCCCTCCCTTCGCCTGAAAAGCGGCTCCGGTCGGGATGACGCCATCCGAGTTATCCTCCGCGCAGAGACGGCGCTGCCGGTTGCGAGAGAAGCACCGGGGTTTCACGGCCGCGAGCTGAGACAGGTTCTGTCGATTCGATAGCGCCGTTTCGGACCAGGACGGCATCGTTGAAATTATTTACGGTCGGGCAGATGTGGCGAGGGAGGAGATATAGGGCTTCGCCGATTTGCGGCGGGGGTGCTCCTTCTTTCACTGCTATGGGGAGATGCTCTTCGCTGGGCGAAAGCGGCGTTAATTCCGGATGGCCAAGGACTATGCAGGTGGGCACTCCGGTGTCGGCCGAGACGGTTTTGTGGCCGGCGTCGCAGGTAACGATGCCGGGGTGGGGGTGGCTCACCACACGGGTCACGACCAGCGCCGCTGTGCGGTAACCATATTCCGGGGGAAGTTGATGGAGGCTGGTGGCGTCGCAATAGACGATGGTTCCGGGGGAGACGCGATGGATGAAATTGCCGCGGCGAAATGGTTCATAGCTCAGTGAGCATGGAAACGTGGGCGTGCCGGCGGTGATGATTTCGGGCACGTCGATGCCGGAGTGCTGAAGTTCGTTTGCCACTTTCAGAAAATGGTCATAGCCGCGATGGGCTGCTTGCGTACGTTCAGGCTCGGCTAGATTTCCGTACTGGCCGTCATAGTAGTGCAAGCCGCGAAACTCCAGACCGGCGACGGTAATGGCGCGCGCGAGCGCGACAATTCTATTGGTGTCGCTTTGGTCGATGCCGGTGCGATTCATGCCGGGATTGATGTCGAGAAAAATTCCTACCCGGCCAGAGCGCCATTGCTGGAGATGCTCCTCGCTTTCAACGAGAACGGAAATACGGACGTTGGGAAATTCTTGGGCTATTTCCTGCGCGCGGCGGGCGTTTGCCGCCATTGCGGGATAGGCGAGGAGAACATCGGCTGCGCCGGTGCGGCAGGCGGTCAGCAACTCGAGCGTGGTGGCGCATTTGAAATTTTGGACGCCGCGGTCGAGGAGAATGTGCAGCGTGTGGGCGAGCTTGGCGGTTTTGATGTGGACGCGCCAGCGGTTGGCGTCGCCGGAAAGCAAGTGCAGGGTGCGGTCGATGTTAGCGGCAATTTCCTGGGGATAGAGGACTAAGGCTGGGGTTAGGACGTCTTCGATTCCGGAGACGTAGTAGCGGCGATCCCAAGGTAGATCGGGCAGCATGGATTTTTGTGTCGGCATTACGGATTTGATAATAACGCGTACGTAGGCAGCTGCCAAAAAGATCGAGCTGCGCTCGACGGACAGCCGAGGGCGGCTGTCCCCACATATTCCGAGAGGGAGCGCATTTGACGGGCTACTGGGCTGAGAGTAGGCTCTGTGAACCTTTTTACGGGCGAGGACTTATTTGGCAGAGCATGGGGAGCGGGCGGAGTTGGTTCGTGGGTTGGGATTGTGGTCCGCGACTGCGATTGTGATTGGGGACACGATTGGGACCGGAGTTTTTCTTGTCAGCAGTGATATGGCGCGGGCGGTTGGCTCGGCGAGGCTGGTGTTTGTGGCGTGGATTGCCGGCGGGTTCATCGTATTGTGCGGGGCTTTTTGCTATGCGGAGCTCGGCGCGGCGTTTCCCAACGCGGGCGGTCCTTATGTTTATTTGAATCGCGGGCTGGGGCCGCTGTGGGGATTTTTGTTTGGGTGGATGAGTTCCTTTCTGGAGCGGCCCGTGGCGATGGCGACGCTGGCGGCGGGATTTCTGCGGTTTGCAGGATTTCTGTTTCCGGTGGTCGGCACGCCGTTGTTTCGGGGACATTTGGGGACCTATGAATTCGTGTTTACGGCGGCGCAGCCGCTGGCGGCGTTGGTAGTTTTGGTGGTGACCGCAATTAACTACTTGAGTGTGCGGATGGGTGGCGCGATCCAGGTTTTGCTGACGTGTTTGAAGATGGGAACGATTGTTGGGATTGTGATCGCCGGTATCTTGTTGGGGGGAAAGCATGTGGTTGAAGGTGCGCTGGTAATTGCGCCGCGAGGATGGGGGACGATTGGAGCGCTGCTGACTGCGCTGGTTCCGGCGATGTGGGCTTACAACGGGTTCAATGATCTGGGGGACTTGGGCGAGGAGATTGTGCATCCGCAGAAAAACATTCCCGTCGCAATTATTTTGGGGCTGCTTACGGTGGCCGGATTGTATCTGCTGGCGAATGCGGTTTACTTCCACACGTTGCCGTTCGCCGAGATTGCGGCTTCGCAACATGTGGCGTCGGATGTAGTGCAGTCGTTTGCGGGGTCGCACGGGGCGCAGTGGCTTACGGTGGCGATGGCCGTGTCGGCATTGGGTGCGCTGCATGTCGTCGTCATGACTGGGGCGCGGATTCCATTTGCGATGGCGCGGGATGGAGTTTTCTTTTCGTTTGCGAAGCGGATTCAACCGCGGTTTCATACGCCGAGCGGGGCGTTGATCTTTCTGGGATGCGTGGCGGCGCTGCTGGCGTTAACGGGGACGTTTGAGGAACTGTATTCGCTGTTTGTGTTTGCGGTGTGGATCTTTTTCGCGCTCACTGCGATTGCCGTGATTCGGCTGCGGCGAACGGAACCGGAACTTTTGAGGCCTTATCGGGCCTGGGGTTATCCGTGGACGGTGCTGATTTTCCTTTTTGCGGCGGTGGCTTTGACCGTTAATTTGTGGACGGTGCGACCGGTGCGGTCATCGGTGGGGTTGCTGGTGATTGCGGCGGGGGTGCCGTTTTTTTATCGGTGGCGCGCGAATGCGGTTGCCGATTCAACTTCTTCCTCGCGTTAACTTCGTGAAAGTCAAAATGCCCAGCCTGTCTCTCCAGAAAGCGGAGAGACAAGGCTGGGGCACCCGCTTTTGTGGAACTTCCTGAGTCGAGCTGCGCTCGACGGACAGCCGAGGCGGCTGTCGCTACGTGAGCTTCTAGAACACAAACTTCAGCGACAACTGCACCTGTCTGGGGGCATACGCGGCAGTGGGCTTCATGAAGTTTGTTGGTAATTCGTAGTAGCCGGGATAGGGGGCGATGTTCGCGGTGACGGAGTTGGTCACGAATGTTGTGGCGTTGTTGATCAAGCCGTTGGAAGTGATGGTGACGCGCTGGTTGTCGCGGTTGAGGAGGTTGAAGGATTCGGCGATGAAGTTGAGTTTGTAGCGTTCGCGGAGGCGCACGAGTTTCGTAAGGCGGAGGTCGGTGGTGGTGTAATCGGGTCCGGTGAAGGCGTTGCGGGTGTATCCGGGGAGGCGGTCGTTGAGGTCGTTGCCGTCCTGGTTGGGATCGCCCGCGACGGTGGCGCTGAAGGGGCGTCCGCTGCCATAGTTGACGACGCTGGAAATTTTCCAGTCGTTGAAGATGTGGCCGAGAAGTGGCTGGGTGCGGTGGAACGGATGCGGTTCGGCGGAGATGGCGGCGACCAGGCGCTGGCGCTGGTCGGTGACGCTGGGTCCGCGCTCGGAGGCGGGGTTGTAGGAATTTTGGACGGTGGCGGGTTGGCCGGCGACCAAGGCATCCTGGCCATCGTCGATGGCGCGGGCGTATGTGTAGGCGAGGCGGAGATAGGTTCCGCGAGAGACGCGGCGATTGATAGACAGCGTGGCTCCGTTGTAGTAGCTGGAGGCTGCGCTTTGGAATTCGTCGATGGAGCCGAGTTGCGCGATGGGACGGCCCAAAGGATTGATGCACGGCGGAAAAGGGCAGGTAAGCGATCGAGTGAACTGCCAGGTGGCAAACGAATCGACGGTGTAGTAGGCGCCCTGGAAAATGGAGCCGGTGGAATCGAAGATGGGATAGGTCAGCGCGGTTGGTTGTGCGAGATTTACATCGAGCGCGCGGATGAGATGTTCGCCGTGAACGCTCAACAATGACAGAGCGACGGTGGTGTGGCTGACGATTTCTTTTTCCAGCGTGAGGCTGGCCTGCTGCACGCGCGGAATAACGAAGTTGGGGGCGAAGGCGGAGAGGTTGTGGGTGACGCCCTGGGTGAATCCGGTGGGCAGGGCGCAGGTGGCGGAATAGAGCGGGCAGCTCACCAGCGCATTGGGATACGTGGGAAAGACCTGGTGGTCGTAATAGTTCGAATTGTTGAGGAAGAGGCTGGTGTCGGTGAGGCCGTTTTCCGTTTGGATGACCGAGTTGTAAATCTGGGGGATGCGGACGAAGAAGATGCCGTATCCTGCGCGGACGACGAGCGGACGTTTGTTGCCGAAGGAATAGGCCAGTCCGGCGCGGGGAGCGAAATTATACGGCTTGAAGGGGACTTTGCCGGAGGGCGGGAATAGCGGGTTGGAGTGCAGCCCGGCGGTCGAGAAGGTTTGCAGGTCCCAGCGGACGCCAAGATTCAGGGCTAGGTGATCGGTGACGCGAATGGTGTCCTGGGCGAAGGCGGCGTATTCGTTAGTGTTGGGATTGGAGGTGGCGCTGCCGAAGTTTTGCAGGTAGTACTTGGGGACTTCGTGCGCGTAGGCGCGTAGAGGTGATAGCGGGAGTCCCGCCTCCATGGGCGCGTAGGTGAGGGGATTTACCTTGATGGAATAGAAAAGATATTCGCCGCTTTGCTGGCTGGGGAAGAAATCGTAGATCCAGGTGATGAGGCCGTCGCCGCCAAACTTCCAGGTGTTGCGGCTGCCATCGTGACTGACGGTTTCGGCCAGGTGGAGGCGATGTTCGCGGGTTTGGCGGGGCAGGAGGTTGGAGCGTCCGATGCCGTCGAGGATCTTGGGAATTTTTATTAATACGTCACTCGTGTTGCTGAAAGACTGCTGCCGGTCGCGCGAGAACTGGGCGCGAAGGTGGCTGATCCAGCGCGGAGAAAGAGCTGAAGTCAGGGAGAGCGATGCGGTTTCGGTGGAAACGAGTTCCTGGCCATTGTCGCTGATGGAGTCGTAGGTGACGGGGCTGGCGGGATCGAGGAATACGTTGTTGGCTCCCCAGTAACGCGTGGTGTTGAGGCGCAAGGCGAGTTGATGGTGGGGAGTGAGATTGATGTCGAGCTTGACGTAAGACGAGTTAGCGATTTGCGCGGCCGGATATTCTCCGGCGAGAGAAGTGAGTTGTGCAGCGGCGGCGAAGACCAGGGCTCGATCGGAGGCTTCATAGTCTCCGGGAGTGTAGGGACCGGTGCCGGCGGCGGGGACGACTTGCGAAGTGCCGTCGAGGAATTCCACGACGTTGGGCGAGTGGAAGATGTGCTGATCGAAGCCGGCGAAGAAGAAAATTTTGTTGCGCTTGAGCGGGCCGCCGATGGTGCCTCCGAACTGCTGCTGGCGATTGTGCGGCTTGAACGCGAGAAAGGCGTCGGCTGCGCCCAGGGAACTGTCGCGGAAGTGGTAGAACGCAGTGCCATGCATATGATTGGAGCCGGATTTTGTGACTACGTTAATCACGGCTCCGGCGGAGCGGCCTTGTTCGGCGCCGAAGGTGTTGGTGGAGACGCGGAACTCCTGCACGACTTCGGTTGAGATTTGGAAGGGTGCGCGGTAGCGTCCGCGGGCTTGCGAGAAGAAGGCATTATTGTAGTCGCCGCCGTCGACTAGCGTAGTGGTCTGGAATCCGCGAATGCCGCCGAAGGAGAGGTCGCCGTTGGTCGCAGAGGTGAGGCTGCGGGGATCTTGGGTGACGCCGGGAGAGAATAGAGCCAGATCGGAGAAGCGACGGCCATTGAGGGGCATGTCGTTTAAGGCGCGTTCGTCCAGGAGCGTGGAGACGGCGGCGGGTTGCGTTTCGACGAGGGTCGGGGCGGCCGAGACGGTGACATTTTCGTGGGCGCCGGCGATGGTGAGGTGGAATTCGAGGGTCGCGGCGGCGCCGATGTCAACATGCAATTGGGGAGTGATTTGCGGGGACATTCCTTCGGCGGCGACGCGCGCGGAATAATCGCCGGGCGGGAGCAGATCGAGGGCGAATGCACCTTCGGCGTCGCTGGTGGCGGTGAAGCGCACGGCGGTCGCCGTGTTCACGACGACGATGGAGGCCTGGGCGATACGACTGCCGGAGGAGTCAAGCACGGTGCCGCGGATTGAGCCGGTGGCGTCTTGGGCGGATGCGGGAACTACCATTAGAAAGAGGATCACGATAGGAAGAATGCGCGTTGCGGACATGAGGTCGCCTCGGAGTGCTAATGAAACTCGAAGGACGGACCGACACGCGTTAACCGGACGCGAGGCGAAGGGAAACCAAGGCCTGTATAACATGTAGCGAGCTTGGTTTGATCGGGTCCCGCATGCTTTTTTGAAATGGTTCCCGCAATGGGAACGGAAAGCCTTTAACCACAGAGGGTACTGAGTCGCACAGAGGCAATCTTGATCGATCTTCGCTTGACCGGACAGCCGAGGCGGCTGTCCCTACGTGGCGCTCTCGTGGTATTTTCAATTTTCTTTCCAAATTATGATCCGATCTTATAAGGGTGTGCGGCCGACGATTCCGGCGACTTGTTTCGTGGACGAGTCGGCGCAGATTATTGGCGATGTGGTGCTGGGGGAGCACGCTTCGGTGTGGATGAATGCGGTGGTGCGCGGCGATGTTCACGAGATACGGATTGGGGCGTACTCCAATGTGCAGGACAACAGCGTGCTGCATGGGATGAAGCAGCAGTGGGGCGTTTATCTGGGCGAGTATGTGACGGTGGGGCATTCGGTGACGCTGCACGGGTGCGTGATTGAAGATCGGTGTTTGATTGGGATGGGCTCGATAATTTTGAATGGCGCGCGCATTGGGGCGGGATCGATCATCGCGGCGGGGACGCTGATTCCGGAGAAAACGGTGGTCGAACCGGGGTCGTTGTGGATGGGGTCTCCCGGGAAGTTTCGGCGGAAGTTGGAGGTTGCGGACGAGGAAGCGATTATGCGGTATGCGCGGAATTATCTGGGGTATAAGGATGAGTATTTGCGGGAGAGGTAAGGCTCGCATACGACGAATTGTCATCCTGAGCGCAGCGAGACGGCGAGCAAAGCGAACCGGCTTGCGGAGTCGAAGGATCGCTACCCGCCCAATGCCTTATCGGACGTGTCAGGGCGTTCTCCTGCTGAAGTCGGTCACCTTAGAATTTGCCGAGAGAACTCCCTGATAGGCTTGTAGCGCGGTACGAATGGTAGGGATCCTTCGACTGCGGTTAGTCTTTGCGCTGGGGCGCAAAGACTAATCCTCGCTCAGGATGACAATTCTTAAATGAAGGGAAGCTTGGGACGGAAGATTTGGAGCGGAATGATTAAAGCGGTGCGAGGGACGCGGGATTTGCTGCCGCCGGAGACGGCGCTGTGGAATTTTGTGGAGGCGACGGCCCGAGATGTGTTTCGCGCTTACAACTTCCAGGAAATTCGCACGCCGATCTTCGAGGCGACCGAACTGTTTGCGCGAGGGGTGGGCGAAGAGACCGATATTGTCGCGAAGGAAATGTATACGTGGGAGGATCGCGGGCGAGCGGGCTCCGGTGGCGGCTCCGACGCTGGCAACACCTCAGGTGCCGGTTTCGGTGGTGGT
>Ga0193751_1000700_pt1 | contig 24577 bp, 24 predicted proteins | sample L1c2metaG_FD_143050 | JGI IMG/M metagenome (GOLD analysis project Ga0193751, IMG submission 143050) | Soil microbial communities from a riparian zone of the East river system, Colorado, United States - L1c2 | ecosystem: Environmental > Terrestrial > Soil > Riparian zone | place: USA: East River... | reverse complement strand
CCCCGGTCACGCTGATAAAGCACGATGCGGTCCCCAACGCGAGTTTCATCCACTCGGTCCGACCGGTAAAAAACTTGATGCGTCAATTCATGTTTCCCGAACCGACGCCGGCGTAATGAACTTCGCTCCATCTCTTCAGCGGTGACAATCTCCTCGATCTTGGAAGATTCGTAGGCGGGTTTCACGACGTTCGCGGGGCGTCCTCCGGACTGAATTCCCTCACTCATAACCCGCTCCCTGGGCTGACTGTACTGGCCTTGGTCCATTCTACAATGCACCCGCGCAAATTGCCACTGCGCATGGTGGCGAGTGTGCTTCCCGGTAGATTTGCCCTCGGCGTTCAGTGTGACCACACCGAGGATCAAATGCATCGGCAAATAGAAAGACTACAATCTCTTCTCTTCCTTCTTCTACTCACGACCCCGCTTCTCACCGGTGCCCAGGCGCCGAACATGGTGCACGAAAGTGCCGCCGGTCCGGTGGATCCGTACACAGCAAAACCCGGACGCGATCCAAATCAGGCGATAGACGAGGAGTACACGAAGAAGATTCGCGAGTACACAACAGAAACCTTTTTCCTGTCACCACTCGTTGACTATCTGCCGGCGTCGGCGACCGTCCCGACTCCGAAGGCTGTCCTCGGCGACATCGCAGGCGCCAGGAACAATCTCCCGTACTCGAAAGACGTGTACGCCTACATGCGACTGCTCGCGAAATCAACGCCGCGAGTACGCGTCTTTTCGATTGGAACGAGCGAAGAAGGACGCGAGATGATCGCTGTGGCCGTCGCGTCTGAAACACTTCTGGCGAATCTCGACTCCAACAAGGTCAAGCTCGGCAAGCTCGCCGACCCACGCACGATCAACTTCGATGAAGGCGCCGCACAGAAGCTGTTGAGCGAAGTCACTCCTGTCTACTACATCACCGGAACAATTCATTCACCGGAGTCGGGCGCACCGACCGCGTTGATGGAGCTTGCTTATCGCCTCGCCGTAGACGAGAGCCCCTACATCCGAAACATCCGCGACAATCTCATCACCCTCATCACGCCCATCGTCGAGGTGGATGGGCGCGACCGCGCAGTGGACTTGTTCCGCTGGCATATGGAGCACCCGAGCGACACGTATCCGAGTCTCGTGTACTGGGGGCATTACGTCGGCCACGACAACAACCGCGATGCAATGGCTCTCACGCTCAAGCTGTCGCAGAACGTCCTCGATACTTATCTCAGCAACCGGGCGCTGGTGCTGCACGATCTCCACGAATCTGTCCCCTTCCTCTACGACAACACCATCGGCGACGGGCCCTACAACGCGTGGATCGATCCGATCCTGACTAACGAATGGCAGATGCTCGGCTGGAACAACGTGCAGGAGATGACGCGATTTGGAATGCCTGGCGTGTTCACTCACGGAAACTTCGACACGTGGTCGCCGGGCTATCTCTATTTCATGGCGCCAACCCACAACGGAATCGGCCGCCTTTACGAGACATTCGGCAATGGTGGAACAGCAGAGACGGTAGACCGCACGCTCAATCCCCAGGACGCGGCGCGAACATGGTACCGCCAGAATCCGCCGCTGCCCCGAGTGAAATGGTCGTTGCGGGATAACAACAACTACGAGCAAACGGGATTGCTCGTATCGCTCAGCTACTTTGCGAATAACAGGCGCCAGTTTCTCGACAACTTCTGGGAAAAGAGCAAGCGCGCGATTTTGAAGCCGCGCAACGAAGGGCCGGCCGCGTACCTGCTTCCAGCCGATGATCCGCGACCGGGCGCACAGGCCGAGCTCCTCAGAGTGCTTCAGAAACAACACGTCGAGATCTCGCGCGCGACTGCGCCGTTTACAGTTCTCGTTCCGGCAACTCGGCCTCGCCCGGCGAATACAGCCAACGCCGACAGCGCCGCAGCGAGGAGCGCCGACACTCTGGCGGCGCGTCCCAAAGTCGAGCCTAAGGAATTTCCGGCCGGCAGCTACATCGTGCGAATGGATCAGCCCTACTCCCGCATCGCCGACGCATTGCTCGACTATCAGTACTGGAGTCCCAGCGATCCGCAGAAATCTCCCTATGACGATACCGGCTGGACCTTCCCTGAGAATTTTGGAGTCCGGTCGATCCGAGTGAACGATCAGAAGATTCTCGCGGTGCCAATGGAATTCGTGCGTGGGGACGCGCGAGCTGCGGGGGCAGTGACCGGTGAGGGTTCGATATTCGCGATCGATCACAACGCCGACAACGCGCTCGCGACGCTGCGGTATCGGTTTCGGAAAGCTGATTTTCAGATCGCCGAGGAGCCTTTCGAGGCCGCTGGCAGGAAATTCCACCGCGGATCGTTCGTAGTTCGAGGAGTATCTGCGGCCGATCTCGGTAATGCGGTGAAGGAGCTCGGCCTGAATGCTTACGCAATTCCCGCCGCGCCTTCAGTTGCGATGCACCCAGCCCGCGCGCCGCGAGTCGCAATGATGCACACCTGGACCAACACTCAGCCCGAGGGATGGTGGCGGCAGGCGTTCGACGTCCTTCACGTTCCGTTCGACTACATCAGCGTTCAGGACGTCGCGAAGACTTCCAATCTCAACGCGAAGTACGACGTGATCATCTTTGCGCCGGCGAGCGGAAGTCCGCAGTCGATTGTGGATGGACTTCCGATGTGGCGGAATCCGATTCCGTGGAAAGTCACGCCCCTGACGCCGAACATCACTCCCTTTGCGCAGACCGACGACATCCGGCCGGGACTCGGATGGCAGGGAGTGGAGAACCTCTCGAAGTTCGTTTCCGGCGGCGGCGTCCTTCTCACGTCGGAGAACACTTCCGAGTTTGCGGCCGCATTTGGTTTTGCTGATGGCGTGAGCATCAACCACCCGCCCCGGCTCCATGTGGTGGGCACTCTCCTGCGCACGAAAATCGTCGATGCCGCGAGTCCGCTCGTATACGGGATGAGCGACAGCCTTTCGGTTTACAGCGACAACGGCTTGAGCTACACGATTACCAACGTGCTCGGCACCCGCGGCGGTCGGCCGCCCGATTCGCTCACCGCGCGCGCAACCGGTCGCGGAACGGCAGAGGATCTGGACATTCCTCAGGGACGACCGGTGATCGATCCGAAGAATGACCTGCCGCCGAGGAAGCCGGTCCAGCCGTGGCAGGCGCCGCCGGTTACCGAGGAGCAGCTGCGCAATCCGTTGACCGTGATTCCTCCGCGATTACGGCCGCGTGTGGTGCTTCGTTATGCAGATCAGCGCGATTTGCTGGTGTCGGGACTTCTCGATGGAACCGATGTTGCGCAACGTCCCGTCGTGATTGACGTCCCCGTCGACAAAGGACACGTGATTCTATTTGCGAACAACCCGATGTACCGGGGCGAAACGATTGGGAGTTATTTCCTGGTGTTCAATGCCCTGCTCAACTTCGATCGACTGGATGCGGGTCGCAAATTAGACACCAGATGAAAAGCATACTGAGGACAGCGCTCTGCCTTGCGATTGTCAGTGGGTGCGCCACAGTCCCAACGACTCAGGCGCCGTCGTCGCGCGAAGCGATTGCGAAGATCAATCACGTCGTCGTCATCTACCTCGAGAACAGGAGCTTCGACAATCTCTACGGCGAGTTTCCAGGAGCCGATGGATTGGCAGGGGTCGCTGCGGAGCGGTACCGGCAGATCGACTCCACCGGCAAGCCGTACACAGTTTTGCCTCAGTCGGCCGATGCACACTTGCCCGCGAATCTTCCCAACGCGCCGTTCGCGATCGAGGACTTCATTCCCAGCAATGCGCCAACCCGTGATCTGGTGCACCGGTTCTATCAGGAGCAGGCGCAGATAAACGGCGGCTTGATGAATCGCTTCGTTGTGGTGAGCGATGCGCAGGGACTCACGATGGGCCATTACCACACGGGAGCGCTGCCGCTCTCGGCGGAAGCTCGCGCCTACACACTGGCCGATCATTTTTTTCACGGCGCATTCGGTGGGTCGTACTTCAATCACATGTACCTGGTGAGTGCGACGGCTCCGGTCTTCGCCAACGCTCCAGCCGCGATGCGTGCGAAAGTGGACAACACTGGGAAAGTCATGCTCGACGGAACTGTCACTCCCGACGGATACGTCGTCAACACGGCCTGGACAGTCAACACTCCGCACCTTGCGGTCATTCCGCGTGAGCAGCTCGTCCCGAATCAAACAATGCCGACCATCGGCGACCGGTTGTCGGATAAGGGCGTATCGTGGGCGTGGTACTCAGGCGGATGGGACGACGCAGTCGCCGGCCACGCCGCGCCGCTGTTTCAGTACCATCACCAGCCTTTCGCTTATTTCGCGAAGTATGCGGATGGAACGCCGGGACGCGCCGAGCATCTGAAAGACGAGAAGGTTTTTTTCGCCGCTGCTCGGGCGGGAACGTTACCGAGTGTCGCTTTCGTCAAACCGCTTGGTGACGCCAACGAGCACCCCGGATACACGGACCTTCTTTCTGGTGAGCGGCACGCGCTCGAGCTGATCAATGCCGTACGCAACGGTCCCAACTGGAAGGACGCGGCGATCATCGTGACATACGATGAGAACGGCGGATTCTGGGATCACGTCGCGCCGCCCAAGGTCGATCGATGGGGGCCGGGCTCGCGCGTTCCGGCGATCATCATTTCGCCGTTTTCCAAAAAAGGATTCATCGATCACACGAGCTACGACACGATGTCGATCCTCGCGTTCATCGAGCACCGTTTCGGGCTTACCCCGCTTGGAACCCGCGACGCGGCCGCGAATGATCTCTCGGCGGCGTTTACGTTGACCCGTTGAGCTGTATGAAATCCCCCGCCCGAAGGCGGAGTCGCTACAATTCGGGAACAAGCGACGGAAACGCGGGCATTGACGATTCCCTACCCACAGATTTCACCAGAGATATTTCGCGTCGGCCCAATCGCCGTTCGCTGGTACGGCCTCATGTACGTCATTGGCTACGTGCTTGGGGTCGCGGTGGCGAAGCGCCGCGTGCGTCGCGGAGCGGTGCCCTTTGACGAAAGCGCTATAGACTCACTCGTCGCCTACCTCGTTATTGGAATGCTGCTCGGCGCCCGGTTGTTCTACGTTTTCATCTACGATCGCGAACACTATCTCACCAAGCCGCTCGACGCACTAAAGATTTGGCACGGAGGGCTTTCATTTCACGGCGCCGCATTCGGCATGGCGGTCGCGTGCTTCGTGTTTGCGCGGCGTCATCGAGTTCCATTCCTGTCAGTCGCTGACACGGTCGCCCTCGCCTCACCCCCCGGACTTTTTTTCGGGCGCATCGGGAATTTTATCAACGGCGAGCTGTATGGTCGGGCGACAGACGTCCCATGGGCGATGATCTTCCCGACCGACGCGCTACACATACCACGTCATCCATCACAGCTCTACGAGGCGCTTTGTGAGGGAGCGCTCCTGTTTCTCGTATTGATTCTGGTAGAGCGCCGAGCGATTCGCGGCGGTTGGTATCGAAACGGTCTCCTCACCGGCGCCTTTCTCGTCGGCTACGGATTGATCCGCTATTTGATCGAGTTCACCCGCCAACCCGACGCACAGCTCGGATTTGTGTTGGGACCATTCAGCATGGGGCAGGTCCTGTCATCGCTGATGCTCGTGATTGGCTGCGTAGTGATTGCAAGAGCGTACCGACGTTCATCTGTAGTGGGTCAGTTTCAGCAATCGACGATCGACGACTAAGTGCGGACCGAGGATGGCCGAGTTTATACGGAGCCCAGCTCGTTATTTCATCGATCGTCCCCGCTCCCGCGGGATGATTGCAAGAAGCAGCCGCCGCATTTCCTCGAGTCGATCGCGCCTCTCCTTTACAACGGCTTCGCCAAGGATTGGCAAAGAGGATCGATACCAGCTCATGCTTTCGCGTACCGAACCAAGTGCGTACTCGAATATTCGCGCACGATCCTTCCCCGAGCTTCGAGAGTACGCCTCACCTGTGTGGGCTTCTATTGAGCAAACGGCCGCGTAGAGCTGTCCGGCGATCTCTGCCGTAATTGGCTCGGCTAGAAGAGCTTTAGCATCCACAAAACAATCTGGAATGAGCTCGCTCGCGAGTTGAAACACGCGCATTCGGCTGAGCGGGTCGTGGGAACTCTCGACGGAAACGGGGACGTGATGGGACATCCCAGAAGCTTAGCCGCCACTGATACTCGTACCCTAATCAAAACCTTCGCTTTGAAATCTATTCCGCGCGGGCAGAGTCCATCCTCAGTCCGCACTTAGTCGTCGATCGTCGATTGCCGTTGGTCCTGAGTCCGCAGGGTCCTCAATCCGCAATCCTCAAGAGGGGGGCCCGGGCCTATCTGCTCTGTTACAATCGAAAGCGACCCACCACCCGTTCACCCCGACGACGTGGCGTCGAACGCCTGATCGGTTACATTACGCCCAATGCGACCCCCTGGGCGCGACAAATCTGAACCGAAGCGCATAATACCGCCGCAGTCGCGGGCACGTCGTGCGACGATTGTGCTCCTCGCTGCGATGCAGCTGGTCCTCCCGGCGGCACTGACAGTCGCCGACGGGTATCTCGAGCTTCGCGCGCCGGAAAATGCAGTATTCGCGCACATCGAGGCGCACGGAACGCCGCGCTGTCCGCGCGTTCACCAGGAAGACAACTGCGCGATCAATCATTTCCTGTCGCGCGCCGGCGGTATCAAGCCGGAAGGACCACCGGCTCCACGCGTTGTCAACCGGATTCCGTCGCACGTATCGACCGAAGTACGCGTTGCGGCACGGTGTGCGACCCTCGACCCAACCCTACCCCGAGCTCCGCCGACCGCCTGACCAACGGTCGTCGCGCGTTTTCCGCGCGACCTCGAATTCAAAACCAGGGCTAAACGTGCGGCGCGATTGCGCCTGCTCGAATTCGTCCTACATGCCGGTCAATCGAGGGCTCACATGTTCAAGTCATACATGCGCCGAGGACGGTGCTGCGCTAGCGTATTCAGCGCCGCGTTCTTCGCGTCATGCATTCCAATAGTCGCAGCACAGGCCAACGCGGGCTCGCCTCACATCAACTCCAACATAAACTCCGACATCACCGGAATAGTCACCGACAGCGCCAGTGGTCAGCCGCTCGCCAGCGCCGAAGTGAGCGTTTCGCAGGGAACGCAAATCATCTTCAACGCGTCAACCGACGCGTTCGGCCGATACACCGCGCACAATCTCGCATCTGGCGACTACACTGTCACGGCGAGATTCATCGGTTTTCGTTCCACCTCCAAACCCGTCACCGTTGCCGACGGCGCCGGTGATTTGCGCGTCGATTTCAAGTTGCAAACAGTTACTGTAAGTCTCGAGGCAATCACAATCACCGCGGCAGTTCCACTTGCCATCGATACTCGAACCGGCGACCAGCGCTTCAAGCAGGACCAGTATCACGGCGCACCGAGCAACACCACGTCCCAGATACTCCAGCAGTCCATCGCGGGCGCGGCGCGCGCGCCAACGGGGGAAGTACACATCCGCGGACAGCACGCGGAGTACACCTACTACGTGGACGGGGTGCCGGTGCCCGCTGGAATCTCCGGCAGTCTGAACGAGCTGTTCGATCCTACAGTCGTCAATCAGATCGACTTCAAGACGGGAGCGTGGGACGCTGAATACGGAAACAAGAACGCGGCCGTAGTCGACATCACTACTCGCATTCCCGTGGGAGGATTTCACGGCTCCGTATCGGGATACGCGGGCTCGTTCAATACCAATGGCCAATCACTTTCCGCCAGTACGAACGCTGGCCGGCTTGGTTTTTATTTCTCCGGCTCCCGGCAGGAGTCTGACATGCGGCGTGAGCCTGTCGTGTTCGACGTGGCAAGGAACGAGGTCGTCAACTTCCACAATCACGGCCAGGATTATTTCGGTTTCGCGAAGCTTCAATACACGCCGAGCTCGGGCGACGTCCTGAACATCGAAGGCAATTTCTCGCAGACAAAATTCCTGGTGCCTTACGATTCTGCCGGCGGCAACATTCAGAATGACAATCAGCGCGACCGAAATGGATTTCTGAACGTCGGCTGGCGGCATCAGTTCAGCGGTGCGGCATACTCCGGCACCGAGGGTGGCAGTATTCGGACGGAATCCGTACCGGAGTTGTTTGTCGGGGCATTCTACCGTAACGGCAGTCTTCTTTACACGCCGGGCAGTGAGGACACGCCCCAATTCATCTTCTTCCCCGACACTACCAGCTACAACCTCCGCGAGGACCGGAACTTCAACACCGTCGGAATCAAGGCCGATTACACGGTCCATCCGGCGCGCGAGCTGGAGTTCAAGTTCGGCACTCTCACCCAGTTCACGCGCGGCCACGAGGATTTCGTTACTACATCCGCCGTCGGCGGACTCGGCCCCGCTTCAAACTCCGCTCTCAAGGGTTACGATGCAGGAGGGTACGGCCAGGTAGCGTACTCTCCGTCAGAGCAGTTCGAGATTCGCACGGGCGTCCGATACGATGCGCACAACGCGCCGTTCGCCGGAACGAAAACTCAGCTGAGTCCGAGAATTCGTCTGAACTTTTTTCCGGATCCAGCCAGTACGATCTACCTGTATTATGGCCGGCTCTTCCTGCCGACCAACGTCGAAGACCTTCGCGCCATCACGAGCGTCGCGCAGGAGGGAGTTACCACATCGCCGACGCTTCCGGAACGGGATCATTTCTTCGAAGCGGGATTCGTCCATCGTTTCCCCTTTGGCCTCGTATCGAAATTCTCGGGCTACTACAAGCGAAGCACACCGGGAATCGACGACAACACAGTTCCCGGCTCAGCGATCACTACATCGGTAAACATCGACCGGGTGTACATCACCGGGATCGAGACCGTGCAGGAGATTCGTCCACCGGGACCGCTTTCGGGATATATCAACCTCGCTCTCAATCACGCTTACGGTCATGGGCCGATTACGGGCGGATTCTTTCCCACCGACGACCCGCAGGGATTCTTCGATCTCGATCACGACCAGAGATTGAGCGGCGTCGCATCGGCGACGTATTCGCTGCAACGCTTTTACACCAGTCTCACGGGACTCTATGGCTCCGGGCTTACAAATGGCGTCGATCCGGCTGACTGCGACTGCTCTTACGGGACTGGCCTTTTCGATTTCAACAAGGGAATAAAAGTTCCGCAGAATTTTATTCTCAATGGCAGCGCCGGCTATTCGTTCGGCGTCGGGCGATCGGTGGTACGTCCGGAGCTGTATGTCGACAACATCTTCGACAAGAAGTACCTGTTGAAGGGAGCATTTTTCAGCGGAGCGTCGGTGGGCCGGCCGCGGACATTCCAGTTCCGGCTGAACATCGGCATGTAGTCAACGGGGGCACGCCCGGAAACGCCATCAGGTGGCGTGTCCGGCGGGTCCGTTGGCGCCGATGTCCACCCACGCTCGCGTCACGCGCGGGCGAATGCTCTTCATCTTGATCGTCTGCCTTGCCTGCTCGTCGTCGGGATGTTCGAAGGATGACGAGTGGGTGAGTCAGCCGGTGCGGATGCGCCTCGCGGAATGGCAACAGTTTGCTGATAGCTGCGTCGGAAAGTTCACTGCCTCGACGCCGCTGGGCCGCGCCATTGCCCTCGAGCTCGTGATTGCAGACTCGAGCGGTGGAATCGAAGTTACGCCCGAGGTGCGCACGAACGCCGTGTCGGTGGGCGATCGCTTCGACTTTCTGTTGACCGAAAGCCGCTGCTGGGCGGTGCGAAGGTGGCGAGTGCGAGAACAGCCGAGGTGAGGAGCGGGGCTTACCAGCCCCGGATTTCCTCGCTGGCGAAGTTGCACAGGGCAGCGAGCGTCATGTCGTCCACGTTCTCCCAGGCTTCGGGGACGGGAGCCAGTCTCTTCCGCTCGCCATCACTTTCGAAGCACAGCCATCCCGCCTCGAGCTGCGGGATTCCGGGAAACCGCAGGGACTGTGTCCGTCGAGTGTCTGTGTTCCGCCTGTCACCTTCACTTCGCCTTTCGGTGGCTGTTGCTCTCACTTCGCGTCGCCGTTCCGTTGACCGTCTATCCGAGCGTGGAGGATTGGTCTGCCACACCTCCCATCGCCGCCCAAGATAATCGTCGAAAGCGCGGTATCTCATGCCCCGATTCACAGGCTAAATTCGTGCCAACGTTCCTTGAGTCCTCCGGTCTAATCGCCTAAGTTGCGTCACCTCCCGGAGAGATGGCCGAGAGGCTGAAGGCACCGGTTTGCTAAACCGGCATACGTGGAAACGCGTATCGAGGGTTCGAATCCCTCTCTCTCCGTTCCGACCTATTCGGGGTCCGCGATCCACCAAGCGCGGACCCGTTTTTTTGAGAATCGCGAATGAATGATCTTGTAGCTGCCCCGCGCCTGAGGTTCGCTCCCTCCCCTACCGGATATCTCCATGTGGGCGGCGCACGCACAGCTCTCTTCAACTGGCTCTACGCCCGCCACAACAACGGAAAATTCCTCCTCCGCATCGAGGACACCGATAAAGCCCGCAGCACGGAGGAAAGCACACGCGCCATTTTCGAGGGACTGGAGTGGCTGGGACTCGACTGGGACGAGGAAGTTGTCCATCAGGGCGCAAACCTCGAGCGTCATCGCGCAGCCGCGTTGCGTATGCTCGAGTCCGGTGCCGCCTATCGTTGCTTCTGCACTCCCGAAGAGCTCGAGGAGCGCCGCCGCGCAAGCGCCACGGGTAAGGAGGCGTTCAAATACGATCGACGCTGCGATCTGCTAACTCCCGCTGACATTGACCAGCGCCTCGGCCGCGGCGATCCATTCGTCGTTCGCTTCAGAATCCCCGATGGCGTCACCGACTGGGACGACCTCGTGCACGAGAGAATCGCATTCCCCAACAAGGATCTCGACGACTTCGTCATCCTGCGCTCAAACGGGACACCGATCTACAACCTCGCGGTAGTCTCGGACGACATCGCGATGGGAATCAACGTCGTGATGCGCGGCGACGATCACATCTCCAATACGCCGAAGCAGATTCTCCTGTATGGGGCGCTCGGTGCCGAGCTGCCAAAGTTCGCCCACCTCCCGATGATCCACGGGATGGACGGCAAAAAGCTGAGCAAGCGCCATGGCGCCACCGCCGTAGGAGATTATCAGCATCACGGCCTCCTCCCATCGGCCATGCTCAACTTTCTCGCCCTCCTCGGCTGGTCGCCCGGCGGCGACCGTGAGGTCATGACCCTTCCCGAGATGATCGAGCTGTTCACCCCCAACGGGCTCCAGAAAAAGGCGGCGATATTCGATCCAAAGAAGCTGGAGTGGATGAACGGCCAGCATCTCTCGATGACTCCGCTGGCCGAGCTGGAGCCACGCATCACGCCGGCGATCATCGCCGCCGGACTCGCCGACGAGGCGACGCTTACCGCCAGACGAAAGTGGTACCTCGAGCTGCTCGACCTGTTGCGAGTCCGCGCGCGAACCATCGACGACATCGTCCGACAGGCCAAGCCGTATTTCGTGCCGCACATCGAGTACGATCCCGAAGCAGTGGCGAAGAACTGGAAGGACCGGAAGCAGTCGGCGGAGATTCTTGAGGCAACCGAAAAAACGCTTTCTTCGCTGACGGAATGGGACGCCGAGGGACTCGAGAGTGCGCTTCGATCGCTGGCAGAATCCCTGAGCATCGCCGCTGGCAAAGTGTTTCAACCACTGAGGGTGGCGCTCACCGGACTCACGGTCAGCCCGGGAATATTCGAGGTCCTCACCGCGATGGGACGCGATCTTTCTCTAGCTCGAATCTCGGACGCCGTTGCCTGGCTGGGGGAAACCCAGTAAAGTCAGGATTGACGGATAAACATTCAGTGCACACATTTACGACTTGAGCGCACGGACCTCGGGACTACTAGTCATGTCCCGCCGTACGCCATTTCCGGGGGTTAAACTATGGCTGAAGCACTCACACCGCTCGAGGGCTCAGTTTACAAATACCTGCTCGACTTTACCGCCGAGCATACTTACCAACCGAGCATCAGAGACATCGGCAAGCAGTTCGCAATCAAATCCACGAAAACCGTTTCGGACCTGTTGCAATCGCTGGCCAGGAAAGGTTACATCGAGCGCGACCCAGCCCGTTCGCGCGGGGTGCGATTGCTTGGATTCACGGGCGGCGGCAAGACCAAGCCGGTTCCCTACTATGGAAAGATTCACGCCGGTGAGCCGTCGCTGCTTCCCGAGCTGCGCGAAGGCTACATAACCATGGATCGACGCTTCGTTCCCACCGAGGAAGTTTTCTTTCTTCGGGTGAAGGGCGACAGCATGATCGGCCGCGCTATCAACGACGGCGACTACGTGATGGTCAATCCCGTCGTACGGCCGAAGGAGAATGACATCGTCGCCGCGCGAATCGGTGAAGAGGCAACGGTCAAAACTCTGAAGCAGAATAACGGCAGCGTCATTCTCGAGCCGGCAAATCCAGCCGAGAGATCCATCACGCTGCATGCCGGGGACGACTACAGCATACTGGGCGTTCTTTGCGGGGTCTTCCGCCCTTTTGTGACAATGGAAGCGATGACCGCGGCACAATCGGGCGTAATCAGCTAGCCCGCTTGCCCGCGATCTGATGGAGTCTTGGAGGCCGGCGGAGAATCCGCCGGCCCCTTTTTTTTGTTGTCGCTTCCGCCGTTCGATGCCGCCGCTTTCTCGCGCTCCTTCCGCTCGCGGATACTCTTCACCGCTTTCCGGAAATCAGCTTCGTTCATTCCGCGCTGCGCCTGAGACATGATGTCGGAGTGAAGCTGATTCGAAATCTTGTTGCGCTCGTAAAGAGTCGGATTCGCCTGAACGTTGAGGGGCAGCATACCTAGAAGAGCCGTCGGAATCGAAAATTTTCCGAGATGGATCCACTTTGGATCGATCCCGTACTTCTTTCCGTCCTTCTCGAACGTCCAGTCGCCGGGTTGCCGTTGTCCCGAGGCGATTGCGAGTGAGTCGTTGTAAGGCTTGATGATGTCGGCAATGACGCTGTCGAGCCGTTGCGTCGGAGTCTTCGGTGCCTCGACGATGTCCCCCGGAGCCGGCCAGAGACGCGGATCGTCATAGCTCGGACGAATGCCGCGCGCAGGCCCGCCAGTTCCGACGAGCGGCCCGCTTCCGCTCTCGATTTTCGGAGCTTCTCGCGACGGAACGACTGGTGGCAGCTCACTTGGTACGGCAGTCGGAGCAATAAGCTTCAGCTGCGGAGTTTTTGTGACAGGACGATTGTCGCCACCACTTCGACCAACTACCGGTGCCCCCTTTGCTTTCGGCAGGCGGAGGAATCCAATTCGCTCCGTTGGAACAGGCGGCGTCTTTCGCCCACCGAGCATGAGCCAGATCATGTTTGGCGAGATGAGGAATTGCACCATGAGGGCTGCCACCAGAAGGTGGAGCCCAATCGACACGATGACGTAGGCCGGAGGGCGCCGGCGCCTCACCGGCCCCCCGATGGCCTCGGCCCTGGCTCCACGAAGCGTGTTCACGATACGATCGAGTGCGTCAAGCGCCGACGCTCAGCCGGGTCAGAACGCGACCGGCGCGCGACGCTGCTTCGCGAATGCGTGCTGGCGAGGTGATGAACGAGACTCGAAAGAATCCCTCGCCACCAACGCCGAAGTTGGATCCGGGCATTACCACCACTCCTTCCTCTTCGATCAGAAATTGAGCGAACTCGGCGCTGGTGATGTGCTCAGGAAGACGAATCCACAGGTACATCGTTGCCTTTGGCGAGTCGCACTCGAATCCGTTCTCGCGGAATGCCTCGACCGCAGCATCGCGTCGCTCCTTGAACACCGCAACGTTGCGCGGCACAAACGCAGCCCAGTCGTCGAGCGCCGCTGCGGCGGCCGCCTGCACCGCCATGAAATTTCCCGTATCGACGAAGGTCTTCACCTGCGCGAGTGCTCCGACCAGCTCTGGGTTTCCCGCTGCCCAACCGCAACGCCAGCCGGTCATGTTGTACGTCTTCGATATCGAGTGGAACTCGATCGCGACATCGCGGGCGCCGTCTATCTCAAAAATGCTCGGCGGCACGTAGCCGTCGTAGGCAAGCTCCGAGTAGGCATTGTCGTACACCAGCAGGATGTCGAGTTCCCTGCACCGCGCGACAACTCGCTCCAGATAATCTCGTGGCGCGATCGCGGCGGTCGGATTATTGGGATAATTCAGGTACAGAATCCGCGCAGCTTTCAGAACGTCGGCCGGAATCTCATCGAGGTCGACCAGAAAATCGTTTTCCGGATGAAGAGCGTAGGTGTACGTCAGGCCATCTGACAACAGAGTTCCACCCAGGTAGGACATATATCCCGGCTCCGGAACGATCGTCCTCTCGCCGGGATTTACGTAGGCGAACGCGAGGTGCGCGATTCCTTCCTTCGAGCCGATGAGCGGAACAATCTCGCGGACCGGATCGAAAGCGAGACCAAAGCGCTTTTGCATCCAGCGAACGATCGCTTCACGGTACTCCATCAATCCGAGTCCGAATCCGTAGCGGCTCATCGCTGGATTTGCGGCTGCCTCCGCGAGTCGCTTCACAGCTGCATCGGGTGGTGCGAGGTCGGCATCGCCAGGCCCCAGGTCGATGACGTCCACACCGCGCGCCAGGAGCTCGCGCTTTTTTGCCGGAAGTGCGGCCATCGGGTATTCGGGTAGCCCGAGCAGACGCTCGGAGTAGCGAGGCATTACGCGCGTGCCTCGACGGGATTGCTCACCTTGCTAACACCCACGAGCTCGACTTCCACTACGTCGCCAGCCTGCAGCGGTCCGACTCCGGCCGGCGTCCCTGTGGCGACGATATCACCGGGATCCAATGTCATTACATGTGATACGTATGAGAGGAGCTTTCCGATGGAAAAAACCATCTCTGAGCTCGAGGCGCGTTGCTTCTCGACGCCGTTCACTCTCGTTACAACAGTGATGTTTGCGAAATCGTGAGCGATGGGCGACGCGGGACCAAGCGGGCAGAAGGTGTCGAAACCCTTTGCGCGAGTCCACTGACTGTCCTTCTTCTGGAGATCGCGCGCGGTGACGTCATTCACCGCAAGCACGCCGGCAACGGCTCGCTCGGCCTCGGTTTCGCTCGCCGCCTGAGAGTCGCGCCGATTACGACGCCGATTTCTCCCTCGAATTCAACGCGCTCCGACTGCTCGGGCAGCACAATGGCTTCGCCATCGGCGATGATGCTCGAGGACGGCTTGAGAAAAAAGAGCGGCTCCGTCGGAACCTCGTTGCCGAGCTCCTTTGCATGCTCGCGGTAGTTGCGACCAATACACACAATTTTTCCAGGGCGCGTTGTCGCGGTATCGGACATCAATTCCTCGTTCGCTCGTGGTGGGGACCTATGTCGGACACATTATAGAAGTCGCGTAGTTGCCGTGCGATTTCATTCCATGGAAGCATAAGACGACGCGCTGGCGGCAACGCTCGCATCAATTCAGCTCCGTATTTCTTGGTTACCACGCGCGGATCTGCAATGATCACCGCACCACGATCTGTCGCCGTGCGGATCAACCGCCCGAATCCCTGCTTCAATCTGAGAGCTGCGTGAGGCACCATGTATTCCGCGAACGGGTCTCCTCCGCGCTCGAGGATGGCCTCGCAATTCGCGGCGGTAACGGGCTCCGTGGGCACGCGGAACGGTAGCCTCGCGATCAACAACCCGCGAAGCGCGTTTCCCGGAACATCTACTCCTTCCCAGTACGACGACGTCCCGAGCAACACTGCGCGGCCCGATAGTCTGAACTTCTCGAGAAGTGCGTCACGGCTTTCGTCTCCATGCACGAGCAGTGGACGAACGTCGGCCATTCCTCGCGCGCGCAGCGCGAGCGCGGCCTCTCTCACATCGCGATGGCTGGTGAACAACGCGAACAGCCCGCCGTCGCTCGCGTCGGCGAAGTCGGCGATCATCCCAATCACCGCATTGAGATGTCCGGCCGCGTCGGCGTTGGGGGCGGGCACATCGGTGGGAATCGCCACGACGGACTGAATCGCATAATCGAATGGCGATGCAAACGACGCGGTCACCGGAGGAATGTCCAGTTGATCCACGCCAAGTCTGCTCGCGAGAAATTCAAATCGCTTGTCGGTTGCCAATGTTGCGCTGGTCACGATGGCAGTCGTAACGCGCTCAAAGAGATTGTCGCGTAGAATTGGCGCGAGATCGAGAGGAACCCAGGTCACGCCGATGTTTCCATCGCGGCCGCGAGTCTCGACCCATCGCACGCGTTTGTATGCGTCGGGCCCCGGGTCCAGCGCGCCGTGAAGCGCGCTGGCGAGCGCCTCGAGTCTTCGACCGACACCGCCGATCTCGCTCAACAACGCAGCCGTCGCTTCGTCCCGCAGCTTGTCCATCTCGAGTCGCTTGCGCACCAGTCCAAGACTGTCGCTGATGAGCGCCGTCTCGGTAAGAAGATCCGACAGGGCCGCACTCAATCCCGCCCGCCAGATAGGATCTGTCTCGAAGTCGTCGGTTAGTCGCACTACAGGCTGATCCGCGTTGCGCAGAAACGCTTCGAGCAGATCGAAGACAACATCTCCCTTCTGGCGAGCCGCGCTAACCGCGGGGACGACTTTGTCGGCGAGCAATTCGAGACTCGCTTTGCTGAACATGTCGTCGCGCTGCCGGAGTCGCTGATCGAGCGCAGCGAAGAGTCCGCGCCCACTGCGCCGTGTGCTCACCGGCCGAACGAGTCGCGACATCAGCCGATGCAGCCCGCGACGAGTGGCCGACTCGCCCAGATGTGCTGCCGCAGCATCCTCGAGATGATGACCTTCGTCTATCACCAGGCGCGTGTAGGCGGGAATGACGGCGGCTTCTTCCCAGTTCTGCTGCGCGCGTCGCACTGCGACGTCCGACATCAGCAAGTGATGATTCACCACCACGACATCGGCTTCGGCAGCGACGCGACGGGCGGAGAAAAGAAAGCATTTGTCGAAATGCGGGCACTGAGCTCGCGTGCAGAGGTCAGGCTCCGCAGAGACTTCATCCCACAGCTCGGGGTTGGGCGCCTCGGCAAGATCGCCTAGCGACCCATCTTTGGTTTGCGACGCCCAGCGGGAAATGTTGGCGAGACCATCCGGGAAACAATCGAACAGATCTCCTCCGAGGAGCTTCGCTTGCTCGAGCCGCAGCAGGCAGAGATAGTTCCTCCAGCCCTTGAGGAGCGCGAACCGGACGTTCTGCTCGCCTGCGAGCGCGCGGGCAAGGAAAGGAAGATCCTTTCGGACGAGCTGTTCCTGAAGATTGATGGTGTTCGTCGACACAACTGTGCGCTCGCCGTTGAGCGCGGCCCATCGCAATGCCGGCAACAGGTATCCGAGAGACTTTCCCACGCCGGTGCCGGCCTCGAGAAGCCCGACCCCGCCGTCGTTGTAAAGCTCGGCGATTGCTCGCGCCATCTCCCGTTGTGTGGGGCGATCTTCATACTGGTCCATCTCGCGAGCGATGCCCCCGAATGGACCGAGGTCGTCGGCAATACCCGAGGGATCGAGACCCTTTGTCTCCGCTGAAGCTTCGGTGAACGCGATCACGATTCGTGGGCGAGTCTGTATGCGAGATTCCGCGGAGCACCGTGGCGCGAAACCAGCCACTCGACGATCTCGCGCGGGCTAGTCCCTTCGCCGCGAAGACGTCTTGCTTCGCTGCCGAGGAATTCTTCCGAAAGCTCTTCGCTCGCGGCGCCGCTGATGAGGATTACGACTTCACCGCGAGCGGGCGTCCCGGAGAATTTCTGCGCGAGCTCGGCCACAGTCCCGCGCGCGTATTCCTCGAATTTCTTCGTCAGCTCACGCGCGACAACTGCAGTTCGCGTTGCGGCTCCTGCTTCAGCAATCTCGGCGAGGGTTGCAGCAACGCGCGGCGGCGCCTCGTAGATGATCGCCGTGTGACCCATACGCATGATTTCCGTGAGCACGCGCAGCCGATCCTTCCCCTTTCGTGGAAGAAATCCGAAAAACGTGAACTGGTCGCCGGCGAGGCCCGACCCGACGAGCGCGGCCAGCAGCGCGGATGCGCCGGGGATGGGAACCACCGAGATGCCGGCGTCGATCGCAGCAGCGACGAGGCGTGCACCCGGGTCGGATAGCAACGGCGTGCCTGCGTCGGTTATCAATGCGATCGCGTCGCCGTCGACGAGTCGCTTCACCAGACGCGGAGTCTCGCGAGCCTCATTGTGCTCGTGATAAGGAGCACACCTGGTGGTTATCTGATAGTGATCCAGCAGTCGCCGGGAGTGCCGCGTGTCCTCCGCAACGACAAGCGCGGCCGAAGACAGAACTTCGACCGCGCGGAAGGACATGTCGCCCATGTTGCCGATGGGAGTGCTCACTATGTAGAGGGCTCCCTTCTCCCCGTCGCCGGACCCGGAGCCCTGCGCCACCGGCGTGCCGCCGACGTCAGGCCGCGGCGTGCTGCTTGAACTTTTCTTCGAGGTGCGCCTTCGACGCAGCTCCAATGACCTGATCGATCAGCACGCCGTCCTTGAAGAACAGTATCGCCGGAATCGACCTCACCGAAAAGCGCGCCGGTGTCTTGATGTTCGTATCGACGTCCATCTTCATCACCTTCGCCTTTCCCTCGAACTCTGTCGCCAGCTGATCGAGCGTCGGCTCGACGATGCGGCACGGGCCACACCACGTTGCCCAGAAGTCCACCACAGCGAGACCTTCGTGCTTCTCGATCTCCAGCTCGAAATCGCCGTCAGTTACGGCCACAGCAGTTGACATTTAATTGCTTCTCCACGGGGATAGCCCGCATGCACGTCTGAATTAACTTTGAGCCCTACTTTCACATAGAAATCTAATGCGGCAGGCAACCCTCAAGGGCGTAAAAATTTCTCATGTCGGGATTGCGGTGAGCTCGATTGCCGAAGCTCTTCCGTTCTACAGGGAGATCCTCGGAATGCCGGAGGTCGCGCTCGCTCCCACCGATGGCGCGCGGATCACCGGATTGGATGCCGACGGCGCTCTGGTGGAGCTTCTGGAAGCGGAGGAGTCGAGCTCACCGATCGCGAAGTTCATCGCCAGGAAGGGCCCGGGAATCCATCACATTTGCTTCGCGGTGCCGGATCTCGATGGCGCACTCGATCGTTGCCGTGCCAAAGGAGTGAGGCTGATAGATGAAACACCGCGTGTGGGTGCGGAGGGGAAACGAATTGCGTTTCTGAATCCCGCCTCCACAGGCGGGATATTGATCGAGCTGACCGAAGCCTAGCGCTTTGAGTTGTTCATCGTTCCGGATTCCCGACAGAACTCTTTCACTGCCGCGATCTCCATGTTATCGACGAACCATCTGCCTTCGGGCCCCTGCACCGTGTAGAAGTGCGGCGCTCGCGTCAGACGGCCGCGCGTGAGCTCGACGGCAAAGACTCGATGTCCCGATTCTCCCGGACTCTCTCCGAGAATGCGATACTTGTCGTGAAAGAAGTAGCACTGCAGGATGATGAGGCGCTTCTCGAGCTGCTCGCGTTCCATGTTGTCGCGTGACGGGCCACGCGTTGTTCCGAATACGGCCGACATGGCCTGGAGATCCTGGGCGCGAACCGCCGCGAGGAATTGTTCCACCGCCATGCGCGGCGAGGATGCGCCGACGAGCTGTGGTCCACTGCTGGGGCCGCCGGTCCCGGTGTTCGTGGTGGTGGTCGAGCGTGAGCACGCCGACAGTACCAGGAAAGCGAGCAGTAGTAATTTCTTCACGCGTGTCTCCACAAGAATTGTTGCGAACCTAACCGGCGGGATAAATGCGAGCAACCTACCAGCGCCTCTATATAAACGTCGATCATGTGGCGACGTTGCGGCAGGCCCGCGGCGGAATTGAGCCGAGTCCAATCGAAGCGGCGGCGATGTGCATGGCGGCGGGCGCAGATGGAATCACGGCGCATCTCCGCGAAGACCGGCGGCACATACAGGACGCCGATGTCGCCTCAATCGCAACGACCGACACGGGGCATTTCAATCTCGAAGCCGCGTGCACCGACGAGATTGTCAGCATCGCTCTCAGACTGAAGCCGCTGGAGGTTACTTTCGTTCCGGAGAAGCGGCAGGAAGTCACAACCGAGGGAGGACTCGACGTCTCGCGCGAAACGGCGCGCATCGACAGCGCAATCCAGCGCCTGCATGAGAGCGGGATAAGAGTGTCTCTGTTCATCGACCCGGACGACGAGTCAATCAGGCTATCGAAGCAGGTGGGTGCAGACGCGGTGGAGCTGCATACCGGTCAGTACGCGCTGGCCGGTGGCCGCGGGGCATCACTCGCGGCGCTGGTGAGTGGCGCCGCAACGGCAGCGTCGCTGGGCCTCGCGGTTCATGCCGGGCACGGGCTCACAGTCGCGAATGTCGGCCCGGTCGCGGCAATTCCGGAAATCGAGGAGTTGAATATCGGGCACTCGATCGTCAGTAGAGCAATATTCGTCGGCCTGACTGCGGCAGTGCATGAGATGCGCGCCGCGATGGATGCGGCTCGTTCCACCGGAGCTCTGTAATGAACGAAGACCTGATTCCCATCTCTCAGCTTTTTTATGATGACGTCGATGAAGTGATTCCGGTTTCCCGACTCTTCTTTGATGATGCGGGCCCCCACGTTTTTCCTGCGGGTGTGCCGACCCCGAGGAAATACACCCCCGCGCGAGGGCGGGAGCTTCAGGATCTCATCGGGGCGACGATCACTCAGCTTGGTGCTGTCTCGGGCGGAACACGAAAGACACCGGTTCCGCTTCCGCCGCCGGTTCCGATCGAGTCGCTTCTCTACCGAGGCCGTGCCGCGCTCGACAGGGCGCTCGAGATTCGTTCTGCCCGCGTTGCCGGGCAGCTGCCTGCTCCCGAAGCGATCGAAGAGCTGCTCGATCTCATCGCGCTCGCTGCAGAGGAGTAGCCGGTGAAAAACTGGAAGAGCGCCGTCGGCATCGTGCTGAGCGTCGCGCTCCTGGCGTGGACGCTCAAGGGCGTCTCGCTTGTGGCGGTCTGGAGCGAGCTGGAGAGATCGAATCTCTTGCTCTTCGTCGCATCGGCCGTCGCGGCAACTTTGATATTCCCCCTCCGCGCCATTCGCTGGCGGATCATTCTCCAGCCGGTCGCGCCCGACCTCCCGCTGGCTCCGCTGTGGCGGTCCATAGCAATCGGCGGAATGGTGAACAATCTCGTTCCCGCGCGTGCGGGCGAGATTGCAAGAGCGTATGCTCTCACCCGCGAAACTCCCGTCTCTTTTGCCAGCGCGCTGGCGTCGCTCGCTGTAGACAGGTTGTTCGACATGGTGGTACTCCTCGGGCTGGGAGTTGCCGCGATGTTCGATCCGGCATTCCCGAGCGGCGCGCGCGTAGCGGGGCAAACGGTGGGACACCTCGCGCAGGGCACGATAGCATTGATGGTTGTGCTCGTCGCCGGACTCTACATGCTCGCGATCTTCCCATCGCAGCTGGTGCGCGCCTTCGAGATTTTTGCGCGGAAGGTTTCTCCAACGGTCGAGGAACGCGGCAAGAGCGCACTGCTCCGCTTCAGTGCCGGACTCAGCGTGCTCAAGAGTCCGGGTCGCTTTGCGTCGGTGTTCGCGTGGACAATCGCGCACTGGCTGATGAATGCGCTTGCCTTCTGGCTCGGCTTCATGGCAGTTGGCATCAAGCTCGGGTTTGCCGCGGCGCTCTTCCTCCAGCTGCTCATCGCGATAGGTGTTGCCCTCCCTTCCGCTCCGGGCTTTTTCGGTGTATTCGAGAAGCTCGCAACCGTCGGGCTCGCCATTTACGGCATCTCAGCGACCGCTGCAACGAGCTGGGCCATCGGCTTCCACATCCTGAGCTTCATCCCAATCACAGTCATCGGCATCTACTATTTCTCGCGCCTCGGGTTGAGCTTCCGCGAGCTGCGCGCACAATCGGAAAGTCCTGCCTAAACAGTCATGAGCGGACCGGCTGCGCGAATCCAGGCACAGGCAAAATTGAATCTCTACCTGCGCGTTCTCACGCGGGAAGAGTCGGGCTACCATTCCATCGAGACGATTTTCCATCGTATCGAGCTCGCGGATGAAGTAACTCTTCATGTAGAGCACGAAGACGTTCGGACGATCGACGTCGAGGGCGCTCAACTGGGACCGGCAGAATCGAACCTCGCGTATCGCGCCGCGGTCGCGTATCAGTCGGAGGCGGCGTGGCCGCGTGGATTTACGATCGAGCTCGACAAGCGAATTCCTGTTGGAGCCGGACTCGGCGGGGGAAGTGCCGATGCCGGCGCAGTTCTGCGGCTCCTGGATTCGCTCGCGCGCAACCCGATTGGCGAGCGAAAACTTCTTGCGATCGCGGCCGCACTGGGCACTGACGTTCCTTTTCTGGCGAGCCGCGAAGTGATGGCGCTGGCGTGGGGGCGCGGAGAGCGAATGCTTGGGCTGTCACCGTTGCCGCAGCGTGACGTGCTGCTGATAACTCCGGATTTTCAGGTAATGACGCAGGACGGCTACGACTGGATCGACGCAGATCGCCAGAACGACGGCGATCCAATGCGCTACAGCGCTTCGGATCTCCTTCTCATAACCGAGGAGATGCTAACGAGCTGGCAATCCGTCGCGAAGGTCAGCCGGAATGATTTCATCCCGGCTGTGTCGCAACGTCATCCGCGAATAACGGATTTGCTCGCCGCGTTCAGCGAGACGGGGTCGCTTCTCTGCTCGATGACCGGCTCGGGATCGACTCTTTTCGGAATCTACGACCCGCTGCCCGCCCCAACTGCTCTTGGTGCTTTCCAGGAGACGACGATGAATCCGACGCGCACGGCCGACAAAGTTGTTCAGCCTGTACGTATCGGCTAGCTTTCGCGCTCCTGCCCCCTCGTCCAATGGCAGGACATCGGTCTTTGGATCCGAGAATGGTGGTTCGAATCCACCGGGGGCAATTGAACTGATGACTGGACGCAACTAACTTTAGGGGCTGCTGCGGCATGGACGGTCTTTCCGTACCGATGCACGGTTTCAAGCTGCTCTGCGGGACCGGCAACCAAGGTCTTTCCGACGAGATTGCTCGAAACCTCGATGTCGAACGAACGAAGCTGACGGTAAACAGGTTCGCCGACGGAGAGATCTTTGTTCGTATCGATGAAAACGTCCGCGGCAACGACGTGTTCATCGTTCAGCCGACCAATCCTCCGGCAGACAACGTCATGGAGCTGCTGCTGCTCATCGACGCTGCGCGGCGGGCGTCAGCGGCGCGCATTACCTGCGTGATGCCGTATTACGGATACTCGAGGCAGGACCGAAAAGACCAGCCGCGAGTGGCAATCGGAGCGAAGCTGCTCGCGAACATGATAGTTACGGCGGGCGCCGATAGAGTTCTGGGTCTGGATTTTCACCAGCACCAGCTGCAGGGGTTCTTCGACGTTCCGGTGGACCATCTGTACGCAGCGCCGGTGTTTGTCTCGCATTATCGCAGGAAGCATCTGCACGATCTGGTCGTCGTTGCGCCCGACGTGGGCTCGGCGAAGATGGCACGGGGGTTTGCGAAACGTCTCAACGGTTCGCTGGCCATCATCGACAAGCGGCGCCCCCGGCCGAACGTAAGTGAAGTGGTAAATGTTGTCGGTGAAGTGGAAGGGCGGGATTGTCTGCTCACCGACGACATGATCGATACCGCGGGGACGGTCGCCGAAGCGTCGTGCGCTCTCAAGGATCTGGGAGCGCGTGATGTATATGTATGCGCGACTCATGCCTTGCTCTCCGGCAAAGCCGTGGAGCGGCTCTCGTCGGCGCCGATCAAGGAAGTGACGGTCACCGACACCGTCGCGATTCCGGAAGCGAAACGTTTCGAGACGCTCACCGTGCTGTCGGTTGGTGAGCTGTTGTCGAAGGCAATCAGGTACATCCATAGCGAGCAATCGGTGAGCTCGCTTTTCGAACAGTAGGTCCAGAGGACTCAACGCATGGCATCCGCACAACTTTCCGCAACACCTCGCGACGGCACCGGCAAAGGCTCCGCACGCTCGCTTCGCGCGCAGGGACAGATTCCAGCGATCATCTACGGACACGGCCGCGAGCCGCAGTCCCTGGCGATCGACAACCGCGAGCTCGAGAAGCTGCTCTCGAAAATCTCCGCCGAGAGCACGGTCATCGAGCTGTCGATGGACGGCAAGAGCGCGCGCACTTTGATCCGCGAGATCCAGAGGCACCCGTTCAAGCGCCAGATTCTGCACGTCGACTTTCAGGAGCTCGTCGCCGGAGAGAAGGTGACGGTCCGGATTCCGATCGTTCTCACCGGAATTCCCGAGGGAGTTCGCGTCGACGGCGGCATCCTCGACCAGGTGATGCGCGAGCTGGAGATCGAGGTCGATCCGGCGAACATTCCGAATCACATCGAGGTCGACGTCAATCCGCTCAAGATCGGCGACTCGGTCCACGTCCGCGACATGCCGCTGCCCGAGGGAGTCGAGCTGGTTGGCGAAGCCGATTCGACCGTCTGCGTGGTTTCAGCGCCGCGCGCAGTTGTCGAGACTGTCGCCGCCACCGAGGAGGCCGAGGTATCGGCCGAGCCGGAAGTGATCGGCAAGGCGAAGAAGGACGAGGAAGAGGAAGAAGCCGAGAAGAAGTAGCTGCGAGGTAGCCTTTGAAGGTTATCCTCGGCCTCGGGAATCCGGGGCGACAGTACGAA
>Ga0193751_1000699_pt1 | contig 24597 bp, 31 predicted proteins | sample L1c2metaG_FD_143050 | JGI IMG/M metagenome (GOLD analysis project Ga0193751, IMG submission 143050) | Soil microbial communities from a riparian zone of the East river system, Colorado, United States - L1c2 | ecosystem: Environmental > Terrestrial > Soil > Riparian zone | place: USA: East River... | reverse complement strand
GCCCGAGATGCAGGAGCACTGCGTAGACGCCGAGGTTGATCGCGTATCCGACTGCGCCGACGACGCAGAACTTGCCGAGCTGCTCCCAGTTGTGCCGAGCGCGGAGTGCACCGGTGACGTCGACCATCACCGACACGGTACGGTCAGGCCGCGGTCGCCGCTGAGGCGGTGAACGAGGAGCCGGCGGCCGGGACGCGATCGCGCCGGCCGTCCAGTTCCAGCTCCAGCTCGATCACGTCGCCGTTCTGGGCGACCCACATGTCCACGAGCGTTCCCGCCGGAACGCCGCCGCGTTCGATCTCGGTGCCGAGGAGCGATCGGAACGAGGCGCCCCGCTTGCGGTAGAAGCCGACGTCGTCGAGCAGCATCAGCGCCGAGGCGACGGCGATGACGTCCTCGGCGGGTTGCGACGCGGCGAAGGGCAGGAAGCGCGGCGCCTCGTCGCCGCTCTCCACCACGAAGCCGAGGAGGCGGCGGCCGGCAGCGTCGAGCAGGAGGTCGGCAGGCCGCCCGAGGAGGATGCCGTGCAGCCGAACGGGAGTGCCGACCAGACCGGCCGCGGAACGTGACCCCATGGCGACATCCTTCCTATCCGAGTGGACGCTGGGCAAACGCGACCCACGAATCAGCGTCCGTCGAACCCTTCGGCGCCGATGAGCGGGACGAACCGGCAGGGCACGGTGCGGAGCACAGCCGGGCCTTCCGGCGTCCGCACGACCACCTGGAGGAGCTGCTCCCACCGGTTCCCGACGGGCACGACGAGGCGGCCGCGCAGCTCGAGCTGCTCGTACAGGGCCTCGGGCAGGTTCGGCGCGGCGGCCGCGACCGCGATCGCGGCGAACGGCGCATGCTTCGGAAGGCCGCGACTGCCGTCGCCGACGTGCACGTGCACGCGGTCGCCGTACCCCGCAGCGTCGAGCAGCTCGCGTGCGCGGTCGGCGAGCGCCGTGATCCGTTCGATGGAGTGCACCTCGCCGGCGAGCTCGGCGAGCACCGCGGCCTGGTAGCCGGAGCCGGTGCCGACGTCGAGGACGCGTTCCGTGCCGTGCAGCCCGAGCTCCGCGCAGATGCGCGCCACCATGTACGGCTGCGAGATCGTCTGACCCCCGCCGATGGGCAGCGCCGCGTCGGCGTACGCGCGGCTGTGCAACTCGAGCGGCACGAACAGCTCGCGTGGAACGCGGTCCATGGCGGCGAGCACGCGCTCGTCCGCGATGCCGCGTGCGCGCAACTGCCGTTCGACCATCGCGTGACGCTCAGCGAGCATCGGCGGTGACGCCAACGCCGAAGTGCTCGCGCACCGCAGGCGTGATGTCCGTGATGCGGCGGATCTCGGCGTCAACGCCGATCGTGAGCAGCGGAACGGTCGAGTCGCCGGCCACGAGCGAGCCGTGGCTCCCACCGCCCGTGTGGTCCCGGCCGCCGAGATCGGTGAACTCCCAGCCCTCGGTCGCCGACACGAGCAGCTCGCCGGCATTCGGATTCGCGAGCGCCGACCAGGAGCGTGCGAGTGCGTCCGGATGATCGAGGATCGCGGTGTCCCCGGCCGTCTCCCAGCCGTCGACGGCGGGACGAAAGCGGAGCTCCTCGCCCTCGCGCCGAGCGACTGCGTCCTCGCCCTCGCGGCGCAAGGTCACCTCGACCGACGGCTCCGCATCCAGCAGCGCGGCAAGCGCTGCCACGCCCACCCGCGCACCCCGGCGGAGATAGAGCTGCCCTGACCTGTTCGACGCCGTGACGATGACCTCGCGCTCGAGCGACGCAAACGGCGTCTGGAGCCGCGCAGTACGATCGACCGTCGTCTGCCCGTGGTCGGACGCAAGCACGACCGCGTAGCGCTCGAGGAACGCGTCGCCGCCGCCGGCTGCGTCGAGCAGGCTCTGCACGGCGGCATCGATGCGTGCGAGCGCGACGTCCTCCGCGCCGTCGGGACCGTGCACGTGCGAGGAGTAGTCGAAGTCGGAGAGGTAATACGCGAGGAAGTCGAAGCCGTCGCGCGTCACGAGCCAGCGTCCGACGGCGGAGGCATACGCGTCGGTCGAGCCGCCGGCGCGGTTGTGCACGGCGAACGGCGCACCGGTCTGGTCGGACTCGAAGAGGCCGTAGAAGTAGAACCGCTTCGGGCCGTACGCCGGTTTCGTCACCCACGGGAGCGTGGGCAGGTAGCGCGTGCGGCCGCGATAGCACGTGATGTTCACGGCTGCGGCGACGAGGCCGGCGTCGTCGATCGCCTCGTAGACGGTGGTCGCATCGGCTGAGAGATGCTGACTGTTGATGTTGTAGATCGTGTCGGTGAGCGATTGCGTGATGCCCGCAGCGCGCACCGCCGAGAACGACGATCCGTACTCGACAATGCGCTGCTCGCCGCGGTGCCACCAGACGAGATGCGGGATGTGATGCACGTCCGGGCCGCCGCCCGTCGCGATCGACGACAGGCACACCGGCGTCAGCGAAGGGAATACCGAGGTGCCGCGTCGGTAGTCACCGTTCGCAGCGAGGAACGCGAGCGCGGGCGCGCGGCCGTCCGCGGCGCGCTCGAACGCCTCGGGCGTCATCCCGTCGACGACGATCAGAACGACTTTCTTCGTCGGCACTAGTCCTTCGCGAGCGTGCGCAGTCCGGCGTACGTCTCGGGCGCTCGGCGGCGAAGCCGAGCAGCGAGGACGGGAAGCGCGATCGCCTCGAGATACCCAAGTGCCGGCACCCATGCCAAGCCGCCGGCAGCAAGCGCAGCTCCCGCGACGATGACGGCTGTCCCGCCGCGCGTCCCGCCACGGCGCAGGGCGCCGCGCACGATCTGTGCGGCGCCGATGCCGCCCGCGCCTCCACCGGCGCCCGCGGCGACGATGTCTCCCCAGCTGCCCGCCTGCCAGGCGTCGATGCCGTAGCCGAGCCCCGCGCCGACCGCGGCTCCGAGCAGGGCGACGACGACCGCCGCGGCACGGAGCGAGCCGGCGATCAGAACGCCGCCGGCGACGCCGAGGCCGGCCGCGACGCCGATCCAGTACCACGCGCCCATCGCCAATCAGTCTAGTGACGTACCTCCTGGGTGCGATCGTGCGTTGTAGTCGATGTGGAGCGCACCGTTCTCATCTTCTTCACCTCCCGCCGCTCGGGGCCCGCGCGGCGCATGGAGAGCCTGCTCGCGCACATCGCCCGCAAGGAGCGCGAGCACCTCACCGTGAAGAAGGTCGACGTCGACGAGCGGCCCGACATCGCCGCCCGCTTCCGCGTGGACGCTGTGCCTGCGCTCGCACTCGTGCGGGACCGCCGCGTCGTCGCTCGTCTCGCCGGGCGCGTGACGACACCGCGAATCGAAGAGCTGCTCGACTCGCACCTACACGCTCTCGCGTAGGCGGGAGATCACCGCCAGACCGAAGTCGGCGGCACGCTTGCCGTCGATCACGCGGTGGTCGAACGTGACCGAGACGTTCCCCATTCGCCGCGCGGAGATCTCGCCGTCGCGCACGACCGCGCGATCCTCGATGCGATGGATGCCGAGGATCGCAACCTCGGGATGGTTCAGCAGCGTCGTCGTGAAGAGCCCGGCAGACCGGCCGGCGCTCGTCACGGTGAAGGTGCCGCCGCGCAGGTCCTCAGGGGCAAGCGTTCCGGCATGCGCCGCTTCGGCGAGGCGACGAACGTCGGAGTCGAGCTCTTCGAGCGTGCGCGAGGCGCAGTCGCGCACGACTGGGACGACGAGCCCCTGCTCGGTCTGCACTGCGATGCCGATGTCGTACCGGTCGAGATACACGAGGTCGCCGTCCTCGACGCGCGCGTTCAGCTCGGGAAACTCCTGCAGCGACGCCGCGCATGCCTTCAGCACGAGCGGGACGAGCAGCTTCAGGTCGACGCCGGTGAAGTCGCACTCCTCGACCCACGTGACCGTAGGCACCGAGTGCGCCTTCGTCAGGTGCTCGAACATCTGCCGCTTGACGCCGCGCAGCGGCTCGCGCCGTCCCTCCTTCGGGCCAGCGGCGCCGCGGACGTCCTGCTCGGTGATGCGACCTTGCGGGCCGCTGCCGACCAGAGTGTCGAGGTCGACCTCGAGCTCTTGCGCGAGGCGTCGCACGAGCGGCGTCGCGCGAGCCTTCTCCTCCCGCTGCGGCGCGGGCGCAGGTGCGCTGCCGTCTCCGCCGATCACGACGAGCACCGTCCCGACCGGGACCACTTCTCCTTCGCTGACAAGGATCTTCGACACGATGCCGGCCGCAGGCGACGGGATCTCGACTGTCGTCTTGTCGGTCGCGATCTCGACGAGCGGGTCGTCCTCGGCGATCTCCTGGCCCTCGGCGACGAGCCAGCGCGCGATCTCCCCCTCGGTCAACCCCTCACCGAGGTCGGGCAGCTTGAACTCGTAGCTCACGCGCGGAGTATGGCGTGAACGCCCTTCGCCACGTTGACGACCTGCGTCACGTGCAGGTCGACCGAAACGCTCGCGAGCGCAAGCGCTTCAGTTCGAGAAAGAGCGAACTCACGCTCCATCAGGTCGAGCATCGTCTCGGTCGCGAGCGCTGCGGCAGCGTCGAGATCCTCGTCGAAGCCGAAAGCGATCCAGGCGTCGGCGGTTCGAGCGACCGGCATGCGCAGCTCGAGTTCGCTCACGTCGAACGTAAGCGTCGCCCGGTCGAGTGGACACTCGATGGCTGTTCCGGAAACCTCCCCATCGCCCTGCGCGCCGTGCCCGTCGCCCGCAAGCAGCAGCGCGCCGTCGGCGGAGATCGGCAGGTAGAGCGTCGAGCCCGCGACGAGGAGCTTGCAGTCGATGTTCCCGCCCCACCTGCGCGGCGGAATCGTCGAGTGCGCGCCGGGCTCGGGCGGCGACATCCCGATCACGCCGAGGAACGGTGCCGAGCGCACACGGTGCTCGCCCCATGCCCACTCGTCGCCGTCGAGCGTCCACAGGAAGCGCTCACCGTTGGCGAACGTCTCGCCCCAACCGCGCGGGACGACCTCGTCGATGTGCACGACGAGCGTCTGTCCCGCCCGTGCGCCGACGACCTCGATCGGCCCGTTGAGCGCATGACCCGCGCCCTCGGGACGCTCGGGCTCGACATCGGGGTCCCACCGCCAGCCGGCGTTGAACGCATGGAACGTGACCGGCTCACCGGGCGCGACCGAGAACGCCGGTTCGTACTCGAGCGAGAACCAGCCCTTCACGCCGGCGGCTCCTGGATCCACGCATCCGGCGGCGCGATGAGGACGCGCATGCCGATTCGCCGTCCCTCGTCGTCGCGGAACTCCCAGATCGCGACCGCCTGCTCGTCGCCGCGCAGTTCGGGCGCGAACGTCGCCGGGACGTAGCCCGCCTGCAGGCGCCGGTCGGCGTCCCAGATTCCGACCGCGTCCGGATCGTGTTTGTTGTCCGGCTCGGGGACGAGTGCTACCCGGCGCCCGGGCGCGAAGGCGTCGTCCTGGATCGCATCGGAGCGGTGCGAGACGCCTGCGACCTTCACCACGAGCAGGCGCGGATCGCGGAACGACATCGCCTCGCCCGTCGCAGCGTTTCGCAGCCAGAAGCCCGACTCGCCGGGCTCGAGCCAGATCCGCAGGCGCTCGGGTTCAGAAGTCGAGGAGTCGCCGGACTGCATGGGAGATTCGGTCGACCGACGGCATGTACGCGTCCTCGATCTTCCAGTACGGATACGGGACGTCGAAGCCGGTGACGCGCAGCACGGGGCCGCGCAGGTCGAGGATGGCCTTCTCGGCGAGGATCGCCGCGAGCTCGGCGCCGAAGCCGACCGTGCGTGGCGCCTCTTGCACGATGACGACGCGGCCCGTCTTCCCGGCCGAGGCGAGCAGCGCCTCCTCGTCCAGCGGACGCAGCGAGCGCACGTCGAGCACCTCGCACGAAGCCTCGCCCTGCAGCGCCTCCGCCGACCATGGCGCCGTAGGCGACGAGCGTGACGTCGGTTCCCTCGCGCGCAATGCGCGCCTTGCCGAGCGGGACGACGTGCTCGCCGTCCGGCACCTCGCCGCGCTCGGTGCGATAGATCACCTTCGGCTCCAGGATCACCACCGGATCCGGGTCGCGGATCGCGGCCGCGAGCAGCCCCTTCGCGTCCGCCGGCGTGGACGGGATCGCAACCTTGATCCCCGGCGTGTGCACGTAGTACGTCTCCGGGGAGTCGTCGTGCAGCTCCGGCGCGCGCACCCCGCCGCCGTACGGCATGCGCACCGTGATCGGAAACTCCATCGTCCCGCCCGTGCGCCACCGGTAACGGCCCACGTGCGTGATCAGCTGATCGAGGCACGGATACGAGAACGCGTCGTACTGCATCTCGCACACCGGCCGCCACCCCGCCATGCACAGACCCACCGCGGCGCCGAGGATCCCGGCCTCCGCCAACGGCGTGTCCACGCAGCGGTTCTCGCCAAAGCGGTCGCGCAGTCCCGCAGTCGCGCGGAACACGCCGCCGGCACGACCGACGTCCTCGCCCAGCACCATCACGGAGTCGTCACGCGCGAGCTCCACGTGCAACGCGTCGTTCACCGCCTCGACAAGAAGCTTCTCAGTCAATCCAGCCCTCTCGCAGGTTCGGCGGCGGAATGACGTATGCGTTCTCGAACAGCAGCTCGGGATCGGGATCGGGCTCCGCTTCTGCGGCGGTGATGGCTGCGCGCATCGCGTCCGCCGCCTCCGCCTTGATCTCGGCCTCAAGCTCGTCGCCGAGGACGCCGAGGCGGCGGAGGTAGCGCTCGTACCGGCCGAGGCATTCGTTCTTCTTCTCCTGCTCGACGCGATCGAGGTCGATGTACGCGCGCGGATCGTCCGCCGTCGCGTGGGGCGCGGCGCGATACGTCACCGCCTCGATGAACGACGGCCCTTCACCGGCGCGTGCGCGCTCGACGGCTTGGCGCGTCGCCTCGTATACGGCCAGCACGTCCCCGCCGTCGACGCGCGTGCCCGGCATGCCGTAGCCGACCGCTTTGTCCGCCAGCGTCTCGGCGTGCGTCTGCGCCGACACCGGCGTCGAGATCGCCCACTGGTTGTTGTTGCAGAAGAGGATGAGCGGCGCCTGCATGACGCCGGCGAAGTTCGCGCCCTCGTGGAACGCGCCCTCGCTCGTGGCGCCGTCGCCGAAGTACACGATCGCGCACGCGCTCTCGCCCTTCAGCTTCTTGCCCCATGCGAGCCCAGCGGCATGCGGCACGTGCGTCGCGATCGGCACGCAGATCGACGCGACGTTGTACTCCGACGGGTTCCACCAGCCCGCGGGATGGCCGCGCCACCAGTGCAGCACCGTCGCGGGCGGCATCCCGCGCAGCAGCCCAATCGCCGACTCACGGTAGCTCGGGAAGATCCAATCCTCACGCGCGAGCGCGTGCACCGAGCCCGCCTGCATCGCCTCGTGATTCCAGAAGATCGCGTATGTCCCGATGCGGCCCTGCCGGTGGTAGACGAGCGAGCGCTCGTCGTAGGTGCGCAGCAGCACCATCGAGCGATAGAGGTCGAGCAACTCCTGCTCGCCGACGCCGTCGAGCTCGCGATCCTCGTCGATGACGCGGCGGAGCTCGGGCTCGCCGTGTGCGACCTGTGCCATCCCGCGGAAAGCCTAATGGCGCTACACAAATACGGAGACGGCGCCCCGTTCCGCCTCGAAGACGGCCTCCACCACGTCGCCGAGATCCTCGCCGTCGGCCTGCAGGGCCATCGGCGCGTCGCACACGATCTCGACCCGGTCGAGGTCATGGCCGTACAGCGTGTCCCTGCGTCCCCGCACGTGCCCGGAGAGGATCGAGAGCGCCGTCGGCACGAGCGTGCGCCGCCGGACGCGAACGGGCGCGACGAGGTCGAGCCCGAGCTCGAACTGCGCCTCGGAGGCGATGGGCAGCGGCAGCCGCTTCATGTACGTGTACGGGCTGCCGTTCGCGACGAACGCGAAGGCCGCGCGGCCGAAGCCCTTCACCTCGAGCGCCGGCTCCATATGCCCGCGCCGGGCGCCGAGCGACCGGACGACCGAGACCGCGAACGCGAGGTCACCGGGACGCTTGCCCTCGTCGCTGCGGCCCATGCGGTCGACGCGCCGGACCGCCTCGGCATCGATGCCGATTCCGGCGGCGAATGCGAAGCGGCGGCCGTTCACGCGGCCGACGGTGATGCGCCGCGTCCGCCGGGCCTCGATCGTCACGGCGAGCCGCCGCGCAGCGGCGACCGGGTCATGCGGCATGCCGAGCGCACGCGCCAGGACGCTCGTCCCTCCACCCGGCAGGAACCCGATCGGCACGTCGCGCACGAGCCCGTTGAGCGCCTCGTTGAATCCGCCGTCGCCGGAGAAGACGACGATCGCCTCGGCTCCGCCGTCGACCGCCGCGCTGACGAGCTCCGTCGCGTGGCCCGGCCGCTCGGTGAGCTCCACGGTCAGCTCGATGACACGCTGAAGCTCGGCCTGTACGGCAGCGAGCTTCGCCTGCGTGACATGCGTGGCGAACGGATTGACGACCAGCGTGACCGGAGTCAGACCGTCAGTGAATCACGACGGCGCGGTGCGTGAGCACGCCTCCGAGCCACGCACCGTGTGACCAGTCGAGCCGGAAGACGTCCCGCCGGCCGCCGTCGACGGCGAGCGCCGTGAAGTGGACGCGATTCCCGGAGGCGAGCCCGATGCCGCTGATGAGCACCGAGCGGGACGTCCAGCGCATCGACGTGAGCCGAAGCGCCCGGAAGACCGCCGTCCCGCCGCGCACGAGGACGATCTTGTTCCCCGGCCCAGCGGCGAAGTCGACCCGGAAGCTCCCTGCCGGCGTCACGCCGCGGGCATGGACGAACCGGTACCGCACCGCGCGAATGCCCGCGACGCCGCTGAGGCCCGCGCCCGGGACGACCTCGGGCGAGAGCGCGTGGCCGCCCGGCTGCGGCGACTGGTCGGCGAGCGCGGGCGCAGCGGGCGCCAGCGCGAAGACGAGGACGAGAGCGAGGTGCTTCACGCCCCGTCAACGCGAGACGGACCTCGACGGTTACGGGGTGGCGTAGCCGCGCATGCCGTCCACGAGGAGCGCGGTGAAGCGGTCGGCAAGCCCGTCGGTGTCCGGGCCCGGCCGGAGCCAGGTGTATGCCCAATTCACCGCCGAGAGTGCGAGGAGCGCGGCGGTGGCGTCGTCGAGATCGGTGCGCAGCTCACCCCGCTCGCGGCCTTCGCGGAAGAGTGCGCGGAACCGCTCCTCGTACCGCCGCCGCTCGGCGATGAACTCGTCCCGCCGCTCGCCTTCGAGATAGCGCCACTCCCGGATGAAGACGGTCGCCACGTCGAGCTGCTCCGAGACGACGCGCAGGTGCGCGCGCAAGGCGGCGCGGATGCGGTCGACGACCGGGCCTTCATCGGGAACCGTGTCGAGGCCGGCGTGGAACGCGGCTGCGCCCTCGCTCGCTACCGCCCAGAGGAGGTCGGCCTTCGACTCGATGTGCGCGTACAGGGAGCCTTTCTGGACGCCGAGGGCCTGGGGCGAGATCGCCGATCGACGTGCCGTGGTAGCCCTTCTCAGCGAAGAGCCGGGCGGCGGCCCGGGTCAGCTCTGTCCGGCGGGCGCTCATCTAGACTGCAGGCTAACGATCGTTCGGAAGGAGACATGCGAATGCACGATGAGCAGGCATTTCTCGAGTACGTCCAGGCCGGAGGTCAGGTGGAGACCGCCGACTGGATGCCGGACGACTACCGGGCGAAGCTCGTGAAGTTCATCGAGATGCACGGCAACTCCGAGCTCATGGGCGTCCTACCCGAGCGCGAGTGGATCCTCCGCGCGCCGACGCTCCAGCGCAAGCTCGCGCTGACGGCGAAAGTGCAGGACGAAGTCGGCCACGCGCAGCTCATCTACCGCGTCGTCGAGGATCTCGGCAAGCCGCGCGACCGGTGCCTCGCCGATCTCGTGGACGGAAAAGCGAAATTCCACAACGTCTTCCATTACCCGACGAAGACGTGGGGCGACGTCGGCGTCATCGCGTGGCTCGTCGACGCGGCGGCGATCATCAGCCAAAAGGCACTGCTCAAGTGCTCGTATGCGCCGTACGCGCGGATCATGAAGAAGATCTGCTGGGAGGAGTCGTTCCACATCCTCCACGGCCGCGACGTCATCCTCGCCATGGTCACGGGCACGCCCGAGCAGTTCGAGCTCGTGCAGGAGGCGCTCGACCGGTGGTGGGGACCGCTGATGCAATTCCACGGCAACCCGATCCCCAAGGAAGAGGACCCGATGTACCTGTGGCGCATCAAGTCGCAGGGGAACGAGGAGGCGCGGCAGCAGTTCCTCGAGGGCTACGTGCCGCAGATCTGGGAGCTCGGGCTGACGGTGCCCGATCCGAATTTGCGCCGCCGCGAAGACGGCGTGTGGGAGTACAGCGAGCCCGACTGGGACGAGCTCATGCACGTCGTCACCGGGCACGGGCCGAAGACCGACGAGCGGCTCGCGTTCCGTCGTCGGGTCCTCGAGCAGGAGCAGTGGGTGCGCGACGCAGTCCTCGCCGCATGATCTACGAGGTGTTCCGCAGGGAGCGGAAAGGGCAGGCGTTCGAGCACGCCGGCTCGCTCGTCGCGCCGGACACGGAGTTCGCGGAGACTTGGGCGCGCGAGCAGTACGGCCGCCGTGGCGAATCGGTCGCGCTGTGGCTCGTTCCGCGCGACGCGATCCACGACGTCGAGGACTGGGCGGACGAGTTCGACCTCAAGTACCGGCGCGTCGACGGCTGCTGGATCAAGGCCAGGTTGAAGGAGGCACGTGAACGAGCGGCTGCTCGGACTGGCTGACGACGAGCTCGTCATCGGCTGGCGCGACTCCGAGTGGACGGGCATTGCGCCGATGCTCGAAGAGGACGTCGCGTTCTCGTCCATCGCGCAGAACGAGATCGGTCATGCGCGCGCCGTGTACGAAATGCTCGCCGACGACGCCGACGCGCTCGCGTTCGATCGCACGCCAGCGGAGTACCGCTGCGCACCGCTTGTGCAGCTGCACCTGCTCGAGTGGGCGCACACGATCGCGCGGAGATGGTTGTACGAGGTGGCGGACGAGATCCGCATCACGACGTTGATGGCCGACCTCCCTCTCGCCGCGAAGATCAACCGCGAGGAGGCGTACCACCGCATGCACGCCGAGATGTGGCACGAGCGGCTGGGCGACGAGCCGCGCTTCCGCAACGCGGTGAAGGAGCTGTGGCCGTACGCGCTCGGCGTCGTGCTGCCAGAGCAACGCGAGGAGCTGTGTGCGCGCGTCAAGCTCGACGAGGTCGAGGCCGTCGAGCGCGGCGCGAACGACGAGGCGTTCGCAGCGCTGCACAACGAGATGACGAGCGTGCGGCGCTCCGCGCCGGCCGGGGCGCAATGGTGACCGCGGAGGCGGTTTGGGCGGCGCTCGAGGGGATCCCTGACCCGGAGATTCCGGTGATCTCGCTCGTCGACCTGGGAGTCATCCGTTCGGTCGATGTCTCCGACGACGCCGTCCAGGTGGAGCTGACGCCGACGTTCCTCGGCTGCCCCGCGCTCGAGGCGATGGTGCGCGCGATCGAGAGCACAGTCGGCGAGCTCGGCGCGCAGGCGAACGTCGAGGTCGTGAACGACGACTCGTGGTCGACGGACAAGATCACCTGCGCCGCGGCTCGTGCAGCTTCAGTCGCAGGTGCACCGTTGCCCCTACTGCGGCTCGAAGGACACGAAGCTCGAGAACATCTTCGGCCCGACGCCGTGTCGTTCACTCCGCTACTGCGAGAGCTGCCGGCAGCCGTTCGAGCAGTTCAAGACGATCTAGACTAGGGCCGTTCGTCGAACCGGGGGTAGGGCCTTGCGGCAGGTCACGCCACCTCACACGTGAGGAGGTAGGGAATTGCACGCTCGACGCCGGCACTCAGTCATTCTCGGCGGAGCTCTCGCACTCGCCGCCGCGGCAGCTGCACTGCTGCTCGGAGGCGGTTCGTCCCAGGCGGCATCCGGCCATCCGTACCTGGCGCTGGGTGACAGCGTCGGCTTCGGCTACATCACGCAGGCAGGATTCGAGTACGGCAACGCCGACAACTTTGTCGGCTTTCCCGACTACGTCGCGCCGGCGCTTGGACTCTCGGAGGCGAACGCTTCCTGTCCCGGCGAAGCGACGACCGGCTTCATCTCGTCCACCGGAGCCGACAACGGCTGCCGGCCGTACAAGGCCAACTTCCCGTTGCACGTCACCTACAGCGGAACACAGCTCGCCTTCGCGACGAGCTTCCTCGTCGCGCATCCGAACACCGGGCTCGTCACGCTCCAGATCGGAGCGAACGACGCGTTCATCCTCGAGAGGAATTGCGGCGGAGACTCCACATGCATCGCGGCGGGGCTGCCGGCGCTTCTCGCCCAGATCAGCAGCAACGTCGACACGATCCTCCGTGACCTGAAGGCAACACACTTCCACGGGCTGCTGATGGTCGTGAACTACTACTCGCTCGACTACAGCGACCCAACCGGTACGGCGCTGACCGTGGCGCTGAACAACGCGATCACGAGCCACGCGCAGGCCGACGGAGCCGTGGTCGCCGATGCGTTCACCGCCTTCCTGCACGCGTCCGCCGCCGCCGGCGGCAAGACTTGCCAGGCGGGGCTGCTGAACGCGAGCCCGCAGAACCAGTTCACCTGCGACGTGCATCCGAGCCAGTCGGGCCAAAAGCTGCTGGCCCAGACGATCGACAACGAGTACGACGCCGCGACCGGCGACTAGGTCGATCCTGTCCGGGGCGGGGGCCGGCGCGCCCCCGTCCCGAGCCCGCCTAGCCCGCGTCGAGCCCGACGTTCAGGCTCGGGTACCGCGACGTCAGCAGCGAGTAGTACGCCCCGTCTGGATGTGGTACCGGATCGTGAAGGCGAGAAGGTTGCGCATCCCGTCCGGCATGCGGCCGAGGAAGAGGCACGCGAACCAGCCGAGAACACGAGGATGTTCACGAGGTAGTTCATGACGGACGAGATGACGAGCGTCGGGATCGCGAGCAGGATCCGGAAGAAGATCGTCAACCGGCTTTGCGCAACGGGAGGCGCGACCTCGAGGTCGACCGGGTAGCTCGAACTGCCGTCGAACGGCGGGTTACGGATCGGCTGCGAGCTGGATGTACGCGACCACGTATGTCTGGTAGCGGAGGTAGCGCCCCATGAAGTCGTGGAAGCCGGTCGGCACGCGCCCCGTGACGAGCGCCGCGAACCAGGAGAGGATGAGCACCACTGCGTTGACGATTCCCCACAACGCAAGCCAGATGAAGTGCGGGATCGCGAGCAGGAGCCGGAAGAAAACGGTGAGCCGGTTTCGCCGAAGATCGTCGGTGACGACGAGGCGGATCGGATGTGGCTCCATCGCGGCCCGAGTGTACGCTCCGCTCCGGATATGACCATCGAAATCCTGTACTGCCCCGTCTGAAGCGGCTACGACCGACGGGCCGCGAGTCTCGCGGCCGAGCTCCGGGAACACGGTTTCGACGCCACCGCCCGCGAAGGCGCGAAGAGCCAGTACGACGTGATCGCCGACGGCGACACGATCTACTCGAAGGAACAGCAGCACCGCTTCCCCGAGGACGGGGAAGTGCTCGCGCTCCTCAGTTCCCGCTGAAGCTCGCCGGGCGCTTCTCGCCGAACGCGGCGACGCCCTCGCGGAAGTCGTTCGTCTGCACCGCCGCGGCCTGGAGCTGCGCCTCCAGCTCGAGCTGCTCCTCAAGCGTCGCGTTGTCGGCGTTGTCGAATAGGCGCTTCGTCATCCCGACCGCCCGCGTCGGCATCGCCGCGTAGGTCGCGGCAAGCTCGGCCGTCCGCGCGGCGAATGCGTCCGCGTCGACCACCTCCGAGACGAGGCCCCACGCGTGCGCCTCCGCCGCGGTCAGCCGGCGGTTGGACGACATCCACTCGAACGCGCGCGGTGCGCCGAGCAGGCGGTGGATGAAGAACGTGCCGCCGGAGTCGGGCACGAGACCGATGCCGATGAACCCGGGCACGAAGATGGCGTTGCCGGCAGCGATACGGATGTCGCACGCGCACGCGAGCGACAGTCCAGCGCCGGCGCACGGGCCGTTCACCGCCGCGATGACCGGCTTCTCGAGCGCACGGATGGCGAGCACGTTCGGGTGGTACGTCGCGCGCAGGCTGTCGCCGACGTTCGGCATGTCCGTGAACTCCGTCAGGTCCTGCCCTGCGGAGAAGCCGCGGCCGGCGCCGGTGATGACGACGGCGCGCACCTCAGGGTCGCGCGCCTCCTTCAACGCGTCGCGCAGGCCGGCGTGGAGCGCGCGGTTGAACGCGTTCATCACGTCCGGCCGGTTGAGCGTGATCGTCTGCACCGCGCCCTCGCGCGTCACCTCGACCTCGGCCATGCGGCGGAATCTATCCGGCTGCGACCGTCGACGCAGCGATCCCGGACAACGCTGTGAAGTCTGCGGCTGTCATCTGGTCGCCGAGGAAGACGGAGAAGCCGAGCGTGCCGAGGTTCTGGAGGAGCGGCACGTACTTCGCTGCCGGGTAGTGGTGGTAGACGCCGATGACCGGATGGACTTCGTCGAGCGGCCACCCCGCGCGCTGGGCGTGCGCGACCGTGAGGTCGGGACGGTAGCCCGGGTACTGGTTGTAGTACGCCTCCGGGAGCAGGTCGAAGCCGCCGCTCTGCCACGCGTCGAAGTCGATCGGCAGCACCCACGGCGCCTTCGCCGCGCCGAGCGTGACGAGCGCGGACGGAATTGACGGCTGGAGCGCGCGGAACGCGCGCACGAACATCGACGAGCGCCAGTAGCCGTTCGCGTGCTTCATCTTCTCGTACGGTCCCTCGGCGTCGGCGATGTAGAAGTCGAAGCCGTAGTTGCGAATGGCGAGATCGGCGACCGCAGCGCTCGCGATCGGGTTCAAACCCTCCGCGCCCCACGCTCCGACTTCGAGGCCGTTGTCGTGCATGACCTGGATCCAGCTCGGCTGCGTCCAGTCGAGCGTCCCGACGTCGTCGACGTGGAACGCGATCCACGTGAAGTGCGCGGCCTTCAGCTCGGCGGCGAGTGTCGGCGCATCGGGGAAGTTCATCGGGTTGTCGATGAAGACGCCCACGCCGCTGAAGATGTCCGTGGGCGCGTTCGCACGCGCCGTTCCCACGGACGCAAAGAGAGCCGCCACGACGGCGGCAGCGACTACCACCCGGCGAGTCATGCCCCGCCTTGACTCTAGGACGGAATCAGCGCCCTGTGAAGTCCGGCTTCCGCTTCTCGAGAAACGCCTTCAGCCCCTCTTCGGCGTCCTCGGATGCGCGAGCGAGGAAGAACGAGCGCCGCTCGAGCTCCACGCCGGGGGCGAGCGGCGACTCGAAGGCCTGATCGACGGCCTCTTTCGCCAGCCGGACCGCGATCGGGCCCTTCGCGGCGATCTCCCCCGCGACGCGCTTCGCCTCGTCCAGCCACGCCTCCTTCGCGACGACGCGCGCGACGAGACCGTATGCGAGCGCCTCCCGCGCGGACAGCATCCGGCCGGTGAGGACCATGTCCATCGCGATCGCCTTGCCGACGGCGCGCGGCAGGCGCTGCGTGCCTCCCGCGCCGGGCAGCACGCCGAGGTTGATCTCGGGCTGCCCGAACTTCGCCGTCTCGGACGCGACGATCAGGTCGCAGAGCATGGCGAGCTCGCAGCCGCCGCCGAGGCAGAAGCCCGACACGGCGGCGACGATCGGCGTCCGCACCTTCCGGATGGCGTCCCAGCGGTCGAGGCGCCTGTTCTCGTACAGACTGACCGGCGTCTCCGACGACAGCTCGCCGATGTCGGCGCCGGCTGCGAATGCCCGCTCGTTGCCGCCGAGCACGATGGCGCGAATCTCCGGGTCGGCGTCGAGCTCGCCGAGCGCCAGGACGACGGCCTCCATCAGCTCGCCCGAGAGCGCGTTGAGCGCCTTGGGCCGATTCATGAGCACGATGCCGACGCGGCCGTCGCGCTCGACGAGAACGTTAGGCTCCGCCACGTGTATGAGGAGTTTACGAGCCTCGAGCTCGACCGGCCGGAGAAGTGGATCCTGCGGATCACGCTGCACAACCCCGGGAAGCTGAATGCTGTCGGGAGCGAGGCGCACGGCCACCTCGCCGCCGTGTGGCAGACGGTCGACCGGGACCCGGACACGCGCGTCGTCCTCGTCCGCGGCGCCAACGGCGCCTTCAGCTCCGGCGGCGATCTCGACCTCGTCGAGGACATCGCCACGAACTGGGAGACGCGGCTCCGCGTGTTCCACGAGGCGCGCGACCTCGTCTACAACATCGTGAATTGCAGCAAGCCGATCGTCGCGGCGATCGACGGCCCGGCGGTCGGCGCGGGCCTCGCAGTCGCGCTGCTCTCGGACATCAGCATCGCCGCCCCGTCAGCGCGGATCGTCGACGGTCACACGCGGCTCGGCGTCGCAGCCGGCGACCACGCCGTCATCGTGTGGCCGCTGCTCTGCGGGCTCGCGAAGGCGAAGTACCACCTGCTCCTGTGCGAGCCCGTCGACGGAGTGGAGGCGGAGCGCATCGGCCTCGTCTCGCTGTGCGTCCCGGCCGACGAGCTCGAGGAGCGTGCGCTCGAGATCGCGCGCAGGCTCGCGGCGGGATCGCAAGCGGCGATCTCGCACACGAAGCTCGCTCTGAACAGCTGGCTGCGCGCGGCGGGACCGGCCTTCGACGCGTCGCTCGCGCTCGAGTTCCTCGACATGACCGGCCCCGATGTCGGAGAAGGCGTTGCCGCCATCCGCGAGCGTCGGCCGCCGCAGTTCAGCTGAGCTCGGCGAACTCGACCGCCGGCTGCGGGAAGCCGCGCTTGTACGCGTCCTTGCCGGTGGCCATGAACTCCTCACTGCGCACGGCGGCGTCGAACGCAGCCTTGTCGGCGAAATCCCACTCGGCGTAGTACGCGTGCTTCGGCTCGCCCATGGGAGCGCCTGTCACCTTTCCGTGACGAAAGACGCCGCCCGGCACGCGGTTGCACACCTCGACGTGCTCCGCATACGACTCCGACTCGGGCTCTTCCTCGTACAACACGATGACGCGGTACATTCGGGGTCCTTTCAGTCGCTCACAGAAGGAGACTAGACGCATGGCGGGAGAGATCGTTCACATCGAGATTCCGGCCACGAACGTCGACCGCGCGCAGGGGTTCTGGAACGGCCTCTTCGGGTGGGAGTTCGGCGGATCCGTGATGGAGGGCTTCGACTACCGCATGGCGCGCATCAACGACACGTCGGGCGCGGCGCTCATGCAGTCCGAGGAGCCGGGCCATCCGAACTACTACTACGACACGCCCGACATCGGCGCGTCGATGACAAAGGTGAAGGACCTGGGCGGCGAGGCCGGGGACAAGACGCCCGTCCCGACGCACGGTTGGTTCTCCGCCTGCAAGGACACCGAGGGGAACGCGTTCTTCCTCTGGCAGAACGACACGAACGCCGCCTAGCTCCGGCGGTCGAGCACGCGCAGTGCCTTGCCTTCGCTGCGCGGGATCGATCCCGGCTCGACCACCTCGACGCGCGCGCTCAATCCGAGCGCGCGCTCGAGCTGCTCGCGCACCGGGGCGGAGTCGACGGCGCCCTCGACCTGCACCGTCAGCTCATCGAGACGATCGCGCCGGTCGACGACGAGCTGATAGTGCGGTGCGAGCCCATCGAACGCGAGCAGCACGCGCTCGATCTCGCTCGGGAACACGTTGACGCCGCGGATGATGAGCATGTCGTCCGTGCGCCCTTTCACGCGTGACATGCGCGCGAACGTCCGGCCGCACGCACACGGGTCGCGCGTGACCGATGCGAGGTCGCCCGTTCGGTAGCGCAGCAACGGGATCGCCTCTTTCGTCAGCGTCGTGAAGACGAGCTCGCCGACGTCGCCATCCGGCACCGCGGCTCCCGAGTCCGGGTCGATGGTCTCGACGAGGAAGTGGTCCTCGTTCACGTGCGCGCCGTGGAGACCTTCGAGACATTCCGCAGAGACGCCAGGCCCGACGATCTCCGAGAGCCCGTACACGTCGAGAGCGGTGAGGTTGAGCGCCTCCTCGATCGCCCCGCGGATCCGCTCCGTCCACGGCTCGGCGCCAAAGAGCCCGGCGCGCAGTTTTAGCCGCTCAGCATCCTCGACGTGGTCGGCGATCGCGAGCGCGTAACTGGGAGTGCAGCAGAGGATCTCTGCGCCGAGATCCTCGAGCAGCTGCGCCTGCCGTGGCGTGTTCCCGCTCGAGGCCGGCACGACGGTGCAGCCGAGCCGCTCGGCGCCGTAGTGGAATCCGAGGCCGCCGGTGAAGAGCCCGTAGCCGTAGGCGATGTGCACGAGCGTGCCGTGGCCGCCGCCGGCGGCGGCGATCGCACGGGCGCAGCAGTCCGACCACAGCGACAGGTCGTTCGCGGTGTACGCGACGATCGTCGCCTTGCCGCGCGTGCCCGACGAGGCGTGGATGCGGACGCACTCGTCGCGCGGGACGCGCAGCATCCCGAACGGGTACGCATCCCGTAGATCGGCCTTCGTGGTGAACGGCTGCTCCGCGAGCGCGTCGAGATCGACGTCGAAGCGAGCGCGAAGACGCTCGCGCTGCAAGCGCTCGAGCTCGGGTCGCGACATCGTCTCCAGCTCGGGCTGGAAGATCACAGCGTTGTAGGTTATGCGCGTATCGGGAGGGACGCCGGCAACGGGGCTCGCGATTGCCGCCGGTCTGGCAGGCTCGGTGCAGGTCGCCGTGATGTCGCGCCTGGGCGAGCGAATCGGCGTCGGCGAGGCGCTTGGCTTCGCGACGCTCGCGACGGCTGTACTCGCATTCGTCGGGCTGCTGCTCGTGCGGCGCAGCGTGAGCGGCTACGAGCGCGCGCTCCACCGACCGTGGTGGATGCTCAGCGGCGGGCTGCTCGGCCTGCTCATCATCTTCACGGTGACGTACGCGGGCCCGCGCATCGGTGTGACGGCGACGGTCGGCATCCTCATCGCCGGCCAGCTGGCGATGGGCGCGGCGATCGACCGCTTCGGCCTGTTCGGCTCGCAGAAGATCCTGCTGCACTGGCCGCGGCTCGCGGGCATCGTGCTGCTCGCGGTCGGCGCGGCGCTCTCGCTGCGGAAGTAACTAGCCGGCCGGCGCCACGCCGCGTCCGCTCATCCGGTGCGTGAGGAACGCGAGCGCGTACAGCACCGCAACGACGACGAGCAGGAACCGGTAACCGGTTAGAAGCGAGAGGTACTCGAGCATTCCGCCGACGATGGCGCCGAGCAGGTTGGCGGCGAACGCGGCGGCGGAAAAAGCGGCGACCGCGAAGCGTTGAGCAAATATGAGGTTGGCGAGATAGATCGGCGCGAACGCGATCGCCACCGCCACGAAGAACCGCGGTACGAACGACAGCCCGAGGAGCGATGCCTGCGGGACTGTCCAGGCGACGACGAGCGCGGCGAGCAGGCCGAGGTAGAGCAACCACGGGCGCGGCAGCCGCAGGTGTCTTGCCGTCTCGACCGCTAGCCAGACGCTGATCAACACGCCGGCAAAGACGAGTGCGTTGACAAACCAGGTCGTGCCGAACAGCAGCGCGAACTGGACGACGCTCTTCGTCTCCAACAACAGGAAAGCGGCGCCCATGAAGGCAAGATCGAGGTAGCGCCGCATCTGGCCGAGCGAGCGCAACGAGCCGCCTGCGAGACCGATCAGCAGCACCGACGCTCCGAGCATCAGCAACAGCGTGTGCCAGTAGAAACCGGGAATGCTCCGGTGCTGGAGGTACGGGAACGGGTAGTCGTCGGTGGGCTCGGAGATCTTCACCGGCCGCCACGGCGTGTTGCAGTTGACGGTCGCACCGGCGCCGGCCGTGATGACCGCCTGGCGGCGTCGAGCGAGCGAGTCACCGAGCTCGACGCACGGCGGCCGCCCGTACACATCGGCGAGCGTGCCGGCGTAGCGATCGAGCAGAAACGGCTCGTAGTAGTTGTACATCGCAAAGGTTCCACCCGGCTTCAAGTGCCGCTTCACGGTCTCCATCGACTGTTTCGTGAACAGGAAGTTCTCGAGCCGAAGCGCTCCTTGGCCGGCGAGCAGTGTCAGCGAGTCGGGCAACGCGAACAAGATGAGGTCATAGCGTGTGTGCGTCTGCTCGATGAATGCACGCCCGTCGTTGATGTGGACGTGCACGCGCGGGTCCTCGTAGGGCTGATCCGGATGAAAGTGGTGACCGAGCGCCTGGATCTCCGGGTCGATCTCGACAGCGTCGACGCGCTTTGCTCCTTCCGAGAGCGCAACCGCAACGTCGTTGCCGTTGCCTGCGCCAACGATCAACACGTTGTCCAGTCGACCCCGCGTGTGCCGGTACGGGAAGAAGTAGAAGCGCTCGAGCGTCCGCAGCGTCTTCACCGGATACGCGGTCTGATAGGGGATGTTGTTCGCGCTGATCGTGAGCGTGTCGTGCGTGCGCACGCCGTGGACCGGCGGCGGGTCGGCCTGATAGACGGCCGTCACCTTGTAATAGGGCGACCAGTGGTCGTTTCCGTGCGACGACTCGACCGCGAGCAGCGCCACAACGGCTACGAGCGCAAGCGCCTGCCAGCGCCGTCCGACGAAGAGAAGAAGGAGCAGACTCGCGATTGCGCCCCAGGCGACCGGCGGCAAGTCCAGGAACGAGAGCAGCGAGAAGACGGCAATTCCGGCAATCGAGCCGAGGATGTCCAGTCGATACGCCTCCAGCGGCGGAAAGCGCACGAACGTGCGCGCGACCCCATTCCCGATCGTCGCCATCACCGCAACCGTCAAGAGGAACACCACGGCGAGCTCGACCCAACGCGGCAGCGCCGACCAGCCGAACGCGCCCAACAAATGTCCGTCCTGGAGCCGCACCGACACCGGGAAGAGCAAGACGAAGCCGACCAATGCCGCAAGCGCGACCGGCGCCCACGCGAATAACTCGGGGCCGCGCGACTCGCGCAGGAACCCGATCCCGATCCCAAGGAAGCTCGCGAGCAGGACGAAGTTCGTCAGGTACGCAAGATGGATGTCGTTGGCCGCAGTCCAGCGGATCAACGCCAGCTCGACGAACAGCATGAGAAAGCTCTGCGCGAACAGGCGTAGCGGCCTGGCCTGCAGGCCGCCGACCTCGCCGCTGCCGGGCACTACAGCCTGAAGGGATTCGCAGGCTTGGAGCCCGTCGAGACGAGGACGCCCTTCGTCTCGAGGTAGAGCTCGAGCGTGTCGATCGAGAGCTCGCGGCCGAAGCCGGACTGCTTGTAGCCGCCGAACGGGATCCCCGGGAAGGCGGTGTACGGCGTGTTGATGCCGACCGTGCCTGCCTGGATCGCGCGCGCGACGCGGTGGCCGCGCGCCGGATCGCCCGTCCATACCGTTGCGAAGAGGCCATATTTGACGTCGTTCGCGATGCGGATCGCGTCTGCCTCGTCCTCGAACGGGATGACGACGACGACCGGCCCGAAGATCTCCTCCTGCGCGACGACCATGTCGTTCGTCACGCCCGCGAGCACGGTCGGCTGGTAGAACGCGCCCTTGCCGTCGGCGACGGCGCCGCCGGCGACGACCTCGACGCCTTCCTCGCGCCCCCGCTCGACGAAGCCGTGCACGCGGTCGCGGTGCGCGGTGGAGATGAGCGAGCCGATCTGCGTCTCCGGGTTGAGCGGATCGCCGACCTTGAGCTGCTGGACGTACCCGGCGAAGCGCGAGACGAAGTCGTCGTAGATCGACGCTTCGACGAGGACGCGCGAGCGCGCCTCGCAGCTCTGCCCGGCCGCGTAGTAGATCGACCACACGGAGCTCGGAATCGCATCGTCGAGATCCGCGTCCGCGAAGACGAGGTTCGGGCTCTTCCCGCCGAGCTCGAGCGTGACGCGCTTGATCGGGTCGGAGCAGAGTCGCATGATCTCGCCGCCCGTCTTCGTCGACCCGGTGAACGCGACCTTGTCGACTCCCGGATGCTTGACGAGGTACGAGCCGGTCGTCGGCCCGTCGCCCGGCACGATGTTGATCGCGCCCGCCGGGAATCCGACTTCGGTCGCGAGCTCGGCGAGGCGCAACACGCTGAGCGGCGTCTGTGGATCCGGCTTCAGCACGACGGAGCAGCCGGCCCCAAGCGCGGGCGACAGCTTCCATGTCGCCATCAGCAGCGGGTAGTTCCACGGGACGATCTGCGCACAAACGCCGACCGGCTCCTTCAGCGAGTACGTGAGCAGCGAGCCGCCGATCGGATTCGACCGGCCGGCGATCGAGCCGACGACGGACGCGAAGAAGCGGAAGTTCTCGGCGGCGCCGGCGACCTCCGCCTTGACGGACGAGATCGCCTTGCCGACGTTGCGCGACTCGAGCTCGGCGAGCTCCGCGCGGTTTGCCTGGATCGCGTCGGCGAGGGCCTGGAGCAGTCGCGAGCGCTCGGTCGGCGGCGTTCGCCCCCAGGCGCCGTCGAGCGCGGCCCGGGCCGCCTCGACCGCGCGGTCGACGTCCGCCTCACCGGCCATCGCAGCCCGGCCGAGCGGGTCGCCCGTGGCGGGCTCGATCAGGTCCCGATGCTCGCCGGAAGTGGCCTCGGCCGTCTCGCCGCCGATGAAGAGCCCGTGATCGTTGCCCGTTGCGACGGCCATCAATGGGGAAAATAGCGGTTGACCTCGTCCGCCGGAGTCGCCACACTTGATCCAATACCTGGCCTGAACGTTTGCCGACGTCGATGAAAGGCCAGGTATTGGATCCAATGGGCACGATTCAAGTGGAAGCCGCACGGATCCCCGACCGCGACAAGCTCCTGGCGCTCCTCCGCGAGCACGGGCTCGCCGCCGAACCGGAGAACGAGGTCGGCATCGTCGTCCCCAACCAGGACGACGACGGCGAGGTCTTCTCCACGGTCGAGGAGCTGATCATGAACATCGGCGCATTCTTCGTGCCCATCAAGCACGAAGCGGTCATCTACATCAGACCCCCCGTCGGCTAGACGCGCTCGAACAGCGCTGCCTGGCCCTGGCCGACGCCGACGCACAGCGTGGCGAGGCCGTAGCGGCCGCCGCGGCGGCGCAGCTCGTGCAGGAGCGAGACGACGAGGCGCGCGCCGCTCATGCCGAGCGGGTGGCCGATCGCGATCGCGCCGCCGTTGACGTTCACCTTCGCCTGGTCGAGCCCGAGCTCGCGAATGACGGCGAGGCTCTGCGACGCGAACGCCTCGTTCAGTTCGACGAGGTCGAGCGCCGCAGCGTCGACGCGTGCGCGTCCGAGCAGCTTGCGCACCGCGGGGATGGGGCAGATACCCATGATGCGCGGGTCGACGCCTGCGACCGCACTGCCGACGAACGTCCCGAGCGGCTCGACGCCGAGGTCGCGCGCCCGTTCTTCGGATGCAATGACGAGCGCGGCTGCGCCGTCGTTGATGCCGGACGAGTTGCCGGCGGTGACCGTCCCACCCGCGCGGAACGCGGGCTTCAGCGCCGCGAGCTTCTCGAGCGTCGAGTCGGGACGCGGATGCTCATCGCGGACGACATCGCCGACCGGCATGAGCTCTTCGTCGAAGCGGCCCGCCTCCGCGGCGGCAGCCCAGCGCTGCTGCGAGGCGAGCGCGAACGCATCCTGGTCCTCGCGCGAAACGCCGTAGCGCTCGGCGACGTTCTCGCCCGTCTCGCCCATCGACTCGAGGGGGAACATCGCTTCCATGCGGGGGTTCGGGAACCGCCAGCCGAGGTGTGTGTCGTACACGGTGACGTTCCCGCGCGGGAACGCCTTGTCCGGCTTCGCGAACGCGTACGGCGCGCGCGACATCGACTCAACGCCGCCTGCGACGAACAGGTCACCGTCGCCGGCGATCACCGCGTGGCAGGCAGCCGCGACCGCCGTGAGACCAGACGCGCACAACCGGTTCACGGTGACGCCCGCGACCGACTGCGGCAATCCCGCGAGCAGGGCGCCCATGCGCGCGACGTTGCGATTGTCCTCGCCCGCCTGGTTCGCGCACCCGAAGTAGACGTCCTCGATCTCGTTCGCGTCCACGCCCGAGCGCGCGACGGCCTCGGCGATCACGAGCCCGGCGAGATCGTCCGGGCGGTCGGTCGAGAGTACGCCGCCGTACCGCCCGATTGGCGTACGCACGCCGGACAAGATGACAGCGCGGCTCATTCAACCCATTCAACCTGAATGCCCGCGTGCGCCCGCTCGAGCAGCTCGCGCACGGCTTGCCGCCCTTCGTCGCCGTAGTCGAGCGTCAGGTCGTTCACGTACATCTCGATGAACCGGTCGCCGCGCACGCCGTCGAGCCCGCGGCCGAACCCGAGCGCGTACTCGAGCGCCTCCTCGCGGTGCGCGAGCGCCGCGTCGATCGACTCGCGCAGGATCGCGGAGACCTCCCGCATCCCGTCGGGGCCGAGATCGCGACGGATGGTGTTCACGCCGAGCGGCAGCGGCAGCCCCGTCTCGAGCAGCCACCACTCGCCGAGGTCGAGGCACTTCGCGACGCCGGAGTCGGCGTATGTGAGCTGCCCCTCGTGGATGATGAGGCCGACGCGCGAGCGGCCGGACGCGACCTCGTCCATGATCTGGTCGAACGGCATGACGCGGCAGGCGAACTCGCCGCCGAGCGCCAGCTGGAGGACGAGGAACGCGGTCGTGAGCTTGCCGGGGACGACGATCTCCTCGTTGCGGAGCTCGTCGAGCGACAGCTTCTCGCGCGCGACGACGATTGGTCCGTAGC
>Ga0193751_1000698_pt1 | contig 24627 bp, 29 predicted proteins | sample L1c2metaG_FD_143050 | JGI IMG/M metagenome (GOLD analysis project Ga0193751, IMG submission 143050) | Soil microbial communities from a riparian zone of the East river system, Colorado, United States - L1c2 | ecosystem: Environmental > Terrestrial > Soil > Riparian zone | place: USA: East River... | reverse complement strand
CAGTTCTAAGCCGAAGGTTTGGCCGGCGCCGCAGAAAAAGGAGACCACAATGTTGACGAAATTCGCCGCCGCGCTGCTCGCGACCAGCTTGATCGCCGGCTCGGCGATTGCCGCGCAGCCGTCGGGTAATACCGGCTCAACGCCTGCGGCCCAAACTCAGGCGCCGTCCGCGCCTGCCGCGACCATGAACAAGGCGGGCAAAACGGTGAAGCATACGGCGCGGCACCGTTCGCACGTGCGCAAGCATGTGGCGCGCGGCAGGAATCATGTCGTGCATCATGCCCGGCATGCCAAGCCGGCCAAGACGCATCAGGCCGGCGTCGCCGCGAAGCGGTCGTAACCACCAATTGCCTGCGATCCAGAATTAGCACTAGATGCGGTGCGAACCGAGGCCTGGATCGTACGCACCGGCTTGCGGCCGCCAGCGGCACCGCCGCCTGGCCCGCAAGTCGGATCTTAGTCGTCCTGGGCGAACAAAAACTTGAAAAACCCAGGATTGTTGCCTCACGCGGTGCAGCGCTGACACGCTGCACCGCCAATCCCCGATCCTCCGCATATTCAAGTTTGTAACGATCCCCTGGGGTCAGCAGCGCATCATTTCATGCCGCGCTGCGCCACACCTCACAATGTCGGCTGCCACTCGACCGGGACATGCTCATAGCCGCTCGCAGTCTTGATCAAATGCCCGCAAGCCGGGAAGGGGAAATGATAGCCAGTGACCAACATACGGTCGGCGGCGGCGCGATCGAACAGCTTTTTGCGCGTCGCAACCGCCGCGGCGCCGTCGATATCGAACACCGCTTGCCAGTCTGGATGGCGCGCAAACACCGCGGGGTGCTGCGCAGTATCGCTTAACACCAATAGCGACTGATCGCCGGAATGAATGGCGAAAACGGTATGGCCGGGCGTGTGTCCCGGCGCTGGCAGCGTGACAACGCCGGGCGCTACTTCCTTGCCGGGCTGAAATTGCGTCACCTGCTTGGCGATATCGGAGAAAATCCGCCGCTGGTTGAGAAAAGTGATTTTCAGATCGGCCGGCGCGGCGTTAAGATTGCCGTCATCCGTCCAATAGGCCCATTCCGGCGCTGGGACCATGATTTCCGCATTGGGAAAGATCAGCGCGTTGTCCTTATCCTTGATGCCGTTGATGTGATCGGGATGGAAATGCGAAATGACGATCTGGTCGACCGCTTTCGGATCGATGCCGGCAGCGGCGAGATTGTTGCGCAACGTGCCGGCTGACGGCGCGATCTGCCCGCCGGTGCCGGTATCGAGCAGGACGAGATTCTTGCCGGTATTGACGATCAGCGTGGTGAATGGTGTCGCCAGTTTGTCATGCGGCATAAAAGCCGCATCCAGCGCGTGCTCGACCTCCGCAAACGGCGCGTTGACGATGAATTTGTCGTCGATCGGCCGATACCAGATGCCATCATAGAGCGCGGTGAGCTCATAAGAGCCGATCTTGTAGCGGTAAACTCCCGGCGTTGCGGCACCGGCCGCCGGCGCTTCGGCGCCCGCGCGATCGGTGGAGGTTGCGAGCGCCACCATGGCGGCGCCCGCAAAAAGATTACGCCTTGTCAGTTCCGCCATTCTCATCGCCTTTTTGCTACGGCCGCGCCGCTGCGCGCTTGCCGATAATAACCGACTGGCCGCGCCGATATTCCCCACAAATTCGGCGCGCTTTGCGTCCAAATCGCGCGGCGCGGCTTGGCTTCTTAACCGTGCTGGCGACCGTTCTTATTGCGCCGCTTATTGCGGCTTATTGCGCTTGCTGCCGAAATGGACCAGCATTGGACAAACACGGGCCGACTCCATGACCGAACCTCGGTTGCCCAACGATCGTAATGCTTCGAGCAGTGAAGACCGCTTTGGCCGGCAAGACGATCGCAAATATAGCGGCTGGTCTTCGGCGATAGCGACTGCTGCTATCGTCATTATTCTGGGGATCGCGTTCTACTACTTCGAAGTCCGTTAGCAGGCGGCGATTTGGCTGACGCAATCCATCTGGCGTGGAAAGTGCGCGCTCAGACTGCGCCATGGAGCGCAACCATGGGGCGCAACTAAAAAATCACCTCGTTGATGGTGCTGTAGCGACTGCGCGTCGCCACGAAGTCAGTTCGCGTCACCGCCCCGGGTAATAATATTGGCGCGGCTGTTGCGGCGCGTAGCCATAGATTGGTGCACCGCCCCGCTCCATGACCTGCCCGCCGGAGCCACGGCGTTCTGCTTGCCAGGTGCCTTCGCACAATCCACTGGTGCCCTGGCCGCGCCAAACGCCGCTGCCGGTAGTCGTGCTCAAGCGGCCAGAGCCGTCGGCCCACGACCCGCCGGACTGCACCACTACGCGCACGGTGCCGTTCGGCGCAACGCGTCCTTGCACGGTGACCGGCGTGTCGCCGGCGTTGCCGACAATTCCGTTACTGATGGCGATCGGATAGCGCAGCGTCGGCGTGCAGGCGCCGTCGCGCGTCACGATGACGACGCTCCATTCACCGTCAAAACCGCTGCGGGCAAAGCTGGGATTGGTCGCCCCCAAACAGGTCAACGCCAAACAGGTCAACGCCAAAACACAGGCTGGGATAAAGCGACCGAACCGTCGCCGGTTCGTCGGGGCATTCGTAGGGGCATGACTGGTCGGTCGAATGAGGTCAATTCGGCTTAAGTTGCTACGCATCGCGATTTTCCCTGATCGAACCGATTGATGGTTAAGTCATCGATGCGCGTCGGCACAGCGGCCGGAGACCGCGCGCGGCACATCGCTCCGCCGTGCCAACCGCGCCAATGGGGACTCGGTTCCCGATAAATGGCGGGAATTACCGTCTCATTTTTGCTGTCCGTTCATCTCCCGAAAGCGGATATTCGGCGGCGCAATTCGCATGTCCGCTTAGGGCCAAACCCAGACATCGCGTGGTTCCATCCGATCACGCTGTCGGCGAAGCTCGATAGCCACCTTTGTGTGCTTCGGTACCAAGTTTGTGCCTTCTTGCGCGGGCCTAGGAGCGATAACTAGCCTAGTCCTAAGTTAAGTTTTTGTGCCCGTCAGGAAGCTCTGCGACGGCGTCGGAGTGGCGTCCGCGGGGGGACTCCTCGCTCGACAAGCGACTGAATTTTCAACCGCCAGTAAGGAGCGAAACATGACCGTCATTTCGGTGATCGTGGGGAGCACCCGCCAGGGTCGCTTTTCCGAAAAACCGGCGCAGTGGATTTTTCAGCGACTCAAGAATCGCGGCGGCGTCGACGCGCGGCTGCTCGATCTCAGAGACTTTCCAATGCCCTTCTTCGACCAGCCCATGCCGCCCGCGATGCCGGGTCGCCCGGCTTACGAGAATGAAGTGGTCAAGAAATGGACTGCCGAAATCGCCCGGTCGGACGGCTTCATCTTCGTCACGCCAGAATACAACTACGGTCCCTCTGCGGTGCTCAAGAACGCGCTCGACTGGGTTTATCCGGAGTGGAACCGCAAGGCTGCCGCCTTTGTGAGTTATGGCAGTGCCATGGGCGCTCGCGGCGTTCAGCAGCTCCGCTTGACGGCGATAGAGCTTCAGCTCGCTCCAGTCCGCTCGTCCGTCCATATTCCTGTCGCGACGCTTTGGGCGCACTTCCAAGGCGGCGATGTGAACGCCGGACTCGCGGAGCTTGAGGGAGCCGCCAAGACCATGATCGACGACCTGCTGTGGTGGACCGCGGCGTTGAAGACGGCGCGCGCGACCGCATCATGATCAAACCGGTTCGCTGCGAAACGGTCCTGACCACCGGAGTCTCATTTGGGCCAATAGGCGACATCGAGCAGTTTGTTCGAAGTGAGCCGGGGCCGCTCGTGCCGCATTCAGGTCGAAGCCCCCAAGGAGTAAGAGATGCTCAAAGACGACTACGCAGCTTTTCGCGCGCTCGACCCCTTCTTCGCCGTTGTCATGGAGGGTCTCTCGAAGTTCGTAGACGGTGAACACTATTTCGACACCCTCGACGACGACGTCTTATTTGAGTTTCGCTACAGTTTTCCAGGTTGGCCGCAGGCAACGCGCGGCCGTGCCAACCTCGTGGCGCTCTATTCGGGATATGGTAACAACATCCGGCTTGATCGCGGCGATTCGCTGATCGTGCATCCTTCCGAGAACGGCCGTGTCGTGACCCTCGAGTACGAAGTGCATGGCAAGGTACTCGCCACCGATACGCCCTACGACAACAGGTTTGTGTCGATCGCCACGATTGAGAATCGCAAGATCGTGCGCTGGCGGGATTACATGGATTCGCTCGCCGCATGGAGGGCGTTGAACAGGGTCACCTAACAGTCAGAAGCCGCTTCAACGGCCGTAGCGCATCGGGCCGAATAATGTCCGCCTTGGGTCAAAAGCAGACCTCAATTGAAGTCCTAAAAAGGGCCGGCGCTTTCTGGTCCTCTCAAGTGACGCGAGAGTTCAGTCGTCGTATTCGGCGGAGACGTCCTTGCCGGTATAGTCCGGCATGTACGCCGTCGAAACCAAGCTGATCACCGCGCATACCGCCAGATAGGCGGCGATGGCGTAGCCGGTGTGGTAGGCTGCGAACAGCGCGGTCGCGATCAGCGGCGCCGGGCCGCCGGCAATCACCGAAGCGAACTGATAACCGAGCGACGAGCCGCTGTATCGAAGCCGCGGCGTGAAAGCTTCGGCAATCAGCGCCGCCTGCGGGCCATACATCATGTCGTGCGGGATAAGCGACAGTACGATAGCGATGAAAATCGCCGACGGATTACCGGTATCCAGCATGCCGAAATAGAGGAACGCGAACAGGCCGCAGACTACGGCGCCGATCAGGTACATCTTCTTCCGGCCGATGCGGTCGGACATGTGGCCGAAGATCGGGATCGAGAAGAACGAAACGCACGAGGCCGCCAGCACCGCGGAGAGGATGAAATCCCGCGACATGTGCAGCGTGCCGACGCCATAGGCGAATACGAAGGCGGTGAATATGTAGAACGGCGACTGCTGGCCCATTCGCAACAGCGCGGAGAGGCAGACCTCCTTTGGTTGCTTCTTGATGACCTCGAGGATCGGTGCGTGCTCGATCTTGTTCTCAGCGAGGAGCTTCTGGAACACCGGCGTCTCGAGGATGCCAAGCCGGATCCACAGACCGATCCCAACTAGCACGATGCTCAGGATGAACGGCACGCGCCAGCCCCAAGTGAGGAACTGGTCGCCCGACCAGGCCGTGGCGCCGAGCATGACGATGGTCGAAAGGAACAAGCCCGCAGGGACACCCCATTGCGGCCAGGAGGCGAGGAAGCCGCGGTTGTGCTGACCGCTGCGCGTCCATTCCATCGACAACAGCACCGAGCCGCCCCATTCGCCGCCGACGCCGATGCCCTGGATCGCGCGCAGCACGGTCAGGATGATGCCGCCCCAAATCCCAATCGAGTCATAAGTGGGCACGAAAGCAATTAGGAAAGTCGCGATCCCCATGAGCATCAGGGTGGCGATCAGCGTCGCCTTGCGGCCAATGCGATCGCCGTAATGGCCAAAGATCGCAGCGCCGATCGGCCGTGCCGCAAAGCCGACGAAGTAGGTGCTGAAAGCCAACAGCGTGCCGGTCGTCGGATCCGAGTTCGGAAAATAAAGCTTGCCGAAAACCAATCCGGCTGCAGTTCCATAGAGGAAGAAGTCGTACCATTCGATGGTGGTGCCGACGGTGGCGGCGATCACCGCTTTGCGCATCTCGCGGCTGTGGTCGGCCGCGGAAAGCGAGTCGTAAGTGGCTATCGAAGCCATGTGCGTTCCCCCCTGCTTATTTCCCGTCCCGTTTCTGGCGCGCTAGGATCGGCAAGCAAAACTAATCTTGCACTTTTACTAGCGCATTGCATAGTCTGCACTTTCTCGCAATCAGCAGGGGGGCTGGGGGATTGCGAATGACAAGTTAAATGACAAGTTAAATGACAAGTTACATGCCGTCGGGCCCGCCGCCGATGTAACCACCGCCGCTGTAGCCTCCACCGCCATAACCACCACCGCTGTAAGCACCGGTGCGGTGACCACCGCCATGCTTAGGCTTAGCCATGGCGGTCGAGCCTAGGCCTAGTACCGCAACGGCCGTTAGTGCGATGAGCATTTTGCGTAACATTGATTTTTCTCCTCGTGAGATTGCAACTGCACTGCAAACGCTGCCGCTGGCCGAAAGTTTCTGACAGACAAGTCAGCAGCCGTCGGGTGATCGTGGCTGACCCGGCGCTCTCTTTGGCGATCGATCTAATTCCGGCAGCTGCGCAATATTCGACGCTATCCGCCGCGCTTCATCTTTGCTGAGCAGCTTAGCTGCGGATCACCGACGGGGCTCGTCCTCGTAATAGACGTAAGCGAGGGCCTGCCGCCGCGAATTTTCTGATGCCGGGTGAGAGATTTGAACTCCCGACCAACGGTTTACAAAATAGGTCATTATCATTGAATCTGCACGCAAATCAGCTTAAAACCAACAGTCATTAAGGCCACTGAGGGCCAGGGAAGGTCGCGTTTCATCTTCCCATAGTCTTCCCAGAAACTGGGAAGACCAACTTTCGCAAAGACCGTTGGTCAAGTTGGGGGGTTCAGATGAAGCTGACAGCGACGACGATTCGAGCGGCACAACTGCCGCGCGGCAAGACCGAAGCAATCATTTTCGACGACGACATTCCGGGGTTTGGACTTCGACTGCGCGAAGGCGGTTCGCGAACATTCGTCTTTCAGTACAAGCTCGGCACCAAGCAACGCCGCATGGCGCTTGGCTCGGCAGCGGCGCTCAAACTTCCCGATGTACGAGAGACGGCGGAAAAGCTGCACGCGCGGATTAAGCTTGGCCACGACCCTGCGAGCGACAAGGCGCAAGCCAGGGCACAAGCCGCCCAGACCTTCAAGCCGGCCGCCGAGCTCTATCTTGAAAAGCAACGCGCCAAGTTGCGCCCCCGCTCGTATCCCGATCTCGAACGGCACCTGTTGAAGCACGCCAAGTCGCTGCACGAATTGCAGCTTACGAAAGTCACCCGCCAAGATGTCGCGTCGGTTATTAGCTCTGTCACGAAGAACAGTGGCGCCGTAACTGCCAATCGCGTGCGAGGATCATTGTCGGCTTTTTTTAGTTGGGCGATGGCGCAAGGAATGGTTGACGCCAACCCCGTCATCGGCACCGCCCGCAATGAGGAACACTCCCGCGAGCGTGTACTGGCACCAGCGGAAATTCGCGCGATATGGCAGGCGCTAGAGAACGATTATTTCGGCGACATCATCCGGCTGCTTGCCCTGACCGGACAGCGGGAAGCCGAAATAGCTGGGCTCGGCTGGACCGAAGTCAACGAGGACAAGATCGTGTTAGCCGGCGAGCGAACAAAAAATCACCGCGCGCACGTTGTCCCACTATCCGAACCGGCACAGGCGATCATCGAAAAGCAGGAACATCGCAAAGACCGGGATTTGATTTTCGGTAATGGGGCGGGGCCGTTTTCCGGCTGGTCGAGCTGCAAGAATCGGCTGGACAATCGAATCGCAAAAGCAAATGACGGCAAAGGCATTGCGCCCTGGCGCATTCACGACTTACGGCGCACGTTCGCAACATATGTCGGCGGGGGAATGCCGGCGCATGAGCTGGAAAAGCTGCCCGCCCGAGACAAGGATTGGACTCGCGGGCTTGGCGTTCAGCCGCATGTAATCGAGGCCGTCCTAAATCACGTCAGCGGTCACAAGGCCGGCGTGGCTGGGATTTACAACCGCAGCACTTACGAACCTGAAAAGAAGCAGGCTCTTGACCTATGGGCCGAACATCTGCTGGCGATAGTCGAAGCCCGCAGCCCAATCGTCGTGCCGCTTAAGCGGGCATAGTGTCATTTTTCTTCCCGACAATTTAATTCTGGAATTGGCGCTCGGGCGGGCGATCAAGATCGGCCGTGCAACAAAGGCTGAGCAGCGGGAAATCAAAAGACAAGCGCGCGAGATAGTACGGCGCGAAGTAGCTCGGGCGATTGCCGGAGAGCAAATTGACGACGAAATGCGGGAACTACTCTCTGCTTGGCAAAACCGGGGAAGGGGCCGTCCATCAACTGGCCCCACAGTCGCCAGGCTAGTTCGCGATATGCTTCGACTGTACCCAGAACGAAAGCGCGAATCTATTTATCACGAGGTCGCGCAAAAACTTGGCATCAGCAGACGCCGATTGCTTAAGGTCAAACAGAAATGGGGCGCTGAATCAAAATAGTGCTATTTTTGTTCACCTGTTTTCCGAGGGTTAAAGTCAGTTCTAGGTGGCTCTAAGCTAGCGGCCATGCCCGCTTAAGCCTAAGTTGGCCTCGATAGATATTCGCTACGAGGTCAAACGAAATGAAGCGCAATATCACCGACATTCTTCAAAACTTCGACAGTTTGCCTGGGTCAGCAGTTGTGCCGCGAAAAGTTGCCGCACTGCTGTTGGGGGTGAGCACCCGAACAATGCGGCGCAATCCGCCGATCGATAGCGTCCCAATTACTGAAACACTCGTCGGGCACCGCGTGGCTGATATTCGCGCCCAGCTAGCAAAGAACGAGTCACCAGTGGCCGCCTAATGTGCGGCAGTGTGCGTTTGTTGATTTCGCCTAAGTAGTTTTTGCGTTTTAATTGTGCCAATCCGCATTGCCGCCCGGAATTTTGCCGGAACGATTGCGAGTAGGCCATCCATACAAACCAAGCACTAACCGCCCGCCGCTCGGGCAAGGATGGCTATGAGCTAATGACAGATACAAAAACGAACCCCGCCACTGGCGATGGCGGGGCCCGGCAACAGGAATTTCAGATACAGGAGCCCGCTTCAAATAGCCAAACGACATCTGAAAAGCAAGCCCTGGTTATCGGGGCCGAAATCGATAGCAGCACGAATTGCCGTGTCGGCAATCACGACACGACGGGCCGCACGCCGATCTTCGGCATGTGCAGGGAATTGCTGGCGCAAGGCGTAAGCCCTGACGCGGCTGTTGAAATATACCGGGCCGGCATTCTCGCCCTGACAATCCGAAGCCTACGCGAAGGCGCAGGGCTGACGGTCGATGAACACAACGGCACCCGGTTCGCCAAATGGAAGCCGTTTTGCCATTCGGCGGGGTCGCCCAGGATCGCGCCGGTTCAGCGAGCCGCTGCCAAGGTGCTGCCGTGACCGCAGCAGCCGCGATCGAGCGACGCGCCGGGCGGTTTGGGTTTTGCCGAAGCAAGATATGGCGTGGCAGTAACAAATGCGCAGAGAACAAAAAGCTTGATCGCTCGACTTGACGAAAGCTTTTTCATGGAAGCCATCCCGTCTGTTACCATGCGTGATTGGGAAGATTTCGCCTCCCACTGCAAATCTTAATGCATCGATGGGCCTCGGGTTTTATTGAGATAAGGAAATAGTTAACACCGCAAAAGCTCCGGCAGCTTGGCCGATGTTCGCCGCGATCCGCCGCGCCTCAGCGCTGTAGGCATTACTAGCTTAGCGAGGCCCGACGATGGGAGGAGGCGCGGCCGACGGGGTAGTGAACTGCGGCAATATCCTGTGCACGAGCGTCCCTGAATAGCCGGCGGCTCCGGCTACAAGCAGGGCACGCAGGGTCGAGCTGTCGCAGGTCGCCACGATACCATTAAGCTCGCCTCCTTCCAGGTAGATCATCTGGCCGGACAAGTTGCCGTGCTGGTTGATCCAGTGCTGCACCGATGCAGGATAAACATTCCACATCGCCTGAGTAGCGTTTGCACGCGTGACGAAGAGTCCTTCGTTATTCAATACTAAGGGAGCGTGAAAACCGAAGCGGGCGCGCGATGTCACGCAGATCTGGTTGGACAGGACTAGCCCGAGCACTAGCGTGCAGGCCGACAGGCAATCGCCATCTACAACCACGAGCTCCCCGGTCGAGCGCACTGCGGCGAAGGCTTGCAAATATTCATCGATGGGGCCGCCGCGGTCATCGACAATCCGCATGGTTGCTGATGTCGACGTGCCGGACGCCAATAAAGCGACGACGCAAAGTAATAAATCCCGAATACGGGTCACCCGCCCCCTCCGGAGGATTGTGCTATCAGCAGTTAGCGGTGGATTTGGGCCGCGTCATGTTCTTCGCGGATCGATCTCCGCCCCGGCTCCTCCTCGAAATAGACATAGGCGAGTTGCTGTCCGTTGTGGTCGCGGACGACAAAACAGGCGTCCAATTCCTCGACGGGCCAAGGCGACGGGAAGCGGCGGGCGGGCATTTTTGATTCGGCTTAAGTTTTAGAGATTTGATTAGTTCAAACGTTGGCTCTGCATGATACCGTACTAGAGATTGAGGCGCGGAGGGTTCAGGCAATGGGTCAATTAATTCTCTCGTGTGCGAAAACGGGACGAGCATTTAAGAGCGGTTTTCAGGCAAGCCGCGACGATCTCGGTTACGTCCCGCCGAAATGGACGGCGCGAATGATGTGCGGCGTCTGCCACCACGTGCACGAATTTAACTTTGCCGAGGCGCAGGTTTGTGAGTGCAGGGACGACTGCTGCCGCCAGTATGGGGAATGTCAAAATTGTGAGTTCGCTAGTCGCGTTGCGGCAGCGTGAAATGCCACGGGAGCGAAAGTCCTAATGGGAAACAGATGCCCGTAACGTTGGCGCAAGAGAGGATGGCCAATGGTCAGCCACGTAATTCACGGGCGTGCTTGTGAATAAAACCTTGGGCTCAGCCGCCACGCGATGAGTTTGCACCGTGGCCATGATGCCCGTCACGAAAGCGATGCCGGGAACAAGAAACGCAACATAACGCATCATCATCACACCAATCCCACTATCTGACCGCCCACCAACACCCCCAATCTTTGACAGAACGGGCGCAAGGTTTCCGTGATCGTTATCACGGAATCGGGGTTTTGGAAGTGGATTATTAGGCCGCGACGCTCACCACTGGCGACGGCAGACACGGCTCGATAATTCCCAGCCCGGGGCGGGTACGCTCACGCAACGACATAAGACGCCATATTTCCTGTTAGTGTTGCAATCTTCCCACATGGTTCCCAATGCGGTTTTCTGGGAAGATTTGCCTCACCGATACCATGATAAGTGTCTGATTTTATTGGTGCCGGGTGAGAGATTTGAACTCCCGACCAACGGTTTACAAAACCGCTGCTCTACCACTGAGCTAACCCGGCTCTATTAGGTTTTCTTATGCTGCATTGCCACCCTTGCTAGCCACCCTTGCTAGCGGTTTGCTAGCCAAAAATAGATACGATCCTGTACAAGGGCGTTGTGCTATTTTGACATGCGGGGCCAGTCAGTGGCACCAATCTTCGGCCCCAATCTTCCTCAGCCTCACGTTTGGACGGCTGGCGCTAAACGCGCGAAGCGGGCGCAAGCTTAGTTGGCAGCTTGCGCCCTTGTGCTGATTGTCCGCTTTACTTGCTGCAAGCATTCATGAAGGCGTGGCACCATTGCCCCTTCTGGCACAATGTTTTTGCCGGCCCGCAGGCGCATGTTGCACTTGCCTGCACTTCCGTTTGACATGACGGCGGGGCTTTCTGCTTGGACATATGCCCCTTCGCCTCGGCCGAGCCAAAGGACAGGGCAAAGGACATGGCGGTTGCAAGCAAGGCTACAGTGAAAGTCTTCAGCATAGTTTCTTCCTCCCTAGGTTGGACGGTGAAACCCTATACGAGCCAACATGAGCCATTTATGAACGGTTGGTAGCTTGATTGAGATTTCGGCCGGAATACGAAATGCGACGTCTAGCTCGCGCACATCGGCGAGCGTCTTTAGGGTCATGAAAGCCCGAATTTTGAGGGTCGGGGCAGGGGGGGCGCGACCAGTCGGGACGGGACAAAACTCGATGCTACTCACGTACTCAACTTTCAGATTGAGCGTGACCATACGCCCGGTATTCCACGCGCAGCCAAGCTAACTTTATGTCAAGGACTGAACACTAGTCTCAGCCGGTCGCACTAGGCAGGCCTTTTGTCGAGCGGCCGCTGCGCGACACAATTTGGACAGAGGTTGCGGCGACTATTTGCTGGAACTCGGATGGCTGGGGGACGCCGGTTCATGCCCGACCGAGGAAAAAGCCTAGATCGCCGCGCTTTTCTCGTCCTGCTCCCGGGCGCTGCATTAAGCGTCGCGGGTTGTGTGACCCGGCCAGCAGCACAGCCCGTCTATCTCGGTCCGACCGCCAAGCAGGTCAGTTACGTCACACACGAGCGGCCCGGCACCATCGTGGTCGATCCGACCAATCATTTTCTCTACTTCGTGCAAAAGGGCGGCCAGGCAATCCAATACGAAATCGGCGTCGGCAAGGAAGGCTATGGCTGGTCCGGCGAGGCGACCATTCACAACAAACAAGAATGGCCGGACTGGTATCCGACCCGCGAAATCCTGGAGCGCAAGCCGGAAATCCGCCAAGCCATGGTGCCGTTGCAAAGCGGTTATGGCATGCATGGCGGGCCGGAAAATCCGCTCGGCGCCAGGGCGCTTTATCTTTGGCAGGGCAGGGTCGACACGCTCTATCGCATTCACGGCACCAACGAGCCTGAGACGATCGGCCACGACGTTTCCGCCGGCTGTATCCGCATGCGCAACGAAGACGTCATCGATCTTTACGATCGCACGACGGTCGGATCGAAGGTGATCGTGCTCGCCGGACGCGTGGTTTAAATTTAAAGTTCAGCCTTGAAGCTCTGGGAATGACCCGTTGAGCGTTTCCCGGGCGCAGCGCAGCACCATTAACGCGTTCACGCGCGTCTGCGACGCGCTATGGCGAAAGCGGAGTGGTGCGCTGCAGACCCGGGACCGTCGTAAGCTCGTACGCGTCCGGTGAAGGCCACCTTGCGGAGATGGGCTATAGCGTGAAAGTCATAGGACTAATCCTAGGGCTAGTCCTATGACGAAGGCGCAGGTTGAGGTGATCACGTCGGTGCAACGTCGCCGGCACTGGTCGCGGGCGGAGAAGGAAAGGATTGTTGCCGCGGCAATGGAGCCCGGCGCGGTTGCCTCCGAGGTTGCTCGTGCATCCGGGATTTACGTCAGCCAACTGTTCCGGTGGCGCCGGCAACTCTGCGAGCCAGCGCAAATTCCAGCGGTGTTCAATCCGGTCGCCGTCACGCCGGAGCCTGAAGCGGTCTCGCCGACGTCGCCGGAGAAGGTTGGCGTCATTGAGATCGAGTTCGCCAGCGGCGGGCGAATGCGGATATCGGGATCGGTCGAAGCGTCGACGGTATCGGCGCTGATGAAGGCGCTGGCGAAGGGCAAGCGGCGGCGATGATCCCGGTCCCGAGCGGCGCCCGGGTTTGGCTGGCGGCCGGGCACACCGACATGCGCAAGGGCTTTGATGGACTGGCGCTGCTGGTGCAGGAGATGCTCAAGCGCGATCCGCACAGTGGGCACCTGTTTGTTTTCCGCGGACGCCGCGGCGGGCTGATCAAGTTGTTGTGGCATGACGGGCAAGGGATGTGCCTGTTCGCGAAGCGGCTGGAGCGTGGCCGCTTCATCTGGCCCTCGCCGGCCGACGGTAGCGTGACGATCTCATCGGCACAGCTCGGCTACCTTCTGGAAGGCATCGACTGGCGAATGCCGCAACAGACGTGGCGACCGCAGGCCGCCGGCTGATTGCGGCATTGTGAATCACGAGATGATTGTCAGTTCGCAGGCCCGTCGGCTTGTGATTCCATCTTTGGCGATGAGCCGTGATGATTCGCTTCCGACTGATCTGGCGAGTGCACATGCGCTCATCATCGCGCAGCGGACGGCTCTGAGTGCGGCCGAGTTGCGAGCCAGGGCGGCAGAGAGCGAGGCGCAATACCGCGCGCTGTTGATCGAGAAGCTCAAGTTCACGATCAGGAAGCTGCGGCACGAACGGTTCGGCCAATCCTCAGAGCGCGGCGCGCTGCTCGATCAGCTTGAGCTTCAACTCGCCGATTTGGAAGCGGATGTCGCGCAATCAGAAGCGGCAGCACGGATGGCCGCGACAGGTGACAAGATTATGGTGGCGTCGTTCGAACGGCGCCGGCCGGCACGCCGGCCACTTCCCGAGCATCTACCGCGCGAGCGGATTGTCTATCCGGCGCCCTTGGCCTGCCCGTGCTGCGGCGGCACGACACTGCGCAAGATCGGCGAGGATGTGACCGAGACGTTGGAACTCATTCCGCGCCAATGGAAAGTGATCCAGCATGTGCGCGAGAAGTTCTCCTGCCGGGCCTGCGAAGCGATCACCCAGCCGCCGGCTCCATCGCATCCAATCGCGCGCGGGCGCGCCGGTCCAAAACTCCTCGCCCATATCCTGTTCTCCAAGTACGGCCTGCATCTGCCGCTCAACCGTCAAAGCGCGACCTATGCTCGGGAAGGCGTCGATCTCGACGTCTCTACGCTGGCCGACTGGGTCGGCGCCGCGGCGGTGACGCTGATGCCGCTGGTCGAAGCGATCCGAACCCATGTCTTTGCGGGTGAACGCATCCATGCCGACGACACCACCGTGCCGGTGCTGGCCAAGGGCAAGACCCGCACCGGCCGGGTATGGACCTATGTGCGCGACGACCGGCCTTTTGCCGGCCCTGACCCGCCGGCGGCGATGTTCTTCTATTCGCGCGACCGTGGCGGCGAGCATCCGCAGCAGCATTTGGCCGGCTTCGCCGGGTTGATGCAGGCGGATGCCTATGCGGGGTTCAATCGCCTCTACGAGGCCCATCGCAAGGGCGGGCCAATCGTCGAGGCCGCCTGCTGGGCCCATGCCCGGCGCAAGTTCTTCGACCTGGCCAGGATCAACAAGGCGCCGATCGCCACCGAGGCAGTTGCGCGCATCGATGCGCTGTTCGCCATCGAGCGCGAGATCAACGGCCTGACGCCGCCGCAGCGCGTGGGCGTGCGCACCGAGCGCAGCCGGCCGTTCGTCACCGTGCTGGACAGCTGGTTACGCGAGCAGCGCGCCAGGGTCTCCAAGAACAGCGACATCGGCAAGGCCATTGACTACAGCCTCAAGCGCTGGACTGCGCTGACCCGCTTCCTCGATGACGGCCGCCTGTGCATGACCAACAACGCCGCCGAGCGCGAACTGCGTGCCATTGCGGTCGGCCGCCGCAACTGGACCTTCGCCGGCTCCGACGAAGGCGGCCGGCGGTCAGTTGCCCTCTACACGCTCATCGCCACTGCCAGGTTCAACGACGTCGATCCGCAGGCCTGTCTCGCCGATGTCCTGGCACGGATGCTGGATTACCCGGCAAAACGGATCGGTGACCTGTTGCCGTGGAGCTGGTATGCAGAACACCGTGCCGCCGCCTGATAATCCGCCTCAGAATCGAAACGGGGCAGCTCTTTCGAGCTGCCCCGCCTCACCCTCGAACCGGCCATTACCTGGACGCCGGAAGCAATTGCATTTCGACGAGAGCCGGTTTTTCCTCCTTGCTTTCAACGGTGATTTTGGCGTAGGCGGTCGTTACGCGAAGCTTGCCCGGCGCCAGATCCTTGTGATCGCCATAGCCGGCGTAAACCCCCACCGTGCCCGGCCCCAGATTTTTGATCGTCATTTGGGACATCGCCACATTGTCGCCGACGACGTACAACTCCCAGGGTTCGAGTCGCAACGTCCAAAATGCCCCAGTCGGACCGTCTAGCGTTGCTTCGTGAGCCGGGACCCCCTTCTCCCGCTTGACCGGCATCTTACGCTTCCGCTTCGTGATGTTCATTTTTCGCTCCGTAATGCTGAAGCGATCGGCTTACCGGCCGGGCTGCACGGCACCCGACAACTCCCGACAAATCCCGACATGTCGCGTAGTTGTCGCATGTGTCGGATTCCCGGTCATTCGCACCGATTGCGACATAAAGCTGGGCGGCATATGAATAGGCGGAGATGTACATGGTTTGGCATGACGTCTGAGCAACGGTAATTAAGTCTGAAGTTGCAGACATGATTGATGAAGATTCGGATTGGATTTCATTCGAAGACGCGGTCGCCTATGTGGAAGCGACGCAACAATGCTATCGAGAGAAGGCCGTCGAATTGGTACGGCAGGCGGCGGAAAATCTAAAGCTGAAGAGTAAAACAGTTAATTCCTCGCCGAGATGGATCGTCTCGAACATAGCTGGACAAGAAATATTTCATTCCGATGGCGGCAACAGAGTCGAAGTCTGCCGCCAGGACGTTCTTGAACTTTGGCCAGAACGTCAAAAGGATGGAACGCGATCCGCGCCGGCCAAGATAAGACCAACTGCTGCACAGAGACGCCGCCAACCAATTTCAGATGGCGTCCGCTCGGCGATTAACGAGCTATGGCACGGTAGAATTCCCGCGGACCTGATGGCGAAAGAACGTGACGAACAAATCATTGAATGGCTCAAAGGAAAAAACAAACAAAATTCCAGGAACCTTTCGCGTACCATCCAAAGAGTACTTCAATCAGAACGAGAAGCTCATAAGGAGGCTCCGCCCGATTAAACCGAAGGCAATTGGTCCTGGATTGGTCAGATTCTTGCGGCAGCGAAAAAGACTACAGCTAGGCAGGTAAAGCTCATGTCAAAGGGTGGCTTACTTGCAAGATTCCAAATCGCGACCCACGGAAACTGGAACCTGGATCAACCGGCTGGAAGCTCCCGCGCGCAGGGCCTTCACCGGATGGATACGTAAGCTCGGCAAATGCGGAGATCACGAAGACCCCGGATCTGCGGTGCCATAGCGCGTCGCAGACGCGCGTGAACGCGCTTTTTTTCACGCTGCACCGCGTCCGGGGAACGCCGTAAAATATGGCGTCACCGATTTATTGACAACAGTCACTGGTTCAGTTACATATAGGCCGAACCTCGCCCATCAATCGGACGTGCTGTAGCCGGCAGGCTGGAGTGCGGGGCGAGTGCGGTGCCCGCGGGCGGCTTTGCAACCCGCTCCCGGGCGGCTTTGGGCATCAACCCCTCGGCACTACGACCGGGGTGCGAGTTGCTCGCTGGACTTTGGGACAGGCAGGGGTGGGTAACGCCCACTCAACGGACAGGCCAAACCTGTTCGCCACGTCCCAGGAAGCCTGGCCTGAAGTTGCGCCGAAGACGACGAAAGTCCCTTTGGCGAGAGCCGCGGTGGAACGCCGACAGTCGTGCGCCTCGCGCTTGAGGCGCGGCCGTGCCCGTCGGCACGGCATAAACACATTTGCGTCTGTCGGCGTTTCGCCTCCGAATAATCTCTTTCTTTCGTAGCCCGGATGAAGCGAAGCAAAATCCGGGACAGCATTAGCGAAGCGGGCTTGAGCGAAGAACCAAGGCAGGCGCCACCCCTGCTTTTTCTTGCACTCCGTTTTCGCGCTTCACGTGACGGCTTTGCCATAGCTCGGATGCTCAGGCGCATCGCGAGAACGATGATGCTTACCTCTAAGCGTTTCCCGGACGCGGTGCAGCGTGAAACGGTGCACCGCAGATCCGGGATCTTCCCAAACTCAGCATGCTTAAAGATCCCGGTTCAGCAGCGCATCATTTCATGCTGCGCTGCGCCCGGGATACGTGTTCAGATACGCCCACACATGTACTGCTTTGAGCTTCAGCATGGCCGCGCCGCTGGAAGCGAATTTGTTTAAGCTGACCTGAACCCTAGTGAGGAGGCCCAAATGAATCGCTTTCACGATCAAGGCAATGCGAATTCGACAATGCACCTGCATAGCCGCAGAGGCATCGTTATTGCGCTGGCATCCGCCGCCGTACTGTCGCCGCCGCCGGTGCTTGCCGACGCCGGTGGCTCGCCGGACGATCAACAATTCATGCGCATGGCGCTCGATGAAGCGCGCCAGGGCGATTATGCATTCGGCGCCGTGATCGTGCGCGACGGGCAAGTTTTGGCGCGTGGGCGCAATCTCGGAAAAACCAACGACGACCCGACCGCGCATGGCGAGATGATGGCGATCCGCCGCTTTCTTGCCGATCATGGCAGCGCGGCGCTGCGCGGCACGACGCTCTACACGTCCGGCGAGCCGTGCGTGATGTGCATGGGCGCGATCGTCTGGTGCGGCATCGGCCGGTTGGTCTTTGCCGCGTCGGTATCGCAGATCGGCGCAAAGATGAATCAAATCATGATTTCAAGCGCCGAGGTTGCGGCGAGATCTTCGTTTGACCCGATCACGATCACCAGCGGCGTATTGGCGGACCAAGCGGTGCAGCTTTTCGACAAATAAAATGATGTTGGCACCGCCTGTGCAGGAAAGCCGTCAGGAAAATGTAAAGGCGTCGTGGTAGGCGCCCTGCACACTGCCGCCAGGCAACGGACCGCCGCCCGGCACGTGCACCATATTCCCGATCATGGCGGCGGTCGCGCCGTGCAACCCGTGACGCGGAATGGGCATCGGCGTGAGCGCTTCCCAACTGTCGGTTTTCGGGTCGTAAGCTTCGTTGGTGCCGAACACGCGTCCTGTCGCTTCGCCGCCAAAGACGACGATCTTGCCGTCGAAATAAACCGCCGAGACACCGCTGCGTGCCGTCGGCAGTGGCGCACGGAAGGCCCACGCATCGGTCTTGGGATCGTAGACAGCGTTCAAGCTGGTGTTGAAGTCGTAGGAATCCATGCGGCCGGCGATCGCATGGATTCTACCATCGACCACGGCGACGCCCATATGATCGCGTTGGCCGACGAAAGGCTGCGTTCCGGTCGAGCCGCGCATGCCGCCGAGGATCGTGTATTTGTCAGTGGCCGGATCGTAAATCTCGTGCCATTCGACCGAGCGCACGTCGCGGCCGCCGAGCAAATGAATTTTGCCGTCGAGTACGATCGCCGAAATCGCGCCGCGCGGCCGCGCCAATCCGGCGATCGGCTGCCAATCGTCGCTCGCGGTGTCGTACGTAAAGCACTTGGAATGCGGGCAACGGTTCTGCTCGACGAAGCCGCCGAACGTGTAGATCTTCGGCCCGATGGAGACGCCGGCCACATGATTGCATGGCAATGGAAACGCCGCCTTTTGCGACCAGCTTTTCGCTTCGGGATCGTAGATCTGGTGAAAGCCGCCATCGACGCGATGACGCGCATAGCCGGCAATCACATGAATCTTGCCCATGCATTCGATCACCGCGTGCTCGCCAACCGGAATCGGCAGGCGCGGCTGTTCGACCCAGCGGCCCGGATTGGCGGACATCGGCGCAACGCTGGTCATGTAGCGCTGCTTCTTCACGCTGTCCGGAATGCTGGTAATGGTTCGGTCGAACAGACCGGCGAACAGCGGATCGCTGGTCGCGATATCGGCTGCGGCTGGCGACGTCATTTTCTGCCTCCCAATTGTGGTGACGAAGAATTGTTCTGCGAGTGGTTTACACGGCGTAGGACGGCACCGCGTCGCGCAACAGCCCGCGGGTCAGTTCGACGCCTTCGCGCGCCACGTCATAGGGCGAGCGCGCCCATTGCTCGGGATTGGGCGCCTCGTAGCTCAGATAGCCGGTGTAACCTTTTTCCGCCAACAGGCCGAGCACTTCGCGCCAGCGCACCACGCCCTTGCCAGGCGGCAAGCGGTCGGTCGGCCGGGCGACGCCGGTCACCGGATTGGGCGAAAGGTCGCTGTACTGGAAGCAGAAAATCTGCTCCGCCGGAACGCTTTCGAAACCGCGGCCGCCGGCGCCGCTGCGCGCAAAATGATAGGTGTCGATCAGGTAGCCGCAATTTTTCTTCTGCGCGCCGTCAAGGAGCTCGCGCAGCACCGCGAGGCTATTGAGGACGGGATGCTGCGAATTGAATTCGATCGCGAGCCGCAGACCGTATTCGTCGGCAATGTCGCCGGCTTGGCGCAAATACTTGATCGCGTCCGCGATCGGCCCAGCGATCGGTCCCGGCGCGCTCATCAGCATGGGACAGCCAAGCGCAACGGCGTTCTCGCAGGACTCGCGGAATACTTTGAACAATCGCTTGCTTTCATCGCCACTGGCGAACAACCAGCCATATTCGACGCCAAGCACGCCAACCGGAATGCCGCTGTTGCGAATAAGCGCAAGCACCTGCACGTTGCTCATCCCGGCGTCGAAACAGCGCTTGAAATCGGTTCGACGCAATTCGACCGCGTCAAAGCCGCCAGCGCGCGCGGCGTCGAGCGCGGTTGCGAACGGCGTCGTGTCGATGGTCCACATATGCAAAGCGAGCCGCCCAAACTGCTCAGTCATCCGTCACGCGCCCCCAATAATTTGAAAACCGGCTGTCTCACACAATCAGTGCGAATGGCTAACACCGCAATAGTGCCGCTTTATGCCGTCAGATCAAGACAAGCGCCGCGCAAGCGGCTAAGCGCGCCATGCCTGCGCTTGCTGGCCTGTGTGTGCAGCCTTAATCTTGTTCCGCCATCAAATGTGCATGCGAAAACCATCCGAGCATGTTGAACGAAGCGACGATAAAATGCCCTAACGCGGTCACGATCGCAGGCGCCGCCGGCCTGTGCGTGTTGGCCCTGGCGATTGCCTCGGTACGCACCGGGCACGCACAGTCGGCCGATCTGGTGCTCTGCGACCGCATTGCCGCCGATCCCAGCGATCCGGACAAGCCTGCCGACGTCAAAGGCGTTGCCGAAATTGCCTCGTCCGATATCGCCACCGCGATCAAATTCTGCCAGCACGCATCAGGGGCCTCGCGCCGCGCGCTTTATCAGCTGGGCCGCGCCTATGCCGCTAATCGGCAAATGCCGGAGGCTGTCGGCGTTTACCGCAAGGCGGCCGAAAAGGGCAGCAGCGCGGCGATGGTCGAACTGGGCACCTTGCTCGCCAGCGGATCGGGGGGACCAAAGGACGAAACCGAAGCGCGCGCTTTGTTCGCACGCGCGGCTCAGGCCGGCAATGCACGCGCCGCGGTCCGTTTGGCAGCGCTGCCGGGCAATGACAGCGCGCCATCCGATCCCGCCGCGGCGCGCGCTCTGCTTGCCAAGGCGGCGGAAACAAATTCGGCCGAAGCGCAATTTCAGCTTGCATTGATGATGGCCGATAGGGTCGGCGGCCCGAAGGACGACGCTGGCGCCCGTGCCATGTTTGAGAAGGCAGCGGTGCAGGGCCATGCCGCCGCGCTGGATTGGATGGGCAATTTCGCCGAAACCGGGCGCGGCGGACCGCAGGACCGCGACGCCGCCAAAAGCTATTACGAAAAAGCGGCCGCGCTGGGCAATGAGGACGCCAAGACCGCGCTTGAGCGGCTGAAATGCCCTCTCGTGCTTAAAGACAAACGCGGGCAAATCTTGACCCACCTTTGCTTCTAGTGCGGTGGATTAGAAGTTCCTACAGTTTAGTCGGAAGCTCTTATAGGAACTTCAAATCCAAAAACCGCACTAGGATTATATATTTGCTAGGGTCCCTTTGATTCCGAAGTTCGCATGAGAGCATGCCGACAAAGCGTGCGAACTTCGGAATCGGGACACTAGAAGCCTAGCCCGAACTCAAAGAGAGCCACCCGATGCCCTCTCGTCGCCAGCTCCATCTCGGCGCTTTCATGCGGCCGGCCAGTATTCATACCGGTGCGTGGCGCTATCCCGGCGCCTGGCCGGACATGAATTTCAACTTTACGCACGTCAAGGAATCCATTCAGAAACTTGAACGCGCAAAATTCGACGCGTTTTTCATGGCCGATCACATGGCCGTTCTGAACATGCCGATCGATGCACTCAAAAGAAGCCATACCGCGACTTCATTCGAGCCGTTCACGCTACTCTCGGCCTTATCGCAGGTTACCGAACGCATCGGTCTGGTTGCTACCGGCTCGACCACATTCGACGCGCCGTACCACATCGCGCGGCGCTTTGCCTCGCTCGATCATATGAGCAATGGCCGCGCCGGCTGGAACATCGTCACGACCTCCAATCCCGACGCGGCGCTTAATTTCGGGCTCGACGATCACATGGAGCACGGCGAGCGCTACCGCCGCGCGCGCGAATTCTACGACGTGGTCACCGGCCTATGGGACAGTTGGGCGGACGATGCCTTCGTGCGCAATGTCGAGGAAGGGATATTTTTCGATCCGGCAAAAATGCACGTGCTCAATCACAAGGGCAAATATCTCTCGGTCCGCGGGCCGCTCAACATCGCCCGGCCGGTTCAGGGCTGGCCGGTAATCGTGCAGGCTGGCGCGTCGGAAGCGGGCCGACAGCTCGCGGCGGAAACTGCGGAAGCGGTATTCACGGCGCAGAGCGACATCGCCGTAGGGCGGCAATTCTACTCCGACGTCAAAGGCCGCATGGAAAAGCTCGGCCGCTCGCGCGAGCACATGAAAATTCTTCCGGCGTGCTTTGTCGTGGTCGGCGATACGAAGGAGGAGGCGAGGGCGAAGCGCGCCAAGCTCGACAGCCTGGTCAATTACGCCAACGCAATCGCCTCGCTGTCGATTGCGCTCGGCCACGACGCGTTAAAATTCGATCCCGACCGACCACTGCCGGACGATATTCCGGAGAGCAATGCCTCGAAGAGCGGAAGAGAGCGCGCCATCGCGCTCGGTCGGCGCGAGAACTTGACCGTGCGGCAGCTCGCGCAGCGGCTCGGCGGCTATTCCGGGCTGGCGATGGTCGGCACCGCGCAAAGCATTGCCGATGAAATGGAGGAGTGGCTCGAGACGGAAGCCTCCGACGGTTTTACCGTGATGTTTCCCTATTTGCCTGGCGGGCTCGACGATTTTGTCGGGCGAATGATTCCCGAACTGCAGCGGCGTGGTCTATTCCGGCACGACTATGAAGGAGTGACCTTGCGCGAGCATCTCCACTTGCCGCGGCCGAAGAATCGGTTCTTTGAAAACTGATTCGGCATTTCAACTGGGCGCAATTTCGAACCCGCGCAAGTCTCGCCGTTCCGGTCAGCCAAGCGGCATTTGGTTCCGCCCAACGCAAGAATTTGAACAGGAACTTTCCGCGACGCGATCGCTTTTCCGATGTGTAATTGAAGGATTGATTAGCAATGCGGTATTCAAAATGGACACCAAAACATATAGCGATGGGGGTAGTGCCAAGAAATTTCGCGACTACGCCGCCGAATGCCGTCGGATGGCGGCTCAGAGCTCGTCGGAAAAAGATCGCATGGTGTTGATGGACATTGCGCAGGCGTGGACCGTGTGTGCCGAGGAGGTGGAGCGCAAGTCCAGGCGTGCAAGTTTTGGCGTGAATGAATAGCACCGGATTAGTGTCGTCGATTCACGCCGAGGCGGCGATCGGGAGTGAATTGCGGTGATTTGCGGCGACTTTCGGCTGGCCGTAGAGTATGCCGGCCGGAGGAACTGCGATGGCTGGCCAGGATGTGCGCGCAGCGCCGCTCGATCGATCCGAATCGATCGAGACTGCGAGCCTCGACGAGTTGCGCGCGCTGCAATTGAAGCGACTCAAGCAGGCGATCACAGGCGCTGCGCTGGTGCCGCAGTACCGCAAGAAATTTACCGCCGCCGGCGTGGTCCCTGAAGATTTCAAAAGCCTCAACGATCTCAAAGCGCTTCCGTTCACGACGAAAGAGGATTTTCGGCAGAATTATCCGTTCGGTATGTTCGCCGTGCCGATGAGCGATGTGGTTCGCATACATGCGTCGAGCGGAACGACCGGCAAGCCCACAGTGGTGGGTTACACCCGCGGCGATATCGAGTTGTGGTCGGCGCTGATGGCGCGGTCGATCCGCGCCGCCGGCGGCCGGCCCGGCGATAAGATGCATATCGCCTATGGCTACGGGCTGTTCACCGGCGGGCTCGGATTCCACTACGGCGCCGAATATCTCGGCTGCACGGTCATTCCGGTCAGCGGCGGATTTACCGAGCGGCAGGTTCAGCTCATCGTCGATTTCAAGCCGGACCTCATCGCCGTGACGCCGTCTTATCTGCTCGCGATCGCCGACGAATTCGACCGCCAGGGGATCGATGCACGCCAATCGTCGCTGCGCATTGCGCTGTGCGGCGCCGAGCCGTGGACCGAAGCGATCCGCGCCGAAATCGAGCGGCGGATGAACCTGCAAGCGCTCAACGTCTACGGATTATCGGAAGTGATCGGTCCCGGCGTGGCGCAGGAATATGGTGCGACCAAGGATGGATTGACGATTTGGGAGGATCATTTTTTTCCCGAAATTATCGATCCGGAAACTGGCGAAGTGCTGCCCGACGGTTCAGAGGGCGAGCTGGTGCTGACCGCGCTGACCAAGGAAGCGATGCCGGTCATTCGTTATCGCACTCGTGATCTTACGCGGCTGTTGCCTGGCAACGGACGCGCGATGCGACGCATGGAGCGCATCAAAGGCCGCAGCGATGACATGCTTATCATTCGGGGCGTCAACGTCTTTCCCAGCCAAATCGAGGCGGCGCTTGCCGGCGAAGAGGCATTGGCGCCGCATTATATTCTTGAGGTAACGCGCCCGGATCGTCTTGACGAACTCGAGGTGCTCGTCGAGACGAGAACGGCGCTTGCGGCCGATGCCGCAATAGTTTTAGCGGATCGCGCGGTGCATCTTATCAAGGCCCATGTTGGCGTGACGACCACAGTGCGTGCAGTCGCACCCGGAACTATCGAGCGGTCCCAGGGCAAGGCCAAACGCGTGATCGACAAACGGCCGCGGACCTGATCGGGAGAACACGATGGCGCTTGCGGACCAAGATGCTCGCACCGAGGTGTCGGCTACGCTGGAGCGCGCCGGCCTGCCAGGCGATGCCGTCGCGGCGTGGTTCGACTGCGACGATGCGCTCACGGCCGATTATCGCCGGGATACCGATAAATTTTCGCGGCGCTGGCGGTTCGGCGCCGTACTTCTAG
>Ga0193751_1000697_pt1 | contig 24634 bp, 18 predicted proteins | sample L1c2metaG_FD_143050 | JGI IMG/M metagenome (GOLD analysis project Ga0193751, IMG submission 143050) | Soil microbial communities from a riparian zone of the East river system, Colorado, United States - L1c2 | ecosystem: Environmental > Terrestrial > Soil > Riparian zone | place: USA: East River... | reverse complement strand
CGGATCGACGAGAGCCGACTGGGAGAGATCGAGTTTCTTGAGGGTGAGCTTTGACTGCACTGGCGTGAGCGCGGTGTCGGTCGAATTGATTGGACCGGCGGTGCCATCGATTTTCAAGCTGCCGCCGCCGGGGAGGCCGACAGACGCGACCACGGGAAACTTGTCAGTAAAAGAAAAATTGCGCATCGTGATGTTGACGTTATTGTAAACGATGGGTTTCCGCTTGCCGGAAAGGGATCCGACGGTGACGGTTCCGTCGTTCAGGTCGAGTTTGGCCACATTCACGTTCGACGGATTGCTGGACGTTTTGTCGGCTGGTTGCGCCGACTTTCCCAGCGAGGAGAAATTCCAAACTCCCTCGCGGTTGCGAAGCAAAGTCATTTCGGGATGATCGATGACGATTTTTGTGACGTTGAGCTGCTTGCTGAAGATGAGCGGCATCAGTTCCACGCCGACCTGGAGCGATTTCGCCTGGATAAACGGGGCCGTGCTGAACTTGGGATCCTCTGCAATGGAGAGCTGGTCGGCGCCCACGCTGCCGGAGAAGACGCCGAGGCTTAAATTACCGACTTTCACTGGCCGTCCCAGGGTCGTGCTGAGGGTCGACTCAATCTGGGGACGGAAATTGTTGACGTTCACGAGCAATGGGACGGCGATGGCAATGACAATCAATAGGGCGACGACAATGCCTGCAACTTTGAGGGCGGTTTTCACAACATACCTCCTGAAGGCGGGACCCGACGCGTAAGGCGATCGGTGGAGACTTAGTCAGTCTATCAAAACGGCGGTCGCTGGTCGTTGGTCGCTGGTCGTTGGTCGCTGGTCGTTCGCGATTCGCTGGTTTTGCCAACGACTAACGACTATCGACCAACGGCGTTATAAGATAGGCGCGAAGGATGGAGTCGATCGGCAAAGTGGCAGCTTCTAATTTGTATCCGTCGGTGCAGGACGAAGTGGCGCGGCTGGCCGGCTCGCCGGAAGTGCGTTCCGCATTCGATCGGTTCCGCTCGCGGGAGTCTCAGTTTGCGCTGTGGCAGATGGAGGCGACGCGGGTGGCTGCGCCTCCATTCGGAGAGGCGGCGCGCGGCGCCTGGCTGGCCGACCGCTTTCGCGAGCTCGGGCTTACTGAAGTCCATGTGGATGAAGTCGGCAATGTGTTCGGCGTTCGTCCCGGATACGGAAGCCGTTTCGTGGCGCTCAGCGCGCATATTGATACGGTGTTTCCGGCGACGACGCCATTGAACATCCGGCAGCAGGGCAGCCGGTTGTATGGCCCGGGAGTCTCCGACAACGGGGCGGGAATTGCGGCCCTGCTGGCGGTGGTGAGTGTGCTTGGGAGCGCGCGAATTTCGCATGCGCTGCCGTTTGTGTTTATTGGGAACGTCGGGGAAGAAGGCGAAGGGGACCTGCGCGGTATGCGGCACGTTTTCGCGACGCCGCGCTGGAGAGACACGATTGCCTACAGCGTGGTGGTGGACGGCGCCGGAGCGGATACCGTGGTGGCCGAGGCCCTGGGCAGCCGCCGCTTCGAGGTGATGGTGCGCGGTCCGGGCGGGCACTCGTGGAGCGACTTCGGCACGCCCAATCCGATTATTGCGCTCTCCCGCGCGATTGAGGTCTTCAGTCAAACGCCGGTCCCGGCTTCTCCGAAAACGACGTTTAATGTCGGCGTGATTCGTGGTGGGACTTCTGTCAATTCAATTCCGGAATCCGCGAGCATGCGGGTCGATTTGCGTTCCACGTCAACAGCGGAAATTGACCGGCTGGAGCGGGTGCTGCGCCTTGCGCTGGAGCAGGCGGTCGCAGCGGAAAATCGGGCTGCTGCGCAGCTGGGAGCGCGAAAACCGCTGATGGTGCAGAGCGAAGTGGTGGAGATTGGGAATCGTCCGGCGGGCGAACTGGCGGCGGATGCGCGGCTTCTGAAGGTGATTCGCGCCGTGGATGCGCAGTTGGGCAATACGGCGCAGGTGCAGCGGGCGTCGACTGACGCCAACATTCCGCTATCGCTGGGCCGCGAGGCCATCGCGATCGGAGGCGGCGGCTCCGGAGGCGGTGCGCACACGTTGCAAGAATGGTTCGACTGCAATGGACGGGAGCTGGGACTAAGGCGCATTCTGCTTACAATGCTGACACTGTCGGGAGTAGGAGAATGAGGAAGCGAATCGCTCTGATTGTGCTGTTGGGCTTGGCGTCTGGCGGGTTGGCGCAGAGCGGCGTCTCAACCCAGAGCGCCCAGTCGAGCGCGCAGAAGCCGAAAGCGGACCTGATCTTTACCCACGGCAACATCTTCACCGGAGTGGTCGATGCGGCGGCTTCGCTGGGGTCGGGCAAGCGCGCGGAAGCGCTGGCGGTGCTTGGCGACCGGATCCTTGCCGTAGGGGCACGCGATGAGATCATGAAGTTGAAGGGAGCAGAGACGAAGATTGTGGATCTGGATGGTCACTTCGTCATGCCCGGTTTCAACGACGCCCACATGCATCTGGCCAGCGCCGGCCTGGAGAAGATGAACGTCAATATGGTTGGCGCCAAGACGCTCGACGAGTTCCGTGATCGGTTGCGGGCCAAGGTCGAAGCCGCCGGTCCCGCGGAGTGGGTAGTCGGAGAAGGCTGGGACGAGACTTTGTGGCCGGTCAAAGTTCCGCCCACACGCTGGGATCTGGACGAAGTAAGCGGCAACCACCCGGTCTACCTGGAACGCGTGGACGGCCACATTGGCGTGGCGAACACGCGCGCCTTGCAACTCGCCAGCGTTACCGTCGCCAGTCGCGATCCAGAGGGTGGAAGGATCGATCGCGATGATTCCGGCACGCCCAACGGTATTCTCCGCGAGAAAGCGCAAGAGGCGGTGCAGGCAGTGATTCCCAAACCGACGCACGAGAAGCGGCGGCAAGCCATCGAACTGGCGCTGGCGGATCTGGCGAGTCACGGCGTTACCTCCGCGCAGGACTACTCGCAGTGGGACGACTTTCAGATTTACGAGGAACTTGAGCACGATGGAAAGCTGACAGCGAGGATTTCAGAGTGGCTGCCTTTCGACGACTCGATTGAAGACCTGAACAAGAAACGCGACTCGCATCCCGCATCCGACAACATGCTCCACACCGGAATGTTGAAGGGCTTCATGGACGGTTCGCTCGGCTCGAAGACGGCGGCGTTGCTTGAGCCCTACAGCGATGATCCTAAGAACAGCGGGCTGCCGCAATACGAAGCGGCCAAGCTCAATGCAATGACGAAGGAGCGGGTGCTGGCGGGATATCAGATCGGCTTCCACGCCATCGGTGATAAAGGTGTGCAGATGGCGCTCGACGCGTTTGCCGAGGCGGAGAAGGCGGCAAAAGACGGCAAGGTGAAGGCTGTCGATGGTGGCACCGATTACCGGCTGCGTATTGAGCACGCGCAAGTCACCACGCCGCCGCAGATTTTGCGCTTCAAAGAACTGAAAGTGATCGCGTCCATGCAGCCCAGCCATCTGCTCACGGATATGAACTGGGCCGAGTCGCGTCTGGGACCGAAGCGCGCGGAGCATTCCTACGCGTGGGCTGAGTTCCTTCGACGCGGAGTGGTCCTGGCCTTTGGCACGGATTATCCGGTTGAACCGGTGACGCCGTTTCGCGGGCTCTACGCGGCGCTTACCCGGATGAGCGAAGACGGAAAGAAGAGTTACTATCCCGCGCAGAAACTGAACATCGAGCAGGCGATCGCGGCCTACACGACGGGCGCGGCGTTTGCCGAATTTGCCGAAAAGCAAAAAGGCAAGCTGGAGCCGGGGATGCTGGCCGACTTTGTCGTGCTTGATCAGGACATTACGGCGGCGCTGCCGCCGAAAATCGTGCAGACGAAGGTTCTGCGGACGGTGGTTGGCGGCAAGACGGTGTACGAGGCCAAGTAGAATCGGGTCATTGGCCGTGTCTCCGCTGCGGGCAGAGACGCGGCAAGCCGCGTCTTTACGGGAAATTACGGTAACGCGAATTGGGTTTTCTGCGTCTAACGATTAGGCGACCTTCTGCCCGACCCCTGCCAGTGTCGAAGGTATAATAAAAGATTAGGTATTTTCAGGAGGAAAGAAATGGATTCGCGCGAAAGCGCTTTTTGGGCTCGTCTCAAGGCCAATCGTTGGGCCTATACTTTTACGATTCTGGCGACGCTCACCGTTGGAATTCTGATTGGCACGGTTGTCTCCTCTGGAGTAAAAGGCAAAGAGGGACAGAAGTCGTCGGATGCGACTCCGCTCACGATTCCCGCTCCGCAACAACTCTCGAACGCTTTCTCCCAGATTTCCAAGCAGCTTGAGCCGAGCGTGGTGAACATCAATACCGAGTCGACCATCAAGAACCCTCACCGGCGGCGCTCCATCCGTCCGGATCAGGATCAGGGCAACGGCGACGAAGACACTCCGTTCCAGGATTTCTTTGACAAGTTCTTCGGAGGCGAAGGTGGTCAGGGTGGCCCTGACCCGGGCACCATCCGCCAACGGTCGCTCGGTTCTGGCGTGATTGTCGATTCCAAGGGCTACATCGTCACCAACCGGCACGTGGTCGAGAAGGCAGACCGCATTCGTGTGAAGTTGATGGATGAAAACCCGGCCACCCCCGGCCACGACGCCAAGTTGATCGGGATGGACCAGGAAACCGACCTGGCGGTGATTAAGATTGAAGTGGATCGTCCGCTGCCGGCCGCAAAACTTGGCAACTCCGACGGCATGGACGTTGGGGACTGGGTGCTCGCCATCGGCAGTCCCTTCGGACTGCAGGAAACTGTGACCGCGGGCATCGTGTCGGCCAAGGGGCGCAACATCGTTCCCAACCGGCAGTTCCAGTCTTTTATTCAAACCGACGCCGCGATTAACCCGGGCAATTCCGGTGGTCCGCTGGTGAATATGGCGAGTGAAGTCATCGGCATCAATACTGCCATCCTGACGGAGACGAGTTCGTACGCGGGCGTGGGATTTGCCATGCCGTCGAACACGGTGGCGCAGGTCTATAACCAGTTGATCGGGCCGGAACACCGGGTTTCGCGCGGGTCTATCGGCATTGAGTTCTCGGCGCAACCGAATCCGGCGATCGCGCGCATTTACGGATCTGGCGTGACGGTATCGAACGTGGTATCCGGCAGCCCGGCCGACCAGGCTGGCCTGAAGATCGGCGACACGATCACCTCCGTGGATGGCAAGGACGTGAAGAGCGGCGACGATTTGGTAGCGGACATTGCTTCCCGCAAGCCCGGCTCGAAGGCCAAGCTTGCCTTCGTGCGCAACGGCAAGAGGCAAGACGCGACGGTGACCATCGCGGATCGCTCGAAACTGTTTGCATCCCGTCTGGGCGAAGAGGACGAAAACCAGAGCGAAGAGGCGCCGAAGGCCAGCAAGTTTGGGATTACGGTTCGCGGCATCACGTCCGATTTGGCCGACCGCTTGAGCATTCCTGCGGGCAAAGGTGTGGTGGTGCAGGATGTGAAGCAGGGATCGTTCGCGGAGGACCTCGGTCTGAATCGCGGCGACGTGATCCTGGAAGTGAACAAGCAGCCCGTGAACAGTCCGGACGACTTTACGAAGATCGAGTCGTCGCTGAAGAGCGGGCAGGATGTCGTGTTCCTGGTGCGTCCGCGAGGCGCGAGGGCCCAGGATGGAACGATATTCATGGCAGGTACACTTCCGTAACTGGTATGCATACCGGCGAGACTGGCGCTCCGTCCCCGTTTCGGGGACGATAGGAGTGGGCCGGTTTCGCCGGTTTTTGTTGGAGGGCAGTCGATGGTCGATGGTCGTTGGTCGTTCGGGACTGCGCCATTCATTTGAAGTCTGCGAACGACCAACGACCAGCGACTAACGACTGATTCTGATGGGCGAGTCGCGAATAGTCGAAGTCTCTAGATATGCACTGTGCGAATCAAACTCGGCGTTGGCTTCGGATCGGGCTTTGCAGCCTGCTCTGCCTGGCTGTGCATGGACTCGCTATCGCGGATACGCCGACTTCGCCAACGAAACCAGCGCAGGCTTCGACGACTCCAGCCGCGAAAGCGAAGCATCCGGGCAGCGCGCACGCCGTTTCCAAGCGCACCTCGAGTCGGACTTCGTCTCAGAAGAGCAAAAGCTCCCGCGGTAAGAAGGGTTCCAAATACAGTTCAAAAAAGCGGGGCCAGCAGGCGATTGACTCGGGTCGCGCCCGGCAAATTCAGACTGCGCTCGTCCGCGAGCACTACATGCAGGGGGAGCCTTCGGGATCGTGGGACAGCACCACGCAGGCGGCTATGAAGCGCTATCAGGCAGATCAAGGATGGCAGTCGAAACAGATTCCAGATTCCCGAGCGCTGATCAAACTCGGATTAGGGCCGAGCCACGATCACCTGCTTAATCCGGAAAGCGCGATGACAATGCCCACTACGCCCCCGGCAGCTGGCCCAAAGGCTGCGGTCAAGCCGGTTCCGGCGGACAGCATCCCAAAGAATTAGCCGGCACTCGCACTCACTCCTCCCCCTCCGGTAGGAGCGAGCGTGGACTCACCGCTCCAAAATTTCTTTGTACGCGTTCAGCGCGACTTTCTTCGGCCGGCCAGGCAAGACGATGTCGAAGCTGCGGCTGGCATCACCGCCGATTCCGACCTGAGCGATAGGCGTCATACCATTGCCGAAATCGGCAAATACGGAAACCAGCATGGCAAAGTGCTCATCGACTTCGCTCTGCGTAATGGTCATGTGAACATTCACTCTGCCAGCTTCCCCCGGAGTTACTTGATAATCGAAGTGGTAGCGCGGCACTTGCGTTCCATAGACCCACTCGTCGAAGAACCAGTCCAGGCGGCCGTTGCTCCGAAGATCCATTAACCTGGTCATGTGTTTCTCAGCGATCCTTGTCCTGGCTCTCGGAGTCATACATCATCGAACGCAGCATCTGCAAAATATAGGCACCCTTGGGATATGTCACGTTCTGGTAAGCACTCTCGCTGCGCGGAGAAATCAACCGCAGTCCCATCCAGATCGGGCCAGCGTCGTTCGGAGCCACGCCAAAATTGTTCTTCTCTAAAATACGCAACCGCAGGCGTTCCCAGAATTCGATGTAGTCCTTTCGCCAGTCTTTCCCGACGGCTTGCTGCAGGAAGAGCCCAGCCGAAAACTCGGCGAATCCCTCAGAGAGCCACTGGTCATGATAGGAACCCCAACTCACTGCATGACCCCACCACTGATGCGCCACTTCGTGAGGTGTCACCTCTTGCACGAAGCCAGTGAACTTGTCATTGATGCGGCCAAACAGCATCCATCGCTGCGTGGAGTCCATGTAAGCGGAAATAGGAAGATAGACCAGATTAGGCCACGATTGTCCGAAGGCAAAATTGGGCTGTTCCGTGATGTAGATGTCATCATAAGGACTCCTGCCGAAGTAATAGCTGCACAATTGCAACTGGGCGCGCGCCTGCTCGAGTGCGTACTTCGTCATACTTCCCGGCGCCATGGACTGCAGAAAAGCCCTTTGCTTATATTGCTGCAGAGAGTTGGGCAACTCGGACAAGTAATAGCCCGAAATCTTGTAGCCGGTTTTTTCGTCGGGCATCTCAATCTTTTTATAATCGCCGTAGTTGAATCCAGCGACTGCGACCGGGATGGGAGTGACCCAGTGGGTTACGGCAAAATCTTGTTCCTTAGACTCTGCTTGCAGTTGTCCGACGCTGATGACCTTGTATTTATGAGGGACCTTATAAGTAAGATCGTAAAGCGCCCGCTCCCCAAACCCATTAAGGTTCGGATACCAGGAGGTTCGGGCATTAACATAGAAACTTCCCTCCCCTGCCTCCTCGAGAACCTTGTCGCCTGTGTATTCGACAGTGATTGAGTGTTCTTTCCCGGCCTCCGGCGCGCTGGGGAGTATGGCGTAAAACGAGCCGTCCTCTTTCCGGCTTTCTTGAATCCAATAGAGAGCCTGCCCTTGTTCATCGATGACGCGCGTCACTCGCAGGTTCGGCAGTAACCCAAACTTTAAAACTCTTTCCCCGGCCAACAACGGCTCAAAGGTTATGGTGGCGATGCTGAACAAATGATCGTTCTTCGAGATCACGGTCTCGATCTTGTAGCGGTGTGTGGCAAACAGGCGGCGGTCCTCACTGGAACTCGCGGTGCGGTTCAAATATTCCGACTTCAAATGAGCCAGATACCAGACGCCGTCATCCATTCCCTCGGGATCGTAGTTGATGAGCGCGACCTCCTCTGGTGAATCCAGCTGGGGCAGCGCCCCCACACGATTTCGCACGAAGAAACGGAGGTCCTTGTGCTTCGTGCCGCGGAGGTAGGCATTAAAAAATGGCGGATGCGATGGATTGTAGAAGGCGGCCATCAGGTCGGCATCCACGTTGTCCATGGCTTCGCCTTGCAGCAGATATTGGCTGAAACCCAAAGGGTGTTCTCGGCGCTCTCGCACCCTTCCCTTCCAGTGGCTTAGAACGACGCCAGCCTCCGCAGGCGTTCCTATCTGGTCCCCCAAACCCGGAAGAAACTTCGTCCAAGCTTCTCGGGTGAATCGGAAAACCAGCTGGGTAAACTCTTCGTTAGCCTCACCCGCACCAGTACGCCGTTCGAGTTCACGCGCATCGAGGCGAAGCATAGGTTTCAGATTGAAATGTCCCTCGCCGATGAAGATCGCTCCAGTCTGAGCTCCGTCTACCGGGTTCAATACCGTTAACGTCCCTTTCCGAAATTGAAAAGTTCCAACGTCGTAATTCAGGGTGAAGTTGTCGAAGCGATACGTTTGTCCGAGTGCAACATTGCGGAGCTCGCGATAAAGGGGATCAGAATTCGCAAACGCCAGACTTTTTCCGGGGACGTTGACCGTCACCTGCTGCTGCGCGATGGCAAGCGTGAGCTGTAACTGGATAGGTCCCGGCAAATCCACGGTCTTCACCAGAGGTTCGAAGCCGTCCCGCGTTACTCGCACGGAATAAGTCCCGGTTTTCAAGTCGGACGAAGCAAATTTGCCCAGTCCGTCTGATGCGAGCACAACCGGCTGCGCCAGGTCTCCTCCGGTTATCTCAATCCGCGCTCCGGCAATGACGGCGCCCGACGAATCCTGAATGGTTCCGGAAATCGTCTCCGCTCGCAGCCATGTCGGCCCCACTAAGCAGAGAAAAAATAGCGCCACCTTAACCAGGGCAGAGCCAGGGTTTCGGGGCGCTTCAGCAAAACGATGCATGACTCCGCGAGGGGTACATGGCAGCATTTGAGTCCTCTTGAATACACACGAACTCGTGGTCAGGGTCGCGGTGCAATCTACCTAGTCCAGCACCGGCCGCGGGCAGTAAGGAATCGGAATCCCCTTGACGATGGCCCCCGGGTTGCCCTCGACCAGCGCTTCAGCATACTCTGCTCCCACAATTTTTGCTGCCACGGCGCGAGCGGCGGAGAGATTCGGGATTCGGCGCTTTGTATCGTGCGCGTCGGAGGCGAGGATGTGGACGGCAGAGCGGTCGAGCAGCCAGCGGGCGACGAACTCGGGGCGCTCTCCCCAGAACCCCGTCAGCGCCGAGGCCGTAACCTGCATCAGACAGCCCTGCTCCGCCCACTCTAAGATGCGCTGCGGCGTTTGCTGCAGGATAGGGTTCCGTTCAGGATGGGTCAGGATGGGTGTAAGGCCGCGATCTCCCAAGCGGAAGAAACAGTTCTCAAGCTGGGTCGGGATACTGAAATTGCTGAGTTCGATCAGCAGATAGTTGGTTTCGCCAATCGTGTAGATGTGCGGCTGCTCGAGGACTCGTTCCAGATTTTCGAAGGAAAGATGAAAATCGCAGCCTAAGGTTAGTTGCAATTGGGGCGCGGGATCGAGCTTCGCCTCGGCCTTCTCTTCGATCTTCACCTCGATCTTCTCCCGTAGCTGGCCGAGAAGGCCGGAGAGGTATCCGCGATCGTAGGCGTAACGATCGTTGGCGTGTGGGGTGGCGACGGCGTGAGTAATTCCGTCAGCCGCCGCCATGCGGCACATTTCGACGGCTACATCCCAGGACTTGGGGCCGTCGTCGACCTCGGGCAGAAGGTGGCAGTGGATGTCGATCACGACATAGTCTTTACTTGGAAAAAATCGATTTGCAACATAACAATTAGAACACATCCCGCCGCGGAGCACTGCGGAGCCGTCTGCCGCGCCTTCTCAGTCCGGTGTGGTGGCAGGGCTCTGACCCGCTTGAACCGGGCTAAGCCCCGTCACTACACGTGCGCAGCCTCGCGGCCCCGACCGCGCATCCAACCCAATTATCGGGCGAGGCGCGCGGTTGCCAGTTCCCGCCTTCTCGTGCACGATAGTGAACACGATCTTTTCGTTCTCACCTTGGATATTGAGGAGCAGGTTCGCAAATGAGCTTTCTGAGGGCGGCGCGTGCCGCACTGGCAGGTCAAAGTTGTCTTCCCCAAATTTCTGTGGCCGTCGTCGTTGTCTTCGTTCTGGCCGGACTTTCCCTTTCCTGCGGCAGCAGCAGTCATAGCACGTCGGGGCATAACCATAATGCGTATGTCACTCTGCCGTCGCGGGGCTCCGTGCTGCTGCTGCACATCAACGGCGCAACCGGGGCCATCACCCTGGGGGCGGAAACACCGCAAGTAGAGAACACCTCGCCGACCGGCATAGCGTTGCTCCCGTCGAAAAAGTTTCTTTATGCCATCAATTCCAGTTCCTTCGCCGACTCGATCTCGATTTTCAACGTGGCCAGTGACGGGACTCTGGCGCTCAGCGGCACGCCGACTCCGGCCGGTAACGGTCCGAATGATGCTGTCATCGACCCTTCAGGCAAGTATTTGCTGGTGACGAACAATTTCGGTGGGAACGTTTCCGTTTACTCCATCGACGCCAGCAGCGGCGCTTTGTCGGAGGTCGCGGGGTCACCTTTCCCCGCGAATTCGAATCCATCCGAGATTCTGATTACGCCGTCTGGCAAGTTCGTTTACGTGACCAATCCTGGCATTGGGATGGTCACCGCTTTCACGTTCTCAAATGGCGTGCTCACTCAGCTGCCCACTTCGCCGGTGCCTTCAGGAGCGGGAGCCTTCGGCCTGGCTGTGGATGGGAGTGAAAAGTTCCTCTACGTTGCGAATCCGTCGGCAAGCAACCCTCCGCCGTCGTCCACCACCGGCAACGTTTCAGGGTTTAACATCAACCCGAGCAGCGGCGCGCTGACCCCAATACTCGGCTCGCCATTTACCGCGACGAACGGCAAGGGTCCCAGCGCCGTCACCGTCGATCCCAGCGGAAGGTTTGTTTATGCGACGACGCCGGGATCGAGTTTTTCCGTCTGGTGTTTCACGATCACTCCGACCAACGGACAACTGGCGGCGGTAACGAACTCGCCGTTCAGCTTGACTGCGGGCGGGCTGTTCGCACTCATCGATCCGAGTGGCAACTATTTCTATATCGGAAGTCAGGATGCGAAGGGTATTGCCGGCTATACCTACGACCCATCAACTGGGGCTCCCAAGGCCATCACGGGCTCGCCTTTTTCCACCGTAGCGGCGCCCGGGAAGATGGTGCTTTCAGAATAGAAACCGATGGTTCCAGCTTAGGTACAGCTTTTGTAATGTGTGATTTACCGGCTGGCACTTTGGTGGGACAAGGTTGGCACCCGCGTGCCATTTTCAGATTCGCCGCTTGGACTTACATTCCCAAGTGAGCAGTTCTGGGGGAGGGCTGCCCGGGCGTCCTGGGTTCGCAAGAATCCGGACGCCCGTTTAATTTTCTGGCCGCTGGTTGCCTAACTGCCGGTTTACCCCTTTTCCGTTCCCGCCCGTTTAGCCTCGGCTTCCTGGTGCAAAAAATTCGAGTAGAACATCGGATTGCGATACAACAGGCATCGGAGTTAGAATCCCGTCCGCAGGCAGTTCGGCGCAAAGCTCGTCCGATAGTAGCGCTGGTGCCGCGCACTTTCGAGAGGTAGCGAAGTTTATGCTGTTTCCTCGTACGATCCCTCTTCGTCTTGCAGTTTTGCTACTTACAATCACGCCTTTGAAGCTTATGGGCGGGGCTTTCGTACTCACACAAAAGTATGCGATAGGTAATTGGTCGCACTCGGTCGTGATCGCCGACGTGAACGGCGACGGCAAGCCGGACCTGGTGTTCGCGGACTCCTTTAGCGGCGCCGGAGTAATGTTGGGCAATGGAGACGGGACTTTTCAGCCGGAGGTGCGTTTCGCTTCAGGGGGGCAGGAGGTGTCCGGAGTCGCCGTGGCGGATCTAAACAACGACGGCAAGCTCGATATCGTGGTGGCGAACTTTGATACCACCACTGTAGGCGTGTTACTGGGTAATGGAGACGGAACCTTTCAACCGGTGCAGACCTATGCTTCAGGCGGTGCTTCCTTGTCGATTCTCGCGGCAGATGTAAACCGCGACGGGAAAATAGACGTAATTGTGAGGAACTCGGATAACAACGGCATGGTGGCGGTCCTGCTGGGCAACGGAGACGGTACCTTGCGGACGCCGAATTTCTTTGGCTCGGGAACAGCACTTGCTATTGCGGTCGCCGATGTGAACGGAGACGGCAATCCCGATTTGCTGGTGGCGGAAATTGGTGCGGCTGGAGTGATGTTAGGCAATGGCGATGGAACATTTAAAGCGCTCGTAAATTACACCGCGGGCAGCAATAAAGCCACATCGATTACTGCGGCCGATGTGAACGGCGATCACAAGCCAGATCTTCTAGTGACATTTGGATGCGGCATAGGGTCCTCCTGTGCGCCTGGACAGGTGGCCGTCTATCTCGGCAATGGCGACGGAACATTTAAGCCATTTGTCGAGTACGCCACCGGCGCTCAGAATGCAGTGGCGATCGCAGCCGCCGACGTGAATCACGATGGGACGGTCGATTTAGTGGTGGCCAACCTCTGTGCGCTGAAAGCGAATTCATGCACGGGCGCGGGCGTTGTATCCGTACTTCGGGGCAGGGGTGACGGTACATTCAAGACCCCGCAATTATTTAGCAGCGGCGGCACATGGCCAGTTTCCGTCGCGGTTGCCGATGTAAATGGAGACAACAAGCCGGACCTGGTGGTCATCAACGAACAAAGGAGCTATTACAACGGCTACTACGGCATTGCGAGTGTGCTACTGAATAATATTCCGTGAGCCGGGGTGAGGGGGCTTTGGATAGGGACGCGGCTTCGACTTGCTCTGGGGCAGGATCTGTCCGCGACAAGACCAAAGGCAAAACCAACGGCAAGACCAAAGGGCAAGACCAAGGGCAAAACCACGGGCAAAAAACCAAAGGCAAAACCAAGGGCAGCGGGCGAGGGCGCCCGCTCCACACGGGCGACCTCAATTTGTGGAAATGGTGAAGTTCACCGTGATGCGCGCTTGCGTTTCCACGGGCTGCCCGTTTTGGATGTAGGGTTTGAAGTGCCACTGCTTCACCGCCTCGCGAGCCGCGGTAGCCAGGATGCTCGGGCCACTCAGAACCTGTAACTCCTGGATTGTGCCGTCTCGCGAGATGAGCGCCTGCAATCTAACTGCGCCTTGCACTTTCATCTGCCGCGCAAGCAAGGGATAATCCGGCGGCACCGAAACCGTCACGCTCTGCGCCGTTTGCGGCGAGAGCTGTACGTGATCGCCGGTACTGACCTGCACATTCGTCGCCGCGGAAGACGTCGCGCCCGAATCGACGTCAAGATGAATGGCATTACTTTTCGCGGGCACGTTGGTGTGGCGGTTTCCGGCTACGACTTCCACCTGGAGAGGAGGTAGCGCTGCGCGCTCGGTGCTTGCCGAGAAGGGAGCTTCGGCGGCAGCGGGTGGCGAGGACTTGGCTGGTTTGGGTTCCCGCTTCGGGGTCGCCGGGGTGCTCGCGGTTGCCGGAGCCGTAGTCTTACTTTCACTCTTACTCTTATTCCGAACCGTGGCTTCCTGCTCTTCGGCGCTCGGCGGAAACCAGAAATCCCAGTCTTTCAGAACCACGGCCGCCAGCGCCGCCAGCAATATCCCCAGCGCGATGAGCATCCGCTTGCGCTGCACTTCCGCATCCTGCGAAGTGGGTTGCGAGGGAAGCGGCGTCGACCGCTCCAGTTGGTTCTCGGGCTGGGTTTCGTCTTGAAACATCGGCACGTGAGAGCCTCGAAATCTTAATCAGTTCTTGGTGATGGCTGAGTTAGTATCCCCTAAACCGCCGCTCATGCCAAGCGAATCCCGCGCCGGGTTGTACCTTTATTGCTATAGCTGGGCCGTTTGTAGAGATGGGGCTCGCCTCGTCTCGTTTCGCGGCAGGAGACGCGGCGAGCCGCGTCTCTACGGGAGAGCAGGCTAGGAAACGGGAAAGTAGCTCAGGAAACCTTCACTCCCTTGTCGTCGATCTTGTCGAGAATGCCGGTGGCGGCGTCGAGAATTTCTTTATCCACCTTGCGATTCGAAGCGATGGCTTCCGCCAGCGGGATGGAAATAATCTTGTTCCCGCGCAACGCTGCCATTTGCCCAAATTCGCCGCGGTGTACCATGTCGATGGCGCCCAGTCCGTAGCGCGTGGCCAGCACGCGGTCGAAAGCGCTGGGCGATCCGCCGCGCTGGATGTGGCCGAGAACAACCGAGCGCGACTCGAAGCCAGTCCGTTTTTCGATCTCCTGCGCCAGTACCGAGCCGATTCCGCCCAAGCGAGCATGCCCGAATTCATCAAGGCCCGCCGCCGGCAGAGTCTCGTTGCCGCCGGCAAACTTCGCGCCTTCGGCTGCCACCACGATGCTGAAGTATCTTCCGCGGGCGTGGCGCTGGCGAATGGTTTCGGCCACCTGGTCAATATCGAAAGGAGTCGCGATCCAGCCTGAATCGCGTCCCATCACTTCCACCACGATCACGCGATTGTGCGCCTCGGCGGTCGTGTGCACCCGGTCGATGGCTTCGGTGGCAACGTCCACGGCGGTGTCGAAGCCGAAGGTGAAGTCGGTGCCCGCCAGATCGTTGTCAATGGTCTTCGGAACGCCAACCACTTTTAGTCCCTTATCGAAAAGTTTTTTTGCCACCGAGAGCGTGTCATCGCCGCCAATCGCGATCAGAGCTTCACAGCCATGCTTCTTGAGGGTCTCGAAGCAATGCTGCAGGCCGTCGGGACGCTTGGCTGGATTGGTGCGCGAGGTGCGGAGGATGGTGCCGCCACGCGGCAGGATGCCGCCGACCGCTGCGAGATCGAGTTCCATGGTCTTGTCTTCCAGCAAGCCGCGCCAGCCCTCCATGAATCCCACGAACTCGTCTTCATAGTGGAAGGTGCCCTTTCGAACCACTGCCCGAATGACCGCATTCAGTCCGGGACAGTCGCCTCCGCCGGTCAGCACTCCAATCTTCATTGCCTAATCCTCATATGATTTACGAATGTGAGTCCGTCCCCCTGAGCGGATATACTCCGCCCGATCTGCATGTTTCAGTGAGCCGGAATGCATTAGATTATCACGCGGCTCGCGTCGAGATAGCTACTTCAAAGGCTTTCACCACAGGGAGCACAGAGGAGCACGGGGAAACACAGGGGAAAACCGGATTTACTCGGCGGCGCTTGCGAAGGCGGCGCTTTTTCGGCCACAATACTCGCCGGACACTCGTCGCCAAATCATATAGCCCTCATGCCGAAAATATTGCGCGTTCTTTCCTGGATTGCGGTCAGCGTGCTCGGAGCGCTGGCGCTGGCCACCATTGCATTACATCGCGGCGAGCAGATCAATGCCCTATGGCTGGTCGTCGCCGCGGTCGCGACCTATGCTGTCGGATATCGCTTCTACAGCAGTTTTATTTCCGCCAAAGTGCTGGCGCTTGATCCTCTGCGCGCGACTCCAGCGGAGCGTCTCGATAACGGCCGCGACTTCGTTCCCACCAACAAGTGGGTTGTCTTCGGACACCATTTCGCCGCCATCGCCGGCCCCGGACCGCTCGTCGGCCCCGTGCTCGCCGCACAGTTTGGATATCTCCCCGGCACATTATGGATCATCGCCGGCGCTGTATTGGGTGGTTGCGTGCAGGATTTTGTCATCTTATTGTTCTCGGTGCGCCGTGACGGCAAATCGCTCACGGAGATGGCGAAATCCGAAATCGGCCGGGTGGGTGGCGTTGTGGCCTACGTCGCCGTGCTCAGCATCATCGTGATTCTGCTCGGCGCGACCGCGCTCATTGTTGTCAACGCGCTGAAGTCGAGCCCCTGGGGAACGTTTACCATCGCCATGACCATGCCCATTGCAGTATTGATGGGCGTCTATCTGCGCCGCATACGACCCGGGAAAGTTCTCGAAACTTCCGTCCTCGGATTTGTGCTTGTGCTAGCCGCCATCTTCGGTGGCCAGTGGGTTTCCGAGACGCCTACATGGGCAGCCATCTTCACGCTGACGGCTCCAACGCTGGCGATTCTCATAATCATTTATGGATTCGCCGCGTCATCATTGCCCGTGTGGCTGCTGCTCGCGCCCCGCGACTACCTGAGCACCTTCGTGAAGCTTGGCACAATTTCTCTGTTGGCAGTCGGCATCGTGGCGCTGCGCCCGTCCCTGCACATGCCGCCCCTGACGCGCTTTGCCGACGGCAGCGGGCCGGTGTTTGCCGGAACTATTTTTCCGTTCGCGTTTATCACCATCGCCTGCGGTGCGGTCAGCGGATTCCATTCCCTGATTTCAAGTGGCACTACTCCGAAGTTGATCCGCCGGGAGCCGGAAACCCGCATGGTCGGCTACGGCGGCATGATGGCCGAGTCGATGGTCGCGATCATGGCCATGATCGCGGCTTCAGTGTTGCAACCCGGCGTCTATTTCGCGGTCAACAGCCCCGCTGGTATCGTGGGCCAGGCGCCCGAATCGGCTGCGACCACGATCAGTTCCTGGGGATTTCCCGTCACCGCCGCCCAGATGGCTTCTCTCGCGCACGCCGTGGGCGAGCAGACGCTCTACAACCGCACCGGCGGCGCTCCCGCTTTCGCCGTCGGCATGGCGCAGATTTTTTCCAACACACTCGGCGGACAGGCGGTCATGGCGCTCTGGTATCACTTCGCCATCATGTTCGAAGCGCTGTTCATCCTCACCATCATTGACGCCGGCACGCGCGTCGGACGTTTCATGTTGCAGGACGCGCTCGGGCACATCTGGAAACCGCTCGGCCGCACCAGTTGGTATCCATCGATTCTTTTTACGAGCGCGGTGATCGTTGCAGCGTGGGGAAATTTCCTGTGGCAGGGAATCAAGGATCCGCTCGGCGGCATTAATTCCCTCTGGCCGCTCTTCGGTATTTGCAATCAATTGCTGGCGACGGTAGCGCTTTGCGTGGCGACCGCAATCATCGTGAAGATGGGCCGGGTACGTTACGTGCTCGTCACGCTGGTTCCGCTGTGCTGGCTGGTGGCCGTGACTTTTACTGCGTCGTGGCACAAGGTGCTTGATCCGAATCCGCGGATCGGTTTCCTCGCCCACGCCCGTCAACTCGCCGCTGCCGGAGCCAATCCACGGCTGATCTTCAACGATCGCCTGGACGCTGCCGTCACGGGAGTGCTGGTCGTGATGGTGGCGATGATCCTGGTCGAATCAGGTTTCGAATGCATGAGGGTGATTTCTGGAAGCAAGTCGGCTGCCACCAAAGAGGCGCCGTTTGTGATGACCCGGTTGGCCATGGAGGAGCAAGTATGAAGGTAGAGTCGCTGCCGGGCTGCGCCCGGCTGGACAGCCGAGGGCGGCTGTCCCTACGTGAGTTGTTTGGCTTGATCGTCGCGGTGCTGCGCGAGATTTTCGACGAGTCCGCTTACGAACGCTTTCTGGACCGCCGCCGTCTGGAGTCCTCGCCCAACGCCTATGCCATTTTCCGGCAGGAAAACGAGCAAGCGAAGTCCCGAAGACCAAGATGCTGTTAAGAGGGCCAAGGAGCAGGTCCTTCGCTCCGCTCAGGATGACAAAATCTGAAAGGCAATGGCTGAAAGCTGATGGCTGAATGCTGATTGCTGAGTGCTGCCCTGCTACACTTCCTCCATGCGCGTACTCGGCATCGACTGCGGCACGGAATATACCGGATACGGCATAGTCGATCTCTTCTCCGATGGACGCAACAATGATCGCCTCGTGTGCATTGTCTGCGGCGCCATTAAAGTTTCGCCGCGCGACCCTATGCCCACGCGCTTGTCGCGGATTTCGATTGGGTTGCAGGAACTCATCTGCCAGCACCGACCCGACCGCGTGGCTCTCGAAGACGTTTTCTACGCCGTTAATGTGAAGTCCGCCTTGAAGCTGGGGCAGGTGCGCGGGGTGGCCATGCTGGCCGCCGCTTCCGCCGGGCTCGAAGTCGCCGAATACTCTCCACTCTCAATCAAGTCGGCGGTGGTCGGATACGGCCGGGCCGAAAAGCATCAGGTCCAACAAATGGTGACACGCCTTCTGAATCTCGATCAGATTCCAGAGCCCGCGGATGCTGCCGATGCGCTCGCCATCGCCATCTGCCATCTCCACACCGCGGCCACTCGGGAGCGGCAGAGCGCAACCCGCTGACCTGTAGAGCCGGCGGGCAAAGACGCGGCAAGCCGCGTCTCTACGGGAAATCAGGCGCCCCAGCTTAGCCCCCGGTCAAGTTACCTCCGCCCACGTCCTGAAACCCTTGCGCACCGTGCCACTCGTTAGTGCATCCTTCGCTGACTCACGCCGATTCTCAAGTTATCCTGAAATGCACACAAAAAATTACACCGAGGATTTCATGAGCCTTCCCCGTCTCGTTGCTGCCGCCTTCGTTGCGCTTCTCTTGCATTCATCTGTGATGTACGCCGCCCAGACGGCTTCCTGTATCTTCGAGACGTTTTCCGCGCCCTCGGGATATTCCTTCAGCCAGATTCAGGGAGTGAGCGACGACGGCACCGTGGTCGGCCAGTTGATGGAAAACAACACGCTGCAACTGGTGGCTTTCAGGCGCTCGGCCGGCGGAGCCTTCACCGAGTACGCAGCCCCGAAATCGGCAGCCACGTGGTTGTACGGGCGCAATGGCAGTGGCACGAATACCGGTTTCTACCAGGACAGCGCGTACCCCGGGCACATTCACGGATTCCTGCTGGAAGGCAGCACGTTCACCGTCGTCAACCATCCCAACGCCGTCAATACCTGGCTCTTCGACACCAACCTGCTGGGAGGCGCGGTCGGCAGCTTCAGCGCCGGCGCGTACGTGACCAAGGGATTCAGGCTGGTGAACGGCAAGTACACCACGATTGGCTATCCCAATGCGCAGGTGACTTATGCGCTGGGGATCAATGACAACGGCGATGTTGTCGGAACCTACGCCAGCAGCCTCGTCAGCAACGGCTTCTTGTGGAAAAACGGGACCTTCAGCACCATCAATTACCCGTACGCGAAGTTCGGAACGGTTCTGACCGCGGTGAACAACTCCGGCGTCATCGTTGGCAACCATCTTTCCGATAAAAGCTTTGGCTTCATTTACGAAAATGGAGTCTTCAAGAACATCGTCTATTCGGGCGCGAAGTACACCATGGCCGGTGGCATCAACAACAACGGCCTGATCTCTGGAGAGATCTTCCTCACGGGCAAGACCTTGGGCTACACGGCGGTGTGCAAGTAAGCTCTTGGGTCTTGGCTCTTAGCCTTTAGCTCTCGGCTTTTAGCTTGGGTCCACACCGCGGCGGGCAAACAGGCAAATGCTACAGCCAGCAAGGAACACGTAGGGAAGGAAACCCTCGTCCGTCCAACCGAGCAAAGCTCGGCTCCTCTGAGCTAAGATCAAACATGGACCACGGGACTGTGATGGTCAACATTCTTATCCGTCAGGCGGGAAGCCGTGGAAGGCGGACTTAGTCCAAATACGCCGACAAGCCGGGAGCATCGCGCTTCAAGCTGAGAGCTAAAAGCTAAAAGCCAAGAGCCAAGAGCCAAGTTCCTGCCCTTGACACTGTTGCCAGCCATCCCCAATCATTACAGCGGCCCATGCCTCGTCCATTTCAGATTGTCTGCCTGCTCAGCTTTTTTGCGATCCTCTTTTTTCCTTCGACTCGCGCCTGTTCGCAAACCGAAGCTCCGGCGGTGGTCACGTTCACCATCGATTTCCCCACTTCCCAGCCCGAGCATTACTCGATTCGGGTTCAATCCGATGGCTTGGCGCGCTACCAATCCAGGGGCCGCCGGTCGCCCGATTCTGACGAGACCGATTCCCACGACAACGATTCCCACGACAACGACAGTTTTGATCTCGACTTCACAGTAGCCGCGGAAACGCGGCAGAAAATCTTCGAACTGGCGGCGAAGGCCGGATACTTCCAGAAGGACGTCGACTCGCATCACAAAGACCTCGCCTTTACCGGAAAGAAGACGCTCGCCTACAAAGACGCGCGGCGCAGCGGTGAGTCCACGTACAACTACTCCCTCAAACCCGCCGTGCAAGACATGACCAGCCTGATGCAGAGTCTCTCGGCCACGCTCGAATTCGGACATCGCCTCCAGTACGATCACCAGTACCAAAAGCTGGCGCTCGACGAAGAACTCAAGCGCATGGAGGGTCTGGCGCGCAACAATGAGCTGATCGAGGTCGCGGCCATTCAGCCCATCCTCGATCAGATCATCGCCGATCAGTCGGTGATCAACGTAACCCGCGCGCGCGCCCAACGATTGCTGGAGCGGGCAGGTGTTCGATAAGAAATTCCGCTGGCGGCGTTCGATGCAAACTCCCCTGTGGGCTTGCCCTGTGTTTGACCGCGTCACGGCATCGGATCGCGACGGTCTGAGACGCGGCAAGCCGCGTCTCTACGAAACGGGCGCGGAATCCACGCGTCCGGGATCGCCTTGACTTAAGCCCTCGACGCTAGCAGTCGAGGCAACTTAAGGGGATGGCAAAGGCTCTAATCGAGTAGACTTAAAGAAGATCTTAAGTTTCGTATCAGGGCATCGCTTTAGCGACGCCATCGGTTCTTCGAAATAAGCGCCCCTTTAGGGGCTGGGCATAGGGAGCAATCCGGGGAGATGTATATGTCAATCACAAGGCTCGGAAAGACGCTGGCAATGGGGGCCGTGCTGGCAGCGGCGTTTCTGGTGGTTTCGGCGTCGGCCGAGTCGAAGGCACGTATCGTCCGCTTGAGCGAAGTGCAGGGCACGGTGCAGATCGACCGCGCCACCGGCGAGGGTTTTGATAAGGCGTTTATCAACCTGCCAGTGATCGAGGGCTCGCGCTTGAAGACGGGCAAGGACGGCCGCGCGGAAGTGGAATTCGAAGATGGCAGTGCGTTGCGTCTCGCGCCCGGCAGCGAAGTGGACTTCACTCGTCTCGCGCTCGGCGACGATGGGCAGAAGCTCAGCGCCGTGCAACTTGTCTCCGGCACCGTCTATGCGAATCTTCACTCGAAGAAGTCTGGGGAGAAAGGGGGCGACCAGTTCCAGCTGAGTTTTGCCCGCGAGTCCGTCACCGTGGCCGGGGCCGCGCATTTTCGCGTGGAACTCGACGGCGCGAGCAAGGCGACTTTGGCCGTATTCAAAGGCAAAGTGAGCGCGACCTCGCCGTCCGGAGAATTTGAGGTTGCCGAGAAGCACAGCGCGACCATTGACGTTCCGAAAGACGATCTTGCGAATGGCGATCCCGCCAAAAGAGACACCTTCGTGATCGCGAAGAATTATGAAGTGGAGCCCTCCGATGCCTGGGATCGGCAGCAGACCGACTATCACGATCGCTATGCTTCCGCTGGCGGCTCTGGCGTTTCGTCGCCGTATGGTTACGGCATGAGCGACCTGAATTACTACGGCAGCTTCATGAACGTGGCCGGCTATGGCAACGTCTGGCAGCCCTACTTCATCGACGCCGCCTGGAGTCCGTTTCAGGACGGTGGCTGGGCCTTCTATCCAGGTGGCGGCTACATGTGGGTCTCGGGCTATCCGTGGGGATGGATGCCCTACAATTACGGCAACTGGGCCTTCATTCCCGGTTTTGGATGGGTCTGGCAGCCGGGCTACTACAATCCGTGGTATGGCATTCCGCAGGTTGTGAATCCGCCGGTCAGAACGAAAGTGCCGACGCCGCCCGTGCGCGGCCAGAAAACGGTGATGGTGGGACGGGGCCTAGCAGCAAATCCGGCAGCGGGGGCGCCGCGTCGCCTGACCATCAATCCCGGCTCTGCCGGCTTCGGAGTGCCGCGCGGATCGGTGCGCCACCTTGATCGCGTCGCGAAAACAATGGATCGAACTTCTCGTCCCGTCGTAGTCGCGACTGCTCCGCCAGTTTCGAGCACTGCAACGTCTACCGGCTTCGGGACGAGTTCAACTTCAACGTCCACTTCAACGAGAGGCGGGAGTTCTACCGGGATGGCTCCGGTGGGGGCGCCGCACAGATCGGCCGCGCCGCCGCCGTCGCGTCCACATTGATGCGGTGGAGCGACGGGCGTCTCGCCCGTCCAGTTTGATCGTGGCCGGGCGGGGACGCTCGGCTCTCCATTGGCTGCTTCTTTTTTTACTTCACAATAATTCCCGCGTAACCTACCACTGAGTTGTAATCGCCGGAGACATCGCCTGACGTTGCGTACTTGACCAGCGTGGCGGAAGCCGCCCCCAGAAGCTTCGCTGCCGTGAGCATGACAATCGTTGGCCCGAAGCCGCACATGCTGATGTCTTCATTCATTACCACCTCCCACAGTCCGCGCGCATCCAGGGCCAGCACGCGTTCGATTGCTTTGCGGTCTTTCACGCGAGTGATCGCGTCGGACTCGTAGTGGTTCATGTCGCTGGAGGCGATGATGAGGACTTTCTCTTGTCGCTCTTCTTCTTGATCTTTCTCGTGACGGTCTTCTTCGTGACGATCGGCGATCACATCCGCCAGCGCTTCACCCAATCCGCGGAGTACATCAAAGTTGCTGGTACCGATGGCGATCGGGACTATTTTCAATTCCGGCCGCAGCGTCTGCAGGAAAGGAAGCTGGACTTCGATGGCGTGTTCGGCGCGGTGCGCGGCGGTGTCTTCTTGCACCGCGGGGAAGCGGAGCAGCAATCGAGCGCTCATCTCCGCGTCAGCCGCCACTTCGCCCAGCGGAGTCTGCCACGTGGTGTTGGCCATGATGGCAAGCGGACGTCCCTTGCCCGTGTGATTGGGGCAGAGAATCACGCAGCGCTCAGGAATTTTCAGGCGCGAATAGACAGCGCCGGCGACACCGCCGGAGTAGATGTATCCCGCATGGGGAGCGACGCATCCGATGGCGGCGATGGGGGCGGTTGCGGTCGGAATTTTGCCCGGAGAAGTAAATTCCAGAACTTCGCGCAGCAATTCTTCAGCGCGGCTGGGATAAAACCTTCCGGCAACGGCGGGATATCGTACGGCGGAAGTCGTCATTGTTACAGGCCTCCTCGCGGAGACTTGTGGAGCGGGCGCGCTCGCCCGCGAGAATTATGAAGTGCCGTCGCTGAGTGCGCGGAACAAGGCGGCGGTTTTTTCCAGCGGCAGCGCTTCGGCCCGGATCGCGGGTTTCACGCCGCTTTTCGCCAACGCGGCGCGCAGCGCATCTTCATCGTACCGCGTCTTCAGATTATTCCAGAGAGTTTTGCGTTTCTGCCCAAAGCAGAGTTTCAGGAACGCAATGAACTCGGCCTCGGAAACGCGAAGCGACTTCAGCCGGGGCTTGATCGTAATGCGAACCACGCTCGAATGAACCTTCGGAGGCGGAGAAAACGCCGCCGGCGGAAGCGTGAAGAGTTGCTCGACCCGGCCGTAGAGCTGTGCCGTCGCCGAAAGCAAGCCATAGTCGCGGCTTCCAGGCGAAGCGGCCAGGCGATCCGCAACTTCTTTTTGCACCATGAGGACGATAGTCGAAAAGTAACGGTGATATTCCAGCAGCCGCAGCAGAATATCGGAAGTGATGTAGTACGGCAGGTTGCCGATGACGCGGGCCGGTTCCGGCGCAAAATTCAGGCCGGTGCGCAGGCTTCCTGGCTTCGCGCCGAAGACTGTGTCCAGTTCGATCGTTAGAATATCGCCTTCGATGATTTCAACATTGGGATGCATAGAAAATTTCATGCGGAGCTGCGCCGAGAGAACACGGTCCAATTCCACCGCGATCAGCCGCCGCGACTTCCGTGCCAGCAAGTCCGTGATGGCGCCGCGGCCGGGGCCGATCTCAAGCACCGTGGCATCTGAAACATCGCCCAGGGCCTCTACAATGCGAAGAGCCGCCGCTTCGTCCGCCAGGAAATGCTGTCCGAGTCTGGGCTTGCGTGGACTTGTTTGGATGGTAGCGCCCTTCGGCACATTGACCCTCTTTCTTTCCGGCATTTAGACTGAAGTGAATTTGTAATTGGTAATTTCTAATTTGCAATTGAAGGAAACAAGTCGACGATTTTCAATTGCAAATTACAAATTGCAAATGGCCAGCCGCGTCTCTACAGCAATCATCATCATAACGTGAGCGGAGGCATATCAGTCCTCAGGAGGCTTCTTCGCAATGCATATCGCTTTCGCGGCATCCGAGTGCGTTCCCTTTTCTAAAACTGGCGGACTGGCGGACGTGGTCGGCGCCTTGCCGCATGCACTGGCCAGCCTGGGGCATCAGGTGAGCGTGTATGTTCCACGCTATCGGCAGACTAAACTTGCTGATCCGCAAACGGTGGTCCGCAGCATTACCATCCCGTTCGACGACAAGTATCGCTTCTGCTCGGTGGTGACGGCGGGAAGCAGCGCCGGGGTGCGATTTTATTTTGTGGATTATCCGCCGTATTTTGACCG
>Ga0193751_1000696_pt1 | contig 24635 bp, 32 predicted proteins | sample L1c2metaG_FD_143050 | JGI IMG/M metagenome (GOLD analysis project Ga0193751, IMG submission 143050) | Soil microbial communities from a riparian zone of the East river system, Colorado, United States - L1c2 | ecosystem: Environmental > Terrestrial > Soil > Riparian zone | place: USA: East River... | reverse complement strand
GGGAACTGGAACTGGCTAGCCGCAAACGGCAATCTGTAGCTGTTCTTTTTCTCGATCTCGACCACTTCAAGAGATTCAATGACACCTTCGGCCATGATGCGGGGGACAAGGTGTTACAGTCCCTGGCCGATCTGTTTCGAACATTCTTCCGCTCCACCGATATATGCTGCCGCTACGGCGGGGAGGAGTTCGCCATTATCCTGCCTGAGTCGTCTGCACAAGACGCGGTCAAACGCGCGGACGCGCTGCGCTCCGAAGTAAAAAGCCTACGCTTGAAGTATAAGAAGCAGACTCTTGGACAGCTTACTCTCTCGGCGGGTGTAGCCGCGTTTCCGGAGCACGGATCAACATCCGGCGAACTGCTCAAGACCGCGGACAAATGCCTCTATGAATCCAAATCCCGCGGTCGGGATGTTGTCACGGTAGCTGTTCCATAAAAACGCGTGACCGCGTTGCCGCTTTTTACCATCCGATGCGACTGCCTCATGTCGTGCTGCCATTCCCGGATAGTCGGAGACAGAAAGCCGAGGTCCCAGCGGTCTGTGTCAAGGCCGGACAACGTCCGCCGCGGAGCGGTCCGCAGAGCCTTGACACCGATCGCGCCTCGGCTACACTGGCGCTATCCAGGGAATGGTCGCGATTGGTTTTATCCGTGTGTATCTGGTGGTGACTCCGCCAAAGTCTTTTGAGCCCAGCGATGTTTCTTTGCCAACAGTGAGTTTTACCCGCCCTTCTTGAATATAAAAAACAGCGTCGGACAAGTCGCCCTGAGCAAAAATCGTCTGCTTTTTGACAAAAGAGGAGATGGTTCTGCCGCCGTCGATGGTCGAAAGAAATGCTTGGGGATCGAATTTGCGGCGTTTCTTGGCAGCCGCTGCGGGTGTCATGATTGGCCCCCTTTCAAGAATTCCGAATGCGCAGAAGGGAACTTCCCATGAAGAAAAATGTTACGTCTGCGGATAAACTACGATCCGCTCGACGAAAATAATGATTCCACCGCCGGTGTCGAAAGTCAAACGTTTCCGCTTGACTATTGCCGAACTTCCGGCAGCCGCCTCGGTTGCCCATCGCGATTGTTCTGGGGTGAAAGCGGTTACCAAAGATTGGGGGGCGGGAAAGTTTATAAGCGTCCTGATCCGAATTGACCAGTCTTGAGAGTAGTGCGGAGTCTAGAGTAAGTTTAGTCGTGATACGAGGGGGTGTCGTGTGGCTTCAATCGAAGGGCAAACTATTCACAGAGTTCTGCTAGTGGATGACGATGAAGTTGTACTGGACGTGATGAGCCAATCGCTCAAGTCCAAGGGATTCGAGGTAGTCGCTGTAGGTGGCGTAGCGGAGGCTCTGAAATGTATTTCCACGGCGAGCTTTGACGTTCTCATCACGGATTTGCACATGCCCAACGCAGGTGACGGCTTCACTGTGATCTCCGCCATGCGACACTCCCAACCGAACGCATTGACGATGCTGCTGAGCGGCTTCCCAGACGTGAAAAGCGCGATGGAAGCGATCATTCTGGAGGCGGACGAAATCGTCGTGAAACCAGTCGGAATTAAGCACCTTGCGGATCTTGTCCGAGAAAGGCTGCTCATTCAAAAACCTGCTAATCGGGCGAGCAAGGAGAGAGTGAGCGAGATACTCCATCGCTGTTCCGACCTTGTTGTCAAGAACTGGTTGGCACGGGTTAAGCAGGCCCGTGAACTGAACCATCTTGTCCTTATCGACAGTGAGCGCACTGGTCATCTTCCCAAGCTGCTAGAAGACCTCGTTGCCCGCCTCAACAAGCCCATTACCGGATCACCGCAGGATGGCGATGCCATCTGTTCTCCCGCTGCCGTCCTACACGGCGAGTTGCGATACGCGCAAGGCTACACTCCCGAGATGCTGGTACACGAATCCAGAATCCTTCAGGTGACCCTCTTCGGGACATTGAAAGACAATATGAACGCTCTGGATTTCAGCCTGCTGTTGCCGGATGTCATGACGATTGCGGACGAGGTGGACGCACAGTTGACTCAGACCATGGGCAGCTACATGAAATTTGCGAATTCGCCAAAGGCACCGAAGTTGGCGATCTCGGCGAAGGCGCCGGCCGCTTAGTCTAGCGAAGCCGACTTGGCGTCCGTATGTTGATGAAAGACTTCTTCGAAGCTGTGGACCGCGCCTTTATACAAGGGGCGGGTCGAAACTCGGCACCGCGTCGTCCGGAACCAAAGGCTCCAGTGAAATTGTCTCTATCGGTACCGGAGGGTTCTCCATCGGCACCCTCGTCAGAGCGTTGTCGTCAGCCAGAACGCTGTCGTCAGCCAGAACGCTGTCGTCAGCCAGATCGTCGTTACAACGGCAGTATCTTCCGCTGAGGGGACTGTGGTCACGCGCAAAACAACGCCGCATTCGCGGCGACAAGGAGAAGAACCAGTGAATAAGGATCAGGTTTCTGGCAAGGTTGAACAGGTTGTTGGAAAGGTAAAGGAAAGCGTTGGAGAAACTGTCGGCAACGAAAAACTAGCCAATCAGGGAGTTGCAGATCAAGCCAAAGGTGCGGCAAAGGAGACTTGGGGCAACGCTAAAGACGCCGTCAAGGAGGTACAACAGTCGCGCAAGGACGCCGCAAGCGACAAGGCACACGAGACGCGAGACAAGATCAGCCAGTCGGTGCAAGACACCAAGCAGAAGGTCAACGAGAAGATCGACAAATTCAAGAAGCGTCATTCAGCCTGATGCGCTGCGCCTTTCCGAAGACGTTCGAGCAACCACTTGAATGGCGTTCGCATCTTTCCTGATGGGTGAGACGACGAAGGAACGCGGGCAGGAAGCGGCTGCGGGCAAGGCCCCGAAAAGACGACCTTTCTCAAGAGGGAACATGAAGAAGGACGACCCCAACCCGAGAGAGCTGCTCGCCAGCAGTTGTCCGACTTGTGGTGCTGCTCCGGGAGAGAAGTGTCAGCTTACCAGCGGCCAACTGCGCACCGAGCCGCGTCGAGATCGTCGATTACTCGCAAAAGACTAGAACTCCCACGAATCCACCGCTCGCCGACGTGCCTGTAACGCCCCTGTGCTTTTAGGCGGGCCGATGGCTCGTTACTGGCTAGACTTTCTTAAGCCACGGCTGGTGCAGTCTCTTACAGCCGTCATCATCCCACTTGACGACTGCGTCCTCCTCGTTCGTCTGTTCAACTGTGCCCAACTCCCCAGTCGGTATTCCGAAGTTGCCCAGACCCTCGACGCGATCTCCGGGACGTAGTTCCGACTCGTTGACAGCGGGGTCGGCGAGTAGCGGCGGCTTGGCTCGGTCTGAGTCAGGGGTCGCTCCGGGGTGTGATAGGGGCGGTTGGGGAGCCTTGCGCAGCTTGCGTGTTAGCTTCTTGGTGCTAACGGTCAAATCCATTCTTTCCCATGAGGCCGGAGCAGTGCTCTTCGCTGTGACTTTTGTCTCCTCAATAGATACAGCATAGGCTTCGAAAGAATGGTTCGGCTGGTCCAAACTGCACAGGTCTGACAAATATTGGGATAAAGGCGGTGGCGCAGGGGGCTGACCGCGAACGTTGTACAAATCAAGCGGCTCAAAGTGGTCTAATATGATCAGACATCCGACTTCGCCGCTCCTATCATGTTGTGTAGTGAACAGGTTGAGACGACCGTTATAAAGGCCAGTCCAGCTTCCTCTTAAAAGCGAGGTACAACGAGGTACAACATGGAGACCCTATTGATTGTTCTGTTGGTGGTGTTCTTGCTCGGTGGCGGCGCTGGGGATACTCTCGCTGGCGCGGCTAGCCTGATCACAGGATGAATGCGTGACCCTGCTGCTTGATCCTATTTGCGGCATTTATGAGGGTTCGACTCTGGGAGATACCGCCCGAACCCTCTTTCAGGTTCCTTCAGGTTCCCTGAACGTAAGTCAGCCCACCTGAAGTTTTCTCTCGTTAGACTCTCAGGAAAGCGACGTGCCCCATGCATTCGAATGCGATCCTGCACAAAGTTCAGCAACTCTACAACGTGAGTGAGCGTCTTGACTCACTGGCGGAACAACACCCCCTCGTTTCAGAAGCACTCGTAACCATTTCGGGAAGCGTTCGCAATACCGCCACTTTGTTGGAGGTGCTGGTTGTGACAAAAATAGCGCCCCTCACCGGACTAAACCCAGCAAGGGCCTGATTTGCGGACTCGCTGTATGTGGGGTATTTGTGGCCGCGGAAGCTAGTCGTGGAGCACGACGCCGAGAAGGGAACTGTGACATCGTGGGATGGCCTCACGAACTCCTCATCGACTTCGCAGACTCCTTGACTGCACCCGTAACTCCGTGGCGAACACCCACTGACTGAACCAACCCGGCCCCATGTCCTCTTTAAAACCCGAAGGCGAATCATCGCCACTTGCACTCATTGACCGAATTGGCGAGCGCAAGCACCTGCCATTTCACTCGCGAATGTGGGGAGGGTAACTTTAGTTCCGAGTCACACCAAGGATGAGCGCCTACAATTGAAGCTGTGAGACATTACACGATCAAAATGATGAACGGCCTCGCCAAGTTCAAGTGCCCACTTTGTAAACACTCCGTCACCACACGGGAGTTTAGCAGCCAGAACGGTAGCTGCCGCACCCAAGCGGCTAGGGCAATGAACGAGCACGCGACGGTGGTACACGGCCGTCCCTTACCCATTCCGCCACGTGTTGCTCAAACGTGGTCTGCCCATTAAACGCGCATCTCGCCAGGAACAATGAAAGTGACACGATTAGGAACCAGAGGGAAGAATCCAAATGCATGACTTTAGAGGAAAAGCGCAATGAGCTATAGCGAATCAAGAAATCACTTCGAAAAGGCCAGAATCAACACCGCCGATGCAGCAACCATTGAGACGTTGGACGGACTCAAGCATTTGTCACACGCCATTGAGGAAGACTTCAGAACGTTGGAACAGCACATCCGCAATATCCAAGAATCAGCGGACAGGTACCGGACCCTCAGTCTCCCAGTGGGCATCGTCGATAAGGTGTGGTTTTGATGAAGCCCCGCAATCAAATCCAGAAATCGCTGTTTGCTCCGCTGCTTGCAATCATGTTCCTCGCTGGTTGCGGTGCGCTCAACCCGTTCTGCGGGAGTGCCCGGCCGAAGCCCGTGCTGACTTCGCTCGCACCGAACCCCGCGATCCTCGCTCAGGTACAACAGGGCTTGCTGCTCACAGTGAACGGCAGCCACTTTTATTCCTCCTCGATCCTCCTATGGAACGGAGCGGCATTGCCCACTACAGTCATGAGTGGCACCCAGTTACAGGCCACGATTACCACAACCCAGATTTCGTCTCCCGGTACCGCCCAGATTGTCGTGCACACTCCCGCCAACCTCTCCGGAGACCTCGGTTGCGACAGCGGCGGTAACAGCAAAGCGTTGACCTTTACGGTCACTTAGCAGTTGGGGATACCGTCTCTATCGTAGACGCATATTCCTGCGTCCCGAGAGGCGGCAGCACCAGTCTCGGCAGGAGCGAGGGTTCGCTGGCCCAGACGGTGAATTAGGGATGGGCAAGTCTTCTGAAAAGAAGACCCTGCGCCGAGTCATGAAGATATGTTGAAAAGGGGCGGTCGTGAGGGTCCGAATGTCACTAATCCGACGCTAACCCATGATCGCCCTAACAATCTTCTCGCCTTCTTAGGGGCACTACATCGCTGTAGCAGATGCTAGAGTACTGTTCCCAACAACGGTGTGACTGTTCACAATTGCTCACTTCCTCAGATTTTTGGAAAAGTGTTACATCCGTCAGCTATGGTCGTGTGCGGAACAGATGCTCTTCGATTACAAGCTGCGAGAAGGCGTCGACACACACAAAGAAGCAACGGGCTGGCGCTGATGCGTTCGATTGGGCTGGATATGTGATCACTCCCCTCGCTATGTTTGTGAGGTCGCGCCCGGCCGACTAGTTTGATCTTTATAGCTCAGACGCTCAACTCCCAGCAGCGTATCGTTCCCTTATGTCCCCAACATCTGTCATGACCAGCCACAGTGGTGACTCCCCCTCAGTTTCCGAAATCTGCGCCCGCGTCAATGAGCGTGTCGAGAAGGCCTTAGGTGAGCGACGGAAGAAGGCGTCCGTGGACAAGTCATGGGATCAAGATCGGGGCAAGGGCGCTGTGGAACAGGACTCGCAGAACGAAGGCGGCAATACTAGCATGCAAGGCCAATTGGGGCACCGTGATGAAAATGCAGAGTTGAAGAACGCTGATTCTGATTTGTCCGGGTGAGCCCCGCCATATTACAGGGAAAGCCCTTGACTACTCAGTGGTCAACAAGGGCCTTCCAGCAGAAGCCGCAACCCGTTTCTTGTCAACGCCGAATTTTTGGGCTTTCGACTGGTCAGCCAGCATAGTCTTTGAGACGGTGCGGGCTGCAGGAACCTGGGAGTGACCACAGGTTTTTGGGTGTTGGGTTCCGCGCCCCCACTTGAGTGCCATTCCTTCCACTCTTGTCCACGAGCTAAGCTCATTTTCACCCGAAAGACAATTTCCATATTCAGTCTTGGTGACTCGTTGTCGGAACAACATCCCCTCGTCTCAGAAGCACTCCTCACCATCTCCGGAAATGTTCGAAACACCGCGACTCTGTTGCAGGTGCTGGTGGTGACAAAAATGCGGTCGGTCTCCGGATTCGATCTAGCAGATGCCTGATTTGCTCAGCGCTGTCTCGGAGCTTCGTTTGTGGGGTTGGGGCGCGGTAGCTAGTCGTGGAGAACAACATTGAGCAGTGAACTATGAACTTGCAGTCCGCTCCCATCATAGTCAACGAACCCCATCTCCCTGAACCTGTTCATGAAAAAACTAACCCGCGACCGGGTTGTGCCCACCATCTCTGCGAGCGACTCCTGACTAATCTTGGGGATTACAATCTCGGGCTTACCTTCCTTGCCGAAATGAGCCAGCAATAGCAATATCCGGGCCAGTCTTTTTTCACTGGAATTGAAAAGCTGATCAACCAAATCCTCTTCGTATCGGATGTTCCGTGTCAGCAAATATTTCACGAACATGTCGGAAAACTCGTGTTCCCGGTGAAGCACTTCCACCATGGACTCTTTGTCGATTCTCATCACGGAGCAATCGGTTATCGCGGTTGCGGAGCACAGGCGGAGTGGTTGCCCTGCAAGGCAACCTTCTCCGAAAAAATCGCCCTCGCTCAGAATGCCGATCGTGGCTTCCTTCCCGATCTTCGAGACAACGGTGAGTTTTACCTTTCCTTCCTTTATATAAAAAACAGTGTCGGACGAGTCGTCCTGAGCAAAGATCGACTGCTTTTTGGGAAAAGCTTCGATCTTCCTACCACCGTTGATGGTCGAAAGGAATGTCTTGGGATCGAATTTGCTGTGTTTCTTGGCCGCTACTACGGGTGTCATGATTGGCCCCCTCTCTCTCAAGAGTTCCGAATGCGCAGAAGGCAACTTCCTATGATGGAGCAGGAATGAATGCGCAAGAAGGCGAGAACAACGTACTTTGCGGGCAACACTGCGATCCGCCCGACGAAAATAGTTTTTCACCCTTGGTGTCCAAAGTCAACCATTACCGCTGTTATCCCTGACACATTACCAATTCCCGAGTGAACGCGCACTCGGGATGCATGTCCTTGTTTGTGAAGGGCTTGCAGGAGCAGTGGGTTGACAGTTGATGAAACCAGGCGTTAGGACAAGCTTGCGCCGTTTGTTCGCCGAAAACTAAGGTCAATGAGTGCAATCGCGATTTTGCAACAGTTACCAGTTCGCTCGATTTACCAAGACAATGGGTAGTGTCAGACACTAGCGGACATGAGGGAGGCTAGCAGCGGAAGAGAATGGCTGAGGCACAACGAGCGACCGATGCAGGCGGACTTGGGCATGAGATTGATCTTCAGCAGTGTCCTAAGATTGTGTTGAAAAAACAAAGGGTCCCCGGATGTCTCCCCTCCCCTAGAAAGAGATCATAGGGACCCCTCGTCTAACTGGCGTCGGAAGTGTAGTACTGCACTGACTTAGGGGCAAGAGAATTTTTCGGAATTATGCCTTGGGCAAACTGTCAGCGGCAAAGTCCCCAACTCGACACCTTCCGCTTAGGTTTTGTCTTCCCCGGCTACCGGACGAGTGGGCGCGGCGGGCTATTCGTTCCGGGCAATCTTGCGGCAATCGTCGCAAAGGTCGTCCGTGAAGTACTGCCCGTGTTCGGGCACAGTGCCGCAAATCCGACAAACCCACCCGCTCTCCCGGCACAGGTTCGCCCATACCCTATCCTTTTCGCGCTCGGCGTCGTCCGCCATGAGGAAAGAGTATAGCTCCCATCTCTGGGCTTGCCTTCAGAATGCTGTCGAGTGGCGCTCTTCGTGCGAACCCGCCGCTGGCGCGTGCAGCGGAGAAACGAGGTGTGGTGTTTTCTGGGTCAGAACGAGGTTCATTTCGCTGGCGAGTTCCGTCAACCTCGCAGGATCTTGTTCCCCAAGGCACGGGGTCGCTAATTCTTTCCACCGCTCAAAGGTTTTCGACACATTAATCCTCATTTCTACCGGCACGAAAAAAAAGCTCGGGAAGACATTCCAGGTGCTACGCTTCCCGAGTTACTTGGTCCCTAGGTTCTAAACCAAGGTCAAAACTAATGAACAAACACAATAGGCTCGGAGCTAAACATCGTCTGTCCAATATTGATCGCATCGACGGGTGATAACAACACACCGGGTTCGCAAGACGTGGTGCTCAGGGTTGGACTCTAGGATTAGTTCCGGAAGATCACGGCATTGTTTTGCTAACGAGGTGGGATTCGACACCGAATCTTGCTGAAAATCTAGCTGGCTGTCACATCCATTTCTTTACTGCATGCAAGACAGTCGTCAATGTGTTTCGTCAATGTGTGACTACTATCGCGACCAGCCCCGGCAAGTCTGTGCATTTCGTCGGTTTCCGAAGCACTTCTGTTTGTCTTATCGTCCAAACACTTCCATGCTCCCCATATTCTTTTGTCAGACTCGAATAGAGATCGATGAGGGGAGCATGGCATAAAAACCTCCAATAGGTATGGTAGGTGACCGTCAATGCAAAAACTGGCGCGACCCCGAAAACGCTGAATCAACTGCCCACATTAAAAGTCACTCACGTGAACGCGTTAACCGATGACACAGGAATGCTGCAGCACGCGATCTTTACCATCCCGAATCGTGCCGAGGGCTATACCACCGACGACAACGCTCGAGCCCTCATTTTTACGGTGCTGCTGGCGCAACTGGGCAAGGACAAGGACAAGGACAAAGACCAGTTCGGGAACCCTGAGCTCAATCGCGATGACGGCGCGTGTCCGGTCTTGCCGCCGCCTCAATCGCCATCGCCACCGGTGGAACCGCCGGGCCATGTTGCGGTAGTGGTCTCAACGATGGCCCGGCCAATGATCGCCAAGTCGACGATTGCCCCCTCAGTGCGAGAGTGGGAATGGCGTGATCGTCCCGCGGGATGGCCATCCTGGCGTACTGCTCTAACTGTTGTCAGCGCGGTGCTGCTCGCCCTGGTTCTCAGCTACGGCGTGCGCCAGACCAACAAAGCTTCCGCTCAGAGTTCCGGCCCGGCGCCAACGGAGAAAGTTTCGCCTTCAACGGGTGTGAGCTTGTCGAGTGCCGTGAATCCCAAAAAAGATCCGGGAAAAGTCTCCGCTTTGGCAGTGTCGCCGCCAGCCATAAAATCGGAACAGAATTCCGACCAAACGCCGAAGGAATCGCATGTCGCGACGGCCGGAGCTACGACTGCCGGCAGTGGGGCCACGGTCTCACGCAGGCATGGTGACGACTTGATCGCTCCCGACACCGTCACCTATTTCGACCAGCATACTTTCGACGAACCTGCCTCGAGGGCCGAGACCTCGCAACGTTCGGCTGGCCGGCATCCGAGTTCGCGCACGCAAGGCGTTGGTGGTGTGATCGCAGCGAATACGATTACCCTTAACGACAAACCGGCTCCGAAAGGGGCAAAGCAGGAGTCCGACATCAAGCACTACTCGGACCTGAAATAGCAATCCTCAAAGATGCTCATGCGGCACGCGTGCTCAGCACGAGCGGCCGACTTCGCCGCGACGCCTCGGAATGAGCCATTCTGCACAGTATTGCCAAAGGAAATGAGCGATCCTATTGGTGTCTCAAGACGGCAGTTACCCACCAAACCATACGGCCTGCCCTCTTGAGGCGGGTCTCTAGACACAGTACGGGCTGCGATTGAGAGGAGTCTCGAGGGGCATGCTCCATAATCGTGCCGACCCGCTGGAGAGGAAGACGCAAATGCACCCGGAAGATCTAATGAACGCCGATATGCCGAGCGAAATCCTGCTGCTGGTCAGCGGCTCCCTGATTTTCATCACGTTGTCGCTGATCCTGGTGGCCGCGCTTACCCAAACCGCTGCGCTGCCATAGCAGGTTACGCAGGAGAAAGCCGATGAGGCAAGTACACAACTCCGCAGCCTTCACACTAGCTATCGTTCTGCTTGGCGTACCCGCAAGTCCTCAGTCCGTTCCGAGCAGCCACGTCTCGGCCAACGACCTAGCGCGGAGGGTGATCACCAACGAACTAAAATTCCAAGATGACCACACCAACTGGATGTACCGGTTAGAAAAAGAACAGTATGGGAAGAAATAGGTCAAGGAAATCATTGAGACAAAAGAAGGTTCCCTCAGTCGACTCCTGTCTATTAACGACCGCCCCCTGACCGCGAAACAACAGGAGGAAGAGGACCAGCGCGTGCGGGAGTTAATGACCAGTCGAGGTGCGCAACAAAAATTGCGGCGAGCCCTAGATGCTGAGACCCTACAGGGGCGACGGTTGTTCAAGATGCTGCCTGATGCATTTGTGTTTAACTACGCGGGTGGTGACGGGAATCTGGTAAAGCTGAGCTTTAGACCAAATCCGAGTTTTCACCCGCCATCCCTGGAGGCCCGGGTTTTCCACGACATGGAGGGCGAGATGTGGGTCGACTGCAGACAGGAGCGACTGGCTGCATTTGATGGTCATCTTACACAGACCGTGAAATTCGGATTTGGCCTGCTGGGACACTTGGACAAGGGAGGCCACTTTGAGGTTAGGCAGGCAGAAGTTGTCCCCGGGCATTGGGACATGACCACCCTGAGTTTGGAGATGACAGGGAAAGCTCTCGTGTTCGCGACTGTTGATGTGCAGAAAAAGGAAAACCATCGGGACTTCCACCGAGTATCCGATGATCTGACGCTTACGCAGGCCGCGGAGATACTAAACCAACCGATAGTTGTAGCGGATAATCGCTAGTTCATGCGGCAAGAGTTACAGCAACAGCGCTCTTTTCACTGTAACGGCATTTGACGCCAAACGAACCATTGAGGAGAAGGAATGTTCTTAGCCAGCAAAGCCGCGTGGGCTGGGATTGTCTGCGTATTGCTGACGACAGGGATCTCGAGACCGCCCCCGACGCCGCTCGCTTCGGGAGCCAACGTCAGCAAAGAAGTGCCAGCGGCTGGGAATCGGAACGATGTCAAGAAGATACAGCAAATTCTGCGGGACAAAGGACACTACCGCGGGGAGGTCGATGGCGTCTTCGGTCTCCGAACCTGGGCGAGCATTCGCGGATTTCAGAAGGCCGAGAATCTGCCAGTCACAGGGCAGCTTGATACGCGGACGGCCGGTAAACTTGGTGTCAGACCCGAGGGTCGCGAGGAGACTGGCTCCGAGACTACGAAAGGTAAACCCTCTGCAGGCATAAAATGGGCTAAAGGTTCGGGGCGAAAGAGCAAGACGCCACGGAAGTCAGTCAAGACAGTTGCCGCTCCTGAAAGCGGCCCGGGAGCCCGCGAGACAACACTTCAAGCTGAGAACGACAACCGCCCACAGTAATTTGAATTCTTTCCCGTGGGGCGACGAGACAGAACCCGGAAATCGTGGCGCGAGGAGACGTCCGCATCAGCTGCAGCATTCGCAGTTACAGAATCGCCGGCCGCATCAAGTTTGGCCAGCATCTCTTTTGCGGGGGCATATCCTCGAGCGGCTGCCTTCTGTAGCCATGCTCGAGCCGTCGCAAGATCTGTCGAAACGCCGTAGCCGTGGTAATACATCATGCCGAGTCCCATTGCGCAGCGGCGACACCTGCCGAGGCCGCTCTTCTAAACCACGTCGCTGCTTCCGTGAAATCGGGTATCACTCCTCTACCGTGAAAATAAAGTCGATCGATCATCCATTCTGCGAGGGCAGATCCCTGGTTAGCCGCATTACGGTACCAATACATAGCTTCGACGTAATTTTGGGGCGTGCCTTGCCCATCGCGATACCTAGGTAGAAGGGATACCCCTGCCCTCAAATCGTCGCCTCAACGCACACGTTCACAGTCAGGCTTCGTGATCATTTGCGCCAATTCATGACGGTCCATAAAGATCGCCGGCAGCAGTTGCCACCGGCGACACAGTTCGGAATCGTCATTCTCCACTCAGCCTAGGCAGCTTTGCCTGGTACTTGCGGGTCAGTCTTGTCTTGGTCGGAGCTTGCCTTCCGGGTAAGAGAAAGATTTGGGGCGTCCGTCCGCGCCAAACTTTTCCGTTTTCTCCACCTATTGAGGGAAGGGATGAGTATGCCAATGACGAGCACCAGTACGGCAAACAAGATCAAGAGTGATAAGGACCCGCGCCTGGCAGTCGGAGTGGGTGTAGTGGCGGCTGCAACAGGTGGGCTGACAGGCTCCGAGGATGTGTTGGCAGTCGCCTCGGGTGGAGTGGCGGCTGCAGCAGGTTTGCTGACAGGCTCCGAGGACTTGCTGGCGGTCACTGCGGGTTTAGTGGCTGCGGCAGGTGTTGCTGACGGTCTCCGCAGACGTGTTGCAGGTGTGCCGATAGTCCCCGAAGGCGTACTGACAGTCGCGACGGGGGCACCGGGTGTGACGGCAGTCTCCGCAGGTGTGGCGACAGTCACAGCAGGTGCGGTGGCAGCTACAGCGGGTGTGATAGCAGCCTCCGCAGATGGAGCAGCGGGGTCAGCGGGTGTAACGGCAGCCACCGGAGGTGTGGTGACAGTCGTAGCGGGTGAAGCGGCGACAGCAGCGGGTGTGACGGCAGTCTCCGCAGATGGAGCGGCCGGGGAGGCGGGTGTGGCGGTAGTCTCCGCAAATGTGCTGGTAGTGGCAGCGGGCGTACCAGGTGTGACGGCATTTTCCGAAGGCGTGCTGACAGTCGCAATGGGTGCAGTGGCGGCGGCAATGCAGTGTTCGGAGATCATGTTCAGTTCGGTGACGGCCAGGTTGCTGTCAGTAGCGGCGGAAGTTGCTCTGTGCCCGATGAGAGTTACGTTATGGCCGAGATGTGGCTTGAGATCAACACTGCTGCTAGTAATCTTGAAAATGTGGCCAGTGTTGTCTTGTGCAATTGTGTAGTTACCATCAGAGCCACCCAGGCAACCGTTAATGTTGGTCTGGTCTGTATTGATGCTCGCCGCGGGAGTCTGTGCAAACCCCAGCGCGACCAGCAGGGCCGGTATAACAATCAACAGGAATGCTCTCTTCATGGAATCCTCCGAAGATTTCTCGCCTTGCGGCGGTCTGCAATTTCGCTTGGGATTTGATTCTGCTTCCGATTCTAATTTCGAACGCTTGCGCGTTTCGGGCTCCGGCCTGAGAACTTGGAGCACCCAGGTGAAACAACACAACCTTATTCGGTCGGAATCTGACCGTCTGTTCCAAACCGCTCACTTTGCTCACATTTCGGGAAGGCGAACAAGACATCGATCAGAACTTCCTGATTAGTCTGAGGCCAGCCATGGGTTGCTGATTGGCGAGCGTGCGTTCCGGGGCGGGAATCCTGAAAAGTGCCTCCGTCCCTCGGGTAGCCGGAGGGGGCACGCTCGGGGACCAACTCCTTGCTGTCTTGCTGTTTGGGTCTTCTCGCAAGTTAATGGGGTTGTTACTTGCTGCCGTGTGAGAGGAAAATCCATGCCGAGCCCTGTTCAAGTTTTTGGAAGTGTACAAAATTGATCAGTTCTTGAAACCTTTAATAGGTACTGTGTCTTTCTTGATGCTGAGAACGCGGGTCATGGGTTGCTGTCTGAGAGCCCGAATGGGACACGCGTAATGACCCAGGGAGACTACAGTGGCGACTTGTACGACATCCGCAACACCAATGAACCTTCCCCCACCAGTAGACGTGATTCCGCTAAGAGCCGAAAACCAGCGCGACGATCCCGAAGGTACCCTCGTTCAGCGTGCACAGCGCGGTGACGAGCAGGCCTTTGCCACACTCTACCAGTTGCATAACAAGCTTGTGTATTCGGTGTGTCTGCGGATGACGAAAGATGTGGCTGACGCAGAAGACCTGACGCAGGAGGCTTTCATCCAGGTGTTTCGCAACCTCAACTCGTTTCGTGGCGGTTCCGCCTTTTCCACTTGGCTGTACCGGGTTGCCGTGAACACCGTACTGATGAAGTTGCGTCGTAAATCCCCGCCCGTGCTTTCGCTCGATGCACCTGTATCGAGGGACTCGCCATCTCTCAAGCGCGAGGTTGAGAAAGAGGATCTTAACCTCCGTGGAGCGATTGACCGTATTGCGTTGCGTCGTGCCATCGAAGAGTTGCCCGGAGGATGCAGGCAGATCTTCGATCTGCACGAGGTTGAGGGATACGCGCATCGCGAGATCGCCGAACACCTTCAATGCTCCATTGGGAACTCAAAATCGCAGCTCCATAAAGCGAAGATGAAGATGCGCGAACTTCTGTTTCCTCAGAGGAGAATCCTGCGATGATCCATGCCAGCAACAGCCTTGCAAGGTGGCGGGAAATCCTAGAACGATCCGCCGGAACTTTTCAATTTCGTGCAGAACTAAGAGTTTCCTTCTTTTAAGGTTCCAAGTGCTCTTTACCGGGACACCCAGCGGTCGCATTTCGAGAGAACGAGGCGATGGGCCACTTGTCACATGAGGTTGGGGAGATCTGTTTCGGTTCGTCTTCCCGGTCCGCTGGTGATTCGATGTTCAGCTCCGCGCTCAGTGCAGCGCCTATCCGCAATCTTTGCCTGACTCTGCTCGTCGTCTGCAGCGCTTTTCTGTCGTCTTCGTTCGCGCAGCAGCCTTTCCCAACCAGCCGAGCCGATATCAGCCGCAGCGGCGCTAGCACGAATGAAACTATGCTCACCCCCGCCAACATCAGCAAGAACAGCTTCGGCCGTCTTTTCAGTTTTCCCGTCGACTACGTGGTGATGGCCCAGCCGCTTTATGTGCCCAACGTGAAGATCCCCGGTAAGGGCACTCATAACGTGGTCTACATTGTCACGCAGGCGGATTCTGTCTACGCGATTGACGCCGACACCGGCGCTCAGCTCTGGTATGCCAGCATGCTCGACGGTGGCACAACGGCCAGCGGCACATATCTCCCGTGCGGCACCGGTCCCGGTTATAACCGGGAAGGCATCGTCTCAGCCCCCGTCATCGATCCCACCACCAACACCATGTATCTGGTGGCCAAGACTGTCCTGAACGCAACCGTCCGTCACCAACTCCACGCCCTCGACATCAGTACCGGCAACGAGCAACCGGGCAGCCCCGTTCTGATCACCGCCACCAGCACGAGTAATGCAGGACACCTCACCGTCTTCAACAGCAAGCACCAGAAAAACCGCCCAGGCCTCTTGTTGCTCAACGGCGTCCTCTACCTGGGGTTCGGCTCGAACTCCTGCAACGACGGCAACAGCGGCTGGGTTCTTTCCTACGACGCTACCAGTCTGTCGCAGCTCGCCGTCTTCAACACCTCGCCCGACTACGGATTGACTTCCATCTGGCAGGCCGGGGTCGGTCTCGCCGCCGATGCAGCCGGCAACATCTTCGTGGAGACCGCCGAAGCTGGCGGCAACGGGTTCGATGTCCCCAGCGGTGGCCAGACCTACTGCAACAGCGTGTTGAAGCTTTCCCCCGATCTCACGGTCGCCGACTATTTCACCCCGTGGAGCGTGGCCTACCTCAACACCCACGATTATGATTTAAGTTCCACCGGAGCAGTCATCCTTCCCGATCAAGACGGCCCCTATCCCCATGAACTCGTCGCCAGCGGCAAGCAGGGCATCGTCTACGTTCTCAATCGCGACAACCTGGGAATGTTCTCTACGAACGACAGTCAGGTTCTTCAGGAGGTCACTCTCAAACCGGGCACCACCAACGACGTGCTGTTCGGGTCTCCCGCCTACTGGAATAACACCCTGTATTTCGCTCCCAATGCTTCTCCGCTCATGGCTTTTCCATTGTCCGGGGGACTGCTCGGCACTCCGCGGAAAACGAGCGCGACCTATGCCGGCAGTCCCTCCCCGTCCATTTCCGCCAATGGCACGAGCAACGGAGTTTTGTGGGTCACCACTGGTCAACTGCTCGCCTTTGACGCGGTTTCTCTTAAACTGCTCTATACGACGAATCAGGCCCCCAATGGACGTGACAAGTTGCCGCCCATCGGTCATTTTGTGACGCAGACCGTGATCAACGGCAAGGTCTATGTCGGCACCAAAAATAGTCTCGAAGCCTACGGACTGTTTCACGTCCTCACCGTTACAGGAGGCAATGCGCAGACGGCTACCGTTTTCACTGCCCTCCCCGCCCCTATCAAGGTCCATGCGGCCAACCCATATAACGGGCAACCCGACGTCGGTGCCACTGTTAACTTCAGTGACGGTGGCAAGGGCGGCTCATTCAATCCCGCCTCCGCTGTCACCAACTCCTATGGCAACGCCTCCACCATCTATACCGTTCCCCAAAAAGCTGGCACTTACACCCTGACGATTTCCGGGACCGCCTTTGGCAATGTCACCGCCACTGCTACAGCTACGCCCGGAGCCTCTACGAGAATCATTGCCTGGGGCGGGGCAAAGCAGACCGGCGCCGCCGGTTCCAATCTTGCCAACCCCGTCATCGCGCAGGCCCAGGACACCTGGAAGAACGGTGTTCCTGGCGTTACCATCCACTTCACCGCCAACAACGGAGCCGTTCCCAAACCGTCTTCTGTGGTGACCGACGCGAACGGCCTGGCGAGTACTACGCTGCGGTTGCCCACCACCGTCTCCACCGTTACGGTCACCGCCAGTTCCACCGGTTTGAAGAACATGAACTTCGTCGAGTATTCCGCTGCCGGACCCGCGGCCAACATCGCTATCACCAGCGGCAATAATCAGTTCGCTCCTGCCGGAACGCAATTGCCGCAGGCCCTCACCGTGCTCGTCACCGACAAGTACGGCAACCCGGTTCCCGGCGTCGACGTTGATTTTGACGACGGCGGAGCTGGAGGCACTTACTCCTATGCCAATCCCGGCACCACCAGCAACTCCGGAACGGCAACCCAGTTCTATACGCTCCCGCCGTCCCCAGGAACCATCACCATCACTGCGACCGCGACCGGTGTAGCCACCCCCGCGGTCTTCAAAGAAACCGGGCACTAGTTCGAATCTTGGTGGATGCGGGGAATTAAGACACTACTCTGAGGATTTGCATCTATGCTCGCCGAATACGAACGAATAACAGGTTCCGGTAGCTGTTGCAAAATCCTGATAGCGCTCATTGAGGGGATGTGCCGCCGATCCGTGCCGTGATCCCGATCCGATTCGCCGTCCTTTGCGCTCTCGATTCGTGGCCCGATCCCGATCCAATTGGCCGCCGTTCCTTACCCCAATTAGCCCGCCGATTGGCCGCGCTTTGCGATGCCTATTAGACCACCGATTCGCTGCCCGGAAGCGTGGCGAATGCTATGCGATGAGGGCGTGTGGAGGCCGATGCGGGGGCCGGTTGCGGCTCGGCGTGGAAACGTTGAAAGTCAAAACCTGGCCATGCTTCGCATGGGGAGGAAGTTGACACGTCATCCCCAAGTGGGGAGCTGGTTAACTACCCCTGGTATCTCGTTAGATACTTATTGAAAACAAGCGAGTTAGTGAACAGCGGGAGCTAATGGGTTCCCGCCGGGCGCTCCACGGCGCTCTGCGCGTAAACTTGTTGATCTGCATAGGGTTGCGCGAAGAATGCGGAATCCGGGCCGCTGACGTCGCGTCCCCGGTATCCGGTGTGCGTCCGGGCTTTGTCCGGCGTCTGTCCGGTGTTGTCCGAGTCACGAAGTGCTACCCTTGCGGCGAACTCCAATCCAGGTGCGCGATGGAATACGACCAAGACAAAGTGGACGAGATGGTGCTGACGCTGTTCTCCCTGACGATGTTCGAGGAAGACCAAGATGGGGCGAGAGCGTGGAAAGGACACGACTGGGTCGCAATGGATCGGCTGCACACTAAGGGCTATGTCTCCGATCCCAAGAGCAAGGCCAAATCGGTCGTGGTGACCGTGAGAGGCGTGCAGCGATCCCGCGAGCTGTTCGAGAAACACTTCGGCAAGAAAGAGCCGGAAGCCCACTAGCGGTAGGCTTCGCGGTGAGAGTAGCCGAGCCATTCCGGAGCGGGAAGAGAGTACGGGCGCGGATCACGGCCCGTCAAGCCCTGTCCCGCAAAGAACGCGGGACGCCTTCGGCTGCGCTTCGCTCCGGGGCGTTGACAGGCCGTGCCCACGGCCGTAAAAAAGCCCTCCCGCTATGTTCGGAATGTCTCTCTATGCCTCAGCCGGGCGCACGAAGACGTAATGCATATGGACTCCGCAAAATCTCGGCTTCTACAGGGTCGATCAAGCACCTGAAAGCCGACGAACCCCTGGCCAAATCGTGTGCCAATTCCGGCGCTCATCCGCCGGAGAAAGGAACACGATTCCCCCTGGCTTTCCTCGGCGTTCAAGGTGACGGATGGTTGCTCCTCTGGCCGCCCTTTCTTGCCCTCCGGCAATCGTTGCTCTGACAGGGCATGAGTCGAACTGGCAACCGCTTCATAGGCACGAATTGGCAGGCATCCGATTGAGGTTCCTACGCCACTCACAAGGCTGGTATCGCCGTCGGATATCCAGCGGAATTGGGAGGCGGACCAGTATGGTATCTGCGGACAATTGTGACGACAAAACGGCCTCTTTCAGTTGGCCCAAAAGCTTCTGCCGATCTGGGCCAATTGGACTCGCTAGCTCCACAGCAATGTCGAGGCCACCCGTACCCACTTGGCAGGTGAAATCGCCCGCGATCGTACACCGCATACAGCGACTATCTCGCCCCTCATTGCCGCAGTCTCAGCCAGCGCATTCGACCCCGCAACCAGGGGAGAAGACACCACCTCCCGGCTCTCCAAAGAAGCACGCAAAAGGCAGACAATATCCTCAGGATAGCCGGGGTAAACGACCAGGGATGAAAAAGCCGAACAGCCGGGACAAGTCGCGGCAATCGACCGAGCTAATCGGCGCTCCAATCGCAAGAGATCCGATACCAAATGACGGCGTTTATGTTTTCCATTTGCACGACACCCAGTAGCGACCTTGAAGGCTGTCAATCACACACATAAAGCTCAGGTCAGTGTGCTTGACAAGATGGTATAACTCGCCTCCACATTCCATTCTTCCATGGCAGATATTGCCTGTCTATCTGCTTCGACTTACCCTCGCGAATGACATGCTTTCCCATTTCCAATGATCGACGTCAATAGGTGCCGATGCCCAGTGTTTTCTGCCTTGCTTTAACCTTCAATAACGCTGCCCATGAGCGTCCTTTCGCGTTGCCGATTCGGATCGCCGTTGTAAGTCGGATCAATCATGCAAGGTAAGATAACTACTGACATATAGGTTTTCCACATAGATGAGCCTTGAATAATATCGCAACAAATAATACAAACAGTGAGCATCTCTTGTGAGGCGTAGTTAGTCTAAGTCAAAAAACGGGAGCCGAGATATTGCTGCAGTTGTAGAGCTGAATCGCATGTTGACCATTTCCAAAGCACTGTCGGCGGGCCAGGCGCGGACCTACCACGCGCGCGAGTTTGTGTCGGAGAGGCAGAACTACTGGAGTCGTGACGCGGAGGTGCATAGCGAGTGGCAGGGACGGCTTGCCCAGGAGTGGGGACTGCGCGGTTCCGTTGGTGCCGAGGAATTTGCTCGATTAAGCGAAGGACAGCATCCTGAAAGCGGCGCCCAGCTCATCAAGCACCAGCCGGCAAGGACCTACGAGAACGAGTACGGCAAGGAAATCACCAGCGTCGAACATCGCGCCGGGTGGGATGCAACATTCTCGGCGCCGAAATCCGTCTCGCTGACCGCGCTTGTGGGCGGCGATGAGCGGGTGCGCCAAGCGCACCGTGAGAGTGTCCGCGTAGCACTTGGCGAATTGGAGCGGTATGCGCAAGCGCGCATTGGCAATGTCCACGCGCCCGAGACGACGGCCAAGTTCATTGGCGCCACCTTCGAGCACGACACTGCCCGCCCGGTGGACGGGTATGCTGCGCCGCAACTTCATACGCATGCCGTCATTTTCAATCTGACCGCGCGCGAGAACGGCCAGACGCGGGCATTGCAGGAGCGCAGCCTTTTCCAATCGCAGCAATATGCGACCAGTGTGTACCGTTCCGAGCTTGCCATGCGTCTGCAAGGGTTGGGCTATGAGGTCGAACGCGGCAAGTATTGCCAGCCGGAGATTAAGGGCTACACGCAGGAGTATCTCGATGCATCCAGTCCGAGACGAGAACAGATCAAGAATCATTTGCAGGAGATCGGGAGAGAAGGCGCGGGCGCGGCACAGGTCGCTGCCCATCGCACACGGGACAGCAAGGAGATTCGCTCCCCGGAAGAAGTGTTACAGCGGCACCGCGAACTGGCCGCACAGCACGGCCATCAGGCGGATCGCGTTGTCGCCCAGGCGCGCGAACATACCCAGATTCATGCGCCGAGCTCGGACAAGACTGAACTTCGGACTGAACGACAGGCTGTTACCTATGCCCGCAATCATGTCTTTGAGCGCTCTGCCGTGCAGGATGAGCGAAGCATCTTGCAGGCGGCGATCAGTCGTAGCATGGCTCAAGCAACGTACGAACAAGTACGGCATGAGTTTGCGCAGCGCGTCCAGCGCGGGGAATTCGTTGCCGTTGGCCCCATCGAAGGGCGCGCAGCGCCGATGTACACAACCGCTGAGATGATCCGCATGGAGCAGGATATCGTGGCACGGATGCAGAGCGGCAATCAGCGCTACTACAGCGATCCGATGCTGGTTTCGCCTTCGCTGCGGATTGCAATCGAAGACCGCCATACAGAACTGAGTCCGGCGCAGCGCGAGGTGGTCGATGACATCTTTGTGAGCCGAGAGAAGATCGTCGGATTGGATGGAATAGCCGGCACTGGCAAAACGACTACTTTGGCGGTGATCCGGGAAGGAGTGGAGGCCGAAGGCTACAAGGTCGAAGGTTTTGCTCCCACGTCTCGCGCGGCGCAGAAGCTGGCCGAGGCCGGCGTCGAGACCTCGACTCTGCAACGCCATCTTGCGCGGGGAGAGCAGCCGGACACAGGTCAGAGGAGGTTCTATGTGCTCGACGAGTCTTCGCTTGCCTCGACGCGCCAGATGTACGAGTTCATCGAACGGCTTCATTCGAGAGATCGGGTTTTGCTAGTGGGCGACACGCGGCAACATGAAGCGGTCGAAGCGGGCCGTCCTTTCGCGCAGCTTCAGGAAGCTGGAATGCGAACGATGCGGCTCGAAGAGATTGTGCGACAGAAGGACCCGGAACTGAAGCAAGCTGTTGAGCAGTTGGCGCGCGGTCAGGTTGGCGCGGCCATCGAAGGCCTTGACCGGCAGGGCCGCGTGCATGAAGTGAAAGGGCGTGAGGAGCGCATCTCGGCCATTGCGCGGGAGTATGCCAAGTCGCCGGAACGTACGCTGGTGGTGTCGCCCGACAATGTGTCACGCACAGAGATCAATCAACGCATCCATGCCGAGTTGCAATCGCGCGGCAGCGTGAGCAAGGAAGAGCATTTCGTCCAAACGCTGGTGCCGCGGCAGGAGATGACCGGCGCAGATCGTTCTTGGGCGCAGCAATACCAAGTTGACGACATTCTGCGCTACTCGCGCAGTTCGCGGGAGACTGGCATCGAGAAGGGAGAATACACGCGCGTCAAGAGTATCGATGCGCAAAACAATCAGCTGACGGTACAGCGCGCGGGTGGAAGTGAAACGACCTATGACCCTCGCCGGCAGATGGGCGTCTCGGTGTATCGCGAGCAGGAGAAGGCCTTCTCAGTTGGAGACCGCATCCAGTTCACCGCACCCAATCATGAGTTGAAGATTGCGAACCGCGACCTGGGTACAGTGGAAAGCATCGCGCCGGACGGCACGATGCGGTTGAAGCTTGATAACGGGCGCACCCTGGACTACGAACCTCAGCACCATCCACACCTCGACCATGGCTATGCCATCACCAGTCATTCCAGTCAGGGACAGACCGCCGAGCGCGTACTCATTCATGTGGACACGGAGCTTGCGGCGAAAGACTTGCTCAATCGCCGCATGGCGTATGTCTCGGTTTCGCGGGGACAGTGGGACGCGCAGATTTTTACAAACAACCGCGAGAAGCTGTCGCAGGCTCTTGGTCACGATGTCTCGCATCAGAGCGCGAACGAACCGGAACAAGCGATTGCTCCGTTGCAGCAGGAGGCTGTCCGCTCACAGCAAACAGAAAGGGATATTGGTATGGGGATGGGGATGGTCATAGGCTTCTGATTTTAACTAGGTTTCACACGAGAAAACGCTTGTCTTGTGCAGTCGCCACGAGAGGGCGAGATGGCAAGATCCGGAAGCGCCCGTCAGTCCAAAGGATAGACACTATGATTTCTGTTCAAAGACTTCCAGCCATGTTGCCTGCCCCCGTGGAGGCATTCGTCGATCCTGACACAGCCGCTCGTTATCTTCACACCACCCGACGCCAATTGCTCGAGATGGTACGCGCCGGACTTATTCTCGGCCATCCGCTCGATCCCAGGGCCAAGAGGAAAGACTGGAGATTCCTTCTGTCAGAGTTGCATGCCTACATGCTAAGCTGCGACCAGCGGCCACCTGGAGCACGCAAACCACCAAGGAGGGTTTGATGCCCAGGTATCAACAAGGAAGTATTCGTCAGATTAAACGCGCAGACGGAATGACGTGGGTCCTTCGCTATTACGCAACGCGATTGGATGGGAAACGAGTCGAACACATGGTCGCCATCGGTCTTGTGAAAGATATCGGCCCGAAGAAAGCCGACGCGTCCCGAGAAGCCGATCGTCAGAAGTTGCGCGAAACCATCAACCAATTACAACCCTTCCAGGGAAAGCCGAGGACATTTGGCCAGCTCTGTCAGCACTACATCGAGAACGAGCTGAGGATCGACCAGACGAATTCGGCCCGCCCCAAGGAGTTTCCCACAATCGAGACCTACGAACGACATCTCGTCAAGCGCATTGTTCCCCGCTGGGGGAGCTTTGCACCGTTGGCGATCAAGTCGGCGGAGGTCGAGAAATGGTTTTTGGAACTGAGGAAGGGAAACCCTCAAAAGAAGGTGAAGCCGTTGGCCGATCCGACGGTCGACAAAATCCGGCGTATCATGCATCTGGTTTACAAGCACGGGCAGCGGCACGAGTTTCTGCCGCGGCAGCAGGAAGGCAATCCCATGAATTGGGTGAGCCAGCGGACGACCAGCGATTACACGGCGGTCCCCATGACGCCGCAGCAGGCGTTCGAGATTCTCCTCAACATTCCGGAGCCCAGGCGCACGCTCACCCTGAGCGATGCGGCGACGGCGTTGCGAGTGTCGGAGTTGCTGGCCCTCACGTGGACGGATCTGGACTTTGTGGACCTGGTGATGTATGTGAGGCGTGCGTATGTATGGGGACGATTCAAGGTGCCGAAGTCGAAGGCATCGAAAGCCCCAGTGCCCATGCACCCTCTTCTGGCGGGGTTTCTTCTCGCTTGGCGCGACAAGACGCCTTTCGGCAAGGACACCGACTTCGTGTTCCCCAGCGTGAGACTCAAGGGCAAGAAGCCACTATCCGCGTCCATCATGGTGCAGAAGTACCTGAGGCCGGCGGCGGTGAAAGCGGGCGTGATCAAGGAAGGGGAGAAGGTGCGTTTCGGCTTTCACAACTTCCGGCACGCGCTCGCAACGGCGCTGGTGAAGCTGAAAGTGGATGCAAAGACCGTGCAAGGGATGCTGCGTCACGAGGATTTCGGGACGACGATGCAACTCTACGCACAGTCCGACATGGAGTCGATGCGCGAGGCACAGGGCAAGTTCCTGGAGCAGCTGTTGGGCGACAGGGTTCACCTGCTCACGGAGAAGGTTCAGTGAGAAATCGCGGGTCGAATCTCCGAATCGTGGGTTGGATCGTGGGTTGGGAATTTCGGCTTAAAGCCGCTAACTGCTTTAGAATGATGGTGGCCAGGGACGGAGTTGAACCGCCGACGCCAGCCTTTTCAGGGCTGCGCTCTACCACCTGAGCTACCTGGCCACTTCCTTCGCGCACTCTGTCCGCACGTGTCCATTCGAATAACGACTGACGGCCGAATTGGCCGTGCACTGGGCGCTCTCACTGGGCGGGATGCCGCGAAGCAAAACAGCCGATGCGCTGGGACCGTGCGGAACTTTCGAATTATAACAACCCTTTGCCGTTCCCTCAAAATGGTTGTTGACTATTCTCGCCGCGTCTTTTCCCGCTCACGTTCTTTCCCACCTAACATTCTTACGAAGGGAGATGGCCGCTCGGCACGCCGTTCATGATCGTCAGGGCGCAGCGATTTGCGCCAAACCAGTCCGGGATCTCGCGA
>Ga0193751_1000695_pt1 | contig 24646 bp, 23 predicted proteins | sample L1c2metaG_FD_143050 | JGI IMG/M metagenome (GOLD analysis project Ga0193751, IMG submission 143050) | Soil microbial communities from a riparian zone of the East river system, Colorado, United States - L1c2 | ecosystem: Environmental > Terrestrial > Soil > Riparian zone | place: USA: East River... | reverse complement strand
CAAATCCGCGCTTCCATGCAGCGCGATTGTCTGCGGGCTGATGGTGTACAGACTATACGCAATCAAGGTGCCGCTGACACACACGGTGATCAGCCGGTCGAGCAGGGCGGGCGAGTATTGAGACAGCACGTCGCGGCCCGACTCGGAAGGCATGCCGACGAGCTCCGCGCGCCGTTTGCCGAAGCCCAATAGCAGCGTGAGCATGAGGCCGCACATCAGCAACCACGGCGACGGTGCGATCCCTACACCGACGGTGCCCGCGAGAATACGCAGCAAAAAACCCAGCGCGACCGCAATGACATCGACGATGACCATTCGCTTCAACGCGAGCGAATACGCCGCGTTCAACGCCAGGTAAATCGCCAGTACCGCGACCAGCTGCACGCCGACGCGCGCGGCCAGAGCGAAAGCGCCGGCGCCCAATAACAAGGCGAGCGTCATGGCGCCCGTTCCGGAGATTCGCCCGGCGGCGATGGGACGCTCGCGCTTGACCGGATGTGCGCGGTCTGCAGCGCGATCGATCCAATCGTTGCCGACATAGACCGCACTTGCCAGCAGGCAAAACGCGACCAACGCCGTCGCGACGTCGATGGCAAGCGCGGTGTCGTGCCATTCCCGGGCGAACAGGAATCCCGCCCCGACAAACGCGTTCTTCACCCATTGCTGCGGTCGCATCGCCTGCCAGTAATGCATAATCATCCTTGGTCCTCTGCCTACGCGTGGCGTTGCGCGCCGCTTGGTTTCCTTGGGTAAAACATGCTGAGCTTCACTTAAGCGGCGGCGATCGAAGTCGCGACATCATGCCTGAGCGCAAGCGAATCGTGGCGCTGGTCGCATTGGCGTTGATTGCGCTCGGCGCCTGGCGGATATTCGCGGTCGTTTCCGCGACGCCGATGCTGGGATATGCGAACCAGTTCGACATGCGGCGCATTTCGGCCTGCGTCGGCCTTTGGCCCGACGTTGCCGGTTCGGAACGCTTGCGGGCGCATCCCGAAGCGCCGATCGCACGTTATGTGCGGGGCGAACGCAGGCCCGACGAATGCTACATCAGCACCGAGGTCGTCTTCGCGGTGGGAGCCGTGGCGATCGCGGCGATCCGGGGAGGCACGGTCGACATGCGCGCGCTCGGCGCGATCAAGGCGACCGCCCTTCTGCTCGCCGCGTTGGCACTCCATGCGCTATTTTCGCGGAAACCGTCGTGGGCTCTCGGGCATGCGCTCGTGTTCGCGCTGGTCATCGGCGATCCGTCGAACACGCTGTGGCTCAATACGCTTTACACCGAATTCTCCGCGCTTTTCTTCGCGTATGTGTCGATCGCGCTGCTGGTCGCAATTGCGGCCCGGGAAGCGCTCGACGCGCCCGCGCAGCCACGCCTGGTTGCGCTTTTCGCGGTCAGCCTGGTCGGACTCGGATTGTCGCGACAGCAGCATTTTCTGCTTCCCGCTCTGATCGCGCTGCCCGCCGTCTTTTCCATGTGGACACCCGCCCGGCGCGCAGCGATCGGGCTGCTCGTTGTCGTCTGCACCATCGCAATTGTTCAATTCGCCGCGGTCCCGCGTCACCCGACCATCATTTCCGCCAATAATGCCGATGTCGTGCTTGGCGCGATCCTGCCTGCGTCGAAAGATGCCGCCGCTACTGCCGAGCGGCTCCGACTGCCGCCGCGTTGTCTGCAATCCATGGGAGCAACGTGGTACGAGCCGATGGGCGAGTCGCTGGAATCGACTTGCCCCGAGGTCCTGGCGATGTCGCGCGGGCGTATCGCGGCGGTCTTGCTGCGCGAACCCATGACCGCCCTGCGCGTGTTGCTGCGCGGCTGGCCGCAGCTGCAAGACTGGCGGCTTGGTTACGTGGGCGCCATCGAGGGGCAACGTTTTGCCGGCGCCGAAGCCGTCCGCGCCGTCGCTGGACCGCCGGCCGTCAGCGTGGCGCCATCGGTTACCGCGCTCCCGCCGGCGCTGTTTCGGTTCTTGCTGGCCTCCTCGCTCGGGCTTCTCGCCGCAAGCGCCTGCGCTTGCTTCTGGAGCATGGCGCGAGGCCGCTCCGCTCCGCTGGCGCTTACGTTGTTCGCGCTTACGGGGTCCGCTTGGTATGTGATCGCGACCGCGATTTTCGGCGACGGCTATGTCGAGGTCTCGCGACACGCGCAGCTCGCCGCGCCGTGCCTGTATGCGGCGGCCGTCGTGCTGGTCGCATCGCTCTTTGCGCCCCTGGTCTCCCTCGACATCAGATCAAGACGTACGGCGCTCGCTTCCGCGGGTCCTCTGGCCGCTTCAGCGGCGCTCGGTGGCTTGCTGTCGATGCCTCTCAACGCCGCGATGGAAACGGTGCCGATGGCCATGGGCGTTGTCGATCGGCCGGCTCGCAATATCGTTCCCACCACGCCGCTGGAATTCACCGGCTGGGCGCTCGAGCCGTCGGGTGTCGCGGCCGTTGAGCTCGTGACGGACGACCGGCGCTTGATCGCGGCGCGCTACGGACTGCCGTATGCCGGGGCGCGCGGCGAGCCGCTGCGTTTGTATTTTCCTTCGTATCCGGACGTCGACGCCGCGGGGTTCGTTGCCGAGTTGCCGGCGGCTGCGCTTGCGAACGGAGCGCTCGACGTGCGCACCGTCGTCGTCGGAAAAACGGGTACGCGCACAGAGATCGACCGGCGTCGCATCGTCGCGGAGCGCCACTGAAATGCGCGCCGACAGGCTGCTGCGCGCGTTACTTTTCCTGGCGCCGTCGGTTGCCTGCGCGGTGCTGTACTTGCCGACCCTTTCAGGCGGATTCTTAAGCGACGATTACGCGGTCCTCGGCGCGCTCGACGCGTGGCATCGTGAAGGACGACTCGGCGGTGCGCTCCTGTCCAAGTTCGTGTCCGGCCTCGACGCGCCGAGCAACTATTACCGGCCGCTTTCAATGCTGAGCTTCGGCGCCAATTTCGTTGTGTCGGGCGCGGCGCCGTACCCTTGGCGGCTTGTCAATCTGCTCTTCCACCTTGCGAGCGGCGCGTTGCTGTTCACGATTGCGCATCGTCTCATCGACGATCGCGGCGGCGTGACCAGGATGCCATGGGCGGCCGCGGTTGCGGCAACCGTGTTTTTGCTCTTTCCGACCAGCGCGGAAGCCGTGGCGTGGGTTTCCGGCCGCTACGATTTAATGGCGCTGTTCTTTTCCTTGCTGTCGGTCGCATGCTTCCAACGCATGGCTCGCTGGAGCGACGCATGGGGATGGGCGTCGCTTGCCGCGGCGGCATGCGCGTTCGCGAGCAAGGAGTCGGCGGTGTTGTTGCCGGTGTTCGTGACGGCGCTTGCCATTGCGCGCCGGTCCGCAAGGCCCCGGGGCGTGCTCATTGGCCTTATCGAAGCGTCACCGTGGCTTGCGCTGGCGGTCGCCTATTTCGCGGCCAGGGTGGCCGTGTTCGGGAACCCGTTCCGGGTATACGCCGGCACTTCTCCGCTCGATACCGTGCTCAGTGGAGATGCGCTGCGTGCTCTCTCGTCGGTCCCTGCCTGGCTCGACGCGGCGCTCTCGCCCGCGGTCGCGCGCATCGCATTTCTGACGGCGTCGGCGGTCCTGATCGTCGCGGGCGCCGCGCGCAGCCTCATGCGTCGGGCGACACCGGAATGGCTCGCCGTCGCGACGACGATGCTGCTCTCGGTCGCTCTGCTGCTGCCGCATGTGTCCGCACTTGCCCCGACCGGAGAACAGGGCCGCCTTTTCTATGCCGGCTCGGCACTATTTTCGTTGCTGGTCGCGTACGCACTGTCGCCTGTGGCCGGCGCCCGGCCGGGATTTCGAACCGCGACGGCGGTCGCGGTCACGCTTTTGCTCGGCGCCGAAGCCGTCCTGTTGCGCGGAAACATTACGCAGTGGGCGCGCGCCGGCTCGCAAGTGAGGACGCTCGCACTCGAGCTTCCGCGTCTTGCGCTCGAGATTCCGCCCGACGGCTACGGATTCGTGCTCGTGCCCGACCATCTCGGCAGCGTCCCGTTTGCGCGCAACGCGCAAGGCGGACTCGTTCTCCCGCCCTCGCAACCCGTGCCGCTGTCGAGGCGCCTGATCGTGCAGACACCCGCGGATCTGCCCGCGTGGCCGGATCACATCCGCCGGGGCCTCGTCGGCGCGCTGCGACGCTTCCCTCTCGGAAGCGTTTGGAGCGCCGTGGGATCCGGAAAAGCCGTCATCCCTATGACGCCGTCGAACTACTATTGCTGGGACGCGACAAACGGGAAAGCAGAAGCCATCGCGCTTCCGCCCGCGCTCGACAGCCCATGGCTTGACGCCTGGAGGGGCGCGCTCGCGAACGGCCCATGCAGCGCTCTTTTGGCGGAGCTTCCTTAAGTGCTAGGCGCGCGCCGTTTCGGCGCCGCCGCTAGCCGAGCGATTCGACGCCCGGCGGAAGCAGCACGACGTCGATCGCCAGCTTCCATTCGCCGCGCGCGTCGCGCAGCCACAGGTGAATGTAATAGGCGTCGACGGCGCGGCCATCGGAGCGGTCGAAATGCACGGTGCCGTAGCTGTACGCGAGATCCGCCGATTGCGACACGCGGGCTGCGATCGGGCGCCATTCAAAGCTCGTCGTCCGCTGCGCAAGATAGCCTGACACCGCCTCGCGACCGATCACCGGAGCCGCCGAATCGATCAGAAGTCTCGCATCGGGCAGGAGCAATGCGGCGTACTCGGCCGAGCGCATTGCCGCTCCACTTCGAAACGGCGGGCGTGTCTCGAGTGCAACAATCGTTCCCGCCGATTGAGCGATGTCGGAAACCCCGGCGGTCGGGCTCGCCCGAAGTTGAGCGCCGAAGGCCGCGTCGGAAGTCGCCGCGGGCGTTTGGATGCCGCCATCGATGGCAACGCGCCACACCCCGGCCTGCTGCCGCCACACCGAAAAATAAATCCCGGTGCGGACACCGGGCTTTTCCGCCGCTCGATCGACAAGCGTCGAGGGCCCGGTCGAGAAACCAAGGTCCCCCGCGCGAGCGACTTCGACAAGCACCGGATGCCAGTCGAGCACGAATCGCTTGGGATCCGCCGGCGGCCGCGCGCGAAATGCTTCCTTGGTGTTGACGGGACCGGGTTGGAAATTGATTCCGTCGTCGGCGAAGTATTCGATGAACGCCGCGCGAACGCCGTGCTCGATCGAATAGCGTGCAAACGCGCGCTCGGTCGCTGCCAGTGACTCGCGCGCGTCGTCCTGAGAAGAACGAGGTCCCAGGCTGCACGTGCTCAAGCTGAGCAAAGCGCTTGCGAACAAGAACCGGTGGAGTGGCGAGCGCGCGAAATCTTCGAGCAAGCGATGGTTCCCGGTCGGGCAGCGTCAAGGGCGACCCGTCACGCGTTATAATGCGCGCCTTCCCGCCGCTTTTGTGCAATGTCTCCCGCCCTTCTCGCACTGCAGACGCTGCTGTTCGCGCTCGTTTCCCATCCCGCGTTCGCTGAAGGCCCGATGTCGCCGGCGGTGCCCGCGCCCGCCATCGCTGCGAAATCGTATCTTCTCATCGATGCGCTGAGCGGACAAACGCTGGCCAGTCAAAACGCCGACGAGCCGCGCGAGCCTGCGTCGCTAACGAAGTTGATGACCGCCTATCTCGTCTTTCGCGCACTGAGGGAGAAGGAGGTCCTGCCCTCGCAGATGGTGAACGTCTCCGAAAAGGCGTGGCGCGCCGAAGGGTCGCGAATGTTCATCGAGCCCAGAAAAGCCGTCAGCGTCGATGAGCTCTTGCGCGGTGAAATCGTTCAGTCGGGAAACGATGCGGCGATCGCCCTCGCGGAGACGGTTGCGGGGTCAGAGGAAGCGTTTGTCGAGCGCATGAACCGCGAGGCCGCGCGCCTGGGAATGAAGAACACGCGTTTCGTCAATTCAACCGGGCTGCCGGCGCCGCAGCAGGTGTCGACTGCGGCCGATCTGGCGGCTGTCGCTATGGCGATCATCCGTGATTTCCCGGAGTACTACCCGTTGTACTCGCTCAAGGAATACCGCTACAACAACATCACGCAATCGAATCGCAACCGGCTGCTGTGGAGCGATCCGTACGTCGACGGCATGAAAACCGGGTTTACCGAGGCCGCGGGATACTGCCTGATTGCGTCGGCCAAGCGCGGCCCGCGGCGCTTGCTCGCGGTCGTCCTCGGCACGGGATCCGATTCAGCCCGCGCGAGCGAAGCGCAGAAGTTGCTCAATTACGGGTACCAGTCCTACGACACCGTTCAGCTCTATCAGAACGGGCAGCAGGTGAGCTCGCTTCGGGTATGGAAAGGCGCCGATGACGCGGTTTCCGCGGGCTTTGTCGCGGACCAATACGTGACATTGCCCAAAGGTCAAGCGCAAAAGCTCAAGCTGACGATGGAGGCGGTCGAGCCGCTCGTGGCTCCGGTAGCGAAAGGTCAGCGCGTCGGCGTGGTCAAAGTGAGTCTCGAAGGCAAACCGGTCGGTGAATATCCGCTGGTCGCGCTAGGCGATGTCGCGCCCGCGAACCTTTTTGGACGGGCGTGGGACACGATCCGGCTTTGGTTCAAGTGACGCATCGGCCCGCGCTTCAGCGCGGCTTTGCCGATGCGTCATCCCCGCGAAAGCGGGGATCCAGTGTCTTACGACGAAAGCCAAAATGGATTCCCGCGTGCGCGGGAATGACGGCAGAAAGGATGCGCCCGCGATTGGTTCATGGATGCGTCATCCCCGCGAAAGCGGGGATCCAGTGTCTTACGGCGAAAGCCAAAATGGATTCCCGCGTGCGCGGGAATGACGACATAAAAATGACGGGTCGCTCGCGCGGGAATGACGGCGTAAAGAGACACCCGGCTGCTCGAAGCGAATGGATGAGGCGAGGTCAATGACGGTCTATCTCAACGGTCGATTTCTTCCTCTCGAGGATGCGAAAATTTCCGTGCTCGACCGCGGATTCGTCTATGGCGACGGCGTTTACGAGCTTATTCCCGTCTACGGCCGCAAGCCCTTCCGGCTGAAGCAGCACCTCGCGCGCCTGCAGCGCAGCCTCGATGGAATACGTCTTGCCAATCCGCATTCCGACGCCGAGTGGGAGCGCATCATCGGCGAGCTGATTGCCCGCATGCCTTTCGACGATCAGGGCGTGTATTTTCAGGTGACGAGGGGGGTGGCAAAACGCGACCATGCTTTTCCGACCGGAACAGCGCCGACCGTGTTCATGATGAGCAATCCGCTCGCGCTGCCGTCGGCGGACTCGGTCGAGCACGGCGTCGCGGTGGTGACGGCCAGGGACGAGCGTTGGCTGCATTGCGACCTCAAAACGATCTCGCTCCTCGGCAACGTGCTGGCGCGTCAGCTCGCAGTCGACGGCGGCGCAGCCGAAGCCGTGCTTTTCCGTGACGGTCATCTGACCGAAGCGTCGGCTTCGAACGTACTGATCGTGCGCGACGGCGTCATCGTCGCACCGCCCAAGGACAATCAGATTCTTCCCGGGATCACCTACGATGCGGCTTTCGAGGTGGCGCGGGAAGGCGGTTTGGCCGTCGAAGTCAAGCCGATCCCGCGGGAGGAGGCACTGCACGCGGACGAGATGTGGCTGTCGTCGTCGACGAAGGAAATCCTCGCGGTGACGAAGGTCGACGGTCAACCTTTCGCCGGGGGCCGCCCTGGCCCGGTTTTCCGGAAGATTTACGCACTCTTTCAGGCGAGCAAGCTCAAAGCGGGCTGACCAATGTCGTCAGCCGCGCCTTGCGCCGGCCCGCAAGGCGTCGGCGTGATAACGGCCGTCGTGCCAAACCAGCGGTGGCAGCGATCGGCAGGCGCAGGTCTCGACTTGTCCTACAAAGAGCATGTGGTCGCCCACCGGATGCCGCGAATGGTTACGGCATTCCAGCCACGCGACGCATCCTTCGATCAGCGGCGCGGCGGCATCGCCGAGCTGGTAGGGGACCCCTGCAAAGCGGTCGGCGTGCGGTCGTGAGAATCGCCGCGCCAGATCGACCTGATCGTGCGCAAGCACGTTGACGGCATATCGGGTTGCCCGCTCGAACGCCGCGAGGCTGCGCGATCGTCGTCCGAGGCTCCAGATGATAAGCGGCGGATCGAGCGACACCGAGTTGAACGAGGCAGCTGTAAATCCTACAAAGTCTCCCTCGTGGCCCCGCGCGGTGATGATCGTGACGCCGGTGGCGAACTGCGCCAACGCGTCGCGAAACCGGCGCTCGGTGATGGCGGTTCGCGGCGCTCGTTCGGTTGACATCGGGGACGCGGGCATCTTAGGCGGCACCGCCAAGGGTGTCAAAGACCCGCGATGGCGGAGCGACAACAGCGGTTTCTTAACCGATGGCCCGGAGACTGGTAAAATCATATTCCGCGCCAAGGCCACGCGCCCACCGGTACAGAGCATGAAAGCACCGCTCTCAAAAATTGTCGCGAGTCGGTTTGCCGGGCGAAACCTGCCTGTCGCCGTGGTGCTTCCCGACGGCGGGCGGGTGCCGCTGTCCGAGAGGACCGAAATCGACATCTATGCGCGCACCTGGAACGGCCTCCGCGCGCTTGCCTCGCCGCAGCTTGGGAAGCTCGCCCGGGCGTATGTCCACAATGACATCGATTTCTCCGGCGGTGCCCGGCGCGTGCTCAATGTCGCGGAAGCGCTCGTGGGCAGCGTCTCCCACGGCAGCGACGCCGCACGCAGCCGCATCCTCGGTTGGTGGCACCAGCGCCGAGGGAACAAGGCGAACATCCAGCATCATTACGATGTCTCGAACGCGTTCTATCGGCTTTGGCTCGATGAGCGCATGGTGTATTCCTGTGCCTATTTCAAGACCGATGCGGATACGCTCGATCGGGCGCAAGCGCAAAAGCTCGATCATGTCTGCCGCAAGTTGATGCTCAAACCCGGAGAGGACTTCCTCGACATCGGTTGCGGCTGGGGCGGCTTGATATTCTGGGCGGCGCAGAACTACGGCGTGACTGCAACCGGCGTAACGCTGTCGCAGCATCAGTTCGACTACGTCAGCGCCAGGATTGCCGAGCTCGGGTTGACCGGACGCGTCAGCGTCCGGCTGGTCGATTATGCCGAGCTTCCGCTGGACCGGCTCTACGACAAGATCGCCAGCATCGGCATGTTCGAGCACGTCGGCGTGCGAAAGTATCCACGCTATTTCGGCAAGATCTATGGCCTGCTCAAGCCGGGCGGCATGGTGATGAATCACGGCATTACCCAGAACCAGGTCGGCGTCGAAAGTCTCGGCAGCGGCATTGGCGATTTCGTCGAGGAGTACGTCTTCCCCGGCGGTCAGCTTGCGCACGTATCGCAGGTGATCAAAGGCCTCGCCGGGGCAGGCCTCGAGCTTGTCGATGCCGAGGCGCTGCGAGAGCACTATGCGCGCACGCTGTGGTCGTGGGTCGATCGGCTCGAAGCGAACGCCGATGCCGCGCGGCGTGAAGTCGGCGAGGAAAAATTCCGCATTTGGCGCGTCTATCTCGCAGGTTCAGCGCATGCGTTCGATCGTGGATGGCTGTCGATCTTCCAGCTGCTCGCCGGCAAGCCGCTTTCCGATGGCAAGCTGCCACATCCCGCAACGCGCGACTACATGTATTCGCGATAGGCTTTCGTATCCGCATCAGGCTTTCGCCCACGCTTGCGCAGCGCACACTGCGGCCCCATATTCCCGCCATGGAAACGCAAAAGTCCCAGAAGTCCGAATCGCTGCTGGAGTTCCCCTGCGCCTTTCCCATCAAGATCATGGGGCGGACGCAGGATGGTTTTGCCCAGACCATTCTCGGTATCGTGCTGCGCCACGTCCCCGACTACGACAGCGGCACGATGGAGATGCGCGCGTCGCGCGAGGGCAATTACCTGTCCCTGACCTGCGTCGTCAACGCGTCGTCGAAGGACCAGCTCGACGACCTTTATCGCGAGCTTTCGGGTCACCCGCAAGTAGTGATGGTCCTCTAGCGGCGCGAGGCGTGCGGCAGGAAACCGCTCCCGCCGCGCCGTCCCGAGGGTGCAGTCCATTGCAAGGCGCCGTCCGACCACGCGAGCCCGTTGTCAAAGTGCTGGGGCGCACGGACTATCTCGCGACCTGGCGCGCGATGCAGGGTTTTACCGCGGCGCGCACCGACAGCACCGACGATGAAATCTGGCTCACCGAGCACCCGCCGATCTACACGCTCGGTCTTGCCGGGCGGCGCGAGCATTTGCTGCGCGACACGGGCATTCCCGTGCTCAAGGTCGATCGCGGAGGGCAGATCACTTATCACGGCCCGGGCCAAGTCGTCGTTTATGTGATGCTCGACCTGAAGCGCTACGGGATAGGGGTGCGCAAGCTCGTCCGGACAATCGAGACAAGCGTGATACAATTGCTTGATTCATATGATATTAAAGCGTACGGTCGGACCGACGCGCCCGGTGTATACGTGCGCCGGGCTTCGACCGAGGCCAAAATAGCCGCGCTGGGCCTGAAGGTTCGCAACGGCTGCACCTACCATGGCCTTGCGCTGAACGAAGACATGGATCTCTCGCCCTTCGCCGACATCGACCCCTGCGGTTACAAGGGACTCGCGGTCACTCAGCTCAAGGATGTCGGTGTCGCGGCGCCGCGCGCCGAGATCGAAGCGCGCCTGGTTGCCGCGCTTTCCGCGGCGCTGCGCGACTGTTCCGCCAAAGGCCCAGCGTGAGCGAGCTGCCCCCGAGCTTGGAAACAACGCGCCCGCTTCCCATCGAGCCCGGCGTCAAGCAACGAGGCGATGCGAAGACCGCACGGGTGTTCGCGAAATACGATATCAAGGTCATCGCCGCAGAGCGGCTGAAAAAGCCGGACTGGATCCGGGTGCGCGCGCCTTCGAGCCCGCGCTTCTACGAGATCAAGCGCATCCTGCGTGAGCACAATCTGCACACGGTGTGCGAGGAAGCGTCGTGCCCGAACATCGGCGAGTGCTTCGGCAAGGGCACCGCGACGTTCATGATCATGGGCGATATCTGCACCCGGCGGTGTCCCTTCTGCGACGTCGGCCACGGCCGTCCGCTGGCGCTCGACCCCGACGAGCCGGCGAATCTCGCCGCGACCATCGCCGCGCTCAAGCTTTCGTACGTCGTGATCACCAGCGTCGACCGGGACGACCTGCGCGATGGCGGCGCCCGTCACTTCGTCGATTGCATCCGTGCCGTGCGCGAGCGCGCTCCCGCGACCCGGATCGAGGTGCTGGTCCCCGATTTTCGGGGACGCCTCGAGCGCGCTCTCGGTATTCTCGCCGAAGCCCCGCCCGACGTGATGAACCACAATCTCGAGACCGTTCCGCGCTTGTACAAGCAGGCGCGTCCGGGCTCGGATTACGGACACTCGCTCAAGCTCCTCCGCGACTTCAAGGCCCGCTTTCCGGAGATCCCGACCAAGTCAGGCCTCATGGTGGGCTTGGGCGAAACCGATGACGAGCTTATCGGCGTACTGCGCGATATGCGAGCGCACGAGATCGATATGTTGACCATCGGCCAATACCTGCAGCCGACCGCCGGTCACCTGCCGGTGCTGCGATACGTGCACCCCGATACTTTTGCGATGTTCGAGCGTGAAGCTCTTGCGCTCGGATTCAAGCACGCAGCGGTCGGCGCGATGGTGCGCTCTTCGTATCACGCCGATCAACAGGCGCACGGCGTCCTGTAGCGTCTTAAAGATTCCAACGGAGAGTCACATGAGCAAGCGGCTGCTGCGCGCTATCGCCGCGATCGCGTTGGCTTCATTTTCGATAGGCGTCGTCCGCGCGGAGGTCTCGGAGGTGCGGATCTCGCACGGGTTCGGCGTGCTGTATTTGCCGCTGATGGTGATGTCGAGCGAAAAACTGATGGAGAAGCAAGCAAAAGCCGCCGGCTTGGGCGACATCAAGGCGACGTATCGCGTGCTCGACGGGGGCAACGTAATCAACGATGCGATGCTCTCGGGCGCCCTCGACATTGCATCGATCGGTGTGGCCGGATTCCTGACGCTTTGGGCAAAAGCGAAGGACAACCCGGCGCTCGAAATTCGGGGCTTGTCCGGAATGAGCTCGTCGTCGCTTTACCTCATGACGCGCAACCCCAACGTCAAGTCGCTCAAGGACTTCACCGACAAGGATCGCATCGCGGTGCCCGGCATCAAGACCTCGCTGCCTGCGGTCATCCTGCACATGGCCGCGGCGAAGGAGTTCGGCGACGCCAATTACTCCAGGCTCGACCCCATCACCGTCGGGCTTCCGCATCCCGACGCGCTTGGCGTGCTTCTTTCGGGGCGAGGCGAAATAAACAGCCACATGGCCTCTCCGCCGTTCTCGCATATCGAGGATTCGACGCCCGGCCTTCATCGCGTGTTCAATTCGGTCGACGTGCTCGGCAATATCACGCTGGACATGACGTACACGACGCGCAGGTTCTACGAGGCCAATCCCAAGCTGTGCTCGGCGTTCATCGCGGCGATGAACGAGGCCAATGCGCTGATCGCGAAAGACAAGAAAAAAGCGGCTGAGATCTACCTCGCGGTGTCCAAGCAGAAGTCCTCCCCGGAAGAGATCGTGAAGATTCTGAACGACCCGAACTCGAAATTTTCCACGGTGCCCGACGGCACCATGAAATACGCCGAATTCATGTCCCGCGTCGGGACGATCAAGGCCCGGCCCGCGTCATGGAAGGACCTTTTTTTCCCTCCGATCCACGCGGTTGCCGGAAGCTGACGCGGATGTCCAAGAGCGGCCCGCCGTAGGACGGGCTGCGATTGGAGACAGCCGCGTCATCCCGGGCGAGTGCACAGCGCGAGACCCGGGATCCAAGAATTTTGGCGTAAGTCCAAGAGCGGCCCGCCGCAAGCTCAAGGCGGGCGCCCGACGAGCGCACAGCGCGCGGGACCCCGGATCCAGGAATTTTGCCGGCGAGTCCCGATTGACACGGCGCGCGTCACGTGGGCGGAGGCGCGCCTTTCGGCCATAGCAGCCACATCTTCCCCGGCTGCCTCATCCGGCCGGCCTGTTCTCCCGCGGATTCGCCGAAACCCCAGAAGAAATCCGCTCGAAGTGCGCCCTTGATGGCGCCGCCGGTGTCCTGCGCCATGACAAGCCGAGCCAGAGGCTTCTCGGACAATGGATACGTGGTTGCAAGGTAAACCGGAGCACCGAGGGGAATCGCGCGCGGATCGACTGCGATCGCCCGCTGTGCGAGCAACGGCACGCCGAGCGATCCGATAGGGCCGTCGATGGCGGCTTTGGGGTCCGGAACGATCTCGCGAAAGAAGACATAGCTGGGATTCTCGGCAAGCAGCGACGGAAGCTTGTCCGGATGATCGCGTCCCCACTGCTTGATTGCCTGCATCGAAGCGCTTGCCAGCGTCAGTTCGCCACGCTCGACCAGCAGCCTTCCGACGGATCGAAAAGGTTGCCCGTTCTGATCGGCGTATCCGACCCGGATGATGTCACCTTCCTTGAGCGTCACCCGGCCCGAACCCTGGATGTGAAGAAAGAATGCATCGATGGCGTCGTCGACCCACACCAGCTCCTTTCCCGCCAGTGGGGCGCGACCTGCTTCGATGTCCCCTCGGGTCCAGTACGGAACCACGCGCTTGCCGTCGATGCGGCCGCGCACGCGCTTGCCTTCGAGCTCGGGGAATAGATCGACCAGCTCGACCCTGAGGAGGTCGTCAGGGGGCGCATACAGCGGGTATCGATAGCGCTCGTCGCGATGGCGGCTGCCTCGGAGGAGCGGCTCGTAGTACCCGGTCACGAGCCCCGTATCGCGTCCGTCGGGAGCGCTCACGCTGTATGGGGTAAAATGCCCCTCGAAAAATGCGCGCGCCGCTGCGTCGTTGTCCGGGGTTGCCAGCGACGCGGCAGTGCAGGGGTCTCGCCAGATGGGCGCCCCAGCCGGTTGCGCGAGCAGCGTCGGACATTGTGCGATGAATGCCACCCACGCTGCGGCTTGCGCATCGTCGTTCCAACCGGGAAGCTCGGTGAAGGCTACCGCGCGCAATCGCGACTCCGAGGGCGGCGAGGTCTGCGGTGGCGCGACGGGCGTGATGGTGCAGGCGGCGGCGAGCGCGGCGACCGCCGCGGCAGCCGCATAAGGGGAAAGCACTCCGATGGGATGGATCCTGCTCGAAGCGCTCGTTGCGTTGCTCCTTGCCGTGTTCATCGTCTGGTTCACGATGGGGGCAAGGCGCAACGAACCACCACAAGAGCCGCCCCCGCTGGAAGATCGCGATGCCCACGGCGACGGGGTCTAAAGGGTCTAATGCAGAATGCGCGGGACAGAAAGCGTAAACAGGGGAATGGACGCGTCGAAATGTTGACCGTCCTCCGCGACCATTTGATACGTTCCGCGCATCGTGCCCACCGCCGTCTCCAGATGGGTGCCACTGGTGTACTCGAAGCTTTCGCCGGGCTGGAGCAAGGGCTGCTGGCCGACGACCCCCAGTCCCTTCACATCGATGACCTTGTTGTTGGCATCGGTGATCGTCCAGTGGCGGCTGACGAGCTGCGCGGGAACGTTACCGGTATTGGTCACCGTGATCGTGTACGCAAACACGTATTGATTCTTCGACGGATCGGACTGGTCCTCGACGTAGATCGCTTTTGGCACGACGGTGATTTCGTATTTCCGGCTCTCTGCCACAACGCGCTCCGGATAGAAAATCTCGGTGCAATTATAGCGCGATGAAGACCTGCCAGATCGCGCCTTCGATCCTCTCCGCCGATTTTTCGCGCCTCGGCGACGAAGCCCGCGCCGTCATCGCCGGCGGTGCCGATCTCATCCACTTCGATGTGATGGACAACCATTACGTCCCGAATCTGACCATCGGCCCGATGGTGTGCGAGGCACTGAAGCCCCACGTGAGCGTGCCTATCGATGTGCACCTGATGGTGAAGCCGGTCGATCGCCTCGCATCCGACTTCGCGAAGGCCGGCGCGGCAATCATCAGCTTTCATCCCGAGGCCAGCGACCACATCGACCGCACGATCGGGCTTATTCACGACGGCGGCTGCAAGGCAGGACTGGTATTCAATCCGGCGACGCCGCTGGTGTGGCTCGATCATGTCCTCGACAAGCTCGATCTGGTGCTCATCATGTCGGTGAATCCGGGATTCGGCGGCCAGTCGTTCATCCCGGAAGCATTGAACAAGCTCGCCCTCGCGCGCTCGCGCATCGATGCGATGACCGCGCGGACCGGGCGCGAAATCCGGCTCGAGGTCGATGGCGGCGTGAAGGTCGACAACATCGCGTCGATTGCCAAGGCGGGAGCCGACACCTTCGTTGCCGGTTCGGCGATATTCGGCGGTGGGAATTACAAGAAGATCATCGCGGCCCTGCGGGCCGCTGCGACGGGAGCCTAAAGATGCGCGGTTGTATCGTTTCGATTTACAGGCAGAGGGTCAGCATTCACGGTTGCATATCGTGATTGCCACAGGCCAGCGTTTCCGCGTGCGTGCAATAGCCTTCGATCTCGACGGCACGCTGCTCGACACGGTCCACGATCTCTCGATCGCGATCAACGCGATGCTCAACCGGTTGGGCGAAGCACCGCTGCCGAAGGACGCGATTCGTGCCATGATCGGCAAAGGCATGGCTAACCTGGTTCGCCGAGCGCTTGCTGCGGCTCGAGGCGCGGAGCCCTCGGAGTCCGACGAGCAGCGTGCGCTCCCGATGTACGAGGATGCATACGAGCGCGTGCTCGGACGCGAGACGACCGTTTTTCCGGGCGTGCGCGAGGGTCTCGAGCGCCTCGCAACGGCAGGTTTCGGGCTTGCCTGCGTGACCAACAAGGCGAGCCGCTTCACCAGGCCGCACCTCGACAAGGCCGGGCTCGCACCTTACTTCAGTCTCGTCATCGGCGGCGACTCGCTTGCCACCAAGAAGCCCGATCCGGCGCCGCTCCGGCATGCAGCGCGCCACTTTGGTGTATCGATCGATCGGCTGCTGCTGCTCGGCGATTCCGCCAACGATACGCAGGCCGCGCGCGCGGCAGGTTGCCCGGTTCTCTGCGTGCCGTACGGCTACAACGAGGGACGGCCGGTGCAGAGCCTGGATTGTGATGGTATAGTTTCCTCGCTGGACGAACTTCCCGAACGGATTCGACTCGCCTGATCGATGGACTTCAACACTCGCATTTGCAACGGCTGGGCGTGGTGGCACGGCAACGACCGGCGCTGGTGGCGCCGATCGTGATCCGCCGCCGTCGCGTCGCGCGCTAGAAAGCGACGCCCCGCAGTACCGTTGCATTTGCAGAGAAAATCGTTGGAGCATCATGACCGAAGCCGAATTCCGCGCGCTCGCAGCGCAAGGGTATAACCGCATCCCGCTCGTTCTCGAATTGTTTGCGGACCTCGATACCCCTCTTTCGCTTTATCTCAAGCTCGCCAACCAGCGTTTCACCTACCTGCTCGAGTCGGTTGTCGGCGGCGAGCGATTCGGCCGCTACTCGTTCATCGGGATGCCCGCGAAGGTCCGCATCCGCGCTCGCGGGCGGCAAATCGAAGTCGAGGATCGCGGTGCGGTCGTGGAGCGACACGAGGGCGACCCGCTCGCCTTCGTCGGCGAGTTTCTGCGCCGCTATCGCGCGGTAACCCGCCCGGGATTGCCGCGATTCAGCGGCGGACTCGCCGGATATTTCGCGTACGACACCGTGCGCCACATCGAGACCCGGCTCGCCGATACGGCGCCTCCCCCGGTGCCCGATCTCGCCGATATTCCCGACGTTCTGTTGCTCCTGACCGAAGAGCTCGCCGTCGTCGACAATCTCGCCGGCAAGATTTCACTCATCGTCTACGCCGACCCCGCCGAGCCGAACGCATACTGGAGCGCAAACGACCGCCTGCATGAACTTCGGCGCAAGCTGCGAGCGCCGGTGGCGATTCCGTTTCAGACGGCGACGAGTGTGACCACCGCGGATAGCGAGTTCGGCGCGCAGGAATTCCAGGCCGCGGTGGCCCGATCCCGCGAATACATCGTCGCCGGCGACATCATGCAGGTTGTGATCTCACAGCGCATGCGACGGCCGTTCACCGCGCCGCCGCTGTCGCTGTACCGTGCCCTGCGCTCGCTCAATCCTTCGCCGTACATGTTCTATTACGACTTCGGAGATTTTCACGTCGTCGGCGCGTCGCCGGAGATCCTGGTGCGCAAGGAAGGCGGCAACATCACGCTTCGCCCTATTGCGGGCACGCGGCCGCGCGGCGCGACGCGCGACGCCGACGAAGCGCTGGCGAAGGAGCTGCTGGCCGATCCCAAGGAGATCGCCGAGCACGTCATGTTGCTCGACCTCGGCAGGAACGACGTCGGCCGCGTCGCGGAAACGGGCTCGGTGGAAGTGACGGACCGCATGGTGATCGAACGCTATTCGCACGTGATGCACATCGTTTCGAACGTCGAGGGAAAACTCAAGCCGGGGCTCACCAGTATCGATGTGCTGCGCGCGGCGTTTCCCGCCGGCACCGTGAGCGGTGCGCCCAAGGTTCGCGCGATGGAGATCATCGATGAGCTCGAGCCGTCGCGTCGAGGGATTTATGCGGGCGCGGTCGGTTACATCAGCTTCCACGACGACATGGACACCGCGATCGCATTGCGCACGGCGGTCATCAAGGATGGAACCATGTACGCGCAGGCTGGAGGAGGCATTGTCCACGATTCGTCTCCGGAAGCGGAATGGCAGGAAACGCTCAGCAAGCTGCGTGCGTTGCAGCGTGCGGCGGACATGGTGCAGCTCGGACTCGACGCGGAAGGCTGACGTGCTGCTGCTGATCGACAGTTGGCATCGCGGCCTCAGCATATCTGAGCGTATCTTCGAGTAATCGCAACATCGTTTGTTCACACGAAGATCTGGTCAGTGTCCTGCGCTGCCACATGGCCGCCTTCGAGCATCTGGGTGGGGTGCCGAAGGGGTTCGTTGATATTCGTAATCCGCCGGCACAGTCCCGCCTTCACTGGCAGCTACCTGCCAGATGTGTGTAGTATCACTGTGCGTATCACTGAATGCACTGATAGACCAACTATATTGTTTCGTTAGGCATCTACACAACCGTTTGAGTGGAGTCTGAATTGAAAAAACTCTCCGCAACTGAAAAGCATCGGCCGCAGCAAAACGGTCTTCTCGCTGCATTGTCCGCCGCAGATTGCAAGCGCCTGGCCAATGATCTGGAATTGGTTCCTCTAAAACTGGGCGAAATCTTGTATGAGTCTGGCCAAACGATGAGCCACGCTTATTTCCCGCTCGACTGCATCGTCTCCCTGCTCTATGTAATGAAAAACGGTGAGTCAGCGGAAATCGCCATCGTGGGAAACGAGGGCATGATCGGGGTTCCCCTGTTCATGGGCGGGGAATCAACACAGAGCCGGGCGATCGTGCAAAACGCCGGTCAAGCCTATCGACTGAAGGCGCAGGTGCTCAAGGATGAGTTTTATGGCGGGGGAGCGCTGCAACGGCTCCTGCTGTTGTTCGCCTCGGCATTGATCACGCAAATGGTGCAAACCGCCGCGTGCAACCGGCATCATCCGGTAGATCAACAACTGTGCCGCTGGATGTTATTGAGTCTGGATCGGTTGCCTTCAAATCGAATTAGCATGACCGAAAAACTTGTTGGAAACATGCTCGGCCTCAGTCCCGCTAAGGTTACAAAGGCAACCAATGTGCTGCAGAAGGCGGGGCTGATTAACTACGACGCCGGCGAGATCATGGTGCTCGACCGGCCCGGCGTCGAAAAACGTTCCTGCGAGTGCTACGACGTAGTCAAAAAGGAAAATGATCGACTCCTTCCACTTTCAGCCTAAGTGGGCCAGCTACGGTCACCGTTGGCGTATCGTCTGTCCTCCGCAATTATTCGCGTCGCAGCGAGGGCGCCGTGCGTTGCCTGAGATGGAAAGAGCGATAAATTTGATGCAGTCCTCCCAGCACCGACTCCGCGAGCACAACAACGGCCGACCGACAGGAACTGGGATCCTGTCACTCCGATTAGCTGAGTACACCAAGCGCTTGGCTGTCTACATTGACAAGATCCTCAAAGGGCCGAAGCCCGCTGATCTACCTATAGAGCAGCCGACGAAGTTCGATTTGATCATCAATTTTAAGACTTCGCGGGCCCTTGGGCTTACGCTCCCGCATTCGCTTGTCGCCCGTGCCGACCAGGTGATCGAGTAAGCGGTTGCCGTGATTAACCTTCGAGGGAGTGCGACCACATGAGCGGTCTGGCGTTTTGCACGTCGTGCGATGTCGAACTGACTCGAAGATGACAAACACGCCGGGCCTGACGATTCCACAGCTGCTGCCGTTGTGTGCGGCGTAGGGTATGGAGTGATCGCCCAGCGCACCTTCTTCATTGTTAGTCTGTTCGGTGCGCCCGTGGCGCACCGGCGCTCCATGCCCAGCAGGCGCGCCCGCCCGTGCAACTCGTGTTCAGATAAGCCTGATGCTGTTGGCGCTGCCTTTATGCGTTCCACCTCAACGTCGGGGAAACTAGAATGAAACGAAGCAGAACTCCGTCCTTCACCAATCCGGTCCTTGTTTGGACCCGTCTCGCATGGAAAACCGGTGAGATGATGCTGGCCTCGGCGCAGGTCATCCACCACCGTACGGGCCGCATGGCTGCGGCGGGCGCCAAGCCAAGCGCACGCGATCGCCGCGAGTTCGCCTTGATGGGACAGGAAAAGATCGAGGCCGGCGTCGAATCGGCCAGCGCCATAGCCGCGCAGATGATGACGATGAACCCGTTGCTCGGGCCGCGGGCATTCAAGCACATGATGGCGGGCGCGGCGGTGGTCATGTCGCTCGCGGCAAGTCGCACCGCCGGTCAGGCCATGGCCCGGCACGCGAAGCTCGTCCGCACGATGACGCAGTCCGCGGCCGCCACAGCGCAGCTCTCCGGCGCCGCGGGCCGGCTCGCCCAGCGCGGGCTCAAACCAATACATTCACGAGCGACTGCCAACGCCAAGCGATTGGGCAAGCGCTAACGGCGAATACCTGTCTCCTGCGCGATGCGATCGACCGGCCTAGACATGATGGCTGTGGTTACGGTTTGCGATCAGATCCACGGAACGCGCACTTAGTCAACTGAATGGTCCTTCAGCGAGGTCCGCGAACGTCTGGTTCTTTGCTGCGCGACAGGCAGCAAAGGTTCGATAGCACCGTCGAACGACCGCTCGCAGCGACGTCGCTGTACGCGGTGTGGTTTACCCTCTACGCGGCCCGCACGCGGCCATCGACGATAGTGAGCATCGACCGCAGTGTGGTCGCACTGGCAATGCTCGCCGCATGCTTCCGGGAAGATCGACGGATCGACAGCGTGGCCGTGGTCAACTTCCTCGAACTCACGGCGACATCAGGCGGGGCGACTGCGGCGGAGGAGATCTGCGCAAACGCAACAGCCGGTAAACACTCTTTCACGCGGCGACCTCCCAGCGTCTTTGACGGCTACTTCACCGCGTCCATCAGGAAGTGATAGCGTTACAGTGCATGGACTTTGACCGCGCTCGTGCGCGATCTGGCGCGGCCCAATTGCAAATGCCTGCGAGATGTTGGGTGTCTGCCGCTCCATAAAGGAACGGACAGAGCCCGCCGATGCGTTACATCTCGGCAAGGTCCGTCCGTTTGACTTCTCGCGCAGGCCCTTTCGCGTGCGCGACTGCTGTGACTGCTAGCTCAGGTGCGTATTCACAAGGGACCTGCCTCGGCAATCACTGCTGTGGCGATTGCATTAGAGCGACCAGCTGCAGCTCTGTTCCGTTGCGCGTGAGCTTCTTGCCCTCGGGCAGCTTCAGGTAGGGCTTGGCTTCTTCTGGGGTGAGCCCGTACGCAAAACTCATCGAACCCCGACTAAAGTTGCCGACACCGTGGCCGCAGAACATTGTCAAACGCTGAAAATGAAATGTCGCGGCGGAGCCATCACTGCAATGCATCTGCCCCGAACCACCCAGTTCGGCGCTGGAAGTGAACTGTCCGAGGCATGTGAGAGCAGGGTCCTTTTGCGAATGAATGACGAGGGTTCCCGCCCCGCTGAGATGGCCTTCGGCCTCACCCACAAACAGGTCTCCGGCCAGTATCGCAATGACCGTACCCGTCGCTGAAAATAGCTCTCCGCCCAGCACAGTCGCCGAGCCGGCTAGGCCGATACATGCAGTAAGAACCGTAATCCACATTTTACGCATTGAAGCCAATCACGATCAGATATTCTCGATAGCGGAGATTTGCGACCCCTAAAAGCGATCTATCGATATATAGATTATGGTCCTGGTTTCCAGGATATGCCGTGCGGTGGCGCACATAAGGAGGAAAAAATGATGCACACCCACATGTCAGAGCGGCGTGCGGCCTTGCGCAGCGTAGACTGATACGAATGCTGCGCGATCGGACGTTTTCATCACCATACACCGTCACTGCCTGAGTTCTGACTGCCGTCGCGCCGCTGCTTGTACTGCTGTTGTACGTGCTGCCGGCCCTGCTTGCTGGCTGCAACCGGCCCGTCATGCAGTTATGCCTTCGGCTGTGGTCGCAGCTCTTGTTGCGGCCGGATTGGGTGAAAGGAATCTGCACGGGACACTGGACTTGAACGACGCGGGTCGGCGCTACACTGCAGAAAACAACCTCTCGACAAACAAGATCGAGAAGCATCGGAAGATCGAGAAGCACCAGCAGTAAGCACTCGGTGGCAAAGAGGGACGGCGCCACCCGCAGGCGTTAGCTTGTCTGTGGACCATACTCCAGAACAAGTGCGCGACGGGCAACGTCACGACGATGGGGCTTAACGAGCGCGCACCGCCGCGACGTAACGCGCTACTAGCGATAGCTGTCGATGCTTTATTTCCTCCGCAATTCGCGCTTCAGGGAAGTCAACGGGAGCTGCGGGCTTTTCTGCGTCGCTTCGGATTGCTTTGTGGGCGTCATAGAGCGCGCCATTGATAACGGTATCGTCTGATGGATCCGGCGGTTGGGCTTCACCAGATGCCAGGAATGTGTTAATCCTGCCCATGTTTGTTCCTTTCACGACTATCTTCCATCTAGGATTTCCCCTGTGAAATAGTTGTTCTATTTCTTGGAATCCTTTGCGACGGTCGAATGGTCGTTCGCTTGACCAGGCTGAGGCATCGAAGTCGACTCCTCCGCCTTGGTCATCGATTTCATTGGTTGATCGTTCGCATTTGCCGTCTCCCCGCCTCTAATGCCTTCTGTCGCGGATGGCGCGGGCGACGGAGACGTTGGCGCAGTTGTGGCCACTGGCGCATCGGGCGCGCGCTGTGGAGCACGATCGCACGCAGCTATGGTTGCTCCTAAGACGAGGAGAATCACAAACACCCGCAACCCGCTCGGCCATCGCGAGTTCGCCATCAAGTAATGTCGCATATAAGCTAACCCCCCGCGTCAGATGAGTCCGACGACAAACGAAACAATCAAAGCCTTCCTGACATATAGAGAAGGGGTGCGGCGGCAGTTGCGAAGCTTCGTTCTCCGCCTGATCATTGGCCGTGTTGCTACCTACGGACGCCCGAGACGGCCGAGCAGATAACCGATGACGAGCGCGCCGGCGAGCGCGGCAATCGGACGTGCGCGTATCGAAGCGCTCGCCCCCTCCGTGAGTTGCGCCTGTACTTTTTTCGCTTGCTGCGGAATGCCCGACGCCCACTCCGCGGCAGATGATGCCGCGTCGGCGGCGCTATCGATAGCGCGATGTGCCGTTCCGCTCAGGCGGCCAACCTGCCCAGTGGCCTTGTCGGCAATCTTGTCGGTTGTCTGGTGCGCTGCCCGCGCTGCGTCTTCAACCTTGGCACCCACTGGGTTAGCGTTCGCTGGATTGGCACGGCTACCGCTGCCTGTGAGACCGGCACTCATCGGGGTGGTTTGATCCATGGCAATTTCCTTTCTGAGAGTTGTAACCCGAGTAAATAACTCTTTGGCTGACCTCGGTTGATAGTGGCCGTTCGATTCACGTCGCTCAGGGGTCGGCCCTCACTCCAGCTTTGCCTAGCAGGCCGCTGACGATGCAAGCGCGGTCTCACCTACTGCGACTGGCTTCGAGAGTACTGCGACGCTGTTGCCTCGTCTGCGCGGTAGCGCACATAAAGACTCAGCGCGGCCGATCACGGCGCAAAGCGGAAAAGATTCGGAGGCTAGTTAACGACGTACGGCAGGAGACGATCGAACTCCGTCTTGACCACCTGGTAGCACTCGCAGGAGCGCGCCTCCACACCCGGGCGATCGAGCACGGTGATCGTGCCTCGGCGGCCTCCTGCACCCTCCCGGCGGCCTCGGTGACGCCTTCGCGGCGCACGCCCAGCATGTTGGCGATCAATTCCTGCGTCATGGAGAGCTCGTTCGTTTGAAGGCGATCGAGGCTCAGCAATAGCCACCGGCACAATTGCTGGTCGACCGAGTGGTGCCGATTGCAGACCGCGGTCTGAGACATCTGGGTGATCAGCGCCTGGGTGTAGCGCAGCAGGAGGTGCATGGTCGGCCCGAAACGCCCGAACTCATTCTGAAGCAATTTGGCCTTGAGCCGGAAGCCGTGCCCCGCGCTTTGCACCACCGCGAATTGAATAAGCCTGCGAGATGTTGGGTATCCATGCACACTCCATAAAGGAACGGACGGAGCCCACCGATGCGTTGCATCTCGGCACGGTCCGTCCGTATTTTCTCGCAGGCCTTTTAGGGAGTGCGAGTGCGACTGCTAGTTCATGGGTGGCGAGTTCCGCGTTACGAGGTGGTAGATCGCGAGAAGAATGATCGCACCGACGAGCGAACCAATAAAGCCTGCCGGCTCACCGCGTGATACAAACCTAACGCCTGTCCTCCGAACGTTGCAAGTAAGGAGCCCGCGATACCGATTGCCGCGATGGATCTCACCGGTTCGGGCAATGCCTCATCGCAAAAGCATAACCACAACAATAATCAGCAAAAGTAAACCTATACCGCCACCAATATACATTTTGGACCCCTTCTGGTTGCCCACGCTCTACGAGGAGCAAAAGCGCGTAATGTATTTAAGCACCCGCACGCAGCGCGGTCTGTTCGCTGGCGCACCGAACGAGCACATTGGTCGGCGTTTCGTTGACGGGCATCGCTCAAGGGCGCTCTCGTCCGTCCGGAACCATTGGCGCAAGCGCCGGAAGCTCGGCACGTTGGGAATAAACTCGCCGCGCGGTACGCGCTCGCGCCGACGAGCGACTTCGACGCGTAATCCGAATCATGGAGTCCCGCCTCAAGCACCGTGAGGTCGCCTTGAACAGCCCGCAAGCGGTACGGGACTACCTCCGCCTGCGAATCGCCGACAGGGAGCATGAGGTGTTCGTGTACCTGTTCCTTAACAGCCAGAACCGGCTTATCACGCGGATCGATGATTACACGCTGAGCTATTCAGCCAGTAGGACGGGACGCTCGATTCGTACGCGGCGCTGGTACAATAAAGGCGCCATGAGGCATCCATATCGCCTGCTGCGTTCGCAATCTTCCTCCCGCTGGTGGCGGTAGCCCGCCACGTCTGTACACCACCCCAGTGCACCCGCAGCCCCAGCGGGCAGCCAATCAAGTCGGGGGTATCCAAGGGGGTATCCGGCACAAAAATCTTGACTGATTAATATCAAAATCAGTCGCTTAGGGTATGCCATGCTGCTCCTGATCGACAACTACGACTCGTTCACCTATAACCTCGCGCAATACTTGGGCGAGCTCGGCGCGGGCGTGCACGTGCATCGCAACGATGCCATCACGCTCGAGCAGG
>Ga0193751_1000694_pt1 | contig 24650 bp, 20 predicted proteins | sample L1c2metaG_FD_143050 | JGI IMG/M metagenome (GOLD analysis project Ga0193751, IMG submission 143050) | Soil microbial communities from a riparian zone of the East river system, Colorado, United States - L1c2 | ecosystem: Environmental > Terrestrial > Soil > Riparian zone | place: USA: East River... | reverse complement strand
GACTACATCCGTACCGCGCGCGCCAAGGGCCAGGTCGAGCGCAAGGTGTTGTTCAATCACGCGCTGCGCAACGCGGCGGTGCCGATCGTCACCGTGATCGGCCTCGGCGTCGCGCTGCTGATCGGCGGCGTCGTCGTCACCGAGAGCGTCTTCACCATTCCGGGCATCGGCCGGCTCACCGTCGACGCCGTGCTGGCGCGCGACTACCCGACCATCCAGGCCGTCATCCTGCTGTTCTCGCTGGTCTACGTGCTGATCAACCTTCTCGTCGACCTCGCCTATCGGGTGTTCGACCCGAGGATACGCTATTGAGCACCGAGCCCGCCCTGCTGGCCGATCCGGCCGCCCGCGTGCCGGCGAACGCCGGCCTGTTCGCGGGTCTCGCGCGCGACTGGGCGGTGGTGTGCGGCGCCGCCGTCATCCTGGTGATGATCGTCATCGGCGTGGGCGCGCCGCTGCTCGGCACCATGGATCCCTCGTCGATCAACCCGACCTTCCGCAATCGCGTCCCCGGCACCGAGCAGACCATCCGGCGCGACGACGCCAGCACCGCGACCTACCGGCACTGGATGGGCACCGACAGCCTCGGGCGCGACGTCTACAGCCGCGTGCTCTACGGCGCCCGCATCTCCCTGGTGATCGGCGTCGCGGCGGCCTCGATCAGCATCGCGATCGGGCTCGTGATCGGCCTCGTCGCCGGCTACATCCGCTGGGTCGACGGTCTCGTCATGCGGTTCATGGACGGCCTGATGGCGATCCCGACCATCCTGCTGGCGCTCGCCGTGGTGTCGCTGTTTCGCGCCGGAATCCTAAGCGTGATCATCGCCATCGTGGTGCCGGAAATCCCCCGCGTCGTCCGTCTGGTGCGCGCCATCGTGCTCTCCGTGCGCGAGGAGCCCTACGTGGAGGCGGCGATCATGACCGGCACGCCGACGCCGCTCCTGCTGGTGCGTCACGTGCTGCCCAACACGATCGCGCCGCTGATCGTGCAGGGCACCTTCGTGTGCGCCAACGCCATCCTGCTCGAGGCGATCCTGTCGTTCCTCGGCGTCGGCATTCCGCCCGACACGCCGACCTGGGGCAACATCATGGCCGAGGGCAGGGGGCTGTTCCGCGTCTACCCGCACAACATCTTCTTCCCCGGTGTGTGCCTGGCGCTGACCGTGCTCGCCGTCAACATGCTGGGCGACGGCCTGCGTGACCGCCTCGACCCCAAGCTCGCGAAGCGGGTTTGACGATGACGGCCGCACCGGTGCTCGACCTCCAGGGCCTCACCGTGCGGCTGCCCGCCGCCGCCGACCGGCGCCATGCGGTCGAGAACATTTCGTTTGCGGTGCGTCCGGGCGAGATCGTGTGCGTCGTCGGGGAATCCGGCTCCGGCAAGTCGGTCACCGCCCACGCCATCATGGGGCTGCTGCCGCGCGACCTCGTCCCCACCGCCGGCCGCGTCCTGCTCGACGGCGACGACCTCCTGAAGAAATCGCCCGCCGCCCGGCGCCGCCTGCGCGGCGACCGCATGGCGATGATCTTTCAGGAACCGATGACCGCGCTCAACCCGGTGATGCGGGTGGGCGAGCAGATCGCCGAGGTGCTCGCCATCCACACCGATCTCGACGACGCGGCGCGGCGCGCCCGCGTGCTCGACATCGTCGCGTCGGTGCACCTGCCCGATCCCGCCCGCCTGATCGACCTCTACCCGCATCAGCTCTCCGGCGGCCAGCGCCAGCGCATCATGATCGCCGCCGCGCTGGTGCTCGATCCGGATTTGCTGATCGCCGACGAGCCGACCACCGCGCTCGACGTGACCACCCAGGCGCAGATCCTGAAGCTCATCCGCGAGCTGCAGCAGCGCCGCAGCACCGGCGTGCTGTTCATCACCCATGATTTCGGCGTGGTCGCCGAGATCGCCGACCGGGTGGTGGTGATGCAGGAGGGCCGGGTGGTGGAAGAGGGCGCCGCCGCGGACGTGCTGCGCGCGCCGCGCGACGCCTACACCCGCATGCTGATCCGCGCGGTGCCGAGCCTGACGCCGCCGGCGCGGGAACCCGTCACCGCGGCGCCGATCGTGCTCGCCACCAAACGCATGAGCAAGACCTTCACGATCGGCGGCCTGTTCGCCGGCCGCCGCGAGGTCGCGGCCGTCAACGCGGTCGACCTGCACGTGCGGCGCGGCGAGACCCTCGGGGTGGTGGGCGAATCCGGGTCCGGCAAGACCACCGTCGCGCGCTGCATCGCCCGGCTGATCGCGCCGAGCGCCGGCGCCATCCTGATCGACGATGCCGACGTGGCGAAGCTCGGCACCCGCGCGCTGCGGCCGCATCGCAAGCGCGTGCAGGTCGTGTTCCAGGACCCCTACCGCTCGCTCAACCCGCGCCGCACCGTGGGCGAATCGATCGTCGAGGGGCCGGTCAATTTCGGCATGCCGCGGCCGGCGGCGTTCGCCCGCGCCCGCGAGCTGATGCGCCTGGTCGGTCTCGCCCCCGAGGCGCTGGCCCGCTTCCCGCACCAGTTCTCCGGCGGCCAGCGCCAGCGCATCTGCATCGCCCGCGCGCTCGCCATGCAGCCGGAGATCCTCATCGCCGACGAGGCGGTCTCCGCCCTCGACGTCTCGGTGCAGGCGCAGGTGCTCGACCTGATCGACGACGTGCGCCGGCGCTTCGATCTCGCGGTGCTGTTCATCACCCACGACCTGCGCGTCGCCGCCCAGATCTGCCACCGCATCGCCGTGATGCATCACGGCGAGGTGGTCGAGGAAGGCCCGACCGCCCAGGTGTTCGGCGCGCCCACGCACCCGTACACGCGTGCTTTGTTTGACGCGGCGCCGGGCAGGAATTTCGCGTTCGGGCAGATGGAGTCTTCGTAGGGTGGGTTAGTAGCGCCCGAAGGGCGCGTAACCCACCGGCGGTCTCTCCAAACAAACAAGGCGGTGGATTACGCCACCTTCGCTGCGCTCCGGCGGCTAACCCACCCTACTTTTCGTTCAACTCCCGGCAGGCGGCGGGCTCCGCCTCGTGCACCGGTGGCAGGATGTCCGGAAATTATGTAGCAGTTTCACCTTTAGAGGATCTGCGGTGAGGCCGGGCGACCCCTTGCAGTCAGGGCCAAGATGGCTTTTGCTAGGCACGCCCACCCGCGCCTCGATGCACCTTGGTCGCGGGTGGGTCGTTCCTATCCCCCATACCAAGGGGGCGGACTTAGCGGAGCCCTAGCTAGTCTAGGGCACCGCCATTCGGGCCACGGAGAGTCGCCTCCGTGGCCCAAACTGTTCGGCGAGCGCGCCCTCACCGCTTCGGCGGCCGCCGGAACCGCCCCGGCGAGCGCGATCGAGGCCGCGCAGGCGACGGCCGCCGCTGTCCGCATCACGGTCAGGACGACGGCGTCGCTTTCGCCGGCCACAGCTTGAGCACGCCGTCGCGCATTGCGCGTCCCGCGCCGCGCACCAGGTCGAGCGCCTTCACGCGCCAGCTGGTGCGGAACGAGCCGTCCGTGTCGGCCGGCAGCTCCAGCAGGACCCGGTAGGCGGTCGAGGTGTGCGAGGGGCGGTCGAGCATCGCCGACACCGCCACGAACAGCAGCAGGAAGGTCCGCCACAGCCGCTCGCCGTGCTGCGCCACCACCTCGTCACGCTTGCGCATCCAGCGCTCGTACATGATGCGGGCCCAGACGTGGTAGTTGTGCCGGTCGTTGTCGACCCGCATCAGCTCGAACGGGGACTCGCGCACCGCCTCGACGAACTCCGGCATGAACACCATGCGGAACGTGCCGGGCCAGATGTGCTGGGTGACGAAGCTGTGGGTGTCGAAGCGCCGGCGCTCGGCGGCGAAATCGAGATAGACCCGCCCGCCCGGCTTGAGCCAGCGCGCCAGCGAGCGCATGACCACGCGGTAGTCCGACAGGTCCTCGATCACCCCCATCATCGAGATGGCGTCGAATTTCTCCTCCGGCTGGAAGGTGAAGAAGTCCTGGTAGCGCACCTCGGCCGGCAGGTTCTCCTCGGCGATCTTCTGCTCGACGTATTCCTTCTGGCGCCGCGACAGCGTGATGCCGGTGACGCGCACGCCGCGCTGCGCGGAAAAGCGCGTCATGCCGCCCCAGCCGCAGCCGATCTCCAGCAGGTGCTGGCCGGGCTTGAGTTGCAGGCCCTCGAACGCGGCCGCGAGCTTGCGGGTGGCGGCCGGCTCGAGCTCCTCGTCGTCGGTCAGATAGATGCCGGGCGTATAGGTGTGCCAGTCGGCGTCGGAGACGTGCAGCTGGGCGTTCTGCGCGTCGTAGTGCAGCGCGATCCACGCCGGGTTCACGCGCGGGCGCCCGACCAGGATCGGGTGCAGGCGGCGCCAGATGTAGACGCTCAGGTGGGCGTCGCGCAGCTGCTCCTGGTAGCGCAGCATCTCCAGCAGGTCGCCCTCGAAGTCGAGCTTCTCGTCCATGTAGGCGTGCGCGATGGTCAGCGCGTCGAGCGAGGCGAGCGCGTCGAGGCCTTCCGCGCCGCGCGCCCGCAAGGTGAAGACCGGCTCGCCCTGGGCGAAGTCGATCGCCGCCCCGTCGGGCGTGATCAGGCGGAAGGGGGCTCCGCCGGTCTGCTGGCCTGCGAGGCGGCGCAGCGCCGCGACGGTGCGCGCGCGGGCGGCGCCGCGAATGCCGCCGCCGGACGTTACGCTGGGCGACTGGTCGCGGGTCGCCTGGTCGGAACTGGTCTGGGCTGGGTACGACATGCAATCAGAATAGCAACGCCCGATTGCCGGGAAAAGGGTCGGTCGTGTTTCGGCGGTTTGAAGTTCGTGCCAAATGTCGCAAAGCTTACATAGGAACTTCAAGTCCAAAAAACGGCACTGGAATCGGACGCGAGCGGCCCGGCTTGCTGGCTGCGCGGCAACGGGATTAGGCTTGCGCCCGATAAGAACGAAAGCCGGGGGGTGACGATGACGGCAGCCGACATGAGCGGGGCGTCCGTCCCGCGGGCGAAGTCGTCGCTGAGCCGCGTCATGCTGGCCTCGGCGATCGGCTCGGCGCTCGAGTGGTACGACTTCTTCATCTACGGCACGGCGGCCGCGCTCGTGTTCAACGAGCTGTTCTTCCCCAAGCTCGATTCCCGCATCGGCACCCTTGCCGCCTTTGCGACCTTCGGCGTCGGCTTCTTTGCCCGCCCGTTCGGCGGCATCCTGTTCGGCCATTTCGGCGACCGGATCGGACGCAAGCCGATGCTGGTCGCCACCCTGCTGCTGGTCGGCGTCGCCACGTTCCTGATCGGGCTCGTGCCCACCTATGCCCAGATCGGCATCTGGGCGCCGATCCTGCTGGTCGTGCTGCGCCTGCTGCAGGGGCTCGGTGCCGGCGCCGAATATGGCGGCGCGGTGATCTTCGCGGTCGAGTACGCGCCTCCCGGCAAGCGCGGGATTTACGGCAGCTGGGCGCCGATCGGCGTCACCATGGGCAACCTGATGGCGGCCGGCGTGTTCGCCCTCGTGACCCTGATGCCGAAGGAAGACCTTCTGTCGTGGGGCTGGCGCATCCCGTTCCTGCTCAGCGCCGTGCTGGTGGCGCTCGGGCTCTACATCCGGGTCAGCGTGGCGGAGACGCCCGTCTTCGCCGAGGTTTCCGAGCAGCGCAAGCCGCTCAAGGCGCCGGTGCTCGACGCGATCCGCCGCCACCCGCGCAGCTTCCTGGTGGTGATCGGCTCGCGGCTGGCGGAGAACGGCCTTGGTTATCTGTTCCCGGTGTTCGGGCTGAACTACGTGGTGCAGCAATTGCAACTGCCGCGCAGCGACGCGCTGTTCGGCGTGATCGTCTCGCAGTTCCTCTCGCTGTTGACCATCCCGCTGTTCTCGGCCCTGTCCGACCGCATCGGGCGCCGCCCCGTCTATATCGGCGCGGCGCTGTTCTCGGCCGCCTGGGCGTTTCCGTTCTTCCTGCTGTGCGAGACCCGGGAGCCGTGGCTGATCTGGCTCGCCTTCATCGGCGCCAGCGCGATCGGGGTCTCCGGCATGTTCGGCCCGCAGGCGGCTTATTACTCGGAGCTGTTCGGGCCGCGGGTGCGGTTCGGCGGCTTTGCCTTCGCGCGCGAGCTGGGCTCGATCCTGGCCGGCGGCCCGGCGCCGTTCCTGGCCGCCTTGCTGCTCGCCCAGGCGGGCGGCAAGCCGTGGTGGGTCGCCGTCTACATCATCGTGCTGTCGCTGATCACGGCGTTCTCCGTGCTCATCGGTCCCGAGACGCACACCAGCGACATCTCGGCCGAGCATCCGGATGATGTACGTCGCACGTAGGGTGGGTTAGCCGCCGGAGGCGGCGTAACCCACCGCTTTGTTTGTTTGCATCCGTCGACGAGCGCAGTCCGCGACGGATGCGCATGAAGGTGGGTTACGCGGCTTCGCCGCTAACCCACCCTACATTTCACTCCGCCGCGGTGGCGAAGAAGCGCTTGGCCGCCGCCTTCTGGTTCTCGTAGATCGAGCCCTGGAACGGTGCCGGCGGCAGCGGCATGCGCACCGGCGCGGGCGCCAGCCGCGGCTCGATCGTCGGCCGGCCGAGCACGATGCGGCCGTTGAACTCGTCGAAATTCGCCACCCCCATGAGCGGCCAGGCATCGGCGGCGGTGTACTCGTGCAGCAGCAGCCGGCGCGGTTTTTCCGACGTGTTGAGCGCCGAGCCGTGCACCAGGCGCGCGTGGTGGATCGTCATCGCGCCCGCCTTGCCCATCAGCGGCGCCGCCTTGGCGTAGCCAACGTCCTTGAGCCCCGGATCCATCGCGCCGCAGAAGTAGCCGTCGGCGTGGTGGTCGAACACCGGCCCCTTATGGGTGCCCGGCACGACGCACATCGGTCCGTTCTCCAGCTCGCAGTCGTCGAGATAGATGCCGGTCGCCAGCACGTCGTCATTGGTGTGGGGATAGAACGCCCAGTCCTGGTGCCATTCAACCGGGGCGCCGTAGCCGGCCGACTTCATGTTGAGCTTGGAGCCGTGCAGGCGGATGTCGGGGCCGAGCAGCTGCGCCAGGATGGCGGTGATGCGCGGGTGGCGCGTGAGGTCGGCAAAGAACGGGAAGTGCTTGTGCGGCGTCTTGATGCGCCGCACGCGCGGCGCCTGCGGGGAATGCGAGTCCTCGAGGTCGTAGACGTCGGTGTGCTGCGTCACCGTGGCGGCGTCGGCCACGATCGCGTCGACCCGCCGGCGCACGTCGGCGAGCAGGTCGCGGTCGAGCACGCTGGGCACGACCAGGTAGCCCAGCTCCCGGTACTGTTCGACTTGCGCGGCAGTCAGCATCGTGGGGCTCCCCGACATGGCTGCCCGGCGGCAGCGCGCGGGCAGACTAGCAACGCGCCGGCCGCGGGAAAAGTCCGCTCGGGATCGAGCCGAGGATCGGCCGCGTCCGGGCGACGAAAGCAGCCATCTCCGCTGGCAAACGGGGCGCTCCGTAAGAGCTTCGGTAAATTCCAGTCAAAGAAGCGAATGACAGGACCTACGCGAGCAACACGTGATCGAGGCGATCCCGCCTGGGCATGTTGATCTTCCCAACCAGCCCAACCCGCGCGAGAAGCCGGATGGTCAAATAGGATACGTCAAGCTCCCACCAGAAATGCCCGTGCTTGGCGGAGCGTGGATCGGCGTGGTGATTGTTGTGCCAACCTTCGCCTCCGGCCAAGATTCCAATGAAAAAGTTATTTCGACTCGCATCATCGGTCGAGTAACTCCGATATCCCCACAGATGAGTTACGGAATTCACCGACCAAGTGATATGCCACACCATGACGATTCGAATAAAGATACCCCATACAAGGATGCTCGTACCGTATCGCCACGCCTCCGCGACGGAGCCACCCATCAGCAAATCGCCAATAAACCCTCCGGTGAAGAATATAAGCCATGACACCAGCAAAACAACGCCTAACCAGGGAGCGCGTTCAAGCGTCGCGTATAGCGGATCGCGCAAAATGTCCTTCCCGTATCGTTGTTGAAGATTTTTACGGGACAAGCCTTCATTTTTCAGGATCAGCCAACCCGTATGTGACCAGAAAATACCGGCGAGCGGACTGTGCGGATCGAGTTGATCGTCAGAATGTGCGTGATGGCGCCGATGAACGGCAACCCATTGAGCCGGCGTACCTTGGAGACAGCAAATGCCCAGAATAACAAGTGCGTGCTCGAGCCATTTTGAACAAGTGAAGCTACGGTGCGCGAGAAGCCGGTGAAAGCCAATATTGAGCCCCAGCGTACCGAACACATAAATTCCGACGATGGCCAGTGTAACGCCGGCCCAGCTGAATAGCCACAACATCCCGACAAGCGCGATCATGTGATGACTGGCCAGCGCGATGACGGTGCCCCAGTTTATTCGACGGGCGAGCAGCGCCAGCGGCGCCGTGCTTCGTTCCTCGATCATTTCACTAATGCCATATTACCGTGCCGCCACATAGGTCAATGCAAGTCGGCGAGAAAATCCTCCTTGCGGAGCGATTTAACAGCAAAATAGAGGACGGCCCAACCCAGGAAAAGGCTGTAACAGATCGAATATCCGACCCAGCGGCCGAAGATGAACTCGTAGTTCGACTTGTGGGTCCAAATTTCCTTGATGCGGCCGTCTCGGATCAGATATCGGCCCTCGCCCCTACGCTCCGAAATGCCAGGCGCGTGCCGCGACCGAATGATTCCCGCCCAGCGGGCCGAAAGGTGGACGAGGGAAGGTTCCAACGCATCGCAGCGCGCCTGACACTCCGTTATCCGCAGATTGGACACGCGGCCGCAGTTGCGAATCAAATGGATCCATTTGAACCAGACATCGATCCCGCAATATTCGGTCGAGTCCATGTGTATCTTGACCATCGGATCGAGGATCTCCCGCGCCGCAAGGCGCGGGGCATCCCCGTTGATCACCCGGACGAGCGCCAATACGAGATCGGTCGGCGACCGGCTCTCGATCATGCGGCGCGCTCCATGGTAACCTCATGGGGCGCCCGGCCCTCGACGCCCCGGGCCGAGGACGTGCGCGGCCAGACGAAGCGCTCGTTGATGAACAGGCGAATGCGGCTGATAAGCCCGACGATGGGAAGGATCGGGGCCAACGCCAGCAATAAATAGACTTCGCTGGCCTGATTGAATCGGTAGCGGGCAAATGTTGCAAACACGCGCTCATGATGGGATTCGTCGTTCAGCCAGAACTGGCAGCCGTTCCATGGCGACGAAACGGCCCACCACCATTGGCCTGGGGCGGTAAAAAGCATCTTCCAGTATCGCGGCCGGCAACCGATCAGGCGTGCGAGTTGATCGCAATAGAAGGGAAGATCTACCAGTCCCAGCAGGCGTCGCGACGTGAAGCGGAAACGGCGGTTCCAAAAGGCGGTGTCCTCCTGTGTGATGCGTCTCCGTTCGGCGAGGGAGGGCAGCGCGCGCTTTCCCGCGAATACAAGCGCGGCGTAGCGCGATTGCAACTCCGCGATCGCCGGAATGGATCCGATGACCGGACGGACAAAGCCGATGAAGGCCAAGGACGGGTCCGCTGCGAACAGATATTTGTAGCACTCCTGCGGGTTCGTCGACAGCGCTTCCGACGCGTCGAAGAATGAGAATGCCATCCGGTACCCCGAACAGGTGATTATAACGTCTGCTTGAACCGAGCTTCCGTCGGTGAAATAAACATGAGTCCCGTTGCTCTCGACGATGTCGCGCTTGGGAACAACCTTCCCGGACTTAACATACGGCATCACCTCGTAGCTCTTGTTGAAAAATGCCTGGTGGTAGGGCGCGCGGGTTCTCCACGCCTCCTGGCCATGCCCGTTGAACCCGTAAGTGTACTGCAGATACTGGTTGATGAATGGGGAGAAACCTCGTGTCGGCGACAGCAACAGACGCACACGCGATGAAACCTGGTCGCCGATCTTAGGCCGCCCGTTACCGCGAAAGGGGGGCCAGCGGTCGACGACTTTCGGTATGAACCACTGGCCGTTCGGAATGCACCAATAGGTGCGCGCCGCCGTCTTGCCGACCTCGAACGCGATGTCGCTGGCGCTCTCCCCGCCGCCCCATATGACGACGGTCTTGCCGGCAACATCCGGCAGGGCCTTTTTCACGGCGGCGCTGTGGATGATCTGTCCGCCAAAGCGATTGAAGCGGAGGTCCGCGGACACGTCGTTTGGGGACTGATGCACCCCGGAAGAAACGATGAGGTTCTTGGCGCGGTATTCGGACCCGTTCGCGCAGGTGACGTGCCAGACGTCGCCGGTCTTGCGTACGTTGCTCGCCTGATGGTCGAGGCGGATGTGCCGCTCGAGGTCGAAACGAGCGCAATAGTCCTTCAGATAGTCAAGGATTTCGATGTGAGAAGGAAACTCGGGATAATTCTCCGGCATTGGGAAGTCCGAGATCTCGGTGACACAGCGAGAGGACGTCGTATGCGTCGTCGTCATTACGCCGCCGAAACGGCCGTCGTTGGTGAAGGCCCAGACGCCGCCGATTGAATCGCGTCCCTCCAGCACCAGCGTCTTCAATCCTTCCCCCAGGCAGTACTTGCATGCCATCAGGCCCGACCAGCCCGCGCCGAGAACGATCACGTCGAAGAATGGAATGCTGTCCGTCTTGTCCATGAGTACTCTCCTGACCAGCGATAAATGCGATGCGGTCAGTATGCACAACTTTGCGTCGTTTACAATTAATACACGATGTCTTCGTTAGGGCGATCGAGAGCGTGTTGGATGCGGTGGAACGCACCCCACCCGGCTCCGCCCGCCGGCCCGGGCGTCGCCACCGTCCCTTTCAGGGGAGGGATAAGACCGCCAGATTCACAGGCACAGCGGAATTGAGCCGAGGATCGGCCGCCGCGGTCTCAATGCCCGCCAGCCGGCGCTCCCACGGACGGCGGCTTTTGCATGAGCATGGCGCCCACGCCGACCGCGGCGAACAGCACGGTCAGCGCCAGGAACACGTCCGCGAACGCCATCACGAGTCCCTCGCGATGGGCCATGGCGAACAACTGCTTGAGCGCCATCGTGTGCGCGTCGGCGCCGTAGCCCTGAAAGCGCGTCGTGAGGTTGTCGAGCGCTTCGAGCGCCGGCCGGGAGGCCGAGTTGAGCGCCTCGTGCAGGCGCGCGACGTGCAGGTCGGTGCGGTCGTTGAGAAACGTGTTGATCGCCGCGAGCCCGACGGCGCCGCCCAGGTTGCGCATCAGGTTATAGAGCCCCGACGCGTTCTTGACCTGCGCCGGCGGCAGGGTGCCGAGCGCGATGTTGTTGATCGGGATGATGGCGAACATCAGGCCGATGCCGCGGAAGATCTGCGGCCATAGCAGTTCCTGGAAATCCCAATCCTTGGTGATCCAGGTCATCCACCACGTGCCGATCGCGAAACAGGCGAATCCGAACAGCAGCATGGCGCGCGCATCGACCTTCGCGGTCAGCCGGCCGGCGATCGGCGCGGTGAGGAACATCGCCAGTCCGGAGACGAACATGGTCTCGCCGATCATCAAGGCGTCGTAGCCGCGCACGCGCCCGAGATAGAGCGGATAGACGAGCGTCAACCCGTAGAGGCCGACGCCGAGAACGAACGAGAACATCGAGCCCAGCGCGAAATTGCGGTTGGAATAGCTGCGGATGTCGACGATCGGCTGCCGGGCGGTGAGCACGCGGGCGAAGAACGCGACGGCCGAGATCGCCGACACCCACGCAAGGGCCAGGACGGTGTCGTCGTTGAACCAGTCGTACTGCGGCCCGTCTTCCAGCACGTATTCGAGCGCGCCGAGGAAGCCGGCCATCGCGATAAGCCCGATCCAGTCGAAATGCTTGAACAGCGCCAGGTCCGGCTTGTCGAAATCGACCAGCACCAGGGTCGCGATCGTCACCGCGATGCCGGGCACGATGTTGACGAAGAACAGCCAATGCCACGACAGCGCGTCGGTCAGATAGCCGCCGACGGTCGGCCCGACGGTCGGCGCCAGCGTCGCGACCAGGCCGATCAGCGGCGAGATGATCGGCAGCTTCGAGCGGGGAAAGATGATGTAGGCGGTCGCGAACACGGTCGGGATCATGCCGCCGCCGATGAAGCCCTGCAGGGCCCGCCACACGATCATCTCGTTGATGCTCGACGACATGCCGCACATGAAGCTCGCAAACGTGAAGCCGGCGGCCGAGATGGCGAAGACGAGCCGGGTGCCGAGCGCGCGCGACAAATAGCCCGACAGGGGAATCATGATAACTTCGGCGATCAGGTAGGCGGTCTGCACCCAGGGGATTTCGTCGGCGCTGGCGGCAAGGCCGGCCTGGATCTCGGTAAGCGAGGCCGAGACGATCTGGATGTCGAGGATCGCCATGAACATGCCGAACACCATCGCCAGGAAGGCGACGAGCCGGCGCGGGTCGATGCGGTCCACCTCGGCCGCGATGGTGGCGACCGGCGGGGACGGCAAGGCGGCTGCGGAGCTGCGTGCGTCGGCCATGGCTCGGCCTCGGAATTGATCGTGTTCGCTTTAGCGAGCGGCGGTCTGGCGGCTGTCGGCGGCGACCGACTTCGTGTCGACGCTCACCACGACCGACATGCCGGGCCGCAGCACCTCTTCGCCCGCCACGTTCGCCGGCACGCGCACGCGCACCGGGATCCGCTGCACGATCTTGGTGAAGTTTCCGGTGGCGTTGTCGGGCGGCAGCAGGGTGAACACCGAGCCCGAGGCCGGCGCGAAGCTCGTCACGGTGCCGGTGAACTTGCGGTCCGGCACGGCGTCCACCGAGATGGAAACGGTCTGGCCCGGCCGCAGCCGCGCCAGTTGCGTCTCCTTGAAGTTGGCGTCGATGTAGACGCCGTCGAGCGGCACCAGGCTGGCGAGCCGTTGTCCCGGCTGCACGTAGTCGCCGGTCTGCACCGCGCGGTTGCCGACCACGCCGTCGAACGGCGCGCGAATGATCGCAAACGACAGGTCGCGATCGGCCTTGGCGAGCGCCGTCTTGAGCTCTTCGAGGGTGCGCGCCGCCTCTTCCTGCTGAAACTTCAGCACGTCGACGTTGGCGACGGCGGACTGCAGCGCCGCCTGCGCGCTGTCGACCGTCGCGGCCGCCTGGTCGCGGTTCGCCTGGGCCTGCTCGAGCGTCTGCCGGCTGGCGAACTCGCGGTTCGCCAGGGCTTGTTGGCGGGCCAGCTCGAGCTGCATCCGCGTCGCGCCCGCCTGGGCCGAGGCGACCTGCGCCCTGGCCTGATCGACCGCGGCCTGCTGGGCCGCCACCTGCTTGGCGATGCGCTCGATGGTCGCCTGCTGGGTCGCCACCTTGTCGCGTGCCGTCTTGACGGCAAGCTGGTAGTCGCCGTCGTCGATCCGCGCGATCACGTCGCCCGCGCGCACACGCTGGTTGTCGTCGACTGCGAGCGTGGCGATGTATCCGGGAATCTTGGCGGCGAGTGTCGTGCTCTTGGCGCCCACATAGGCATCGTCGGTCGAGATCTGGAAGCGGCCGAACGTCCACCAGTAGTCGCCGTAGTACGCGGCCGCGGCGAGCGCTGCGACAACAGCCGCGGCGAGGATCAGGGTCCGGGCGCGCCGCCGGGGACGGGCGGCAGGCGCCTCCTGCTGCACGGACGTGGCGCCTTCCGGCGGGGCCGGGGCGCGGGCCTCGTCCGGCCGGGGCGCCGATGGAATAGGGGTGGCTTCGCGGGCGCTTGGCGCCTGCCGGGACTCCGCCGGAGTCGGCGGAAAATCGATCCACTCCCCGTCCTTGCTGTCCAAAAGCGCGATTTTCGCGCGCCGCTCTCTGTTTTTCAGTGCCTGAGCCATGAAAGGGTACTCCATTGACCGAACCGTTCGGTCAATGCCGTTGACTTAGACCGCCAAGACGCCTATGTCAACCCTGACCGAACGGTTCGGTCATCGACTCAAACGAACGTGATGACGGGGCGAAACCCATGGATTTGGAGCTGCTCGAGAACAAGGCGCCGGCCCCGGCCGAGCGCCCCGACACCGCCAAACGGCGCCAGATCATGGACGGCGCCCGCGCGGTGTTTCTGGCGCAAGGCTTCGATGCGGCCAGCATGGGCGAGATTGCCCGCGCGGCCGGGGTCTCCAAGGGCACGCTCTACGTCTATTTCGACAGCAAGGAACACCTGTTCGAGGCCATTGCCCACGAGGCCTGCGCCGCGCAGGCCCAAGGGGTCTTTACCTTCGATCCGGCCGATCACGACGTCGAAGCCGTGCTCACGCGGGTCGGCAGCGGATTGATGAGGTTCCTCTGCCGGCCGGGCGGCATGTCGCCGTTGCGCACGGTGATCAGCATCTCCGAGCGCATGCCGGAGATCGGCGGGCAGTTCTATGATTCCGGACCCGCCCGGGGCATCGACCTGCTGCGCGGCTATCTCGAGGCGCAGGTCGCCGCCGGCAACTTGGCGATCGACGACTGCGAAGTCGCCGCCGCCCAGTTCCTCGATTCCTGCGGCGCCACGATTTTCCGGCCGCTGCTGTTCAACGCCCGCGCGGTGCCGACCGACGCGCGCATCGACCACGTGGTCGGCATGGCGGTCCGCGCGTTCCTGGCGGCGTATCGAGTGCCGGCGGACCGTGCTCCCGGGCGCTAAAGCCTCCAGGGCGAACCGACTCGCTAACAGGGGGAGCAAGGGCTAAATCCGCCTGCGAAGTGCCCGACTCATTTGCTGCGAACGCCCGCCCGCCAGCGCGAAGGTAACCAGTACGTTTTGATCCCGATGCGTGCGCGCATACTCGCAGGCGATCTGGAAGGTAAGATAACTCTTGCCCACGCCGCCCTTGTTGTTCCAAAGCGCATAAACAGCCATGATTTCCTCGCGTTTTCAGCCAATTCGAACACCTAGCGTGCCAGAGGCGGCAAGTTTAGTGGTAGTATTTTTTCGCGATTCCTCGATTATTTTACCGTGCCCTCCGAAGCCCCAGAACATCTACGATTTGCGAGGCTCTTGAATGCCCCGCTGCCCCCTGGCGGGCCTTCATCGAATTCCTGTTCGTTGTTGACGCCTGGAGTGCTATGCGGGTCATCCTAGCCTGCCCATCCGGCCATCGGGCTGCGTGCAGGGTGAATATCATCCTGGCCGTAGGCAATGTCACGGTTCGACTCGCGGAAATGCCCCGTTACCCGATCGCTTCGCGCGTTGTGCGGGCGCTCACTATATATTGCCTAGTCGCCGTCTAGTCGGCGGTGGATCGAGGCCCCATGACCCCCGCAAAAATCTTCGGCAGTCACGACGAGCGCACGCTCGCCCAGATGGACCGATGCATGAACGTCGGCAGCGTGGTCGGCGGCGTGCTGTGCGCGGACGGGCACCTCGGCTACGCCATGCCGGTCGGCGGCGTCATCGCCTACGAGGAGCATGTCTCGATCAGCGGCGTCGGGTTCGACATCGGCTGCGGCAACATGGCGGCGAAGCTCGATCTGCGCCTCGACGACATCAAGGCCGACATTCCGACCCTTGCGGCCGACATCGCCAAGGTCGTCAGCTTCGGGCTCGGCCGCAGCAACGCCGAGAAGGTCGAGCACGAGCTGTTCGACAGCCCGCTGTGGGAGGAGTGCGGCGAGATCACTCAGCTCAAGATCATGGCGCGCGACCAGCTCGGTACCGTCGGGTCCGGCAACCACTATGTGGACCTGTTCGCCGACGAGGACGGCTTTATCTGGATCGGCGTCCACTTCGGCTCGCGCGGGCTCGGCCACAAGACCGCAACCCGGTTCCTCAAGCTCGCTGGCGGCAAGGACGGGATCGACGTCGAGCCGGCCCTGTTGCAGCAGGACAGCGAGCTGGGGCAGCGCTACCTCGCCGGCATGACGTTGGCCGGCTGGTACGCCCACGCGGGGCGCGAATGGGTGGTCGAGCGGGTGCGCAGCCTGATCGGCGGCGCCATCGTCGACAGCGTGCACAACCATCACAACTATGCTTGGCGCGAGCGCCACGGCGAGCGCGACCTGTGGGTGGTGCGCAAGGGCGCGACGCCGGCGTTCCGGGGCCAGCGCGGCTTTGTCGGCGGCTCCATGGGGGACGACGCGGTGATCCTCGCGGGCGTCGCGGGAGAAGCGTCGGCGGCGAGCCTCTATTCGACCGTGCACGGCGCCGGTCGCGTGATGTCGCGCACCGAGGCGCGCGGCCGCTCGGTGCGCGATCCGGAAACCGGCAAGCGCATGCGCCAGCCTGGCCGGGTGCGCCATGACGAGATGCAGCAATGGCTGCGTGACAAGGGCGTGACGCTCTACGGCGGCGACCTCGACGAGGCGCCGCAGGCCTATCGGCGGCTGCCCGACGTGCTCGCGGCGCACGCCGGCACGGTCACGATCGAGCACACCCTGCGGCCGTTCGCGGTGGTGATGGCCGGGGCCAACGAGTTCGATCCGTATAAGGATTGATGTCGGATGTCAGATGTCGGATGTCAGAGGACCGTTCACGTGGTTCAGACCGCTTTGTCCTCCGACCTCTGACATCCGACCTCCGTCATCTGTTCACTCCGCCGCCTGCAGCGAGAGCACCGATTCCTCGTAGCGGCCCGTGCCCATGCCGCCTTCGTGGAAGATGCCGTGCTGGGCAATCCACGCGAACGTCTCGTCGTGGGCTTCCTTGGTGTAGGGCTCGAACACCAGGCGCTCGCCCGGGCCCCAGCGCCGCGTGTCCATCATCGGGTGGAAACGCTCGGGGAACTCGTTCTTGTAATAATGGGTGTAGCGCTCCGGCCGCAGGTCGAGGTCGCGTTGCGCGCGGCGCAGCGCGTTGAAGAACTTGCGCAGGTCCTCCGGGTCCGGATCGCCGTGGATCATCGTGCCGATCATGAAGGTGGTGTCGATCACCTTGCGGAAGCCGAGCTGCTCGGCGAGGTAGTACGGCCCGCTGAACAGCGACACCGCCGGCGCCTGCCCGTCGATGAGCTGCTCCAGCCGCTTGAACAGCATGCCGTCCTTGTAGACGAGGTTGATCTTGTCGGCCGGCAGGTAGGGCTCGAGCGCCTGGATGGCGGAGTAATGGCTGCCCGACTGGTAGCCGACCGAGATCGGCACGCCGGCGAGGTCGGCCGGCTCCTTCACGGGTGAGTCCGACGGCACGAAGATCCCGGCCGGGGCCACCGAGTACACGTCGGCATAGAGCTTGCCGTGGCCGCTCGACGCCGCGACGTTGACGGTCCAGTGGCAGGCGCAGCTCACGTCGGCCTTGCGGCCCTGCTCGAACGACTGATAGGCGCCGACCTTGTCGCCCTTGTCGTGGTGCTTGCCGCCGGTCGAGCGGATCAGCTCGCGGAACTCGTACGTGAGGCCTTCGCCCTTGAAGTAACCCTTCTCCTCGGCGATCCATTCCTGCAGCCGGAAGTGCGGCTCGATGATGAACTTGGCCATGGTCTCCTCCGTGTTAGTGCTGACGATACTCACGGCGTCATGGCCGGGCTTGTCCCGGCCATCCACGCCTTTGTTTTGTTTGATGTTTCAAGACGTGGATGCCCGGCCCAAGGCCGGGCATGACGAGTGTGGGAGTTGGATTCATTGCCAATGTCCCGGCCATCAACAACAGGCGTGAGTTGTTTGCTGCTCGCCGTGCTCGGCCACGCGCCGGGCGCGGATCATCTTGACGTGATCGTCCATCAGGCGGCGCGCCTGGGCGGGATCGCGCAGCGCGATCACGTCGGCGAGCGCGCGGTGGGCGTCGAGGATGTGCCGCGCCACCTCCGGCGTCAGCGTGCGGTTATGGCTCGGCCACGACACGTGCTGCAGCGAGATGAGCTGCACGACCAGCACGCGGTTGTGCGAGGCCTCGGCCACGGCGAGATGGAACGCCAGGCTCGAGCGGGTGAAGGCGTCAGGGTCGCCGATCAGCCGCTCGGCCTCGGCGATCAGCCGCCGCAAGGTCGCGTGGTCGTCGGCGGTGGCGTTCTCGGCCGCCAGCTCGGCCGCGAGGCATTCGATCGCCCGTTGCGCGTCGAGGATTTCCCGCACGCTCACCCCGGTGAGGTCGAGCTGCACCGCCAGCGCCTCGGCGAACAGCCGCGGGTTGCCGCGGGCGATGCGGGCGCCGCCGCCGGCCCCCATGCGGATTTCGACGATGCCGAGCGCTTCGAGCGTGCGCAGCGCGTCGCGCGCGACGATGCGGCTGACGCCGAAGCGCGCCGCCAGGTCCTTCTCGGTGCCGAGGAAATCGCCCGGCTTGAGCCGCTTGGCGAACAGCGTTTCGCGCACGTCGGCGACGATCTGCGACGACAGGGTAATGCCGCGGCCGGCGCGTCCGGCCCGGCCGACAAGACCCGTATCCCGCGTGTGATCGAGCATGCGCGCAGCGGCCTCAGCTAAAGATATCAAAGATGATATCTTTAGCTTTCCGGGCCGTCAACCGGCCTGAATGGCGCCTATTCGGCTGCCGCCGGCTGGTCCAGCATCTCCCGCTGCCCCAGGCCGTAGCCTTTGAACCGCGTGTGGTAGAGCCGGGTCAGCACGAAGCAGACCCCGGCGCCGAACGCGAACGGGATCGCGGCCAGCACGTAAAGCTGCTCGATCGGCACCCGCTGGGCGATCAGGTAGCCGCCGACATAGGGCCCGGCGACCGAGCCGAACCGGCCGATGCCGAATGCCCAGCCGGAGCCGTTCGAGCGCACGGCGGTCGGGTAGATCATCGCCGAGGCGGCGTTGAGCCCGAACTGCAGCCCCAGCACGCAGAACCCGCCGAGCAGCAGGACCAGCATCAGCAGGACCGGCGAGAGCTTTCCGACGTAGCCGACCGACGCGATCACCGGCACCGCGAGCGCGAACAGGATGGTGACCGGCAGGAACCCCTTGCGGTCGATCGGCCGGCTCAGGGTCAGGCCGCCGATGGTGCCGCCGATCTGGAACAGCGCGGTGGCGATCGCCGCCATGCCCTCGGACACGTTGGCGCTCGCCAGCAGGGTCGGGTTCCAGCTGGCGAGGAAATAGAAGCCCATCAGGTTGAGGACGAACAGCAGCCACAGCAGCGGCGTGATCGCCCCGAGCCCGTCGCTGAACAAAAGCTTCGGGGAGAAGCGCGTGGCGTGCCGCTCGTCGGCGAGCACGAACCCCCCTCCCTTTCCCTCCCCCGCTTGCGGGGGAGGGTAGGGTGGGGGCAGCGCGACGCCGGGCTGCATGGCGGCGAGCATGCGGGCGACCTGCGGCCAGCGGCGCTGCACGGTCAAATATTTGATCGATTCCGGCAGCGCGAAGAAGGCGACAAGCGCCATCGCGATCGGGGCGACGCCGCCGATGACGAACAGGATCGGCCAGCCGTAATGCGGCACCAGCCAGGCCGCCGCGGCGCCCGGCACGCTGCCCCCGAAGGTGATGCCGGTGAACATCAGGATGATCATGGTGGCGCGAAACCGCCGCGGCGCGAACTCGGCGTTGAGCGCGATGAGGTTCGGCAGCAGGCCGCCGATGCCGATGCCGGCAAGGAAGCGCAGGTACCACATCGCCTCGAGCGAGTTGGCCCAGGCGCCGATCAGGGTGAAGCCGCCGAATATCAGGCACGAGGCGATGATCGCCTTCTTGCGGCCGAACAGGTCGCCGACGAAGCCCAGGATGGGCGCCCCGAACAGGATGCCCACCAGGCTCGCGGCGAGCACCGGCGCGAGCGCCGCGCGGCTGGCGAGCCCCCACGCCTTGATCCATGACGGGGCCGCGAAGGCCGCCGCCCCGATGTCGTAGCCGTCGAACAATGCGATGAAGAACGAGAGGATCAGCAACTTGACGTGGAACGCACCGACCTTCTGCTCATCGACGAACCGCGACACATCGACGGTCGGATCCGCCATCACGGCCTCCCCGTGCCGCCGGACGTGTCCGGGACGGGCGGGGCAGCCGCCGTGTCCGGCGCGGCCTCGGCGTCCGGCTCCGGCGCGTCGGCCACGAACGTCCGCGCCTTCGGCTGTGGCGGCGGCTCGAACGGCATCCACAGCTCTTCGCACAGCAGGCACATGGCCGATCCCCTTGGCGTTTCCTGGCGGCCGGTCTTGAAGCCGGCGCAGCCGCAACAATAAGTAATCGGCATTCTCACGGCTAGGGTTTCAGAGTGGGCAAACGCCCATTGCGGACACGTGCCCTCGTTTCCGGGGCGGCTGGCGTCGGATCGAAAGACCATCCAATATCCATCGTCGTCATCGCCCGCGCAGGCGGGCGATCCAGTAACCACCGACCTGAATTGAGCTGCACTGCCGGGCGCCTCCCAGACCTCTGCGGATACTGGATTGCCCGCCTTCGCGGGCAATGACGAGTCAGAGGTTGAGGCGCCATAAGACAACGGCCGAGAGGAAACCACCATGTACAAAGCATCCGCCGGCGTCACCCTGCCGACGTCGATCATCGGCTCGCTGCCGCGGCCGTCCTGGTACAACGCCGTGCTCGGCCGCAAGAGCTTCCTCGAAGCCATGCTCAATGCGCGCTACCGCGAGCAGTACGAGGACGCCGTGTCGGTGCACCTGCGCGCCCAGGAGACCGCCGGGCTCGACATCTGCACCGACGGCGACGCCCATTACGACGAGGAAGTCGGCGGCATGAGCTGGCAGAGCTATCCGCTCACCCACATGGCCGGCTTCAGCACGGAGGCGGTGCCGGCGGTCTACAACGTCGGCGCCACCGCCTTCGCGCGCGGCCACATCCTGCACGACTACCTGGAGGCGCGCGTGTTCCCCAAGATCGTCGGGCCGATCGGCCGCGGCAATCTGCAATACGCGGCGATGTGGAAGGCGGCGCAGCGGCTCACCGGCAAGCCGGTCAAGTTCGGAACCATCCTGCCGGAGCTGCTCGCCGCGACCGCCGCCGACGACTACTACAAGGATCCGGTCGAGCGCACCTGGGCGATCAGCGAAGCGCTCAACGCCGAGCTCCACGACCTCGCCGACGCCGGCTGCCCGGTCGTCCAGATGGAGGAGCCGCAGATCCACATGGTGCCGGTGCGCGGCAAGGCGTTCGGCAAGCTCGACACCGGCGATCTGGTCGAGGTCTTCAACAAAACCGTGAAGGGCCTGCGCGCCAAGACCGAGGTGTGGTGCCACACCTGCTGGGGCAATCCCTCCCAGCAGCGCATGTTCCGCGACATCCAGAGCTACCAGCCGACCCTGAAGGCGCTCGACCAGGTCGACGCCGACGCGCTCACCTTCGAGACCTGCTCGTCGGGCACCGGCGACCTCGCGGCGATCGGCGCGACCGTCAAGGACAAGAAGGTCGTCATCGGGGTGATCGATCACCACACCCTGCAGGTCGAGCGGCCCGACCAGGTCGCCGAGATCATCCGCGAGGCGCTCAAGCACATTCCGGCCGAGCGGCTGGTCATCTCGTCCGACTGCGGCATGGGCCGCGAAGGCATGAGCCGGCGCCACGCGGTCTACAAGATGGTCGCCATGGTGCTGGGCACCAACATCGTCCGCAAGGAGCTGGGTCTGCCCGAAGCGCAATGCCTCGCCGCCGACGCGCGCTACTCCCTGACCCTGACCAAGACCTGACCGGCGGCGGCAACGGCCGGCCTTTGCGCCCGGGTGGCCGATGGGATAAAACCGGCGACGCCCAACCCGCGCCCCGCCGAAAGCCTCAGATCGGAGAACCCGCCATGGATGCGCCCGCGCCCGCCACGAAGGCCATACCGTTCGACACCGACAAGCTCGACCGCCTGCTCGGCGACGCCGGCATCGACGCGCTTCTGGTCACCTCGAAGCACAACGTCCAATACCTGCTCGGCGGCTACCGCTTCTTCTTCTTCGACTACATGGACGCCATGGGGGTCAGCCGCTACCTGCCCGTGCTGTTCTACCAGCGCGGCAAGCCGGAAAACTCCGCCTACGTCGGCTACCGGCTGGAGAAGCACGAGAAGGAGCTGAACAAGTTCTGGACGCCGGTCGTGCAGACCGACTCGTCCACCAGCGCCGACGCGATGCAGCTCGCGGTCGACCATATCAAGCGGCTCGGCAACGGCATTCGCACCATCGGGGTCGAGATGCCGTTCCTGCCGGCCGACGCGGAGGCGGTGCTCAAGGACGGTCTCGGCAACTGCAAGGTGGTCGACGCGGTCTTCCCGCTGGAACGGCTGCGCGCGATCAAGACCAAGGAAGAGCTGCGGATGTTGCGCGAAGCCTCCGAGCGCGTAATCGAGTCCATGCTGGCGACCTTCCGCCAGTGCAAGCCCGGCATGCCGAAGAGCGAGATGGTCGAGACCCTGCGGCGCGAAGAGGTCAACCGCGGCCTCACCTTCGAATATTGCCTGAACACCGCCGGCACCAGCCTCAACCGTGCGCCGTCCGAGCAGAAGCTCGCCAAGGGCGACATCATCTCGATCGACTCCGGCGGCAATTATCACGGCTATATCGGCGACCTGTGCCGCATGGCCATCCTGCAGGACAAGCCGGACGCCGAGCTCGAGGATTTGCTGGGCCTGGTCGAGGAGATCCAGCAGCGCGCCCGCAAGCCGATCAAGCCCGGCGCGCGCGGCGGCGACATCGTTGCCGGCGCCGAGCAGCTGATGAACGCCTCGCCGCATCACCCCTACATGGAGTTCCTGGCGCACGGCATGGGCCTGATCAGCCACGAGGCGCCGCGGCTGGTGAAGAACCGCGCCTACTCCAACTACGACGCGGATCGCCCGCTCGAAACCGGCATGGTGGTGTCGATCGAGACCACAATGCTGCATCCCAAGCGCGGCTTCATCAAGCTCGAGGACACCGTCGCGGTCACCGACAAGGGCTGGGAAGGCATGGGCGACACCGGCCGCACCTGGAACGCGGCCGGCTGAGGCGGGGCAACGTCTCACCACTAATCCTTCGTCATCGCCCGCGCAGGCGGGCGATCCAGTAACCACCGACGTTTCAATTGAAACGCCTGCGTTTACTGGATTGCCCGCTTTCGCGGGCAATGACGAATCGTGAGGGCGGCATCACTCCGCCGCAGCCCTCGCCTCCGCGATCGGCGTTGCCCACGCGTCGTAGCCGTACACCCAGCCCGGATCCATCCGCTCCTTGCCCCATTCGTTCTGGCGCGAGCCGAACTGGATGCGGGAGGCGCGGTCGCGTCGCGTCGCTTCATAGCGCTGGAACGCCTCGGCGAGATCGGTGCCGTCCGCGGCGGCGATGCAGCGCGCCAGCACCGCGGTGTCCTCGAGCGCGCAGGCGGCGCCCTGCGCCATGTAGGGGGTCATCGGGTGGCAGGCGTCGCCCAGCAGCACGACCGGGCCGTCCGCCCAGCGCGGCAGTGGATCGCGCTCGAACAGCGCCCACTTGTTCACCTGCGGGCACGCCTCGAGCACGCGCTGCACCTCGGCGTGAAAGCCGACGAACGCCCCCAGCACCTCGGCCATGTCGCCCTTTGCCGACCACGACTCCACGTCCCAGGCCGGGTCCGGCACGCTGGTGACGAAATAGGTTTCCGTGCGCGCCGGATTCACCGGATAGATGACGATGTGCCGGTCAGGTCCCCACCATTTGGTGCACGTGTCGACCGCGACGCCCTTGATCAGCGCGCTCGGGAACACGGTGCGGTGGGCGACCTGCCCGGTGAACTTCGGCCGTTCCGGGCCGAGCAAAATTTCGCGCACGCGCGAGTGCACGCCATCGGCGCCGATCACCGCGTCCGCCTCGGCGCTCGTGCCGTCGGCAAAGCGTAGCCGCACGCCGGCCGCGATCCGCTCCAGGTCGACGAGCTTCTTACTGTAGGCGATCGCGTCCGTCGGCACCGCCGAGGCCAGCGCCGCGTGCAAATCGCCGCGGTGCATCAGCAAATAGGGCGCGCCGTAGCGCGCCTCGGATTCCGCCCCGTATGGCAATTCGAACAGATATTCGCCGGTGTCCCATACGCGATTGGCCCAGGACGGCGGATAGAACGCAAGACGCCGCAGCAGCGGCTCGAGCCCGAGCGCGCGCAGCACCCGCATGGCATTGGGCCCCATCTGGATGCCGGCGCCGATACGCTGGAACGCGGCCGCCTGCTCGTAGACGCGCACCTGGGCGCCCGCCCGGCTCAGCAGTCCCGCCAGCGCCAAGCCGCCGATGCCGGCGCCGATGACTGCAAAGCGTGGCTTATTGCTCATCGTCGCGTTCATGCCGGCACTATCCCTGCCGGGCCCGCGGGCCGTCAATGGGCGAATAGCGAGCAGCGAATCGCGAATCGAAAGGCCGTCACCCGCTCAGGATGAGGTCCAAAATATTCACATCCTGTCAGAATGACGGTTCGTTGTTTGGTGCCGGCAGCCTACCCGCGGATCAAACCGGCTCCACCAGCAGCGGCGGCTCGTGCAGGTAGCGCGTCGCCTTGCGCTTCGCGGCAATGTCGCGCCACACCCGCTCGACCTCACCGGCCGTGAGCCCGGCGGCGCGGCCGACCGCGTCGGCCGGAATCGCGTGCTCGAGCCCATACAGGCACAGGTCCATGCGGTCGTACGGCAGGGAGAAATAGAACTCGTCCTGGGTCTGCGCCAGCGACCAGGTGTCGGTGGTGGGCGGCCGGCGGCGGATCTCCGGCGGCACGCCGAGATGCTCGGCGAGCTGATAGACCTGGCTCTTGTAGAGGTGCGCGATCGGCTTGAGGTCGGCGGCGCCGTCGCCGTTCTTGACGAAGAAGCCCTGGTCGTATTCCAGTCGGTTGGGCGTGCCGGCGACCGCGTAGTTGAGCCGGTCGGCGTGGTAATACTCGATCTGCTTGCGGGTGCGCTGCTTCATGTTGGTGGCGGCGACGATACCGAGATAAACATCGAGCGGCATGCGCAGCTTCTGC
>Ga0193751_1000693_pt1 | contig 24675 bp, 20 predicted proteins | sample L1c2metaG_FD_143050 | JGI IMG/M metagenome (GOLD analysis project Ga0193751, IMG submission 143050) | Soil microbial communities from a riparian zone of the East river system, Colorado, United States - L1c2 | ecosystem: Environmental > Terrestrial > Soil > Riparian zone | place: USA: East River... | reverse complement strand
CAATTCCACGCAACACTATGATTTTACAGGACTTACTCCTAACAACTACATGGATATGGACTTAAGCCCGATTTTCGGCCTAAATTCCCGTTTTGGGGCGGTTTTGGGAGGGATTAGCGCTTCTCGGCACTGGCTTCGCTCACACTCGTTGAAAATCTCGGTTTATCAAAGAGTACTGGTCTGCGGCTTCTCGGACCTTCTGAAAGACGGCGCTCCGGCTTTGCCGGTCAGAGTTGATTGTCGCATTGGGCGAGTTGCGCGTCTGTGAGGGTGGTCACGGATGATTGTGATGAAAAACGCGGTGGTCGATTAGGAATTCGCCGCGGGCCGTCAGGGAACTGACGTCTCGAAAATCGCGAGATATGAGGAGCCCCGTGGTTGTTTCTCTGCGGACATTAAGTGCAGGTGCACTTTCTCGCGGGCTAGATGTCGGCCACGCGCCTGCCCAGTGTTTTATAAAAAGCGATCGAATCTACCATGATCGTAGCGAAATCCCTGGCGATGAATCGCCTCTTCGATCTCAAAATGTCCCTCCAATTCTCGCGCGTCATCTCTTGCATAATTGCCTCTCCGTTCTCCCCAGGCAAGAAGGAGAAAGACAAGTGCCTTGTCGGCGAGATATCGATCAAGCAGACCCTGACGAATGAAGAGCAGGGATTCATGATTACGATTAGCTTCGCCACTCCTCACAAAAATTGTGCCTGCAGTGAACGAATTGCGGACAGCCATTATGGTCTGGGGGAGCTGGACGTAGAGGTTTAGATGCTCAGCCATTTCCTTCGATAAAAACTCGGTTCCCCCACCCTGATTCTCAGTCGAGTGATAACTCTCCCAAGCATACTCGCGGACTGGGATCGAGACGCTGACACTATCAGCTTCAGTGCCGATTGATGCGGGATACATTTGAGAGCGCCAAGTATTCCGCCACGGAATCTCACCCGCATACGTGTAATATTCGCTCTCAGGGTGTGGGACCGCCCTATTGCCAGGGTACTCCAGCGCTGAAAGTATGCTGATCGCGCGTTCAACGTCTGCCGGTGTAATAAATAGGCTTTGAAAGAATGTGAATATCGTCTTGTCATGAGAACTCTGATCGACAAACCCGTGCAAGATGACCCATGGCCCTTGCGAGGCATTGATTCTCGCTGCGATAAGTTTTCTTTCGACGCCAGGTCGTGAACCGCTGTGTATCCAGTCGCGCACCGAACCGTCAGACGGCAGCCACGACTCGGCAAAATAGGGAGGACTAAGAGAATTACGCGGGAAACTTGGGTCGACATCGGCATCCGAAATTCTGGCTTCATCCCGAGGTAGCAAATTCAGATCCTGACGATAGCCAGCAAGCTCGTAGAACGCAATCCAAGAATATTTCTTCCCATATCGGTCAGTCTTACCTGCTTTGTCACCGCGGTCGTGACGCCAGCTATCCCTTGCGATGTCTCGGTCGACGGCGGAGAACCGGTCCAGACTATAGCCGAGTTCGTAGATTCGCCACATTATCTGTCGGTGAACCGTTTGGTACTCTGAATGGTTGGCGTCGTATGGGGAGCGCCCGCGAACCAAGCCCCCGAGGGTGTAGTTTTCAAAATCCATTCCCAACGGGGCATCGCCCATTCTGTATTTCCCATCATCTCGGTCCTCGGCAGAACCCCAATTACGGATTCCCCCGACCGTAAACGGCTTCGTTACGAATTGCCGCTCTGATTCAGTAAACAGGTCCTGGCGGATTTTAAGGGCCAGTTCGATCGTGCCAAGAGCGTAATCACGGGCAAGAACATCTGTGGTTCCATGCGGTGCATCGGCACGAAACATGACAGCAAAAAGCTGGCGCGCATAGTCCGGCAGAACCGTTTGTTGGAAGATGCCTTCTGGTGTGGCCCATAGCGACATTGCGACGCCATACGAAGCTGCGAGCATGCGTTCACTTACATAGATGTCGTTTATAGACAGTGAGGCGACCGTCTCGTCAAAAAGGACTTTTGGTTGTTGTCGTCCGAGTTCAAAAAGTGCGTGCGTGGCCCGATCCCTAAATACGCGTAGTGTAGAGGTAAGAAACCACTTTAAGACAGACACGTACGTCGCAGTGAATTCGCTCGACGGCGGCCTTTCCGCGCAATGTTCTGCCCACATGAGTATTCGGGTGGGTGTGCCGCGAGTTGTCCATCGGCGCAAATATTCGGTCCAGAACAGGTCACGATCGACAATGCTCATCCCACGCAGAAACGGATCGAGGCGGCCTATTCCGAGGGGATGCTGTGGCTTCGCCGAGAGAGCTACAAGAACGTTCAACGTACTTTCCCGAAGATTGTCCTCAGCGAGAAAACAGGAAATCCAATAATTAGTTCGTATGTTGACACTGGTGGGTTCACGCCAGTAAAGCCCTTCGATAAAAGCCTGGCATAAACGAATCGGAAATTCTTGCCAGTTGAGATAGTCGAATAGCTCACCTTTATTCTCTATTCTTGTCGGAAACTCAATGAGGAGCGCCTGAGCGATATTGATGTTTTCCAAAGCGGAATCGTCATCCTTAAAGAAGAATCCTAGTTGTGTCGGATCCCGCAGGGACTCCCCGATTGCTTGCGTGCTGGAGCGATCCAATTGGCTATCGAGGAGATACCGAGCAATAAGATGATCTGCAAATTTTTGGTATGTCGGACGAACCACTTCGAGTGGCCGTGATTGCTCATCAAATACAACATCTTCAGCTAGAATGTCTTCGTTAATCAGTGCTTGGATAAAGCTGCCCGATTGGAAAGTAGCAGGTTGAAGAGCGTCCGCAATTTTTGTCGCCTCAGAATGCGGAATCGATTGGGTATGTTCGGTTGCAAGATGCCTTGCAAGAACCTTCAAAAAATCCCACGATAGGCCAATGCGGGTGCCAAGCTGTTTGGAGATTGCTCGATCTTTTTCGTCGACAAAATACTCCAGAATGTGAGTCATCCCACGCTGGCCGGCTGCAATATCGTGAATCTGTTCATGCCTGGCCTTTAGCGTGACTTTTTCAAGAGCTTCACAGAAAAGCTTCAAGAAAAGAGGATTCGCAAATTCCTCTTCTAGCAACGGGACCTCAGGCGCGGGAATGCCGTAACCTTTGAAATATTTTTCTACTGCATCCGGCTGCACGTCAGGGGGAAACCCGTAGTGCGTAACCACAAAGTAGCCGACGGCAGACGGATCGGGAATCAACACGCTTTCAAATGGTGTTCGGCAACCGATTACAATCGCGATACCTGCGTATCGCTTCGTGATATTGGCTAATACCGGCAGGGCCTTTTTCCAACTATCACGGTGACCTTCATTGACGGCATCAATGCAGATCAGGCAACGTGTACTGCGCTGCCGCGCAATTGCATCCAATTCAGCGAAGAACGGCTCTGGAGACGCGGTCCACCCGACGGAGGAAGCCAACTGCTTGAGAACATCGTCAAATGGTGACTGAAACGCTTGCCCGAGAAAGAGCAATGCTGGTGCTTCTACTGCGATGCGCTCCTTGGTCATTTCACATAGCAGATGGGTCTTCCCGGTCCCAGCGGACCCGAGCATGAGGATCAAAGGACTGTTGACGCTGGCAGCCTCGGGGCTCGACAGGAGTTCTTCAGCCTCAGCGAGTCGCCGTTCTGCAAGCGAGAACCATTCAACTCGTGCTTCAATTACAGATTTTTCCTCTGATGTCGCGGCGCGTGCTTTCTTCAGAGCCGCATCAAACGGAGCACCGAGCGCCTCGCTCGCATCGGACGCTAAAGATGCCAATGGTAAGAGAGGTAGCGTGGTAGGAACTGTACTTTTAAGTGCTGCAAGATCGCGCAAACCCGAAATGACGTTAGGCACTAACTTCAAAAAAGCGTCCAGGTCTTTGGCAGTAGAAGGGTTTTGGAAGGGCCGCTTAAGCCACATCTCCTCAACAGCGGACGCCATTTTGGTAAATCTTTCGAACAGTTCGTTTGCGAAGGTAATAGCGGTAAAATATTGAGACAGCGGTAGTGCAACGTCCAATTGTTCCGTAAAGCGCTTTCCTGCGCGGCTCCTTGCTTGATTCCAACGGTCACCGAACCATTCTGGTGTAAATGTGTTCGCCATGGACAATTGAGTACGAAGACAATGGTCATATTTTAACCCGCGGGTGGGGCCAGGTGGCCGTGGCCATCGCAATCCTTTGAACTCACGAGGGTGCCCCGTCCAAGCTCTGCTTGGGTGGGCCCGCTAAGCGGCCGGGTGCTTCCGTACTATTGGAAAGATACCTGCCCGCTCTCTCCGCCGCGCGGTCCACTGGGACTCGATTTCTACCCACTCCGTTTTCTCCCAGCACGAGTCAAGGGCAGCGGACAGGAGTGTCCGCTCTACACGAGCCAATCTTCGGGACGGGCTACTAACCCGCGGGTTACCGGATTCCGGTGAATGTAGCGGAGCTTCTCCAGAAACTTGTGCTCGCTCCATACGTTGAAGTCATAGACGTTGAAATCATAGTATCGAGCCTGCCAGAAGGGGGCTACTGCTCGTAAGGCTAATGTCCGAGCGACCGACTGCTTCAGCGACTGCATGACTTGCGACAGAGAACCTTGCTCCGGTTCATTTACCAGCATGTGGATGTGCTCGGGCATCACGACATAGCCGTACACGCAGAGTCCGTAACGTTGTCGTGCCTGTTCGAGAGAAGTCTCGAACGTAGTCCGGGACGCGGCGTTTGCGAAGTTTGGCCGTCGCTTGTAACAGCTGAAGGTGAGGAAGTGTAGCTGGCCGGTTTCCTGGAAACGCCGCAATCCCCAGGGCATGGTGACAACATACCCCTGGGACCGTCTCCCGGTCTGTGATGACTGCTTTCTTCGTCTGTGATGAAACGGGCCCGCCCAAGCGGAGCTTGAACGGGGCACCCTCTTGTCCACGATGATCGGACGCGCGTGGAGGATCACGAATGTGACTCCAAACCACGGATAATACTTGACACAACTGTACGTCCGAATGTACGTTAGCGTACAGTGAGCCGGACCCGCATCCGGTGCGTCACTTTACTACTTACAAAGCAATAGATGGCGCATTGGTTCCTCTCCGTAACCCACGGGACCGGGCGCTTTCTCTACTCATTACCGCGATTGTCACGGGAAACTCGGCCCCATTACCTGAGCAAGATTGCACAGACTCCGATTCTGCACACTTAGTACTGTGTATGCGGGGGAACGATGAGTAACTCGGTCGAGCCGATCCATCGCCTGATCCACGATGTGGATAGCCACTTGCACGTAGTGCGAGCGGCCAGCGAGCAGGGCTACATCGAAACCGCCTTGGAAGCCTGCCTGTCGGCTAAAGAGAAGCTGCAAGCGATCCGCGAGGAACTGCTCAGGCCGGAGCCGGGGATTGCGGACCCTCGACATGACTACAATAGCTAGTCGTTCAGCCGGGTGCGCCCTACAGAGTGCTCCCGGAGGAACCGGCCATTTTCATGGCCTAAGATGTCAATAGGACATGCGGGTTAGACAACCGAACCTTGAGGCGTTTAGCGGGCGTGACCCTGAGCGCAGCCGAAAATGAGAGCCCACTGCCGAAATTCTGACCGGTGCCGAGAATCAGTCTGAGTTCTCCCCTAACTCCTTATTCCGCAATACTTTGATATAAGTCCTTAGGATTCAAAGACCAAGTCCGAAAATTCCCGCTAACTCCATGATTCCAGGAGACCGGGGGGGAGGGGGGTAGGGGTACCAAGTAGTAAACTCCCGGTGCCGTCACACCGGCACGACTGAAGTCATGCCCTTCCCGTTTCGTGCTCGACCGCGCCCGAACCGTCACCCAAAATCCAGGCGAAAGCCGCCTGAAATTATTTTTTGTAACTCCCAAACTTGAATAAGATCTTGCCGCTGCGATTCGATTTCAAGGATTGCTTGAACGCTTCCTTGAACTGATCGAGCGCGTACACATGCTCCACTGTGGCGGAGAGCGATCCATCCGCTACCAGGTCTCCCAGCTTCTGGTAAATCTCTTCGATCTCTGTGTGCGGCGCGTTGCGTATCCAATTGATGAGCCAGAATCCGTGGAGGCTAAGACCACTGTAGATGAACTCTTTGGGCGGCATTGCTGGGAACTGCCCACTTTGGATGGCGTAGACGACAACCGAGCCTCCAGGTTTAAGCGATTTGGCCAACTCGCCCACGGCAGTTCCGCCCACCATATCGAGGACGAGGCTAAGTTTCTTCCCGTCGAGAGCTTCCTCAATATCCTTGTGCAGGTTGTCGCTTTGGAGGACTACGCGGTCACCTCCCCACTGCCGCACCTGTTCGGCAGCTTCTTTCCGCCGGACGACATTAAGTGTCTTGACTCCTGCAAGCTTCGCGAGCGCAATGATGTACTGCCCCATGGCCGCGTTGGCTGCAGTTTGACCAATCCAGTCACCGGGCATCAGGGAAACGTACCGGTTCAGCAAGAGATAGGCGGTAGCAGGGTTAATCCCTATCATCGAGAGTTGCAACGGATCTGCTTCGTCGCTCACGGGCACGATGTTGCGCGTTGAGACGACAACTTCATCTGCCCACGTACCCTGCTCGTAGGTGGGAAGAATCAGGACTCGCTTGCCCCGCAGGGCAACATCAACCTTCGATCCAATCTTAGTAACTCGGCCAACACCCTCCGCGCCTACCGAGGATGGGAAGGCCGGCTGGACGCCGTATTTGCCGCTTACGAACAGAAAGTCCGATGGATTGAGCGGGGCCGCTTCCATCGAGATGAGAACTTCCTCCGGGCCGAGAGCCGGTTCGGAGACGGTGTTGAGTTCGATGACATCTGAAGGTTCGCCGTGAGCTGTGAGTTGCAACTGCCGCATAAGAAACTCCTTTCGTTCGAGACAGTTTACGCGTTTTCTGGATTATTGTTATAATCCATTTACAGGATTAGATTCGTAATCCTGATTTAGTTGCAGTTTATTTTTGTGGAGGGACACATGGGCTATTCCAAAGCTCAAAAAGCGAGAACTCATAAGCGCATCGTTGCCATTGCCTCCAGGAGATTTCGCGAAAAGGGCCTCGCGGGGTTCGGAATTGCGGAGCTGATGAATGAGGCGGGGCTTACCGTAGGCGGCTTCTACAAGCACTTCGATTCGCGCGACGACTTAGTGACCGAAGCGGTCAACTCTGCATTCGGCGGTTGGAAGCGTCGAGTGGATGCTGCCAAATCCAGCGGGCCACCTGTGTCCTATGAAAAGCTGATTGACGAGTATCTGAACGAAGCGCACCGCGATAATCCGGGCACGGGCTGTGCCTTCAGCGCGTTGGCGCCGGAGATCGCACGCAGCGATAAGCGGACGCGTGCGCTTACCTCCGAACAGGTCCGGAACGACATTCAGTTGATTGCCGCTTTGCGTCCAGCCAAAGACAAGCGTACGGCAAGATCGAGAGCGATTTTGACTTTCAGTACGCTCGTCGGGGCGATGGCTCTGGCGCGCGCGGTATCGGACGAGGCGCTTTCGCGCGAGATACTGAGGACGGTAGCAGAGCTTCTGAAGAATTCAGCCGGGTGTGCCTCGATAAGAGCGAAGGCGCTAAAGCGCGGCATCTTTTTGGAGCGTTAGCGGCACGACTAAAATCGTGCCCCTCCCCAAACCAGCTCGAATCGAATGGAAGTCATCGGCGAGGGCAGGATGCCCTCGCGACAGCCGGCAAGATGCCGGCGCTACCTGTCGATTGCTTCTTTTCTTTCCACCGTCTTAATATCCAGGCTTCTCCAAAGATACCAGCAGGCGATCGACCGATAGGGCGCCCACGGTTTCGCGATCTTCTCCATCACCGCGGGCTTGGGCCATTTGCGTTTCTTGTAGTGCTTCTTGATGGCAGCCTGCACGCCGTAATCGCCGGTCGGCAGAATATCCGGACGCCGCAACGTGAACATCAGGAACATGTGCGCCGTCCAGACGCCGACGCCCTTGACCTGGGTCAGATGCGCGATCACTTCTTCTTCCGGCAGTTCCGTCATGCGCTCGAACTCCAGCAGGCCGGCCGCAGTCTTCTCGGAGAGATCGCGCAGATATGCCGTTTTCTGGCGGGACAGTCCGACGCTACGCATTTCGGCATCGGTGAGTTTGAGAATGCCCTCCGGCGTCAGCGGATCGCCGGCAAGAGCGGTGAATCGATCAAAGATGGTCGCGGCCGCCTTGCCGTTCAACTGCTGATAGAGAATCGCCTCGGCCAGGGCGTGAAACGTGGGCTCGCCATACTGCATGCGGAATGGCCCGATCCGCTCGATAATCGCAGCCATCACGGGGTCGGATTTCTTCAGGTGGTTGATTGCTTTGCGCATCGTCGTTGGCTCCTCGGTCGCTCGTCCGCCTCCTCGCTGGATGGGGAGCAAGTTTAGCACATAGGCGAACAAATGGCGAATTTGCTGGTGGAGAACCGGGTGCCCCACCCGGCCACCTCGCTACTGGACCCTTCGACTTCGCTCAGGGCAGGCTCGCGAGGCGCCCGTCTCTCCACCGAAGCAACCCGCGGAATTACGACGGAAAATGGAAGTGCACGTCGTGCCTGGAGGCGACTGGCGTGCCGTCGAGCGTGGCCGGCTGGTAGTGCCAGCGGCGCAGGGTGGCCTCGATCTTTTCGTCGATCCCGTGGCCGATCGCCTGCACAATTTTGGTTTCGACGACATTGCCCTGGGAGTCGATCGTGACTTCGATGACGACATCGCCCTGCAGGTCCCGGGGAAGTTCGGCGCGCTCCACGGGAGGATCTGGATACACGACTGGATAGGCTACGTGGACTTCATGCCCGGTGATCGGTCCGTCAATCATGGTGCCGAGGAGCGATCCGGCGCGGGAATTGTGGTCGGCGGTTTCCGCGTCGGCAGTTGCAATGGCCTGCTGCGGTTCTGGCGTCGGCTTTGGCGGCTGGGACTTCGGACGTGGGCGCGGCTTGCTTACCCGCGGTGGGAATAGGAACTTGGCCGCGCCTGGTGGCTTGTCATCGTTATTGGCGCCCGATGGAAGGTAAACCAGTTTGTAGGTGTGGGCGCCGTCTCCATAGGCAAGCCAGGCGGGGCTCAGGTCGATCACTTGGGGATTATGGAACACGAGCACGGCCAAGACCGCCAGGTGCGCGGTGACCGACACTCCAACCGCCCGATGGCGACGGAATACCGAACTCGTGGGCCGGAGAGTCGTGAACACGCACTTACTACCTTACCTGATTGACGTGCCAAGAGAGAAAGGGTTTTGAAGTGATTTTTCGGTAGAGACGCGGCTTGTCGCTTCTCCGGCGCCGGGGGAGACGGGGCAAGCCCCGTCTCTACTTAGCGCCAGCCTGCTGCTCGGCCATGTCACCGATTACGGGCAGCTTGAACATCTGTCCCTGATACGCCTTGAGCGCCAGAATCAGCCAGATCACAAACCCGGCCAGACTGATCAGTGGCCACAGCAGCACTGTTGCCCAGCCAAGGAATGGGATATGAGCAATGAATGCCATGCCGATCCCGAGCACCGTCCAGGCGATAAAAAAGAAAATGGATTGAAAGGCATGGAAGCGGACGAAGCGCTTGCGGTTGAACGGCTCCAGTACCAGAAACACAATTGCGGGGAGGATGGTCACGTAGGCCAGCGCGCCCGCCACGTTATCGGTGAGTCCGGCGGCCGCGGGTGAGCCCGCGCTCACGCCTCGCCCTGCGCCGCCAGCACACTTCGGACAGCTTGCTCCATCCGCGATCTGTGTTCCACAGGTTGGACAAAAAGCCACAGGGGCCTCCTTTGATAGACGACAGGCAAGTTATCAGAACGCTCGCCGGGGCGCAACGGCGACGGGCCGGCATGTGAGAGATCCACCGATTTCTTCGTCTTCCCGCGTTTGTAGGCGGCGCCATCAGGGCGAAATGAAGGGCGCGCGCGATGATGATGATCGCTGGTTGGCCGCCATTATTCGGCGACGATTGATTGGCCGGCATCGGGGAACAAATTCAGGAGCCATGTCACGGCAGCGGTGTCCGACCGCTTCAGGGTGTCGCTTTCCCCAAAAATCGCGCCACTCGAAAGCAATCGGAAACCTCACCGCGTCCTGCGCCACTTGGGGAGATCCAGGAAACGTGGCGCCGGGCAAACTGGTTCATCTTGTCTCACAAGATGTCGTCGCGCGAGATCAGGAGCTTTCCGGCATTGAATCGTTCACTTCGATCGCCTCCAAAACGGCGGCAATCGCGTACCGCTCCTCGATCGGATCCACAAAACCGCACGACAGGATCGCGCTGGAGATGAGTTCACAGAGTTCGGTTTTCGGCAATTCTTCCAATCCCGCCACGGATTCGTCGAGCTCGTGCAGCATGAGCAGCAACCGGGCCACTCTTTCATCCGTGATGCGAACTCTCAAATCGGCGAAAGCCGGGTTGACCTCAGGGGTTGGCCACATGCGTTCGGTGGAGGGATCTAGGAACAGCTTATTTATTTTGTCCATCGGTGCCCCTTTGCTCTGCGCTCGCATGAATGCGGCGGTGATTGCGTCTGTCCATGTTGGGGTTTATCGCCTGGCAGAGCCGCACCATGGAACAGGGAAAAGAACTCCCTAGCGGATTCGCCAATTTTGCCGGGGAGCGGTGCAGCGTTCCTGATACTGCGCGCACGGGATCGTGCGATTGATCAGTGCCCCTGGGGCAACGCGAGGTCATCAGTCTGGAGTGCGGATACTTTTCAGATCAGAAACGTGCAGAGGAGATCCTGAAGAGAATGGGGATCACGACGCACAAGCGTGTCGGCTGATTTCCACTCGAGTGCTTGAGAGCTGACTCCGCGCCGTGCTTCCCAAACTTGCCTGGGCAGAATGACTGGAGCGACAGCGGGACGGACAAACCTGACGCCAGGGACAACGGGAGCCGCCTGATTTACAGGGGTGTCAACTTCATTATAGGAAGTCTCAGGGAGGTCAGGTTGCGGGATCGCGGAAACGCATACCACGGCGCTTAGTAGGAACAAAACAAGTGTCCAAACTCCTCGCCTCACCACAGGCCCCCGAGACTGTAACAATAGCCGTGGCAGCACGGGTTGTCAAAGGATTACGATCACGAATTACGATCACCGATAGTAGTGGCCTCGGACCACATTGTTGCGAGTCGTAACAAAGTAAGCTTCCATGTCCCTGGCGCGAGAAAAGGATTGGGTGCAGCCGTCGTCTTTGCCCGCCGGCCACGTTCCAACTATCATTTCAACTACTGGATTCTAAATCCGACGGAGCGTGGAAAGCGCCTCCGCTACTTTATTTCTTTTGAAAGGCAGTAATGATCACTATTGTTTCGGGACTGCCGCGTTCGGGCACATCGCTGATGATGCAGATGCTCGATGCAGGCGGTCTGCCGGCTCTCTCCGACGGCGAGCGCAAAGCCGACACCGACAACCCCAAGGGCTACCTAGAGTGGGAGCGCATCAAGCAGCTTCCGAAAGATCCAAGTCTGATTGCTGAAGCCGAAGGCAAAGTGGTGAAGGTCATCTCGCAACTGATTCTGTCGCTGCCATCGGGCCACGAATACCGCGTCATCCTCATGCAGCGTCCGCTACCCGAGGTGCTGAAGTCGCAGGACGAAATGCTGCGACGCCGCGGCAACGCGGATTCGAATGCCGACACATCCGCGATCGAAGAGGCCTTTCAGCGCCACCTGATCGAGGTGAATAAGTGGCTCGCGGGTAAGTCGAATGTGCAGGTCTCGCGAGTACACTATCATCGCGTGCTGCGGGAACCGAAGGCTGTTGCCGGCAAAATCGCCGCGTTCTTGGGAGTCCCGCTCGACATCGAAGCCATGGTCCGGCAAGTGGATGGAAGCCTGTATCGCAATCGCATGAAGTAGAGCGTCGGCATGGAAGGGAGCGTCGGCCACCGCGGCCAATGTTTGAGGTCGCAAATTGCGACCTCAAAGCAGCGCATTCGCGGGGGTGAAATCCGAAGGAAACAACTCCCGGTTGCACTGGAATTGAGATGGCGACTACCCCGCCCGGGTGCGCGGAAGGGCGAATCCGATCTTCCTTCGGCGACGGCGGGCCGGGTTCATTAGGCTCTTGATGACCATAATGATTTCCTGGATCGTGCCGTCGTGCGTTTCCAGATGCTCTTCCAATTCTTCTATCCTGACGGCGAGTTCTTTGTTAGCGGCTAACGCTTCACGCAAGCGGACAAACGCGCGCACCACAAAAACGCTCATTTCCACTGCCTGTTCAGAGTTAAGCACCGTCGCTGCCATGATTGCGCCGTGTTCGGTGAAGGCATATGGCAGAGACCGCCGTCCACCGCGGCCAATCTTTGAGGTCGCAAATTGCGACCTCAAAGATTTGTTCTCTCGGGGAGTAAGCTGAAACATGAAATCCGCGGGGAATCTTTTGCGGTTGCGTTTCGCTTGTTCATTCAAACGCTTCACGGACACGTTGTAGAGTTCCGCTAGCGCGGTGTCAAGAATGACCCTCTCGTGTCGCAGAATCATGATCCGAAGATCGATTGAGACTGCAGCCGTCCTCTTTCGGATGGCAAATGTGTGCTGCTCTCGTTTAGGTTTCGGCGAACGGATTTGCATCCTGTCATCGTAGCGGTCGCAGCCAGCCCAGCGCTGTGACCAATGGGCACTTCGAATGTGATGAAAAACGAAGCGCACGCGTGCGGCGCCCAGCCGGAGAGGTGCCCCAGCCCGAGAGCAACAAGAAAATTACGTGACACTCACTTCGGTATAGGTTCCGTACACCTGCCGCAACGCTTCGCAGATTTCGCCAACGGTGGCGTAGGCGCGGACAGCGTCGACTATGTAGGGCATGGTGTTGACGTCGGAAATATTTCCGTTGGTACCCGCGGTGGGGTTCTTGGCAGCGGCTTGCTTCAGGGCGTCGAGGCGGCGCCGGACTTCTTCGTTCGAGCGGCGGGCGCGCAGGGCTTTGAGTTTCGCTTCCTGAGTGCGGGCTACCGATTCGCCGATGTAGAGAATGTTAGGCGACTCTTCTTGGATGACGAAATCATTTACCCCGACCGTGATCTTCTCATTGGCTTCAACTGCGCGCTGATATTGATAACTGGCCTCGGCAATTTCCTTTTGGGGATATCCGCGTTCGATGGCTTTGACCATGCCTCCCATCTGGTCGAGTTTTTGAAAGTAATCGAAGGCGCCGTTTTCCATGTCGAGGGTTTGCTTCTCGACGAAGTAGCTGCCGCCGAGCGGATCGACGGTCTGGGCTGCGCCCGATTCGAATGCTATGATCTGTTGGGTCCGCAGCGCGATGCGCGCGGCTTCTTCGGTTGGCAGGGCGAGCGCTTCGTCGTAAGCGTCGGTGTGCAGCGACTGCGTGCCGCCGAGCACCGCCGCCAGTGCCTGCAGGGCGACGCGCGCGATGTTGTTCATTGGTTGCTGAGCGGGCAGCGAGACGCCGGCGGTCTGGGTGTGGAATCGCATCAGACGTGTGCGATCGTTTTTTGCGCCGAAACGGTCCTTCATCAGGCGATACCAGATCTTGCGCGCGGCGCGATATTTTGCAATCTCTTCGAAAAAATCGTTGTGCGCGTTGAAAAAGAAGCTGAGGCGCGGTCCGAAGTCGTCGACGTCGAGGCCGCGTCGGCGCGCCCACTCGACGTATTCGACGCCGTCGTAGATGGTGAACGCGAGTTCCTGCAGCGCGGTCGATCCGGCCTCACGAATGTGATAGCCGCTGATCGAGATGGTGTTGAAGCGCGGCGTAAACTTCGATCCGAACTCGAAGGTGTCAATTACCAGGCGCATCGAGGGCGCGGGCGGATAGATGTACTCCTTCTGTGCGATGTACTCCTTGAGGATGTCGTTCTGCAGCGTGCCGGAGATCTTCTTCCAGTCGGCGCCTTGTTTTTCCGCCACGACCAGGTACATCGCCCAAAGCACGCTGGCCGGTGAATTGATGGTCATCGATGTGGTGATTTTTTCGAGGGGGATGCCGTCGAACAGAATCTCCATATCCTCGAGCGAATCGATGGCCACGCCGCACTTACCGACTTCGCCTTCGCTGGCCGGGTGGTCGGAGTCGTAGCCCATGAGCGTGGGCAGATCGAAGGCAACGGAGAGGCCGCCGCCGCCGTGTTCGAGAAGATATTTGTAGCGCTGGTTCGTTTCTTCGGGCGAGGCGAAGCCGGAGAACATGCGCATGGTCCAGAGCTTGCCGCGGTAGCCGGTCGCGTGAATGCCGCGCGTGTAGGGCGGCTGGCCGGGATAGCCGAGGTATTGCTCGTAATTCCAATCGGAGGGGAGATCCGCCTGCGTGTAAAGGCGGCGAATCGGAGCATTCGAGATCGTGCTGAAACGGGCGTGACCGTATTCGTCGAGGTTGGTGCCGGTGGGTGAGCCGATCGGTTTTTCGGGAGCCTTGTCGAGCGTGGGCGCCAGAGTTTTCTCGGCCCATTGTTTTTCAGACTCAGCAGGGTGACGGCCGTCAAAGACATCGGAAATCGGGCTGTCGGCGACGGTCTTGTGCAGATCGGCTTTCGGTTTGTTCTCGGGCATTCAGTTCCCCACGTCAGTTCCTACTACGACTCTGATGATAGAAGAGGATCGTCATGCCGCAAAATGGCGCGACCGACCGAGCGGTTGGTAAATTGGTAAAGGTGAAGGAAACAATCTTCACCACAGGGGACACGGAGGACACAGAGTGGGGCACAGGGTAAACGCTCCCTTGACGCCGCTTTTCGCGCGCACATATTCTTGACCTTCTTCCAGCGGAGGAGATTCTGAAAGCGTTCCGGCGGCTCCTGCAGCGTACTCCGGTGTACGGCGCATACAAGGCGCTTGGCCACTATCCCGACTACTGGTATTGGATACTGCGCGGGCGGCCATCGCGATCTCCCCATCTGCTGAAACAGAAAGTCGTGCGCGAATACGGAGAGAGATTTGGGCTGAAGACCCTGGTCGAGACCGGAACCTACTACGGCGAGATGGTCGCCGCGATGAAGGGCCATTTCGCCCGCATCTATTCCATCGAATACGTCCCAGCGCTCGCGGAGCGGGCAACGCGCAAATTCGCGCGCGACGAGCACGTCCGAATTTTCTGCGGAGATAGCCGCGTTGTCATGCCCGAAGTGCTCGCGTTATTGAGAGGCCCGGCACTGTTCTGGCTGGATGCCGGTTACTACGGCTGGGTGGGCAAGCAAGGCGATCAGCAGCGGCTTTCAGCGGAACTCGAGATGATTCTGAGCCACCCGCATCCGCACGTGATTTTGCTCGACGACGCACGTGGACTTACGGGCCGGGACGGAATTCCTTCGGTCGGCGATGTGAAGGCTTATGTGGAGTCGAAGTTTCCGCAGCGGTCGGTGGAAGTGAAGTTCGACATTATGCGCATCACGCTGCGGACTTAACGGACTCTGCCTGAGACGCGGCAAGCCGCGTCTCTACGTTGATTATTTACGACGATACTTTCTTGCGAGCAAGTTCCCACGCCTTCGCATATTTCCACGATACATAGACGGCATGGTAGAGATGCAGGAGCAAGCCTTCGCGGCCGTCAAGAAATCCGAGGCGTAAGAAGTAGTTGTAGATGAACGTTGCCAGCGGGCGCACGACGATGTTGAAGAGACTGAAGCCGCGGCGGCCGCTGGCGACCGCCATCTCCGCGCCGAGGGACGAGTAGCGGTTCATGTGGTCGATATAGTCGGCGAGCGTGGGGTAGGAGTGGTGGAGGAGGGCGTGGTTGAGTTGCCTGGAGACCCCCTCGATAAGCTTTGCGTCTTCGTGAACCAGACGCTTTTCGAAACTCGCGGCGCCTTTGCGAAACAGACGCAGTTTGGGATCAGGCCAGAAGCCGCCATGTTTCATCCAGCGGCCAAGAAAAAAGTTCTTGCGCGGAATCCAAAATCCATCCGGCGAAGCCGCTCCGCCGCGTGCTTGAGTTTCCTCGATAGCCATCACTTTCTCTATGACTTCAAGTGAATCGGCTTCGATCAAATCAGCGCCGAGCCGCCCCTGCATTGCTCCATACGCCTCACCTGCGAGTCCCGGCCCGAGCTCCTCATCCGCATCCAAGCTCAGAATCCAATCGCCCGCCGCCTTGTCGATCGCGGAGTTCTTCTGGGCGGCATAGCCCTTCCATTCTTCCATGAAGACTTTCGCGCCGAAGGATTTCGCGATCTCGACGGTGCGGTCGGTCGAGCCCGAGTCGACTACGATAATTTCGCCTTTGCCGTCGGCCACGAGAGGCTGCACGCTGGCCAGCGTGCGGCCGATGTTGGCCTCTTCGTTGTAAGTGATGATGACGACGGAGAGGATCACTCAGAACTCCTGCCGCTGCCAACTGAGAGCCTGCCGAGCTGCGCTCGGCTTGGACGGGCGGGGGCGCCCGTCCCCACACGAACCTTTTCCACACTAACCTTGCCGATGACCCAGAGCTTCACGGAGAGAGGATACGCGAGAGGCGGCATGCGGCAAAAGAAAAACGCCGCAAAAGAGAAACGCCGGGCGGGACCGCCCGGCGCTGCACTTCTAATTGTTGCGACGCTGACTGTTTGCGGCGCTACTGTTGCGGTTGGGCCGGAGGTGGCGCTGGAGGGTTCGACGGCATGGGCTGGTCGGCCGGCCGCTCCACCACGTGCGGGATAGTCGGTGCGTGCGTGACCTCGCCCCGTTCGGCCTCGGCAATCTGAATCCCGGAGTGATCGAGCAGGAGACCGATGGCCCGATCCAATTCGACTTCTGCCTTTTCGTATGCGGCCTTGGCGGAGACGAGCGTGACTTCGGCCTGGGTCATGGCCGCCTCGTTCTGCAACACCAGCGTTGAGGTGGATGCGCCGAGCGCGTATTTTTTTTGTTCGGCGTCGAGAGACTGGCGCCCCAGATCCAGGGCAGCCTGGGCGGAAGCGACGCTGGCGCGATTCTGCTGCACTCCGAACTGCGCGTTGCGCACCTCGATGCGAATTTGATTTTCAATTTGCTGGATGCGCAACTGGGCTTGCCGGTATTCGAATTCCGACCGCACCTGGGTTGCCTGCGCCGCGCGGTTGCGGAGCGGAATGTTGAGTATCAAGCCTACCCCTTTGTCGGGGGCAGTTGAATCGATCAATTGATTTAGGGCGCCTGAGTATGACGTGGCCGGATTTGCGTTGCCAGTGCATTGTGTCGGATCAATCTTACAAAGGTACTTGGGGTTTATGGCACCGCCCAACCCGGTTCCCTGGTAGTAGGCGAATAAGTCCAGACTCGGCAACAGAGAACTACGAACGGCCTTGTTGCTGATCTCTGTATTGGAAAGGTTGATACGCGCTTCCGCCAGCTCGGGACGATGACCGAGCGCATCGTTCACCAGATCCTGGGTAGGGATAACCGCTTCCTGCGCGGGCAATTCCATGGTCGAGGTAGGAATTACCTCGGCGTCGGCCAGTACCGGATCGACGAGCGTGCGGCTGAGCGCATTCTTCATGAGAAGCTGCTCGAGCTCAAGATTGGTCAGGGCCAGTGTCAGGGTCTGCTGATTTGTGGCGACGGTGCTCTGGGCCCGAACCACCTCGATCGGGGCGAGGGTCCCGATTTGCACCTGCTTCTGGGTGTCAGAGAGGGTCTTCTGGGCGAAAGCCAACTGCTCCTTCTGAACCCTGACATTCTCGTAAGCAAAGACCAAGTCCCAGTACATATTTTCGATCTGATCGACCGTGGACGTGATTTGCAGGCGGAAGGCCACATCTGAGATTTCCCGGTTGTTCTTGGCGATCTGAATGAAGCGAGTGTTCGGGGCGAAACCAAAGCCCTGCAACAAATGCTGCGTAGCTTGGGCGCGAAAATTCGAGTTGTATTGGGTCGTGAAAGGCTGAAAGGGCGAGAGTGGGCTGGCAGTGCCCCGAGTGTTGTTGAAACCGACGGAAAGATTCGTGCCCCACTGGAACCCTTGCTGGTAGCCAAAGTCCCACGTGCTCGTATGACTGTCCGAGAAAGGGGGGGCGAATGGGCTCACCGTTTGAGTACGGTTCTGATCCAGTTGAAAGGTCCCCGTAAGAATCGGATCGAAACTGGTGATGAGCGGGCCGCTGCCCAGCGTTGATACAACCAAGCCCCCCGTGCCGGTGCCAGCTCCACCTGCCGCGACCGAAGTTCCGCCCTGGCCTGAGCCCACCTGTGTGCCTAGTCCGCCTACGCCGCCCCCGGGCGTATTCTGCACGACACCGCTATTAACACCGAGAATGGCCGCACCCGCTTTGGCGCGCCAGACGTCGGTATCGGCTATGTTCAGGTTGTAGCGAGCGATGGCGATATCGAGGTTGTTTTCCAGCGCCAGCGCGACCGCGTCGTCCATCGAGATATAAAGTTTTCCGTCGTGCAGAAGCTGGTCGATGCGCGGTGTGTTGGCCACGTTTGGCGGCGCTACGTGGCGCGCAGTGTAGGGCGCGAGCAGGTTGGGGAAGGGCGACCGCGGTTGCGAGTACTCCTTCACATCAAACGGCTGCGACTTCGACGGCATGGCCTGTTGAGTCTGCACCTGCGCCGACGGCGCACTGGGCACCTGTGAGGCATCCTGCGCCCACCCGGCAGGTACCATGCTGGCGGCAAGAAAAAGGGCGGCGGCCCGCTGAAGGGCAGTCAATACTGTGGAACGTTGCATTCGCATCATCTCCATTGCTCAAACTAAAGCGATTAGGCTCGAGACGCAGTGGCCTACACTTTTTCCAACTGTTTGCTGATACGTAGAACGACAGGCAAGAGTTCCTGCAATCTTTAATCCTTGATCCTTGGTGTTGCAGTCCTATTCTTGCGATGCTGGGCAAAGGCAATCTTTTTCATGGATCGTAAGTAAAATTGATCGTCAGTGAAATTGCTCGTAAGTGAAATAGTATAGCTGACGCGCCGCCGCACTTTCCGCGAGCCCGGCAGTAAAGCTTTGTAAACAGTTACGATGATGCTCAGGCACCTTAAGACTCGAAAAAGAATGTGCGCAATCTCAGACTGATCCTCTCTTATGACGGCGCCGATCTCGCCGGCTGGCAGGTGCAGCCCGGGCGGACGACTGTTCAAGGCGCGCTGGCCTCAGCCATTGGACGGTTGAGCGGGGAAAATGTACTGCCCCAGGGCTCCGGCCGCACCGACGCGGGCGTGCACGCGCTGGCCCAGGTGGCGAGTTTTGCGACCGCGTCGACGATTCCCATCGAAAACTGGATGAAGGCTCTGAACGACATTCTTCCGGCTTCGATCCGGGTGCTGGAGGTGACCGAGGCCGCGCCCGAATTCCACGCGCGCAAGTCGGTGCGCGCCAAGACTTATCGCTATCACATTCACCGTGGAGCGATCTGTCCGCCGTTTCTGGCGCGGTATGTGTGGCATTACCCTTATCCGCTGGAGGAATCGGCGATGGTTGCAGCCGCCCGCGTGGTTGTGGGCGAGCACGATTTCACGTCGTTCGCGGCGGTGGGCCCGGAGCGCGTGGAACGGATGGCGGCCGGCGAGAATGTTCAGACGACCACTGATCGGACGAGCAACGTTAGTCCGACAAACGTTCGGACGATCTTCGCTTCCAGTTGGACGCGGGAAGGCGAAGAACTGATCTATACCGTCCGCGGCAACGGATTTCTTCATCACATGGTGAGGAACCTGGTCGGCACATTCTTGCTGGCGGGGAAGGGAACGGTGAGCCTGGAAGACTTGCGCCGCATCCTCGACGCGCGCGATCGCACCGCGGCGGGAGCGACTGCGCCTGCCAGCGGACTCTACTTAGTTGAGGTGGAGTACTAGTGTGGCGCGGACACTCTTGTCCGCGACACAGCGCGATAGCTGCGAGCACGCGGACAGGAGTGTCCGCGCCACACGTGCAATTCGCAAAAGAATAAGACTCTGGCGCAGCCGTTCCGTCACGGGTAGACTTCTTCGCAGATGGCTATCAACGTCGAATTCGCCGTGTCCCGCATTGCTTCCGTGAACCCGGCGACGGGCGAAGTTCTGGGCGAATTGGACAGTGCCGGTCCGACCGAAGTGCGCGCCGCGGTGTCCCGCGCGCGTGCCGCACAGCCGGACTGGAACGCATGGGGAATCCGCAACCGCGTGCGGGTGTTGCGCCGCTTCCAGCAAATTCTTCTTGCGCATAAGACCGACATCGCGCGGCGCATCGCGCAGGAAGCAGGCAAGCCCGTGGTCGAAGCGCTCGTCACTGAAGTTCTGGTCGTGCTCGATGCGGCGCGATTCCTGATCGACAACGCCTTCGCGATCCTGCGCGAAGAAAAACTCCCGCACGGAAATCTCGCGCTTAAGACCAAGTCAGGGCGCATTCTGCACGAGCCCTATGGCGTGGTTGGAATCATCTCGCCGTGGAATTATCCTTTCTCGATTCCGGCGACTGAGGCCATGGCGGCTCTGGTGGCGGGAAATGCCGTGGTGCTCAAGCCCTCCGAATTGACGCCGCTGATTGGGCTCGAACTGCAAGTGCTGTTGCGCGAGGCCGGAGTTCCCGATGACATTTTTCAAGTCCTGCCAGGCGAAGGCTCGACCGGGGCGGCGTTGGTCGGAAGCGACATCGACAAATTGGTCTTCACCGGCAGCGTCGCCACGGGCCGCAGAATCGCGCAGATCGCCGCCGAACGCCTGCTTCCGGTGATACTCGAACTGGGTGGCAAGGATCCCATGCTTGTCCTCGAAGACGCCGACGTCGATGTCGCATCGAGCGGCGCCGTCTGGGGAGCGTTCGTGAACGCCGGTCAGACCTGCTTGTCGGTCGAGCGCTGCTACGTGCATCGGAGTTTGTATCCCGCGTTCTTGAACGCCTGCTCCGAGAAGGCGCGCAAGCTGCGCGTCGGCAATGGCATGGACCCGGCCACCGAAATCGGTCCCATGATCCACGAGCGGCAAGTGCGGGTGGTGGAATCGCATGTGGAGGACGCGAGGCAGCGCGGCGCCCGGGTGCTAGCCGGAGGCGCGCGGCTGCGCGAGCTTGGCCCAACATTTTTTGCGCCGACCGTGCTGGCCGATGTCGATCACAGAATGCGCGTGATGCAAGAAGAAACTTTCGGTCCGGTGCTGCCGATTGCGCCGTTCCGCGATGATGCCGAGGCCGTGCGCCTGGCCAACGATTCCGACTACGGATTAGCCGCCAGCGTTTGGACGCGCGATCGCGCCCGCGGCGAGCGACTGGCGCGCCAGATTAACGCCGGCACGGTGATGGTGAATGACGCCGTGTCATGTTTCAGCATCAGCGAAGCTCCACACGGCGGCGTGAAGTCGAGTGGCCTGGGGCGAACGCATGGACGTTGGGGGCTGGAAGAAATGGTGGGCGTGAAGTATCTCGACAGCGACCTGCTTCCGCGCATGAAAAAAATCTGGTGGTTCGGCTACGGTAAAGGATTCGCGGGGGAGATGGAGAGCTTCCTCGACCTGCTGTACGTGCGTCCGCTACGAGAGAAATTTAAAGCCGGAGTGCGCGCGGCGGGAGCGCTGTGGCGGCGAAAACTGTAGAACCAGTTCTCAGTTCTCGGTTCTCAGTTCTCAGTTCTCAGTTGTAAACTAAAGGACCTTTCTGAGAACTGAGAACTGAGAACTCGACTATGACTGACAGCCGCGCCTTCCTGCGCCACGCGCTCGCCACCCTCGCCTATCGTGGAGCGAAAGCCATCCGCAACGCAGGGCCGAACTTTGCCGATTACAGTTGCGGCGAAACTTCGCGCACGCCGGTAAGAATCCTCGCTCACATCGGCGACCTGATGGACTGGGCCCTCACCATGTCCGAAGGCCGCCGCGAGTGGAAGGATTCCTTGCCGCTTCCGTGGGAAAAAGAATGCGAGCGCTTCTTCGCCGCCGTGAAAAAGCTCGACGACTACTTGACGTCGGAGAAGCCGCTCGAAGTCTCCGCCGAAAAATTGTTTCAGGGCCCAATCGCGGACGCCCTCACCCACGTAGGTCAGATCGCGATGCTGCGGCGGATGGCCGGTGTCCCGCTGAAGGGCGAAAGCTATTTCGTAGCCGAAATCACAGTCGGACGCGTTGGCGCGGATCAGGCGGCTGCGCGCAAGGAATTTGATTAGCGCAGCTTGTGGGTATGCGGTTTAATATTCTCTGCCCGCGCGCGCCAGTATTTGCCTTTGAGCCGGTTTGATTCGGATGCGTTGGAGAGGATCTCGCAATCGCAGAATCCTCCCTTTGCTTGGAGTACGCCAAAGATATCTTCGAAATCTGATTCCTCGAACCCAGACGCTCGTAGAATGGACTCTGATAGCTCATAGTTTCCAGAACAGCTTTCAGCGGTGTGGGACTCGTCCTTCGGACACAGTGCGTCGTCGAGCTTTTCGAAGAAGCCGGAATCATCAAGGCATCTCATCACATCTGGCGTGATTGAGGCGATCAAGTCGGGATCTGGGCCAGCTCCCATGCGGGGAAAATACCATTTGGAATCCAGCAGCACAAGGGCGCAAATTCCGGAAGCCGTCCACCAAAAAGCAACCAGCCCCGGAGCAAAACCTCCGGGGCTGGCAGGTCGTCTTCCTCTTAAAGTGGTGTTAGTCGCTGGCCAGCACGGGCTCCTGCGGCACCAAATGCTCGACATTGATCCCGAGCCCTTCAGCAACCCCGCGTCCATAACCCGGGTCTGCTTTCAAAAAGTGCCCAATCTGTTTTTCCTGAATGCGCTTAGGAGTGTTCCCCAAGCTCCCGACGATATTGCTGATCAGGCGCTTCTTCGCATCCGGCTTCATCAGGCGGAAGAGATTCCGCAGCACAAGACACTGTTCGAGAAATCTGTCGGGCAGGACGCTTCGGGATGAGGAAGGCGGAATCAGCGCGGTAGTGCTCCCATAGGTCTCTGATCTGCCCACGGATAGAGGCTTAGGCGAACGGTCGTTGCTAAGTTAGGAAGCGCGATCGAGGACCCTGATGGTCTTATCGATTCCAGAACTCGACGAAAGCTTCCAGGCCACTCGGCGACTTCAGCACCTACCAGAATCAGAGGGGGCGCGATCCAGCCCGCGCGAGCCAAGAAAAGCGCCACCCCCGTTCTTGCTGATCCAAACCACAGAAACGGGTCTTGACCGCTCTCGTTTCCGCCGAGGTCAGGCAAGGTCGAAGCGATCGTGGTCCATCACCTTAGTCCACGCGGCCACGAAATCTTTCACAAACTTCTCCTTGGAGTCCGTGCACGCATAGACTTCCGCGAGGGCACGCAGTTGCGAGTGCGAACCGAAGATCAGGTCGACACGGGTGCCGGTCCACTTGAGCTCGTTCGTCTTCCGATCGCGTCCTTCGTACACGGTTCCAGAGCCATTGGACTCCCTAGACGGCTGCCATTGCGTGCTCATGTCGAGCAGGTTGACGAAGAAGTCGTTGGTCAGCGTCTCTGGCCGCTTGGTGAAGACGCCGTGAGTGGACTTCCCGGCATTTGCGCCCAGGACGCGCAGGCCACCGACCAGAACCGTCATCTCCGGCGCCGTCAGTCTCAGCAATTGTGCCCGATCCACCAATTGCTCCTCAGCCGAGAGACGCTGCTTGCCGCGGACATAGTTGCGGAATCCATCCGCTTTCGGTTCGAGCGGTTCGAAGGAGTCGACGTCAGTCTGTTCCTGCGCCGCGTCCATGCGGCCCGGCGTGAAGGGGACTTTCACGTCGGACCCGGCGTTTTTCGCCGCTTTCTCGATCGCCGCACAGCCGCCTAGAACGATCACGTCAGCCAGAGAGACCTTCTTCCCGCCAGACTTCCCTCCGGACTTCTCGCCCGAGTGCGCAGCGTTGAACTCCTTTTGGATCGCTTCGAGTTTCTGCAGCACCTTTGCGAGTTCAGTCGGCTGGTTGACTTCCCAGTCCTTTTGCGGCGCGAGGCGAATGCGGGCGCCGTTCGCTCCACCGCGCTTATCAGAGCCGCGGAACGTCGCCGCCGACGCCCAAGCTGTCGAGATCAGCTGGGAAACGGACAGGCCAGATGCGAGGATCTTCGCCTTCAGAGCGGCAATGTCCTGTTCCCCGATCAGCGGATGATTCACAGCGGGGATCGGGTCTTGCCACGGCAGGTGCTCCTTCGGAACGAGCGGGCCGAGGTAACGCACGATGGGACCCATGTCACGGTGCGTCAGCTTGAACCACGCGCGGGCAAACGCGTCTGCGAACTGATCCGGGTGCTCGTAGAAGCGCCGCGAAATTTTTTCGTAAGCAGGGTCGAAGCGCAAAGAGAGGTCCGTGGTCAGCATCGATGGCGCGTGATGCTTTGAAGAATCGTGGGCATCCGGCACCGTACCGTTGCCTGCGCCATTTTTCGGCGTCCACTGATGAGCACCGGCCGGGCTCTTGGTCAGTTCCCATTCGTAGCTGAACAGGTTGGTGAAGAAGTTGTTGCTCCACTTGGTCGGCGTCTGGGTCCAAATGACTTCGAGGCCGCTGCCGATCGTGTCAGCACCAAAACCTTTACCAAATTCATTCTTCCATCCCAAGCCCTGGTCTTGGATGTCGGCGCCTTCTGGTTCGGGGCCCACGTAGTCGGCGGGAATCGCGGCACCGTGGGTCTTGCCGAACGTATGCCCGCCGGCAATCAGTGCGACTGTTTCTTCGTCGTTCATGGCCATCCGGCGAAATGTTTCGCGAATGTCCCTGGCTGCAGCGACGGGATCGGGCTTGCCGTTGGGTCCTTCCGGGTTCACGTAAATGAGGCCCATCTGAACCGCGCCTAGAGGACTCTGAAGATCGCGATCGCCGCTGTAGCGCTCGTCCGCCAGCCACGTGCCTTCGGGACCCCAGTTGAGCTCTTCGGGCTCCCACACATCGGCGCGTCCGCCGCCGAAACCGAATGTTTTGAAGCCC
>Ga0193751_1000692_pt1 | contig 24745 bp, 21 predicted proteins | sample L1c2metaG_FD_143050 | JGI IMG/M metagenome (GOLD analysis project Ga0193751, IMG submission 143050) | Soil microbial communities from a riparian zone of the East river system, Colorado, United States - L1c2 | ecosystem: Environmental > Terrestrial > Soil > Riparian zone | place: USA: East River... | reverse complement strand
CGGCGCGCTGCTCGACCAGCTCGCCGACTGGGTGCCGGACGCCGACACGCGCAAGCGCATCCTGGTCGACAACCCGGCGCAGCTGTACGGATTTTGATTCGCACACCTGTCTCATCGTCATGGCCGGGCTTGTCCCGGCCATCCACGGCTTGTTTGTTGAATCAAAGACGTGGATGCCCGGCACAAGGCCGGGCATGACGAAGGACGCAGAAGGCTACTTCGCCATCCCGATCTCGCGCAGGTAGCGCAGGGCGCCCGGGTGGATGAGGTCGACGCCCGGCGCGGCGGCGACGGTGTTTTGTGCGGTGGTCTCGCGCGCCTGGGAGAGGCGCTGGCCCAGCGCTTCTTCGCCGCGATGGAGCGCGCGCGCCAGCCGATAGGCCGCGTCGTCGTTGAGACCGGGCCGCGCCAGGATGAAGCTCCACGAGCCGACCGAGGCGATCGGCGCGGACTGGCCCGGATAGCTGTCGGCCGGAACCGTCATCGCTTTGAGAAACGCGTGCTTGGCGCGGATGCGCGCCGCCTCGCCGGGGTCGGGCGCGATGAAGCGGGCGCCGCCCGGCGATTTGGCGACCGCGGCAAAGCCGGGCCAGCCGAGGCCGCCGCCCCACAGGGCCGCGACCCGTCCGTCCAGCACTTTTGTCGGCCCGTCGCCGGCATGGTCGAGATAGACCGCCTGAAAGTCCTTGTCCGGGTCGAGCCCGATGCCGTCGAGCACGTAGCGCGCGAGGATCACCAGGCCGGAGCCGCGCGCCCCGAACGCCACCGGCTTGCCGGTGAGGTCGCCGATCGCGCGCGCCGGGTTGTCGGCGCGCAGCACGAACATGCCGGGGGTCGAATACATGGCGGCGAGGATTTTCAGATCGGTGCGCGGCCGGCCGATGCCGGCAAATGCCTCGTAGGCGGGCTCGCCGGTCACCAGCGCGATGTCGAGGTTGCCGGCCTCGAGCAGCGGAATGTTCTCGGTCGAGCCCGCGGTGTTGCGCGGCTCGACGGCGAGCGACGGGTCGACGGCGTTGACGATGGCGGTCACCGCGTCGCCGTAGAGCGGAAAGCCGCCGCCCGGCGTGGCGGTGCCGAGAATGACCGATGTTTTTTGCTGAGGCATCACGCCACTCCCGTTACGATCGTTGCCGCCGTCGTCAGCACAAGCGCGCCGACCTTCATTGCGGGCTCCGCATGGCCCGGGCGACCGCGCGAAACCAGGCGCGCACCCGATGCCAGGCGGCACGCGCCCGCGCCTTGACGGCTCGCACCTGCCGCATCACCGCCTGCCACGCTGGCAGCGCCTCAAGCCAGGCGAGCCAGCGCATGATGTAATGATAGACCGAGGCAAAGGCCGGAATGGTCAAGAGCTTGTCGCGGCCGATGTGGAACAGGCGTTCGACGATGGTGATCTTGAGGATTTCGCCGACGACGAGGACGGTCAGGCTGCGGGCGAAATGGCCCTTCGCTGCCAAGTAGGCGGCAACCGGCTTGACCGGCTCCAGGATGATCAGCGGAACCAGGAACAGCGCCAGGGTCTGATAGGGGCCGAGCGTCCGGATCCAGGCGCCGAGGCGGGCGAGGACGCGGAAGCTGCCGAGCCACCGCGCCAGCAGGCGCAGCGGCGGCAGGAACAGCGCGTCGATGAGGAAGTAGAGGGCGGCAAGGACCGCGACGACCGGAGAGAGGACGCGCCCGGCGCCCCGCCGCGGCACGGGCGGCCGCGGACGTTGCGCCTTGTCGTCGCCCCCGACCATGGATCGCGCGCCGGCCGCCTTACGCCGGCCTCGCCTCCATCTCCTCGCCGATGCTGATCGGATGCGCCATGGTCTCGTGCAGCATGTCGGCGTCGAGCTCCCCTTCCCAACGGCTGATCACCACGGTGGCGACGCCGTTGCCGATCAGGTTGGTCAGGGCGCGGCACTCGCTCATGAACTTGTCGATGCCGAGGAGGAGCGCCAGCGACTGGATCGGGATGTCGGGAATGATCGACAAGGTCGCCGCCAGGGTGACGAACCCGGCGCCGGTGACGCCCGAGGCGCCCTTGGAGGTGATCATGGCGATCACCAGGATGCCCATTTCCTGGCCCAGGGTGAGCGGCGTGTTGGTGGCCTGCGCCAGGAACAGGGTCGCCAGCGTCATGTAGATGTTGGTGCCGTCGAGGTTGAAGCTGTAGCCGGTCGGGACGACCAGGCCGACGACCGGCTTCGACGCGCCCAGATGCTCCATCTTCTGCATCATCTGCGGCAGCACGGTTTCCGAGGACGACGTGCCGAGCACGATCAGCAGCTCGTCCTTGATGTAGCCGATGAAGCGGAAAATGTTGAAGCCCGCGAGATAGGCGATCGATCCCAGCACGCCGATGATGAAGATCAGGCTGGTGGCATAGAAGGTGAGGATGAGCTCGCCCAGGTTCCACAGCGCGCCGATGCCCTGGGAGCCGATGGTGAACGCCATGGCGCCGAACGCGCCGACCGGCGCCGCCTTGACGATGATGCGGATGACGCCGAAGAACACCTTGGCGGCGGCGTCGATCGCGCCGGCGACGCGTTCGCCCAACTTCCCCATCTGGGAGATGGCCACGCCGGAGAGGATCGAGACCAGCAGCACCTGCAGCAGGTCGCCGCGGGCAAGCGCCCCGAAGAACGAGTCGGGGGGAATGATGGCGAGGAGGTGCGGGACGATCCCCTCCTCCTTGGCCCGGCTGACGTAGCTCGCGACCGCCTTGGGATCGAGCGTGGCCACGTCGATGTTGAACCCGGCGCCGGGTTTTAGAATCTCGCCCACCAGGAGCCCGATGACGAGCGCCACCGTCGACACCGCCTCGAAATAGAACAGCGTCTTCACCCCGACACGGCCGACCTTGCGCAGGTCGCCCATGGAGGAAATGCCGTGCACGACCGTGCAGAAGATTATCGGCGCGATCATCATCTTGATCAGCGAGATGAAGCCGTCGCCGAACGGTTTCATGGCGATCCCGGTCTGCGGGTAAAAATGGCCGAGCGCGATGCCGACCGCGATGGCGATGAGGACCTGAATGTAGAGAACGGTGTACCAGGGGCGACGCGTGGTCATGGGGACATCCGCCGGTCGGAGGAGGTGCTGCCGGCAGGCGCGCGCCGGCCGCGCCAGTCATAACAAGAACAAGGCCGCAAGGCCAACGCTCGGCGCGGCCCCGGGCTTTCCTGTTGCCAAACCGGGCTTGCGGCTGACACCATGCAGGCAAAACCGGCCGGCGGCCCGGCCCATAAGCCGATAAGCCACGAGGGGGGATGACCATGGCCACGCCCGCGATCGTCGACGTCCCGGAGCTGCTCGAGCGGCAGAAAATCGGCGGATATCAGTTCCGCGTCATGGCGTTGTGCGCCGCGGTGGTGTTCCTCGACGGCTTCGACACCCAGGTCATCGGCAATCTGGTTCCCGCCATCATCGCCGACTGGAAGGTCACGCGGCCGGCCATGGCCCCGGTCGGCGTGGCGGGCCTGGTCGGCCTGATGATCGGCGCGCTCTCGCTCGGCCCGGTGGCCGACATGATCGGCCGCCGCGCCGTGATCATCGGCTCGACCTTGGCGTTCGGGGTGATGACGGTGCTCACCGGCCTGCTCGCCGACTCGATCACCAGCCTGGTGGTGCTGCGGTTTCTCACCGGCATCGGCCTCGGCGGCGCCATGCCCAACGCGATCGCGATGACGGCGGAATACGCGCCGAAGCGCCGGCAGGCGACCATGGTGATGGTCATGTTCTGCGGGTTTCCGCTCGGCGCCTCCTTCGCCGGATTCATCTCGGCCTATCTCATCCCGGCGTTCGGCTGGCGCTCGGTGCTCTATCTCGGCGGCGTGCTGCCGATCGCGCTGGTGCCGCTGCTGCTGGCGCAGCTGCCGGAATCGATCCGGCATCTGGTGCTGCAGGGCAATCAGACGGCGCGGATCGGCGCCATCCTGTCGCGCATCAACCCGGCGCTGGCGTTCGCCGACGCCACCCGCTTCGCCATCGGCGAGCAGCACGGCGGCGGCGTCCCGGTCGGCCACCTGTTCCGCGAGGGCCGCGCGGTGCCGACCGTGCTGCTGTGGATCGTCTTCTTCATGAGCCTGCTGAACATCTTCCTCATCAACTTCTGGCTACCCACGCTGACCCACGACGCCGGCATCCCGCTCACGCTCGCCAACATGGCGACCGGCCTGTTCCAGGCGGGCGGGGTGATCAGCACGTTGCTCGGCGGCCGCGCGGTCGACGCCTACGGGGCCTATCGCGTGCTCACCCCCGCCTATTTCCTTGCCGGCCTGTTCATTTCGGCGCTCGGTTTCGTGGTGGCATCGCCGGCGCTGCTGCTGGTCGCCGCCACGCTCGCGGGATTCTGCCTGATCGGCGGCCAGACCGGCATCAACGCGCTCAGCTCGACCTTCTATCCGACCTTCATCCGCTCGACCGGGGTCGGCTGGGGGCTCGGCATCGGCCGCATCGGATCGATCGCCGGACCGGCGGTCGGCGGCATCCTGCTCGCGCTCAAATGGCCGACCACCGCCATCTTCCTCATCGGCGGCGCCGCCGCGCTGTGCGCGGCGATCGCGCTGTTCGCCATGGGGCGCACCCCGGCGGCGCGCGCCCACGCTCTGGCCGCGCGGCCGGCGGCGGCGGCGGGGGAGTGATTTTGTCTAATGATATTGTCTGATGTCATCGCCCGCGAACGTAGGGTGGGCTACTAGCTAAGCGCGCCATAAGCGCGTTCACACGCGTCTTCGACACGCTCTCGCGCGCGTGCCCACGCGTTCTTCGTCGCGCGACCCGCGTGGGCACGGGCCTTCGGCCCTTTGCCCACCCTACGATTGCGCTTCGTCATTGCGAGGAGCCGCGCAGCGGCGACGAAGCAATCCAGGAGAGCGCGTACGGCCCTGGATTGCTTCGTCGCTTCGCTCCTCGCAATGACGGAAGCAAGCCGATCAAAACGACTCCACCCACGGGCGCAGCTCGACCTCCCAGGTCCAGGCGCTGCGCGCCTGGCCGTGCACGTGCAGATAGGTCTCGGCGATGGCGGCGGGATCGAGCAGGCCGTCGGCGCCGCGCTCGCGCCGCGGATCCTGTGGCCCGCGGCTGATGCCGCCGTCGATGACGAAATGCGCCACGTGCAGGCCCTTGGGGGCGAGCTCGCGCGCCATGCTCTGGGCGAGCCCGCGCAGGGCGAACTTGCCCATGGCGAACGGGGCGGACTGCGCATAGCCCTTCACGCTCGCCGAAGCGCCGGTGAAGAAGATCGAGCCGCGGCCGAGCGGCAGCATCTGGCGCGCGGCCGCCTGGGCGACGTGGAAGCCGCCGAGCGCGGTGACCTGCACGCTGCGCTCGACCTCGCCCGGGTCGAGCTCGACCAGCGGCCCGCGCGCGCGATAGCTCGCGTTGTAGACGACGAGCGCCGGGACGCCGACCTCGCCGACCACGTGGAACAGGGCATCGACCTGGCGGCGGTCGACCGCGTCGCAGGCGATCAGCCGCGCGTCGGTCTCCCCGGCAAGCTCCGACAGCTTGCCGATGTCGCGGGCGGCGAGCACCACGGTCATGTCGCGCTTGGCGCACGCGCGGGCGAGCGCCGCGCTCAGGCCCGAGCCGGCACCTACGATCACGGCGATTTCCGACGGCATGGACGTGTCTCCGGCAAATTCGCGCCATTGCGTCGAACTATGCCACGCAACGCGCGGCGGCGACACGCCCACGGGCGCAAATCGTCGGGGCGCCCCGGAGCGCGGCCACCCGGCTGCCCGATATCCGCCCAAATTGCGGCATACCCCCAACAACGGGCGGTACGGCCGATCGGCCGCAATTCCACTGCAAATCCGGGGACATCCGACTGCAACCGAGTGAGGGGCGAGTCATGCGGCCGAGGATGATCGCGGCGATCGCGGCGACGGCGGGATTGCTGGGCGGATTTGGCCCGGCCCATGCGGCCGATCTCGAGTGGGACGTCGACAATCCGTTCCGCTTCTACAAGGTCGACAGCTCATTCGCGCTGCATGAAAAGGCGTTCGCCGAAGTGCGCGGCGACCCGCAGGCGGCGCTGCCGGCCGACATCGTGTGGCGGGTCGAGCGCCGCCTGAACGATCCCGACTGCAAGGAGCCCAGCACACCGGCGACTTGCGCAGCGACGGCGCGCGCGCACTACGAGGAAAGCCGGCACGGCTGGGCGGCGAAGACCTATGCGACCGCCTGCTACGACAACGTCGGGCGGCCGCGCCGCTACCCGGTGCAATGCGACCGCCGCTATTCCTGGGGCACCGCCAAGGAAGACTACATCCTGCCCGACGCGCACACGGTGCACGTCCGGCTGTCGGCGGAGCTGCGCGCGCAGGCGGCCGGCGGCCCCTGCGCCTGGAGCTGGCACCCGCACGCGGCCGGCGGCAAGCCGGGCGAGCGCACCCAGCCGTGCGCCGACAAGCTCACCATCGCGCGCGTGCCCTATTCGCCCGCCCGGGCCAATTCCGGCGTCACCGTCAAGGTGAAGCTGCCGGACGGGCGCGAGCTGGAAGACCCCGACGTGACGGTCGAGGACCTGCTCGTGGTCGGGCTCGGCGATTCGTTCGCATCCGGCGACAGCAATCCCGACAAGCCGGTGACGTTCAGCGCCGCCCGCCAGATGGTCTACGACCCGACCGTCGCCGACGGGCGCGAAGACATGGCGATGCGCTCAATGAAGCCGGTGGCAAAGCCGGACGATTTCGGCCTCGCCTCGAGCGACGAAAAATTCGATCCGAAATCGCTGCCCAAGCGGCTGCTGGAGGACGAGGAGCGCGGCCTCATCTACAAGCCGAGCTCGCGCGAGTTCCTCGAGGCCTTTCAGAAGCGGCAGGCGCAGTGGATGAGCGCCGACTGCCACCGCTCCCAGTACGGCTATCAGTTCCGCGTCGGCATGGAGCTGGCGCTGGAGAACCGCCACCGCGCCATCACCCTCGTGCATCTCGCCTGCACCGGCGCCGAGACGGTCGAAGGCATGTTCCTCGAGAAGGACGCGCGCGAGCAGTTCGACAAGCCGAACTCGACCAAGGTGCCGGCGCAATTCGACCAGCTCAGCATCCTGCTGTGCCGCGGCGGCGCGGCGGGCCTGAGCAAGTCCGCCGCCTACACGGTGCCGGCCTATTCGCCCGGCGACACCAGCATCGGCACGCGCACCATCACCATGCGCTGGTGCCCGCCCGAGCAGCGCAAGCGCCCGATCGACGTGGTGCTGCTCTCGATCGGCGGCAACGACGTGGGCTTCTCCGCGGTCGCGCTCTATTCCATCACCGAGAGCGCCGGCGACCTCGCGCCGGTCGCCCAGTTGCTGGGCAAGCAGATCCGCTTCGGGCCGGACGTCGCGCGCAATTACCTGCGCGTGTTCGACCGCCGCCTCGAAGCGGTCAAGGAAGCGCTCAACGACGGCTTCGGGGTCGCGCCCGCCAAGGTGGTGCAGACGTCGTACGAGCCGATTCAATACGACGAGACCGGCGGCATGTGCGGAGGCATCCCGACCTTGGGCCTCGACGTGCACCCCAAGCTGCGGATGAGCCGCGAGCGGATCGGCGAGGGGGGCGCGTTCACCACCGAGCTGACCAACCGGCTCGAATGCCTCACCGACGTGCGCCGGCGCCCCGATTGCCCGGCGGGGCTCGCCACCGGCCGCGGCACCGGCTTCCATCTGGTGACCGACCACCTCGCCAAGTTCATGCGGCGCGGCGTGTGCGCGCGCGATCCCAAGCGCGCCGCCGCCGACGGCCTCGCCATGGCGATGCCGCGCCTGTCGCAGCGCACCGGCGAGTTCACGCCCTACTCGCCGGCCAACACCCTGCCCTATGCCCATCGCTGGCGGCTGTTCCACACCGCCAACGACGCGTTCCTCACCGCCAACACCCATCGCGAGGGCATTTCGCCGTTCGACATCCTGCAGCCGGCCTATGCCGGGCTCTACAGCGGCGCCATCCACCCGACCGCGGAAGGGCACGCGCTGGTCGCCGACAGCGTGATCGTGCAGGTGCGCGCGATCGTCGACAAGCCCCCGGCGCGCGCGGCCGAGATCAGCCGCTAATCCGTCATTGCGAGGAGCCGCGAGGGGTCCCCGCGGCGCTTGTGCCGCGGGGTGCCCCGTTGCGGCGACGAAGCAATCCATGACCACAGCTGCGTTGGTTGCCCTGGATTGCTTCGCGGAGCCTGTCATCGGGCCGGCCACTTCGGGCTGGGCCCGTTGGCTCGCAATGACGAAACCATGTCATACGAGCGGCCCGGGTCGCTGACTCGGCATGCCCCGCGAAAGCGGGGCAGTACTGGATCGCCCGCCTGCGCGGGCGATGACGACCGGTGAGTCATTATCTGAGGCCATTGGTATCACCCATTGGATGCACGCAGCCCCCGAGCGAGCGCCGCGACCACGAACGTCACCTGCTCGCGCAGCTCGCCGGGCGCCAGCGCCTGGAGCTTTTCCTCGAGCCCGAGCGTGACGAGCCCGTGCACGGCGGAGAACAGCGAGCGGCCGAGCAAGGCGCGCCGCGCGTTCGACAAGCCGGGCAGAAGCTCGGCGAGCGGTCCCTCGACGTAGCCGAACAAACGCATCTGGTCGTCGAGGTACCAGTCCGGCACGTTCTTGCCGGCGGGCAGCCGGTGGTCGAACACGGCGCGGCAACGGGGCCGGCAGGTGGTCGCGAAATCGAGGTAGGCCAGGGCCAGGCGACAGAGCCGCTCGATCGCCGGATCGCCGTTCCGCGGTTTCGTCGATCGGCCGGCGGCGAGCAGCTCGCGCTCCAGCAGCGACAAGGTGCGCGAATTGACCAGCAGGATCAGCTCGTCGAGGTCGGCGACCACATTATAAATGGCCCCGACGGCGCAGCCGATGCGATCGGCGAGAACACGCGCCCGGACGCCGGCAAGGCCGTGCACCGAAATCTCCTGTTCCGCCGCATCTATCAGAGATTCCTTGAGATTTCGGCGGCGTTCGACCGTTTCCATAGTGTTAACCTTTTTCCTGAACGGCGTTCAAAAATGACTTGAACGCCGTTCATGGACCCTGTATAGCACACCTTCGTGAACAATGTTCATACCAGGGAGGTGCCGATGTTCAAGACCCTGTTGACCCTGTTCCGCGGAAGCGTTGCGGCCGCCGAGCAGGAGGTCGCTGACCGCAGCGCCTTGCTGATCCTCGACCAGCAGATCAGGGACGCGGCCGCCGCGCTCGAACGCGCCCGCCGGGCGCTCGCGGTCGCCATGGCCCAGGACGAGGCCGAGGGCACGCGGCTGGAATCGACGCTGGCGCGCCTCGCCGACCTGGAGGAGCGCGCGGGCGCCGCGTTGGCGGCCGGGCGCGAAGATCTGGCGGCCGAGGCGGCCGAGACCATCGCGCTGATGGAGGCCGATCGCGATGCGATCCGCCAGGCGCGCGCGACGTTTGCGGCCGAGGCGGCGCAACTGAAGACGGCGGTCGCCAACGCCGCGCACCGCCTCGCCGAACTCGAGCGCGGCCGCCGGATCGCGCAAGCCGCGGAAGCGGTGCGCCGGCTCAAGACCGGATGCGGCTCGCCGGGAAGCGCCGCCAACGCGGCGCTCGCCGACGCCGAGGCGACGCTGCGGCGGCTGCGCGAACGCCAAACTGAGGACGCCGCCGCCGAGGCGGCGCTGCAATCGCTCGATCCGGCAGCGGCGCCCGAGGCGGTGGCGAGCCGTCTCGAAGCCGCGGGCTTCGGCCGGCGCACCCGGCCGACCGCCGCCGACGTGCTGGAGCGGCTGCGCCGACGCGCCGCGGCCCCGGCCTCCTGACCCCACAGCGTCCATCCATCAGATCAACCGAGAGGAAACAAAGCCATGAACCCGCAAGTCCCGCAAAGCGCCCAGCACTCGTCCGGCTGGGTCGCGTTCACCTACGCGTCCTTCGCCGGATCCGTGGTCATGGTCGCGCTCGCGATCATTTTCCTGCCGCTCGATATCTGGATCAAAGGCTACTTCGCCATGGGCATGGCGATGCTGGTCCAGTCCAGCATCACGGTGACAAAAACCCTCCGCGACCAGCATGAAACCGCTAAACTGGTCAACCGGATCGAGGATGCCAAGACCGAGCGGCTGCTCATGGGAATCGAGCGCGGCAAGGAGTGATTCAGCCAATTGTCAGGTCGTCCGGCCGTCGCAGCCGGGCGACCGCAGCCTTAACCTCGCCGGAACCTTGGCCATTGCTGCGGGCGTCCGAAAGGCCGCTCCCGGCGTCCCGATCCTGGCACCGAACCCGAATGGACCACGCGCCATGTCGACCCACCTGATGACCACCCGGCGCTTCGCGCCGCTGTTCTGGTGCCAGTTCTTTTCCGCCTTCAACGACAATTTCCTCAAGAACGCCCTCGTCATTCTCATCCTGTTCAGGCTGGGTGGCGGCCATTCCGGCGAGCTGATCGAGCTCGCGGCGGCGGTCTTCATCGCGCCGTTCTTCTTCCTGTCGGGGCTGGGCGGCCAGCTCGCCGACCGTTTCGACAAGGCGGTGGTGGCCCGCCGCCTCAAGCTCGCCGAGATCGCGGTCGCCGCCATCGCGGTGGCGGGGTTTGCCACCCAGTCGCTGGTGCTGATGTTCTGCGCGCTCGGCCTGTTCGGCGTGATCGCTTCGCTGTTCGGCCCGATCAAATACGGCATCCTGCCCGACCATCTCGCGCGCGAGGAATTGCCGGCCGGCAACGCGCTGGTCGAGGGCGCGACGTTCCTCGCCATCCTGCTCGGCACCATCGCGGGCGGCATCGCCGCGCAGGGCGGCGGCAATCCGGCGGCGTTCGGCGCGCTGATCATCGTGTTCGCCTTCCTGTGCTGGGGCGCGAGCCTGCTGATCCCGCGCACCGGCGAGGCGGCGCCCACGCTCAGCGTCGACTTCAACATCGTGCGCTCGACCGCCTCGCTGGTCGGGCTGCTGCGGGCCGATCCGCGGCTGTGGTGGGGCGCTGTGGTGACGAGCTGGTTCTGGCTGGTCGGCGCCGTGGTGCTGTCGCTGCTGCCGCCGCTGGTCAAGGACGTGCTGGGCGGCAGCGAGGAAGTCGTCAACGCCTATCTCGCCGTGTTCTCGATCGCGATCGCCATCGGCTCGGGCCTCGCCTCATGGCTCGCGCACGGCCGCATCATCCTGCTGCCGACGCTGTTCGGCGCCGTCCTGCTCGGCGCCTTCGCCATCGACCTCGCGCTGGCGACGTTCGCGGCGGCGCCCGCCGGCGCACCGCTCGGCATCATGGCCATGTTCGCCTCGGCGCGCGGCCTGCACGTGGCGATCGACCTCGCGGGACTGGCGATCGGCGGCGGCCTGTTCATCGTGCCGACGTTCACGGCGGTGCAGGCCTGGGCCGGCGCCGACCGCCGCGCCCGCGTGGTCGCTGCCTGCAACGTGCTCAACGCCGCCTTCATGGTGGTAGGCACCCTCGCGTTCGGCGTCCTGCAGTTCGCCGGCGTGCGCGTGCCGATGCTGTTCATATTGATCGGCGCGGCCTGCCTCGTCGTCGCCGTCGCGATCGCCCGCACCATGCCGGCGAGCGGCCTCGGCGACTTCCTGTCGATCCTGTTCCGCGCGATCTACCGGCTCGAAATCCGCGGCCTCGACAATCTGAAAGACGCCGGCGCCAACCCGATCATCGCCCTCAACCACGTGAGCTTCCTCGACGCCGCGCTCGCCATCTCGCTGCTCGAGCGCGAGCCGGTGTTCGCCATCGACCACGGCATCGCACAACGCTGGTGGGTCAGGCCGTTCCTGCGCTTCACCCGCGCCATGCCGCTCGACCCGACCAAGCCGATGGCGACGCGCACCCTGATCAACGCGGTCAAGGCGGGCGAGACGCTGGTGATCTTCCCGGAGGGCCGCATCACCGTCACCGGCAGCCTGATGAAGGTCTACGACGGGGCCGGGCTGATCGCCGACAAGACCGGCGCCAAAGTGGTGCCGGTGCGCATCGACGGGCTGGAAGCGACGCCGTTCAGCCGGCTGGCGCGTTCGCAGGTGCGGCGGCGCTGGTTCCCCAAGGTGGTCGTCACCATCCTCGAGCCGGTGGCGCTGACGGTCGACGACGCGCTCAAGGGCCGCCACCGGCGGCAGGCCGCCGGCGCCGCGCTCTACGAGATCATGTCCGACCTCGTGTTCCGCACCACCTCGACCGACCGCACCGTGGTGCAGGCCGTCATCGAGGCCGCGGCCGTGCACGGCCCCGCCCGCACCGCGGTGGAGGATCCGGTCACCGGCACCCTCACCTACAAGCGCCTGCTGATCGGCGCCGCCGTGCTCGGCCGCAAGCTCATGCCGCACGCGGCGGAAGGCAAGGCGGTCGGCGTCATGCTGCCCAACGCCAACGGCGCGGCGCTGGCGGTCGTCGGCCTGATGTCGGCCGGACGGGTGCCCGCCATGATCAATTTCACCGCCGGCGCGGCGAACATCCTGGCGGCGTGCCGCGCCGCCGAGGTCGTGACCATCGTCACCTCGCGCGCGTTCATCGAGAAAGCCAAGCTCGGCGCCCTCCTCGCCACCCTCCAGGCGCAGGTGGAGATCGTCTATCTGGAGGACGTGCGCGCCGGCGTGACCTTGCTCGACAAGCTGCGCGCCATGCTGGCGGCAAAGAAGCCGCTGGTCGCGCGCAAGCCCGACGACCCGGCCGCCATCCTGTTCACGTCCGGATCGGAGGGCGTGCCCAAGGGCGTGGTGCTGTCCCACCGCAACATGCTGGCCAATGCGGCGCAGGCGGCCGCGCGCATCGATTTCGGCCGCACCGACAAGGTGTTCAACGTGCTGCCGGTGTTCCACTCGTTCGGACTGACGGTCGGGCTCATCCTGCCGCTGGTCTCCGGCGTGCAGGTCTATCTCTATCCCTCGCCGCTGCACTACCGCACCGTCCCGGAGTTGATCTACGCGGTCAACGCCACCCTCCTGTTCGGCACCGACACGTTCCTCGCCGGCTACGCGCGCGCGGCGCACCCGTACGATTTCCGCTCGCTGCGCTACGTGCTCGCCGGCGCCGAGCCGGTGAAGGAGGCGACGCGGCGCACCTACATGGAAAAGTTCGGGCTGCGCATTCTCGAGGGCTACGGCGTGACCGAGACGGCGCCGGTGCTGGCGATCAACACGCCGATGTTCAACCGCTTCGGCACGGTCGGACGGCTGATGCCCGGGATGACCGCGCGGCTCGACCCGGTCCCCGGCGTCGAGGAGGGCGGGCGGCTGTTCGTCAGGGGCCCGAACGTGATGCTCGGCTATCTCAGGGCCGACAATCCGGGCGTGATCGAGCCGCCGCCGGAAGGCTGGCACGACACCGGCGACATCGTCGCCATCGATCCGCAGGGCTTCGTCGCCATCAAGGGCCGCGCCAAGCGCTTCGCCAAGGTCGGCGGCGAGATGGTCTCGCTCGCCGCGGTCGAGACGCTCGCCGCCGAATTGTGGCCGGACGCGCTCTCCGCCGTCGCCGCCGTGCCCGATGCGCGCAAGGGCGAGCGGCTGGTGCTGGTGACGCAGAAGAAGGACGCCAAGCGGTCCGACTTTCAGGCTTACGCCAAGGCGCACGGGGCCGCCGACCTGATGGTGCCGGCGGAAATCCTGGCGGTCGACACGGTGCCGGTGCTCGGCTCGGGCAAGCTCGATTACGTCGGCGTGACGGCGCTGGTGAAGGAGCGCGTCGCCGCGGCGCAGACCGCGGCGGCGGAGTGAATGGCGGCGCCGCCGGCAGTTTGCGATTGAGGGCTGAACCGCGCGCGCGTAATGTACCCAACGCTGCAGCCGTTAATTCAGCCGTATTTTAGTTGAATAATGATGATCCGTCAGGGAGGAACAACCATGACCGTCTCACGCCGGAACGTCCTGCTGCAAGGCAGCGTCATCGGAGCGGGCATTCTCGCCGCCAACACGTCCGCCATCGTTGCGCTGGCGCAGGCCCAGGCGCAGGCGCCGCCGAAACGCCGCTCGCTCGCGGGACTCGCGTGGAACGATCCGATCGTGGCGACCTATCGCGAGGCCGTCGGGATGATGAAGCAGAAGCCGGACAGCGACAAGCTCAGCTGGGTCAGCCTTGCCAAGATTCACGGCACCGATCCGAACACCTTCCATTTCTGCCCGCACGGCAACTGGTACTTCCTGCCCTGGCACCGCGCCTACACCGTCACTTACGAACGCATCATCCGGCACCTGACCGGCCATAACGATTTTGCCATGCCGTTCTGGGATTGGACCGCCAATCCGAAGATGCCGGACGTTTTCCTCCACCCGAAGACGCCCGACGGCAAGACCAACTGGCTGTTCGTGTCCGAGCCGGGCTTCGAGCGTACCTGGCCGAACAACAAGCCGATGCCGGCCAGCAACGTCGGTTCGACCGTGCTGAAGAAAATCCTGCACGCCACGACGTACGAGCAATTCGGCACCAGCCGCCCGCACAAGCCGAAAACGCAGGACTCGCTCGATCCGTCGTGGGTCGTCGACCAGATGTCCGGCGTCCAGGGTGTCCTCGAAGGCAACGCCCACAACAACGTGCACAACAACATCGGCGGATGGATGCGAGCTGCATGTCGCCGCGCGATCCAATCTTCTTCATGCATCACGGCAACATCGACCGCATCTGGGCCTTGTGGAACGTTCACAACGCCAACTCCGACGACCCGCTGTGGAAGAACATGCAGTTCAAGGACAACTTCATCCATCCGGACGGCACGCCGTACTCGCCGAAAGTCTCGGAGCTGTTCGTGCCGGAGCAGCTCGGCTACACCTACGGCTTGCCGCCGGCCCAGGCCGCCCAGCCGGCGGTCATCGCGCTCGGCGCGAGGATGCGCACCCTGTTCGCGACGCCCACCGCCAATGTTGCCGGCGTGAAGAGCTACGTGGCGCAAAACACGCAACCGGCCACGCCGAGCAAGGCGCTGGACATCCCGGTCGCGGTGGATGCCAGCCTTCTGGGCGCGGTCGCGCGGCGGCCGCCGATCCCGTCGGGGACCGAGGAGCTCGACTTCGCGCAAGCGCGCGAACTGGCCGCCACCGGCCCGCGCGCCCTCGCCTTCATCCGCGACGTCGCGACCACGCAAAACAAGGATACGCAGTTCCGGGTCTTCATCGACGCGGACAATCTGGCGCCGGATACCTCGCCCTCGAGCCCGAACTACGTCGGAACGTTCGGCGTGCTCGATCATGAGGGAGGCCACGAGGGGCACGGCGCGCCGTCGTTCCTGCTCGATCTGACCGACGCGATCCAGCACGTCTACGGCGCCGCGGCGACGCCGCCGAGCAGCATCCGGGTTCAGATCCTGCCGGTGTCGAACAGCGGGGTGGTGGACAAGGCCGGAACGGCGACCCCGAGCCAGGTCGAGATTGCGTTCGTGTCGGGCTGACCCCATATCGCCTGGCGGGCGACGCCGCGTCGAGGACCAGGTCATGGCCAGTGACCGATGGCGCGCAGCCGACGCCTGCCTTTTATTCTTTTTCTTCGTGCTGCCGTCGCTTGGCGCCGCGGCGGAACCGGAGCAGCCGCTCGCAACCGTCGCGCAGCCGGCGGTCGTCACCGCAACGCCCGCGGCCGGTGCCGCCATGCGCGCCGGCGCGTCTGCGCAGGTCGTGATCAACGTCACCGGATTCCAGCCGGGCCAGGACGGGCCGGTGCAGGCGGTGGTCAAGGCGCAACGCGACGGCAAGGAGCGGGAAATCGGCCGGTTCGGCATTTTCCCGCATATTGCCTTCAAGGCCGCCGACCCGTCGCAGGGCCAGAGCTTCGCAATCCCGCTGCCCAGGGACCTGGCCAGCGGCGGCCCGGTGAAATTCAACGTCTATCTCGTTCCGGCGAACGGCGAGGGCAAAGGCGCGCGCATGGAGATCGGCGGCGCGGAAATCCGTTAGGAACGGCCGCCCTTCCCGCGATGCTTCGACGCCCTTGCGCAATGCCGCGGCGGGCCGCAACGATAGGTCGTCACACGCCGAACTTCAGGGTAAATGGGAGGATGCAATGCTGGCCGGAAAATGGACCTACCGCAGCTACGTCAATTCGACCGCCCTGGTGGGCGGCGATCCCAAAAAAGCCGCCGCGCTGATATTCGGCGAAGGCGTCTACACGCTGGCAACGCCGTCGCACGACGTCGTCACCGGCGACCTCGACATGGGCAGCGGCTATGTGCTCGACCTCAAGGGCACGGTGCGGCCGGCGACGAAAGAAGCGCCGCTGACCGTCGCGATTGCCGGCACCGGCCGCGCCGGCACGCCCACCGCCGGCTGGGAATACGACTATCATGCGTACCTGGCGTACGAATGGCCGCACGGCGTCAAGCAGGTGCCGGCGCTGGTCGGCAGCGTCATTCGCGCCAAGCCGCACGGCGGCCAGCCGGCCGGTGTCGTCGTGTCCTTCGTCGCGGTGAAGCAGTAGCGTATCTGATATCCTGGCGCAGGTCGTCAAGGGCCTGCGCCAGGTGCGATGATTGCGATGATGAAGCGTTGCGTGTGGGCGCTGCCGCTGGGCGCCCTGCTGCTGGCGGCGCTCGGTCTCGCGCCGGCGATCGCTGCCGACCCCGCCGCCTGCATCGCGCTCGAGCGCTCGCTCGATCTCGCCAAATCCGACAACGGATCGCTGGAGCTCAATTCGCTGCTGTTCCATGCCGCCGACAGCGGCTGTGCGCGGCTCGCCGGCAGCCTGCTCGCGGCCGGCAGCGCGGTCGAGGCTCGCGACCGGTTCGGCGCCATGCCGCTCGCGCACGCGGCGCGCGCCGGGCACGCCGACTTGGTCGCCCTCCTGCTCGCGCGCGGCGCGGCGATCGACGCGCGCAACCTCGCCGGCTCGACCGCGCTCTACGCGGCGGCAGAGAACGACCGCGTCGCGGTGGTGCAGATGCTGCTGGAGAAGGGCGCCGATCCCAACCTGCCGGGGCGCGCCGGCGTCACCCCGCTCGCCGCGGCTGCCTTCAAGGACAGCGACCGGGCGGTGGCGCTGCTGCTCGCGCGCGGCGGCGATCCGAACATTCCCGATGCGACCGGCAAGACGCCGATCATGTACGCGGCCGCGCTCGGCTTCACGCCGATCGTGCGCCGCCTGCTCGATGCCGGTGTCGCGGTCGACGGCCGCGACGGCAACGAGCTCACCGCGCTGATGTGGGCGGCCGGACACGCCGACAACGCCGGCACGGCGGACGCGCAGGACACCGTCAGGCTGCTGCTCGCGCGCGGGGCGGCGATCGACGCGGCCGACAACCGCGGCCGCACGGCATTGATGATCGCGGCCGAGCTCGGACATGCCGGCATGGTCGAGCTCCTGCTCGCGCGCGGCGCCGCCGCTGATCTCAGGGACAAGGGCGGCAAGCGCGCGCTCGATCTCGCGGCGAACGACGGCGTGCGCGAGAAGCTCACAGCCAAACGATGATGTAGCGCCCGTCATTGCGAGGAGCGAAGCGACGAAGCAATCCAGAGACTGTGCCTGCGCCCTGGATTGCTTCGTCGCCGCTGCGCGGCTCCTCGCAATGACAAATCACAGCCCCGCCAAATAATCCGCCATCGGCGCGATGTCCGCCTCCGAGGCGGCGCGCATGAGATCGGACATGCCCGGATTGTTGGCGCGCGCGCGGGTACGGAAATCCTGCATGGTGCGCGCCAGATAGTCCCGGCTCTGCCCGGCCAGGCGCGGCTGGGTGCCGTCGCCCTGGTATTCGCCGAGGTGGCAGCCGGTGCAGCCGATCGCGGCATTGGCGCGCCGCGCGCTCGCGGTTGCCTCGGCGCCCGCCGGCGGCTGGCGCAGGTTCGGCCACGGCTGCTTGGAGAAATATTCGGCGAGCGCCATCATCTCGTCGCGCTCGAGCGCCCCGGCGATGGACGCCATCACCTCGTTGGCGCGCGTGCCGTTCTTGTAGTCGCGCAGCTGCAGATAAAGGTAGCCCTGGTGCTGGCCGGCGATGACCGGCGTGGCCTTGTCCGGCGGGGTGCCATTGTCGCCGTGGCAGGCCGAGCAGATCTGCGCCTTCTCAGCGATGGTCTGCGCATGCGCGGCAACGACAGACGAGAGGCCGAATGCTAGCCATACCGACGCTGCGCGCGCGGCCGCCACGAAGACGTAGGGCGCATTAGGCCGAAGGCCGTAATGCGCCGGTTGCCGCGGAGCGGCGCAATACGCTTCGCTATTGCGCCCTACAAGGCTCACTAATCGAGCGTGAACGCGATGATGGCGTTGCCGCGCTTGTAGTCGAGCTGGACGTTGCCGCCGGCGGCGACCACGATGTACTGCTTGCCGTCCACCGTATAGGACGACGGCGGTGCGTTGACGCCGGCCCCGGCCTGGAAGCTCCACAGAATGGCGCCGGTGCCGGAATCGTAGGCCTTGAACCAGCCGTTGCCTTCGCCGGTGAACACCAGCCCGCCGGCGGTGGCGAGGATGCCGCCGATCATCGGCTGCGGCGTCTTCACCTGCCAACGGATCTTGCCGGTGTTGTAGTCGACCGCCGTCACGTTGCCCCACTGCTCTTCGGTCGGGATCACCTTGAAGGCGCCGCCGAGCCACAGCTTGCCCTGCGGATAGGGCGTGCTGTCGACGTGATAGGTCATCGGCTGGTGCAGGTTGATGGCATAGGTCAGGCCGAACCGCGGGTCGGTGGCCATGGGCGACCACTCGACGCCGCCGTTGGCGCCGGGCAGCATCCGCGCGCCGTCCTTGGTCGGCAGCACCCACATGTTCTCCTGCGGCACCATCGCCTCGGAGAAGCGGATGAGGCTGCAGTCGCTGCGATTGTGCACGTAGACGTGCCCGGTCTTGCCGGCGTGGATGACGCCGGGAACGACCTTGCCGTCCTTGTCCTTGACGTCGACCAGCACCGCCGGGCTTACCGCGTCGAGGTCCCACACGTCGTGGGCGATGTACTGGAAGTGGCAGACGTAGTTGCCCGTGTCGAGGTCGACGGACACCAGCGAGTTGGTGTAGAGGTTGTCGCCCGGCCGCAGCGACCCGTCGAGGTCGGGCGAGGGATTGCCGACCACGAAGTAGATGCGGTTGGTCGCGAGGTCGACCGCCGGATTCTGCCACACGCCGCCGCCGAGCGTCTTGTACGGGTCGCCGATCTTGGCGAGCTGCGCCTTCTCGGCGGCGATGTCGCGGTGCATGTCGCGGCCGGTCGCATCCTTCTCGGCCCACGTGCCGACCGAATTGTCCGGAATCGTGTTGAACGTCCACAGCAGCTTGCCGTCCTTGGCGTCGAACGCCTTGACGAACCCGCGGATGCCGTATTCGCCGCCGTTGGTGCCGACCAGAATTTTGCCCTTTACGGCGGTCGGCGCCATGGTCTCGCTGTAGCCGAGCTCGGGATCGGCGATGTCGGATTGCCACACCACCGCGCCGGTCTTGGCGTTGAGCGCGACCAGCTTGGAATCGAGCGTCGCCAGATAGACCTTGTCCTCATAAGCCGCGACGCCGCGGTTGTTCGGCCCGCAGCAATAGGTCGTGATCGGCCCGAGCTTGTGCTTGTAGTGCCACAGCTCCTGGCCGGTGCGCGCATCGAGCGCGTAGACGTGGCTGAACGACGTCGTCACGTACATGATGCCGTTGACGACGATCGGCGAGGTCTCCATCGACTCGCGGACCTCGGTCTGGAAGATCCAGGCCGGCCGCAGCCGCGTCACGTTGGAACGGTTGATCTGGCGATTGGGATAGAAACGATGCTGGTCGTAGTCGCCGTTGGTGAGCAGGAAGTTGTTGCCGTCGTCGCCGGCGCGGTTGAGCAGGTCCTGGGTCACCGTCGACATGTCGCCGTATTTCGCCGGCGGCTTGACCACTTCCTGCGCGGGAGCGGCCACCGGCGCCGGTGCGGGCGCTACTGCCGGCGCCGGCTGTTTGGCGCCCTGCTGCGCCGACGCCGACAGCGCGAACGCGAATACGGCGGCGGCCGCGAGCGAATAGGTTCGTGCGGATGGAATCATGCCCGTCCTCCCGTTGCGAACGTTTTTTCGCAGGCTTGATTGTGCAAAGCAGTGCGGAAATGGTGCGCCCGGGTCCGATGGCTGTCAAGGCGCGCGGCCATGCGGGCGCGGAACCTCATGCATGCAAGACGACGAGCGCACCTGTTGCTCAGGCCGCGATCGACAATCCCGCTGCCGCCAGTTGCGCGCACGGCAGTCCGATCGGCGGGGCGGAGATGTCCTTGACGATCCGCACCAGCCTGGCGTCCGCCGGCACGCCCGTCATGTCGAACCCGGCCTTGCGCGCCAGACGCTTCATCGCCGCATTGGAGCGCAATACGTCGCCGACGAGCGTGTGCGCGCCAAGGCCGCGCGCGCCGCATTCGAGCTGCTGCAGCAGCAGCGCGCCGAGCCCGCGGCCGCGCCAGGGATCCGCCACCGAAACAGCCACTTCGGCGGTGAGCCCGTCGGGCGCGACCGCGCCACGCGCTTCGCCGATGACCGTGCGGGCGCCGCCGACCTTGGCCTCGGCGATCAACGACATGTGGCGGTCGTCGCCGTGAGTGACGCGCTTGAGCTCCGCCGGCGACAGCTCGTTCAGCGGCCCGAGAAAACGGTCGTAGCGGGTGGACGGCGCGAGGCCGCGCAGATAATCCTGCACGCGGCCGGCGTCCTGCGGGCAGGCCGGGCGAACCGTCACCCGCATGCCGCCGCGCAGACGCGCGACCGCAATCCGCCGCTGTTCACCGGACATGGCACGGCTTCACGCCGCGCGACGCAGGTCGGCGGCCGCCGGACGCTTCGTTCCGACGCACGGCGTTGCGCGCGTCGCCGCCTCGACGACGACCGTCGCGGCGTTGACCGGCGCGCTCACCAGGGCAAGCCCGGGCCGGTCGAGCACGAAGCACTGGCCGGCCTTGAGCACGATGTCGTCGCTGTCGCCGTCCTGGGTGATCCACAGCGCGCCGCTGACGCAGCGCACGGCGAGGCCCTGGCCGTCGCGGATGTCGAGCACCTCGCGGGCGCGCAGGTGCAGCGGGGTCTGGCTTGGCCGCAGAGTCATCGGGCCCTCCACTTGCATGAGGCCGGCGCATGCGATTTCATGCATCCTCGGCCTTGGGTTTTCGCGTTGGCCGCACAATGCGCCGCCTCGCGCCAGGGCTCAAACGATCGCTTCTCACACGATGCATGAGCTGTGCGAATGCCAAAGCGCTACAACCTGCCCCCGCTCGGCTTCTTCCAAGGCTTCGAGGCGGCCGCCCGCACGCTCAGCTTCACCAAGGCGGCGGAGGAGCTGTTCATCACCCAGTCGGCGGTGAGCCGGCAGATCAAGGCGCTCGAGGACCACCTCGGCATCCGCCTGTTCGAGCGGCGCCCGCGCTCGCTCGCGCTGACCGAGAGCGGCCAGGCGCTCTACCGCATGTCGGCCGACGTGCTCGAACGGCTGCAGACCGCGACCGACCAGTTGCGGGCGGCGAGCCGCACGCGCCAGCTCGCGCTCACCACCACCACCGGGTTCGCTTCGCTCTGGCTCATTCCGCGGCTGCAGCGGTTCACCGGCCTGCATCCCGACATCGACGTGCGCATCTCGGCCACCACCGACCCGCTCAACCTGGAGCGCAGCCTGCTGGACCTCGCCATCCGCTATTGCCTGCCCGAGGCGGTGCCGGACGGCGCGGTGCGGCTGTTCGGCGAGGAGATGATCCCGGTGTGCGCGCCGGCGCTGCTGCGCGACCGCGCGCGGCCGCTCAAGCGGCCGCCGGATCTGGAGCATCACGTGCTGCTGCACTTCGATTATCCCGGCGCGCACCGCATGTTCATGGACTGGGGCACCTGGCTCACGCCGCTGGGCATCGGCGAGATCAAGTCCGCCGGCGCCCTGCACTTTTCCCAATACGAGCAGATGATTCAGGCGGCGATCGCCGGGCAAGGCGTGGCACTCGGCCGCCAGCCGCTGGTCAACGACCTGATCCAGTCGGGCATGCTGGCGGCGCCGTTCAAGCAGTCGGTGGTCGGCTCGCGCAGCTATTTCATCATCGAATCGCCGCTCGCCGCCGGCAAGCCGCACGTGCGCCAGTTCGCGGCGTGGCTGCTGGACGAGGTCCGGCGCGACGCGGAACGCGACGGGCACGGGTGAACGGGCGGGCCGGACCGGTTGCGACGAAGTGCCCGTCACTTGCTCAGACCAGAATTGCTCATTGCACTTAGCACGGTATAATGCCCGCCTTACGCGTTCTAATGCGCCCCTGGTCTAAGGCTAGCCAATGACTAATCTTGGGATCGTCATAGCCGTGAGCGAATACTCGGGAGGCACACCGAACCTCCCGGCTTGCACCCGCGACGGGCAAGCAATTGCCAAGCTTCTCGAGACCGAATCTCGCTTTGGTGATGTGCTCGCGATCGATAAGGATACCAAGAGCAGCAGCGTCAAATCAAAGATCATCGAGTTCATAAACAAACATAAAGACGAAGAAATTGGGGATGTAGTCTTTTACTTTACGGGTCACGGAGACTTCTCAGGTGACGAGTTCTATTATCTCTTAAGCGACTATGATCAGAAGCGACCGAAACAGACCTGTATCGAGAATACAGAATTGGACAATTTGATCCGAAATTTAAAGCCCAATCTTTTCGTGAAGATAGTGGATGCCTGTCATTCTGGCGTTGCATATATTAAGAACGCGGACGACTTCCGTGACTACCTTAAGTCCACGGGAACTGGACAATTCAAGAAGCTGTACTTTATGTTCTCTTCGCAATCCGAACAATTTTCTTATCAAGATGTGCACCTAAGCCATTTCACCAGAAAAATAGTGGAAGCTGTCGCTACGCATGATGCTTCCTCGCTTCGTTATAAGGATGTCATCGATTTTGTTTCTGATGCATTCAAGGATGATGTATCCCAAACACCATTCTTTGTTACGCAAGCTGATTTTACGGAAGTATTCTGCGATACCTCGGTGACTTTGAAGGCCGGGTTAAGCGCTTTCCTTACGCTACCAACACTAGTCATTTCCAGTCAGGACTCCAAGGCCAGTACAATTGCTGAACTTGTGAAAAAAGATGCCGAACTGTACTGCACTGAAGAGGAGGCGCTAAAGTCTCTTAATCTAATTCCTAAGCTGCTTTCCAATGTTGAGATACCTAAAGACCTGCAGCCGCTCTACGGACTTCGCGTGGACGTTCAAAGTAGCGAAGCACCTCCGAATTCAGGATCGATCGGTAGGTGGCTGGAGCAGAACAAAGATGATAAGAGATATTTCATCTCGATAACTAAGGAATCGCGTCCTCTGACGCGACGAGTTCCGAGAAACTTGGTAACGTTCACAAGCTTTTTGGAACCTCAAGGTAATGAGGATTTTAAGATCATCTCGGAATACCGCGATGTCGTAACTGGCTATACCTCAACGGTTGATCTTCCGTATCGGTATGTTTCTTTGTTTGCCGAACCAAAATATCCTAACTTGAGCGAGAGTCGATGCTTTGTCACGCCGATCATCTCAATGACACACCTGCGTTTGTTTTGGGCCTATGCCTTTTATGAAAGCGTTGGATGGACGGCGCGCCGACGGATAGGTAACTTAGAGTGGGCCACCGACGAAGTAGTGCTCAAGGACAGCAGCAAGATCAACGATGTCGTTCAGTCGATTGGTTCGAAGTTTGTGTCTTTCATTATGGATTCCATCGATGCGAAATGGCGGCCTCAAAAAAACATCCAATCTTCGACTACTGAAGATGGATCACCGCCACCTCCGCAAGGCTCTTCTGCAAACGGATGAAGCTACAGGACTCGGTGATCCAATCGGGCATGCTGGCGGCGGCGTTCAAGCAGGCAGTGGTCGGCTCGCGCAGCTATTTCATCGTCGAGTCGGCCGCTGACGGCCGCCAAGCCGCACGTGCGCCAGTTCGCGACGTGGCTGATCGAGGAGGTCAAGCACGACGCCGACCGCGACGGGCAGGGGTGAGCGAGCGCGGCAGTCAGCCCATGTTCGCGTCCTCACAGCGACGCACCGGCGGTGCGGGCGCCGACGCGCGCCTCGAGCGCGCGCACCAGCCTGCTCAAGCCGTAGCAGAGAACGAAGAAGATGACCGCCAACGCGGTGTAAAGCTCGATCGGGCGCTGTTCGCGGGCGCTGATGATGTTGGTCATCTGGAACACGTCCGAAACGCCGATGACGCTGGCGATGGTGGAGTCCTGGAACGCGATGATGCTCTGGCTCAGCAGCGACGGCAGCATCCGCCGCAGCGCCTGCGGCAATATCACCAGGCGCATCGCCTGGCCGGGGCGCAGGCCGACGGCGAGCGCCGCGTCACGCTGGCTGACGGAGATCGACTGCAGGCCGGCGCGGATCAGCTCAGTGAAATAGGCGACCTCGAAGGCGGCAAGCGCGATGAGCGCCGCCGTATAGGCGCTGGTGGGCTGCCCCGTGATCATCGGCCCGGTGTAGTAGGCCCAGAACATGATCATCAGCAGCGGCGAGCTGCGCAGCACGTTGACGTAGGCGGTGACCGGATAGTAGGCGAGCGGACGACGCGACAGGCGGGCGACCGCGAACAGGCAGGCGATCGGCAGGGCGATGGCGATGGCGGTCGCGGTGAGGCACAGGTTGAACGTGAGGAGCGCGCCCAGCAGCGCGGCGACGTCGTCCAGGAGTGGCGTCATGCGGCTCCCCCGCGGCGCAGCAGGCCGGGCACGAAGGTCCAGCGTTCGATGAGGCTCATGAACCCGGCGACGCTCCAGGCGCAGACGAGGTAGACGAGCGTGCCGACCGTGCTCGCCTCGACCCAGTGGAAGGTCTGCAGGCCGAGCTGCTGGGTGAGGTACGACGTCTCGACCACCCCGATGGTCATGGCGAGGGAGGAGCTCTTGAACGCCGTGACGAACTCGGAGGTGAGGCTCGGCACGATGATGCGCAACAC
>Ga0193751_1000691_pt1 | contig 24748 bp, 25 predicted proteins | sample L1c2metaG_FD_143050 | JGI IMG/M metagenome (GOLD analysis project Ga0193751, IMG submission 143050) | Soil microbial communities from a riparian zone of the East river system, Colorado, United States - L1c2 | ecosystem: Environmental > Terrestrial > Soil > Riparian zone | place: USA: East River... | reverse complement strand
AGCCACTTCGTCTTTTGCTTTTACGAGTTCATCCTCTCCGCTTTTGAGCAGACAATATCCGACTACAAACAATATAATTATTCCAAACATAGTATTTTGACAGGTTAAGCTGATAAACGACCTCGTATAATGCGATATAAGACCTTTGAAAATGATTAAATGAACCGACCCTCATTCAACTCCCAATATATTGTATTCTCTTCTCTGCCGAGTATTTTGGCTCTGTTATTTGTTAATAAGCTGGCTCAATACTTCCTGTTTCGTCTACTACTCCGCAAGCTGTTAAAAACTTTGCTCTGTTGAAGCGAGGATTGCCTTTCTGTAAATTGTCTGCAAACCAAGTTGACAATCTATGTAGTATCATTTGTCTGTCTGCAATTTGCTCCTCTGTTGCTTTCTCGCCTGTATATGTATTTTCATAGTATGTATTTATTGTGAAGATACAATACGCTATCAATTCGTAATCTTTTTTAGTCATTATTTTAGTGAGTAATAGTCCAGCTTGTATTTTTTAGCATATCTAGCAAGTAAACCATTAATACTCATTAAGTTCCCGACCATTCCTGCTCTTGCGTAGTCATCTCTCAATTTAAGCAGTTCTGCGAGCGTCCAACCTGCTATCTTTTTAGTCATAGTTAATTCCCTCAACCCAGCAGAAAGCAGAATACAATATATTAAGTTATCAAAGTGCTTATCTCTACTAGCAGATTATACAGGATATCCTGATTAAAAGTCAATAGATAACACAACTTGTTAAAACTTGTCTGTGGATAAGTCAAACGAGCCTTTGTTTATCGCACGGAATTGACCACGCTGAAAAAGTCTCCAAAAATGCTCCTTTGTAAGAGGAGAAAGTTATCCACTTGCTCGCAGAATTGTGAAACGTGCTATACTAAAGACGAACGCCCAGCTAACTCTGGTAGCAATAAGTCTGTTCCATACGAACGGGGCAGGCGAGAAACAATTTTCTTTTCTCTTAGGGACTTTTTACTTTTCCTTGTTTTCTTCTCCTGTGGTATAGTAAAGATATGAGTGATATTGAAACTACTGTAAAAGAAACGGAAGCTGTTAGTGTATCAGACAATAAGAGTGATAGTGTTGTCAATAGTAAGGAGGCACGAAAGAGTGATGTTATCGCACCGCTCCGTCCTTATATGTTCCAAAAGGGACACAAAAAGGTAGGCGGTGCAAAGAAAGGACAGAAGTATTTCCCGAGTATTCTCAAGAAAATGCTCAAAGAGAAAACGCTAACACCGAACGGTACAATGTCTCTAGGTGATGCTATAAGCTACGCTGTTGCTCGCAAAGGTGCGAAAGGCGATGTGAGAGCATTCGAAGCGATAAGAGATACGATAGACGGTAAGCCAATGCAAGCGACCGAAGTGTCATTCGTAGAGCCACCACTACCGATACTTAGTTTACCTAACAGAAAAATACCCAGTAATAGTAAGGATATTTAGTACCGTGTCGCACAACGCTCATTTTCCGACACGGGTAGTGTAGGGGCAGTATAGCCCCGAGAGGAGGCGAGTGAACGCAGGGTACTATACTTCATTCTTTCTCACAGGTTCATTATTCTTTCTCACACAGAGTAATAAATCCTTCACATCAACGATAAGTTGTCAAGAGTTAAATATCTCATATATGAGATGACGAAGTCTTGCGTAGCAAGAATATTAAAGGGGGGTAGCGGGGGGTGATAGATTTATGCAATTCAAAGAGACCACGGCAACTAAAAAGATTATTGGTATGACCAAGAGGATTCGTGTTTGTCAAGGAGGTACTTCTGCTTCCAAGACTATTTCTATTTTATTGTTTCTGATTGCGATGGCACAGACGGATACTGAAGCTACTCTCACCTCTGTGGTGTCGGAGAGTTTTCCTCATTTAAGGAGAGGAGCGTTAAGAGATTTTCTGAATATAATGCAATCGCATAAATACTTCAAGGAAAGTAATTGGAATAAGAGTGAGAGTATTTATACTTTCGAGACAGGTAGTAAGATTGAGTTCTTCAGTGCTGACCAGGCGGATAAGTTACGGGGGGCGAGGAGGGAGAGATTGTTTCTCAACGAAGCGAATAATGTGAACTTGGATGCGTTTGAACAGCTGGAGGTGCGAACGAAGGAGTTTGTCTTCATAGACTATAATCCTACCAGGGAGTTTTGGTTGTTCACGGAAGTGATGCCGAAGCGGAATGATTGGGAGAAGATTGTACTCACTTACAAGGATAATGAGGCGTTGGATAAAGCGATAGTTAATTCGATAGAACAAAGGAGGAGTAATAAGGCGTGGTTTCAGGTGTACGGACTCGGAGAACTCGGTGAAATTGAAACACAGATTTATCGCAACTGGGAAATATTGGATGAAGTTCCGTTCGGGGCGAGACTGGAGAAGTACGGGGTGGACTTCGGGTACACTAATGACCCCACGGCGATTGTGGCGGTGTACTATTTTAATGGTGGATATATTGTGGATGAAATTGCGTACCAAAGCGGGCTCTCCAACAAGCAGATAGCGATGATATTGAAGGCACAGGAGAAGAAAGTGATGGTCATAGCGGACTCGAGCGAACCAAAAAGTATTGATGAACTACGGATGGAGGGACTTACCGTTCTTCCCGCCAAGAAAGGACAGGGTTCTGTCTTACAGGGGATTCAGTATGTGCAGAGTCAGGCTCTGGCAGTCACTAAAAGTTCCACCAACATAATTAAGGAATACAGAAACTATGTGTGGATAACCGATAAGGACGGGAAAATAATCAACGAGCCCGACCACTTGTTCTCGCATGCGATGGATGCGGTGCGTTACGCCTTAAATGCTATTACCAATCCGAATAAACTTACGGCGTTCACGCATTATCCGAGCTCGGGCAAGACTAGGAACAACATTGACCCGTTTCAGAGAATACCGACTCGCAATTTACCACCTGAACTAAAGCAAGAGAAGAAGTTTGCGTACACACATATACCACGATTGTGATACAATATATTCAATGAGTATAATTACTAAAACAGAATCTGATGCGGGCGGCATAAAAAAGGTAGAGGCGGTTCTCCTGCGTACCGCCGTAGATGCGAAAGGCAACACCATCAGTGAGTTTTCACCTTACCAAGAGAGCGAAGAAGAACTGAAAATTTCGCAGATGATATTAAAGCATTTCATTCTGGGGACGGTTTCCATGTATACACCAAGAGTAGAGTTTAATGATTTATCTCTGGTTAATCGTGACCAACATGACCAGATGGAATTTAATACGTATCAGCCGAATAACGGCGAAGCCTGGGAAGGCGACCCGCAGGCAGCCTGGAGGAGTCGGGCAATACGACCTGTAGTGCGTAATAAATGTATTAGTATCGCTGCTCACTCCACCTCCCGTTTAATTTTCCCGAAGATATTTGCATACAATAATAGTAGTGATGAACAGGAAGAAGCAGCCAGAGTGATGGAAGACTTGATGGAGTGGTCAGGCGACGTAAGCAACTATCCGTTCGTGGCTCTGATGCGGGTTATTACGGCGATGAGTTCTCCCGCATCCATTGGTTTTACAGAATACGGAGAGATTATGAGAACCGTGAAGACGGAAAAGGACGCTAATGGAAAATGGATTGAAAAACGAGTAAGAGATGAATCGTATCCGTGTTTTATGGATGAAGTTGTGCCCGTGAATCAGCTCTACATTGAGAATTTTTATGAACCAGATATTCAGAAACAAGGCTGGTTAATTTGGAGAAAAGTTTACGCCTTCAGCGAGGCACAAGTGAAGTACAACGGAGTGTACGATAATTTCAAATATGTCAGACCAGGAGTGCAAACTGTTTATGACGATGCCAACAGGAGCTTCTATTATGTGTATGACCCGAATATGCGAAGTGAAGATGTGGAGGAGGTCATCTACTGGAATAAGAATTTAGATATTAAAATAATTATGGTGAATAGAGTGATGCTCACTCCCTGGAATAATCCGAATCCGAGGAACGATAAACTCTATCCGTTCGATAAATTTGGGTATGAACCAATCAACAACAGATTTTTTTATTACAAGTCTCTGGCGTTCAAACTGCAGCACGATGCGGACATCATAAATACTATCTATCAGATGGTTATTGACGGTACATTCCTGGCTATCTTCAAACCGATGGTTAATGTCGGAGGCGAGATAATTGCGAGTGATGTGATTGTACCTGGTGCGGTTACTACTCTTTCCAGTCCTGATGCGGATTTGCGTGCGATAAATGTGGGTTCTGACCTGCGAGCTGGGCTGGAGATGCTCAACGTTATTGAAAAGTCTATCAACGAATCTTCTCAAGAACCCCTGCAACAGGGTATCAACGACCAGGGTTCGCAAACCGCTTACGAAATTTCTCGTATCGAACAGAACGCTAACACGATTCTCGGATTGTTTCTACAGATGATTGGAAAACATGTGCGTGACTTCGGTAAACTGCGGGTGGGCGACATTATCCAGTATCTCACTCTGCCAGACGTAGCCAAGATAACGGGAGATTCGGCACTTACTTATAAGACGTTCTTCCTTAAAGGGAAAGAAAAAGTTGGCGGCAAAAACAAAAAGATTGAGTTTACCAGTTCTGTGCCCGAGCAGATGACACCGAATGAGCATCTAAATGCTTCGTACGATGTTTTGGAGGAAGAAAATAAAAAGAATATGACTATCACCAAAGCCAATCCTGCCATGTTTCGGGAGTTGCAGTATTTGGTAGCGGTGCATGCGGATGTGCTCAATCCTCGGAGTGAAGACCTGGAGCGTGCCTGGGCGACTGAAGAATTTGACCGCATGATATTGCATCCCGAGGTATTTGATAATAAGGAAACGGGGAAACTACTACTCTCGGCAAATCCCGCCACCAAGAAAGACCCTGCAAAGTATTTGGCAAAAGAACCCGAGCCTGGTTTGGGCGGACAATTACCTCCTGGGATGACCGAAAACGGAGGAACTCCCGCTGCCATGAAAGGAGTGGGCGGCGGTGGAGCGTTAAATGCTTTATCCAAGAAATCTCCGATTAGTTCTCCTACGGGCAACACACTTGCGAGTTTAGCCCGTTAATGTATATTTAATTACATGATGCTCTACAGTTGGTGGTTGGTTTTGCCGCTCTCAACCCGAAATAAATTAGCTGAAACGTTTGGTATCCCCAAAAAAGGTTCAGTCCAGGTTGATTCCAACGTGGTACGGCATGATGGCTATAATGTGGAAGACATTGAGAAAGCTATCACAGTTGCTACTATGCAGGACTATTTACAATTGGAAAGTACTGATACCGAGGGTTTATGGCGAATGACGCTGGATAAGATTGAAGGCAAGGAGATTAGCGTTTTACAAAGCGAGGAAGCTGCTCAATTTAAGAAGGAACGCAAGGCACGAATAACCAAAACGGTTACTGTAAAAGCTACTCTCAAAGAAGATGGCAAACAAGACTAAACTGGAAATAGCGGAAGACATACGAAGACAGCAAAAGGCGAGATATTTGCGTGCCTTCATTAAAGAGAAGTTTTATCCAGCTTTAATGGAAGCGTCCACCTCGATTGATGATGCGAAATTTCTACTGTCCTCTCTATCTAATATGGTGATGGAGAATTTTTTAGCCCAGATGAAAGAAACAAAGTTTGTGTCACTCAATCTGGGAGCGAAGTTAGATAAGAAAGCCAAGAATTTTCCCCAGTATGCGGCGATGCTGGCTCTATTCGCCGATGAGAATGTTTTACAGGCTCGAGAACTCATTGAAGGTATGAAGTCGGAAATCGAACTCTTTATCAACGATGAAATGAAGAAGCGGAAACTGGACACACTAACAACTAATTTTTTACAGGAATGACACTCCATGAACAGGAAAATAATTGAGAAAATTTTAGACGCTCTAAATAAACCGCAAGTGGATGTTTCTTATGTTAGAGGGATTTTGGAGACCCTTTTGGAGACTTTACCTGAAGAAAAGACCCAGGAAGTTAAATTATTTCAAGGAAAGAAGGTTGATGAGTTTATTCCTCCACTAGGAGCTAGAACAAATATGTCTGAAGCGGAAATTCTTGAACAACAAGCTAAAGCCAGGTTGAATAACATTACTAACGTAGCTATCTAAAATGGAGATTGAACAAGACGAGTTAGACAAAATGATAGAAGACCTCTCCAAGCAGAAACTCAATGATTTATTGAGTCCTGTGGATTTGACGAAAATTGTCACGTTGGATAAACAGCGGGGCATTATCTTCATTGGGGGAACGAAAGCCGAGGATATTCGTTTGAATAATTTGAAAGCGGAAGCGGAGTTTTTCCTACAGTCGGATTTATGGAAACTAATTTATGAGTCGCCGAAGGAATTAGCGTCTCGAGCGATGTTTGTAGATGATGGAAAACTTGAAAATCAACTTTTGAAAGGACGTGCTATGTTATATTTATTAGATACGCAGAAGACCATCATAAAAGTATTACAGTCTTATATTGCAAAACCAAATACTAAAAAATCATAATAATTTGCTTGCGTGGAAATTTGAGTGTATACTTAATTTAACAACTTAATCATAACAAAGGTTATTCATACCTTACTAAAAAATGAACTGAAAGGTTATGACCGAAGAAGAAAAAAAGGCAGCTGAAGCAAACGCTCTTGCTACTGCACAAGAGGAAGAAAGGAAAAAAGCGGAGGAGGCGGCAAAAACCCCTACCGAAGCTGAAGCGAAAATCGCCGCTTTAGAAGCGGAGAAGAACGCAATCTTGGAAAGAGAAGTGAATTACAAACTTGCTTATCTTAAAGAGAAAAAAAAGAATGAGCAAATTGACCCCGATGAGACTGATGAGGAGAGAATCCGCCGCATTACCCGTGAGGAGTTAGCCAATGAACGGATAACTGCCATAGATAGTGAGAAAGAGGAACTTCTTAAAAAGACTTTGAAGGAGAACAAGGAGCTCAAACTAGCTTTTCAAAATAAAATTCCTGACAAACCCTCTGGTGGCAGTCATAACGAAAACATAGAAGTGACTAGCACAATACTGACTTCCGAACAACTCTCGGCATTAAAAGCCCGTGGTTGGTCGGATAAAGATATTGAACGCTATAAAAAAAACTACCGAAAGAATCTTGCCAGATAAGTTTATTTTGAGAGTTAGTATTACAAACCTAATTCTCTGATTATAAGTTTGTCCTTTGAAAAGGGTATAATGTGGTTATGCGTAAGGGTTCAAAACATACGATAGAATCCCGACATAAAACAAGTCTAGCTAAAAAAGGCAAACCATCTCCTAATAAGGGTAAGAAATTTTCACCAGAGCATAGAAAGAATTTAAGTGATGCTCATAAAGGAATTTTTCTCGGTGAAAAGAGTCCTTGTTGGAAAGGTGGTTATGACAGAAAACTTTGGCACAACAGACAAAGATATGTGAAAAAATTGGGAAATGGCGGTTCTCATTCTTTTGGAGAATGGGAAACACTTAAAGCTCAATATAATTGGACTTGTCCTTGTTGTAAAAAACAAGAACTAGAAATTAGACTTACAGTAGACCATATCATACCACTTTCAAGGGGCGGTTCAGATAACATAGAAAATATACAGCCTTTATGTTTATCTTGTAACTGCAAAAAACAAGCGAAAAATATCAGATACTAATTTGACAGGAGATATAACTATTCTTGACCAATCCGTATTGGCTGGCGTTGGTGCTAAGCGATTTCTAGTTGCAGCTGGAGCAGCCAGCACAATTATCAATCCAGGCGAACCAGTAGCGAAAGCTCTTGGTGCGGCTGTGGTTACTCAACCAGCTACCAATACACCCGTTGTTGCTACCGATTTCTACGCAGGAATCGCCGCTACAACTTCAACTCAAACAGCGGCTGCCGCTGGAGAAGTATGGGTTTATCCTATCGTTCGAGGTGTAACTTACCTCATCAAGCCGAAAGTTGCCGCTACGTTTGATACTCAAGCCGAGTATGACGCATTAGTGGGAGCTAGGGTATTGCTTGATTTGACGACAGGTTCTTATACGATTCTAGCTGCTGACGGTGCAACTGCTGGTTGCGTTATCGAGGCATTAGATGTTGCAAAATATCCAGGGAGAGTCGCCTTCTCATTTCGACAGGCGGTTTCTTACGATTCGTAATTATTAACTTAACTTTAGAATTAAATTTATGTTCACAGAAGCCCAAAATTTTAGCATAGTACAAACCGAGTTGGATAAAGTGTTTTTCCAACAGTTTGATTATGATGAAACATTTCCAGGCGTAGCACACGCCACTACGGGCGAGATTTTCAAGCCGCAAGAGACAACTCATGCTGCTTGGATTCAGTCCGTAAATAAAGGTTCTGGTCTTTTCCCTGCTATCGGGGAAACTGCACAAGTTCCTCTTTCCACTCCGCATGTCACCAACAAGCAAACTACAAAAGTCCTTACCTTCGCACAAGGTATTGATATTAGTAAGCAGCTTTTTGACGACAATATGCACGGGGTCTGGGCGGAGGATGTTCGTGACTTTGCCATAAAAGCAAAGGATACCCAGGACTTCAACGCTTTTCGTATTTTCCGCAATGGATTTACGACTGAGCTAACAGCTGATGGAGTTTCTTTCTTCAACGCTGCTCATCCTCTAATCGGGGGAGGTACTCAAAGCAATGTTGCTACGGGTGCAGGCTCGGCTCTTTCTCCAACATCTCTCAACACATCCATTGTGAATTTGATGGAGCAGAAAGACCAATCAGGAGTAATCAGAGGTTCATCCCCTGCTTGTCTCCTTGTTCCGCCTGCTCTATGGAAGCATGCTCGAGAAATCACTGACTCGGCACTTATCGCTGATTCGGCACAAAACAATGTAAACGTTTATCGTTCTGCGTTGGGAATTACTGTCTACACTTCTCATTGGTTGGGAACGGTAGCTGGTGGTTCTGATACAGCATGGTTCTTGCTTGCCAAGAGACATGGAATTACTCGTTTGATTCGTCAGGGATTGGAGACAGCTCTTACCAACTGGCAGTATTCCAACAATCTTACTTACAGGTATCAGGCAAACTTTCGTGAGGAAGTTTTTGTTGCGGATTATGCAGGTGCATTCGGTAATGCGGGGGTATAGGGTTCACAGGGCTTGTAATGTTCCTTAATATATGTCACCGCACTACAAACACTTTTGGAACAACAGGACTGAAGAAATAGTTTCAGCGTCTATCCAAAATGCCTTTATCAATCTAACTAATTAACTTTATGCCAGGTACAAATTTTTTCGACACCTATCCTTTGATTGACGTGGCGTTATCCGATGAGTTTGGCAATGCAATACTCGCTAAATGTCTTGTTGCTAATATCCCCAGCGGAACAGCAGGATTTGCAGAGGGTTGTGAGATAATCGCAACTGATACAGGAGCTCATTATTACAATACTGGTAGTGCGACTTCCTGCACTTTTGTGGTAGGAGGCACTATCGGAGCTCTCTCTATAACGACTGCTTCAATTCAAGCTAATGCAGTAACGCTCGCTAAACTGGCGACAGGCATTACGCCTTCGCATGTTGTTAAGTTTGCAGGCAAGATTACTTGGAGTGGCAGCGGTGCATCTCTTGCGACAACGGTTGCGGGAGTGGCGGCTACTGATATTCTTTTGACAACCATTCAAACCGTACCTACGCAAGCAGCTTACATTCTGTCCGCAGCTCCGACTACCAACACGATTACGATTGTTTTGTCGGCAGCTAATACGGGGAATGACGCAATTATCGCTTATCAGGTTTTGAGGGCGGCCGCTTAATAGTAATTGTCCTCTCACTCTCTCCGTTATGGCTATTAACGGGGAGTGATGAGGGGAAAAATTATCAACTAATTAAATCATTATGATTCAACAGGAATACCAAGCTACTTATATCGCCACTAATACGACAACTGTAGTTTCCACTGGTAGAACATTACTGCACACAGTTGTTTGTCCGATTGCTTTAACAGGAACAGCAACTTTTCAAGATTCAGCTGCCACTGCTTATTTTGTCTTGCCAATCGGTTCAATCGGCACGTTACACTTCGATTGTGTATTGGATAAAGGACTTTCAGTAGTAACTTCCGCCGCTGATAAACTTATTATTAACTGGCAGAAATAAAAATGTACTCAATCACTGACGTTAAAAATGACCTTGAGGGTATTTTACACGGGACAACTACCAACCAGATTCAAAATATTGATGGGGTGATAAATAGGGCTGCTCGGCAACTTCTTTTAGACCTCGACCCCCAAGAAACTAAAAGAACAATCGAGTTTGTTGCTCCGATATTTAACACTGTATTTGATTATCCAATCGCCGCAGATGTGAAAGGAAATAAACTAATAGATATTTTTCCATCTGTGCAGAGAATCCCGCAAGATATTTGGGGTCAGACATACAGCCAGGCATTTGATGTAGCGAAACAAAACATATTCTCAATGAGCAATATGTTCACTATCAATTTCAATTCTTCCTTAAAGACAATCCGTATCAATGCTCCGTATCTCAATCCGCCAATTATTGTTAATCAAATAGACAGCCTCACGAACAACGGTACATGGGCAGCGGGCGGAACTGGCAGTAACCTCGCTGTAAACAATTCAAACTTTGCGGAAGGTTCAGGTAGCTTGCAATTTGACGTGACTATCGGCACAGGCTACATAGAAAACAGCACTATGACTGCAGTTGATTTGTCGAGGTATCTTAATCAGTCGTCTTTCTTTGTGTGGGTTTATGCTCCAACAGGAGCGAATCTTACGAGCGTGGCACTGCGGGTAGGTAGTTCTTCTGGTAATTATTATTCTCAAACAGTTACGCAAACTCAACAAGCAACAGCTTTTGTCAATGGTTGGAATCTATGCCAGTTTCAATGGGCGAATATGTCCGTTGTGGGTGCTCCGCTTTCTACAGCTATAAACTATGCCCGTGTTTCCGTAGTGATTGCTAATGCTAATGCTACCGCCGTGAAGGTAAACGGATTAAACTCTATTCTTGGCACAATCCTTTCATATTCTTATTATTCAAAGTATCTTTTTAGGAATGCAATTACGGGAACTTTCCAAGAAACGGTGCTAGATGACAGCGATTTAGTAAACCTGGATACGGAGAGCTACAATTTATTTTTTAATCAAGTTGCTTATCTAGCGTGTCAGCAACAACAAGGATTAGATGCCAGCTTTTATGACGGAACTTTCTTCAAAAATGCGTATGATGCTGGTGTTATGAGATACAGAGCACAATACAAATCAGAATTACAAAAACCGCAATCGAATTATTACAGTATGCCGCCTCGAGGCTACGGAAGAATTATTGGTCGAGGCTTTATCAATTAACATTAAAAAATATATGCGAGGACGAAGACAAAGTATTCAAACAGGGATTGGGAAAGCAGCGAATGCTATCGGAGATTATTTTAAGAATACCAGGATGCAACCAGGTGATGCATTTAACGCTTTTCAGAATAAGATGAAGGGTGTTGGACGGACATCATTCAAGAAAGGTAAAAAGCGTAAAATGAAGAAAAAAATGTGCAAGAAACATGGAAAAACAATGTGTAAAATGTGTTAAATATATGCCGTATAAAAGTCAAGCACAAAGAAAATATATGCACTTAAAACACCCAGAAATAGCTAAACGCTGGGATAGAGAATTTCCCAATCAGAAAAGGCTTCCGTTGCACGTGAAACATAAAAAGAAACCAAAGATTGTTGTAAATAATAAAATGGAAGGATTTGGCAGTGCTGATGTTAAAACTGGGAAAATACAAATAAATGTCAAACGACATAAGGGAGATAAAAGACAATTAGCAGATTCTGTGAAACACGAAATTTACCATTTGAAACATCCGCAGGCGAGTGAGAAAGCTACGATGAAGAATACGGGTAAGCTGGAAAATATGTCTTCTGCTGAACAAAATAAGTTGATAGCTAAACTGCGTATGAAGAAAATCAATTACAAACAAGGAGTCACCAAGCGTAAGTTAAAAATGAAAGGTAACACCAAGCCAGGAGATTTAATTTCAAAGGTCAATGAATCTCCAAGATTATTAAATACTAACCGACCATTTCATCCAAAGCAAAATCTTGCTGTACATGGAATGGTATAACAAAATGGGAGTCAAAGAAACAGTGATGGCACAGAGTGTGATGAAGAATGCAAGCGTTTCCGCCACTCTTTCAGCTTTGGAAAACGAAAACGCAGAAGCAAAAAAGAGTGATAAAGATAAGAAGAAATAATGCCGCCAGAAGAAAAACCAAAAACGTTTGGAGCAGCCAAAAAACTTGGGTTATCCAAAACCCGTGAAATTACGCTGGTTTCAAGCTATAAATGGGGTTATCGTAACAGAGAAGATGTTACCAATTTACCGCCTGGAGTTTTAATTACGGGCAGTCAGAATGTTCTAACCAATGTGTCTGAACGAGTACAAATCAGACAAGGATATGCTCTGGACGGAGCTACGAGTGCCGTTAATGCTGCTATTTTGGCTTCGTTTGATTGGATAACAAGAGCAAATGGTGAACGACATTTAAGAGCAGGGTTTTTAACGAGTGCAGGGAATGACGGGAAACTACAATATCGGTATGTTAGTCCATTAGGCGTAGTAACTTGGCGAGACTTATTAACTTCTCTCACAACAGTTGCCTACAATTTCACTACTTTTTGGGACACCACAGAAAGTTTAAGAGTTTGTTTGTTTGTGAATGGTAGTTCAAATGTTTATGAATGGAATGGAGCATATACGGAATTATTGTCTTCGACTGCGAATACTTTAACGAAAGCAGGTGATACTTGGCTTGATACAGGATTTTACTCAACAGGTACAAGAAGCGTAGTAATCAACGGCACTACCTATACTTACACAGGTGGAGACACGACAACAACTTTAACAGGTGTTACTCCTGACCCTTCAGCCGAACCTGTGGGAGCTATTGTCCATCAATCAGTTAGAACTACAGCGAACAGTGCGATAACAGGCATCACTGCCACTTTTGCCAATGGCTTAATTTCAGTGTTGAACAATCAAATCTTTATCGGTTCACTCACTTCGCCTACAATGTGGCTTTCTAAAGTAAATAACTACAAAGATGTAACTGGAAGCACTCCGAGACAGACAGGTGAGGGGGGTTCTCTAATTCTTGACCAGAATTTAGTCGCATTTATTGTTCAGGGTGCAGTTGATGCTCCAACAATGTATATTTCTGCAGGCAAAGATTTGTGGTACAAAATAACATTTACTGATTTTGTTAATGTTTCGGGTGCATCTGGACAAACATTAGGAGCATTACCAATAAAGACAGGTAGGCGACAGGGTGCCATCTCGCAGGCTTTTGTTTCTAGTATGAAGAATAATACGATTACCGTAACGAACGAAACAACGATTGACATGATAGGAGTAATGGAGAATTTCTTAACACAGATTCAAACGCAGAATATATCAGACCCGATTAAATTAGACATTGATAGTTACGATTTCACTAACGGTTCAATTTTCTATTTCCGTTATTTCATTTATGTGGCAGTTCCAGTAGAAGGATTGGTTTTGGTTTATAACATTCAAACAGGGAGCTGGGAAGCACCGCAGACAATCCCAGTCTCAAGATTTTATATTGTAAATGGAGAACTCTACGGACATTCTTATAATAGTTCGGAGAGCTATAAACTGTTCACGGGATACGCAGACCGAGTTTATTCTGGTTTTGCTGGGTCGCCCATTCAAGCCAGTTGGGTATTTTCATATCAAAATTACGGTGTACGAACTTATAGAAAGTCTGCCAATATACTTTACGTAGAAGGTTACATCAACGCTAATACGATTGCCAATGCGAAAATCATTTACGAACTGGATGGTTGTGCCACCGAAAAGACTTTTACTATTGATGGTACGGATAGAGCGATTGTTTGTATTCCACCCGTTCAAGGTGCTCTCGGAAAAGAGAGTTTGGGTAAACAAAAATTAGGCGGTGGTGGCGGAACTTCAATCCAAAATCTACCTCCGAAGTTTAGAGTGGAAAAATCTTTCAACAATACTGATTTCTTTGAGGCATCAATATCATTTTCAGTTCTTGGCACGGACAACCGTTTTGAATTATTAGCTTTTGGCTTAAATGCGTTCTCGTCCACGCAACTGCCTGTAAGTATTCGGCAATAAAATGCTATAATTAAAATATATGCCCAAAGGATATGCTACAGATGGAATAAATATAGGACAATTCAAAAAAGGAACACGACTTGGTTCTGAAAATTCATCTTGGCAGGGAGGGCAAATTGAAAAGATTTGTATTAAATGTGAAAAATTATATTTAGTTTATCCATATAGAAAAAATGAATCTAATTATTGTTCACGCTTTTGTGCAAATCATTCAATAGAAAGAGGTGAAAAAATTACTTTAGGACTTCGTGCCAAAGGGATTAGACCTCTCATAAACGGGCATCATCCATTATTGGGAACTCATAGGTCAGAGCAAACAAAAGAAAAATTGAGAATTGCTAATCTGGACAAAAAACAGTCAGTTGAAACTAATAAAAAAAGAAGTGATACATTCAGAATAAAGTATCTTAATTGTGATACTAATATATTAGATAAATTGAGACATTGTTTAGAATACAAGATTTGGAGAACTTCTATTTTTAAGCGAGATAATTTTACTTGTATTGAATGTGGGCAACTAGGTGGAAAATTATGTGTAGACCATATTATTCCTTTTTCTTATATCTTGAAAAAGGTCAAATTTGAATTAGGTGAAGAAAATCTTTTTCAGAAATGTTTGAACTATACTTTTCTTTGGGATACCAACAATGGCAGAACAATGTGTTTTGAATGTCATAAGAAAACAGATACATATTTGAGCGGTTCAAGAAATTATAAATTAAATAACATATAAATTATGGCTACATTAACAAAATATCTTCAGACGCAAAATTTTTCACTCGCTGGTTCAGGAGTGACAGCTGGTGCTACTTCTATTATATTGAAATCATTCAAAGGAATTGACGGGGTATTGATTACAAATACAGACCTAGGAGCATTAAATTTTGCCACTCTTGAACCAGGAAACGGTACGCAAGAGGAACAAATATCTTTTACAGGGGTTACGCAGAACGTTAATGGCACAGCAACTTTAACAGGTGTATCGTCTGTTACGTTTATTACTCCTTATACCGCAACATCAGGAACATTAAAAACACACCCAGGTTCAACCACTTTAATTATTACCAACACTTCTGGTTTCTATGATAAGTTTCCTGCTAAAGATAATGATGAAACTATCACAGGGACATGGACTTTTAATGTATTTCCAATTACGCCCGCTACTCCTACAGCTACCACGACAACTTTGGGAATGATAAAAACTTCCGTTGCTCCTGCTAGTGCTTTAAGCCCGATTGCGGTTGAAACTACCGACCCACGTGTGCCTGTTGCTTATGCGGTAGACGCAGTAGGCACTGATTCTTATGCTATTACGCCAAGTCCTGCTATTACTGCTTATGCAGCTGGACAGCATTTTACTTTCAAAGCAGGAACTGCTAATACGGGAGCTTGTTCTCTGAATGTTTCAGGGCTCGGAGCAAAAACTATTAAAAAGAATGTATCTGGTGACTTGGTTACGGGTGATATTTTATTGAATCAGATTGTAGAAGTTATTTATGATGGAACAAATATGCAAATGCTTTCGGTAAATTCGGTAATTCCCATTGTTACCACCTTTAATGCTTCAGGAACTTGGACAAAACCGTCAGGATTAAAATATGTTTTAGTGGAAGCGTGGGGAGGAGGAGGAAGTGGAGGTGCTTCAACATCAATAGCTTCTGCTACGGGTGGTGGTGGTGGTGCTTATTTTTATAAAACAATCGTCGCCTCACTTCTCGGAGCGACAGAAACAGTAACAGTTGGTGCTGGAGGAACTGCGGTAGCTTCAAATAGTAATGGAGTAGCGGGAGGTAATTCTTCTTTCGGTTCTTTCTTGACTGTTTATGGAGGAGCTCGTGGAGGAGGAGCGGCTACTAATGTTCCTGGTGGTGGAGGCGGAGGAGGAATTTCAAGTGCGGGAAGTGCGGGAGCAGTTACAACTGGTGGAGCAGGTGGTAATCCGATTGGCGGAGCTGCTGGGACTTCCTCACCAGTAGCGGCAGGTGGCGATTCAATTTATGGCGGCGGAGGCGGAGGTGATTCAAATGCTTCATCAGCTGGTGGTCAGTCTGTTTATGGCGGTGGAGGTGGAGGGGGTAGTGCAGCTGGAGGAAATTCCTATTATGGTGGAGGTGGCGGTGGAGGCATTGCAGGTTCAGCTGGAGGAACATCCGTTTATGGAGGTAATGGCGGAGCTGGAGCTGACACTGGAACAGCAGTATCAGGCAGTGCTCCTGGCGGCGGAGGTGGTGGAGTTCGTAATACAGGTACTTCAGGTGCAGGTGCTGCTGGAAGAATAGTGGTCAGCGAATTTTATTAGATAATTAAATTATTTTGACAACTAGAGTAAAAGATGGAGTAGTAATAAGTAGCACGAATCCAAATGTAAAGGTTGGAAGTAATTATGTTGAGAAACTTGCTGCAAGTACAATAAACGCTGCTAAAAAATCTTCGGGTAGTTCGGGAAGTTCCAGTTCTTCTCCAATGGTAACACCGACAACTACTTCAAGCGGTAGCAATTACACTATTAAAAGTGGTGATACTCTTTCAGCTCTCGCTGCAAGAAACGGTACAACGGTAAGTGAACTTGCAAGATTAAATAACATTCCTGACCCTAATAAAATTAGTGCAGGAGCAAATTTGAAAATTCCAACTGTTTCGCCCGTGGTAATAACTTCTAAGACGGCTACCGAGGATTTGAATAAAATTAAAACGGATACTGGAAATATAAATACTGGTATTACGAATCAAGCAATTACTACGGCAGACCAAGCTAAAACAGATAAAGCTGCGGCGGATAAAGCGGCGGCAGATAAATTGGCAGCCGACCAGAAAGCCAAAGACCAAGCACAAAAAGACGCAGCGTTAGGTATTGTTTCTAATCCTCCTGCTGTAACGACAGCGGAAAAGAAGTTGGCTAAAGCCGAGGAAGATTACCAAAAAGTAGCCGATGACGTATCTAATACTATAAAGAATATCCAAAACGGCACTGTTCCATTAAGTGCGGGTGAAAAAGCACAGATAGCGGGACTCCAAGCTCAACTTCAAGTTGTGATTGACCAACAGAGACTTGCCAACACGGGGAGCGAGGGTCTGGCAAACATTCGTGGCTACCAAACAGGGTCAGCTGAATATGACCCTGCTTTTCAAGCTAAAACTATCGGTGCGATAATTACGGGAGGACTCAATAAGATTGTAAATTTGAATATTGAAATGGCTTCAGCCGTAGCTGCTCTTACTCAATCGTTTAAGGATAATGACATTAAAGCCATTAAAGATGCTTATACTGTTTATCAAGATGCTGCAAAAATGCGAATAAAGACATTAGATGATGTGGTTACTCGCACAACTACTGCTGTAAAAGATGCTCGGGATTTTGCTCAAAAACAACTGGAATTTGATTTAACTTCTGATAAGTTTACTTACCAACAAAAGCAGGACATGATTGATAATGCCTTCAAAGCACAGCAAATTGATGAAACGGAGAGACATAATAAGGCGACTGAACTGGTACAACTTCAAGCTAATGGTACGCCTGGAGTAGGTGGTTTAATGCCTGCGGTTAATTTACAGGGAAACGGGAGACCTAGTGCGACAGAGCAAGCTAATTTCTTGTCAGGATTGCCGCAAGAGCTGGCAACGCTGGTTAAGGGTATAGCTAACTACGACATCAATCCTTCTGCTATTCCTACCAGACAATACAAAGGTGTGGGTGGACTCACCCAACCGCAAGTTCTTGCATTGGTAGCACAATATGACCCAACCTTTTCCCAATCAGATTATAATGTGCGTCAGGCGTATAAGAAATCTCTGGCTTCCAATACGTCAGGTTCTCTTGGTGGAGCAATCAATTCAGCTAATAAATCTACAAATCACTTGGTTGCTTTTGTCAATGATATGAACAAATTAGCGGATACGGGTTATAGTTCGGCAAACTGGGCTCTGCGAAATACACTTGGACAATTACCTGCATTTGGACGACAAACTCTTATTTCGGCTTCAACTGAAGGACTTGGAGTAGCTGATGAGTTGGCTAAATTCTTTAAGGGTACGGGTGTGACGGATGTACAAAGTATTCAAGATTGGAAAAACCGATTAAGTACAAGTGCTACTGATGCAGATGTCAAAGGTCTGGTGCAAGGAGCAGTTACTCTCCTGGCGGGACAGCTGGAAACACTATCGGAACAATACCAACGAACGATGGGTAAACCGCCCGATGATTTATTGATTGGGGAATCTGCCAGAGCGAATCTTTCCAAGTTGAAGAATCAGGGTTACACAATAGACATTCCTGGGGTTTATTACACTAATAAAGATGTTTACTTGAAAAATGGTGGTTCGACAGATGCACTTACGAAAGCACGTCAAAGGTTGATTGACGCAAATGACCCTTATAATCCAGCAACGCCCGAGAACATTCTCGAGCTTGCTCAAATCTTAAATCTATAATGCTCACTCCAAATTTTAGAAATCAAATACAAAATGAAACTACAGGAACAGACGGCTCTGTTCCAGTAAACCAGCCGATGAGTGATGAACAGTTCAATCAGTGGGTTAATTCCACACCGACAGAAGCAAAACGAAGTCCATATCAAGATGCTATGGGAATGAATGACAAAACTCCAGGTATTATTCCGCAGGCGTATTCTCAATTCTCCAAAGGGTTTGAACAAACTAAAGCGGGTGTAAACAATCCGAATCTCGGTGCGGGACTTGTAGATATTGGCAAAGGAATACTGAACGAAGCGGCAGGTGGAATACGTGCAGTGTTTTCTCCCTTGGAAGCAGTTACCAAGATTGTTTCTCAACTTCCAGGGATTCGTCATGTTGTCGGCGGTGCAGAAGGAGCAACAAATTGGATAGGAGACCAGATTAGCAATTACAAACCACTTCAGGATTTTATGCAAAAGAATCCTGATGCACCAGAAGTGGCAAGCAATCTCATTACAGTTTTGACTCCAATTTTATTGACGAAATATATTGAAATGAGAGGCGGACTTGGTTCGGTTAAAGAAGATGTGAAAACTTCAGTTACGGACTGGAATAGAGGCATCGAAAGCGGTGATATTCCGATGGATAAGGTTTATAAAAATTCCAGCGGAGTGTTTCAGGAAGGAGCGGAAACGCATGTTATTTCTGACATGGTAGGCAAGATGAATGAGAAAGTACCTGGGCTTGGAGATGCGTTCGGTAAGATAGTCAATAAGGTAGAACAAACTCCAACCAGTTTGTTGCAACAGGCAGAAAATTTTATCAGCAAGCATGAATACTCAGGACTTGGCAGTATCGGAAGTTTAGTCAAGAAAGATTTGGGAGGAGCAGCAAGTAAAATAAGTGATATCGCAGGCGAAGTGACTGGAAAGATAAAAGGAGTGCTTCCTAAAGCGGGAGAAGCAGCTCCTGTAGTTTTAGATGAAGTTAAAGTTACTGACCTTTACAATCGGGCAATCAGACCGACAGTACAAGGTAAAGCCAGTGCTGCTGATATTGTCAAGGGTAATACTAACGCACTAACAGGACTTAAAAACATTGCTGATAATAAGGCGAATCTATCGTTTACAGATGCTAACGGAGAAGTGATTACTGGAAAATCTCCTCAGTCAGTAGACCAACTTGGACAAGCAATAGACCAAACCAAGAAAAATATCTTTGACCAGTATCACGCTCTGGCTATAAAAGCGGGAGAAGCAGAAATAACAATAAAACCTTCTAATGTTGCGGCAGAACTTGATACTGTGATAAGTAACAAAACTTTGGCTATTTCTAATCCAGAATCAATAAAATATGCTAAATCTCTACAAAAAAGACTTACCGCATCAGGTGAATTAAGCCCTATTGAAGCGGAGAATCTTATTAAAAATTATAATGAGAAATTAAAAGCGTGGTATAAGAATCCAAACCCAGACACCATTTCGGAACTACAAATAGACGCAATGGTAGCAAATAAGTTCCGAGCGGAATTAGATAACACGATTTCAGGACTTACAGGAGAAAATTATCAAGCTCTCAAAAATCAGTATGGGGCACTTTCTTCTATGGAGAAAGATGTGGCTCATCGAAACATTGTCTGGGGCAGACAAAATAAGGTAGGGTTGATAGCTAATTTGGCTAATATAACAGCGGGAGCGGAACTTGTTAGAGGACTTATTACAATGAGTCCTGTGGATATTGCAGCCAGTTTGACTATCAAGGGAATGCAGAAATATCTTCAGTATCTTAATAATCCCGATGTTGGAATATCCCGTTTATTTAACGAAATAGATGCGGCAAGTCGTCCCGCCACAGGAAGTACGATATCACCAAACCAAGAAATACCAGTAAGTAATTCACCTTCGGATATTACAATACCTCCCGCAGAAAGTCAAATCCCAAAAGGTGAGGGCGAAATCCCTGAAACTACTGTACTAACTAAAAAAGCCATGACGGAATTAAAAACAAGTGGTGGCTCTACTTTGAATGATTTAGGTGAATCGCCTATTGATGGATATACTTATTCTCCTAATAAATCAACTGAAACTAAAATTCCTGCTAAACAATTTAGTGAAAAAAACTACAATGATTTTCATGATAAATATGAAAAGGAACTTCAACAACCTGGAAACTATCTGGGTATTTATAAAGATGGAGATGATATAGTACTTGACATTAGTCGAAATACAAGTAATATCAGAGAAGCAATAACTGGTGCTAAAACTGGCAATCAAGATTCCATTTATGACGTTAAATATGGTAAACTAATAATTAAAGACCAATATGAAACAACACATCGCAACAATAAATCCCCGTGGGAAAACCAGAAAACAAATCTGGGAGGAAATTCAAGCACAACTAAAGAAAAAAGGAGTCTTAAAAAAGTAAAGAAGTCACAGACATGATACAATTATTACTGTATAAAACAGTGAGTTTTTAATCTATATGAAAGACTATAAAAAACTAAAGAAAGCATTCGCCAACGACCCTGAAACTCTGAAACAATTACAGCATGAAGAAATGATGGATAGTATGAAAGGAAAATCCTCGCAAGATGTGCTTTTTGAATTTTTGAAGAAAGGTGACAAAGGAAATGATGGTTATACTCCGCAAAAAGGTGTTGATTATTTCACTTCTGAAGAAATAGATTCGATTGCGAAATATATTAAAACAACAGTTCAGGAGGAAATTCGTCCCATTAAAGGCAAGGATTATTTTGACGGCACGCCAGGAATACCAGGCAAAGACGCTGACGAACCAAAAATAATAAAGTCAGTTTTACAACAGCTTCCGTCACTGGAAGAAATTGCTTCGGCAGTGAAAATTCCTCCGCCCTCTGAGTTTAATACACAAGATTTGATTCAAAAAGTCTTGAAAGCTATTCCCTCGCCTTATATTCCGACAGTTGAAGATATAGTCAAAGAAATAAAAGATAAGAAATTGCTTGAGTTACGTGATATTAAGGGAGCACGACTTGATATGAGCGACCAACGTTATCATGGTGGTGGATTATCTGCCGTATCGCATGATGCTACTCTTACTGGTGATGGTACGCCCGCAAATCCTTTGATTGTAGTGGGTGGCGGTAGTGGAGTGACAGCAGTAACGGCAACGCTACCACTCAGCTCAACAGGCGGAACTACGCCTGATATTTCAATAACTCAATCGGGAGCGGGAACGAACGGATTTTTGTCCTCTACGGATTGGAATACTTTTAATAATAAAGCACAGTCGGGAGATAACATTTCTATTTTTACTAATGACGTTCCGTATCTGACTTCAGTTCCTTTGACGGCTACGCAGATTGCTTTTGGAAGCGGAGGAAATGTTATAACAAGCAGTTCTGATTTTACTTATGCAAATGGTTTGTTTGTTCAATCGCAGAATACGGCAGGAGCGACTTTAACTTTGCATAATATCGGTGATGGAATAAGCACTAATATTTTACGGGTGGATTTGTATTCAGCTGTCGGGAACAACCCCGATTATTTGACGGCTTTTTATTATGTTGTGATGGACGGTTTAAGTGTCAGTGATGGCAGACTTACTTTCGGCACGGAGGGAACAGATACGATAAATCTAAAATTCGGGAGAGTGGGGATAGGAACTATCACTACTCCTACCGCTTACTTGCACTTGCCAGCAGTCAGTACGGCAGGAAGTACCGCACCGCTTAAATTAACTCTGGGCGGAACTTTAATGACAGCTCCCGAAGCTGGAGCAGTAGAGGCAATAAATACTCATATTTACTGGACGGACAGCACAGGCACTCGTTTTCAGCTTGACCAGCAAGGAAGTGGAGGAGGTGAAACTTTAGCTGCGACTTTAGTTTTAGGCAATACCACAGGCGGTACTAACATAATAATCTCGGCTAACGATGTAATCAAAAGTCCCAGTTTAACAGGCACTTCTATCATTGTGGATGATGGATATATTGCCTTAACCACGGATAATGGAGTGTATTCAACCCCGTTCATAACGATAGACCCTAGTAAAGTATCTTTGAATGGATTGGGTACAGGCGGGATTGATATGTTCGTTGGTAGTATTCAAATCTCGCACTCAACTTTAATTCAATTCAACAATGCACCTGTAAAATTCAATGCTCTTACCGCTTCAACTGTGCCCTATTTAGATGCTTCTAAAAATCTTGTTTCAAGTACGGTTACTCCTGCAGAACTTGGATATGTTTCAGGAGTAACTTCTTCTATTCAAGCTCAGATAAATGCTATTAGTGGTGGAGCGTTCTTACCGTTAGCTGGTGGAATTATGGTAGGTGACATTTTGATGACGGGTAACAAAATTATTGGTGGTTCTACAACGACCTCTGATTTAATTTTACAGACGACCAGTGGTGTAGGAACAACAGGAGCAGATATGCACTTCCTGGTTGGCAATAACGGAGCGATAGAAGCGATGACGATATTGAATAATGCTGATGTGGGAGTTGGAACAATAACACCAGATATTTATTCCGTAGGTAATGGTCATAAATTCTTTACTATTTCAAATCCTACTGCAGGAAAATCTGCGTATCTTACGTTAGCTGGAAGTACAGTTGGTGGAGGTGAAATTGACTTCGGCAATCAAACTACGAGATATTTTGTGATAACAGGTGATAGTAATTCTTTGAATTTAATGGGTGACAGTGGAGGATTTAATCTTGGTATATCAATTCTTTTGAATGGTTCTGTCGGTATTGGAATGGGTGCTCCTGCAGCTCGGCTTCATCTTACAGCTGGCTCGTCGGTAGCGACAACTGCTCCTCTTAAATTTACTACGGGTGCTTTACTGGCTTCTCCTGAAGCTGGAGCGGTGGAGTTCTTGACTGACGCTTATTATGCAACAATCACTACGGGATTAGTAAGAAAAACTTTTGCTTTTTTAGAATCTCCAATTTTCAGCACTTCAATAACTGGAAGTTATCTAACAGTTTCTGAATTATTAGGCACTGATGGAAGCAAGAATATCGTATCGTTAGCGGTTGCCACTTATCCCTCTTTAACCGAACTCACTTACTTGAAAGGAGTAACGAGTGGGATTCAAGCACAAATAAACGCAAAAGGAGCGGGAACAGTCACTGCGGTTTCCGTGGCTACTGCTAATGGTTTTTCAGGTTCTTCTTCAGGAGGAGCAACTCCAGTTCTCACAATAAGTGCGACAACCCAAGCTCCTGCTGATAACTCAACAAAAGTAGCCACTACTGCATACGTAGATAATGCGGTTTTGGGGCAGAATTTCAAAGAAGCTGTAAAATATGCCACTACCGTTGCCTTGCCAACAGTCGTGTACGCAAATGGCTCGTCTGGTGTGGGAGCAACGCTTACTGGTTTTGCAGTAGGGGCTTTGAGTATTGATAGCAACGCTCCGACAGTTGGACAAAGAGTCCTGATTAAGAATCAGGTATCAACTTTGGAAAACGGCATATATACAGTAACAGCAACAGGTTCTGGTATAGCAGTCTTCGTGCTCACCAGAGCTACGGATTTCAACCAAACTACTGACATAGAAGATGGGGACACGATGTTTGTGCTTTCAGGAACTGCAAACTCCACGACTACTTGGGCGGTTAATTCGGGAGTCAACCCAGTCATAGGAACAGACCCCATAACTTTCGCTCAAGTCGCAGGACAAGGTTCATTCAGTGCTGGGAATGGCATTGCCATCACAGGAAACTCAATCGCTATAAATACAACCGTAACTGCTGATTTAACTACTATTCAGACTCTTACAAATAAAAGAGTTCAACCGAGAGTGGTTGCAGTTACGCAATCAGCTACGCCGACTTGGAACACAGACAATGGAGATGTTTTTGAAATTTTGGCAATAGCACAGGCAATAACTTCAATGACTACTAATCTGACGGGTACTCCTGTTGAAGGTGAAATGATTGAAGTGATGTTCAGAGACGATGGAACGGCACGGGCTATTGCGTGGGGAGCAAGTTTCGCAAACGGAGGTCTTATAAGTTTACCAACGACTACGGTAATTTCGACAGTGCTAAGAGTTAAACTTCAATGGCAATCAACTGCTATTTGGGGTGGAACTTCGGCTTGGGTTGCTGTCGCAGTAGCATAATTTATGGCTTCAAGATTTTGGGTCGGTGGAGCTGGGACTTGGAATGCGACTAATACGCCTCATTGGTCTGCCCTTTCAGGCGGTGCGGGGGGTGCGTCCGCACCGCCTG